>QFCH01001106.1_pt1:0-30000 | contig 177870 bp, 156 predicted proteins | sample 5346071 | NCBI WGS metagenome assembly QFCH01 (sample SAMN09062255, study PRJNA434731) | Human gut metagenome, whole genome shotgun sequencing project. | isolation source: stool timepoint B chromium assembly | host: Homo sapiens | collected 2015
GCATGACCTGAATGTTTACGGATATCTGAAATTTCTGCTGGACCATCGGCCAACGAAAGAAATGACCGATGATCAGCTCGCAGAGCTTGCACCCTGGAGCCAAAAACTCCAATCTATCAAAAATCGCATGTGAATTATAGTGAATTACTCCAACTCGCAAAGGGCTGGGGTAATTTTATATCTGGCCGCATCATTATTTGGCGGTTACGCATTTTTTTGTGAATCTCATTTTGCATTTTCTTTTTCCTTAATTTTCACAAAAAATTATAATATTCTTTTTCTATTCATTTTTACTATCAACGATTGCGATTCACATACAGTTAGGATTTTAGGGCATATCTTTGCGAAGGAGATTTGGAAATCCTTTATTTTAAGCATTTTTTGGTTTTCAGATTTTCTTTTCCAATAGAAAACCCTGCTTCAGGATAGTTCCTGTGCAAGGTTTTTTGGGTTCTTTTTATTTGTTTTTTTATATTTCTATGCCGGATTATGCATACTCGTTTATATGGTGTTTGGTTTGTTTTTCCAAATGGAATTAGCAAAAAAATGCCAAATGGGAGTGGCGTGCGACAAATTTCTTTATTCCATTTCAATTGTTGCCGGAGGCTTTCCGGTGCAGTCATAAAGAACACGGTTTACATGTTTTACTTCATTGACAATCCTGCTGGTAGCTTTTCCGATAATTTCCCACGGAAGCTCAGCGCTTTCTGCAGTCATAAAATCTGTAGTGGTTACTGCGCGAAGGGCAATGGCATAATCGTAGGTTCTTTCGTCTCCCATAACTCCGACAGATCTCATATTTGTCAGTGCTGCGAAGTACTGATTTACCTTTTTATCCCAGCCTGCGTTTGCAATCTCTTCACGCCAGATGGCATCAGCCTCCTGAACCATTTTTACTTTTTCAGCAGTTACCTCTCCGATAATACGGATGCCCAGTCCCGGGCCCGGGAACGGCTGGCGGAATACAAGATACTCCGGAATGCCAAGCTCCAGTCCCGCTTTACGCACTTCATCTTTAAACAGATTTCTCAGAGGCTCAATGATTTCTTTAAAATCAACATAGTCAGGAAGTCCTCCCACATTGTGGTGTGATTTGATAACAGTGGACTCGCCCCCTACGCCGCTTTCAACAACATCCGGGTAAATGGTTCCCTGTACAAGGAAATCCACGGCGCCGATTTTTTTTGCTTCCTCCTCAAACACACGGATAAATTCTTCGCCGATGATTTTACGCTTACGCTCCGGCTCCTCAACGCCCTTCAGTTTTTCATAAAAACGTTCCTGAGCATTTACACGGATAAAATTCAGATCATAGGAACCTTCCGGGCCAAAGACAGCTTCCACCTCATCGCCTTCATCTTTGCGGAGAAGACCGTGATCCACGAATACGCAGGTAAGCTGGCTGCCTACTGCTTTTGAAAGAAGGACTGCTGCAACAGAAGAATCCACTCCGCCTGAAAGAGCGCAGAGAACCTTTCCGTTTCCGACCTTTTCACGGATCGCTTTAATGGAATCTTCTACAAAAGAATCCATTTTCCAGTCTCCGGCACATCCGCATACCTGGTATACAAAGTTTGACAGCATTTTGGTTCCTTCCTGAGTATGAAGCACCTCCGGATGGAACTGAACTGCATAAAGCTTCTTTTCTTTATTTTCCACTGCAGCTACAGGGCAGTCATTTGTCCGGGCAGAAATTTCAAAGCCGGGAGCTTCTTTGGAAATATAGTCGTTATGACTCATCCAGCAGATTGTTTTTGGAGAAACTCCCTGGAACAGGGCAGAGTCAGTGTTTACATGGACCTCAATTTTTCCGTATTCGCGCACAGGGGCTTTTTCTACCTTTCCGCCAAGCTGGTGCATCATAAGCTGAGAGCCGTAGCAGATTCCCAGGATCGGGATTCCGAGTTTGTAAATTTCTTCTGTATACGCAGGTGAATCTTCCAGATATACACTGTTTGGTCCGCCTGTAAAAATAATTCCCTTAGGCTGGATTTCTTTTATTTTTTCAATATCTGTCTTGTAGGAATAGATTTCACAATATACATTGCATTCCCTTACACGGCGGGCAATCAACTGATTATACTGACCGCCGAAATCAAGTACAACAACTGTTTCTCTTTTCATTATTTTCCTCCTGAGAGTTGTCTATGAGCAAAGCGCTCGTTTGCTTTTCCTGTTTTTTCTTTTCCTATTATATAGAAGGCGGCTGTATTTTACAATATTTTTTTTCATTAGGTCAGGCCTCGCAAAAATCGTGCCTTCTTTTTACTTCGTTCACAGCATCCTGGTCAAAATGCATTCCCGATCATCTTCCATGAGGACATTTTATGCTGTATGTCTCAGAATTCTGGGATATATTCCGGAATCCCGGTTCCGGCACTTATGATTTTACAGGTTTTTTAGAATTACATCACCCTTTTTTCAACTTATCCTCACATTTTCATCACAAATTCCATTTATAGTATTAAGTAAATAAAGCGAATGCTTTTTTACATAAATTAAATTTTTCTTTTTCATACTCGCCGGGCCATACAGCCCGGCCCTCCTTCTTTATAGAACTTTTATCTCACAGGACCATGCGTTTTTCCCATCTTAATTTTTTCCGTGTTACCATAATTTCAGAACAGAGGAAAGCCTGGCAACAGAGTTTTACCATAAAATAAGAATGGAGAAATGATTATGTCCAATATTTTAAAATCCATACACAAATTAGAAGATAAATTTGACAACCGTGCAGAGCGTTTTGCTTTTCGTCATCCACATGCAGCTGTCCTGGCTATGTTTATCGGACTTCCTGTTTTTATTCTGGCAGCTGTATCTCTTCTCACTGTCCTGGTTACACTACCGGTTACATTGTTCTTAGGATAACTCCTTTCGCCTTTATACAATCTTAATATCATCAAATTCTTATTTATACATACTTAATACGAATTAAGATATGATTAGGACAACATAAAGACGAGATAAAGGGAGACAATCGCCGTAATGAATTATACAGGAAACCGAAAACACCGACATTTTACTTCTTTTCAGGTAATCATCCTGGGATTTTTTTCTGTAATACTTCTTGGCAGCCTGCTTCTGATGCTTCCGCTTTCCACCCGGGACGGAAATGGCGCATCCTTTGCAGACAGCCTTTTTACTGCCACATCTGCAGTTTGTGTAACAGGACTTATTATCCATGATACTGCAACCTACTGGTCTGAATTTGGTCAGGCGATCATTCTGACGCTGATCCAGATCGGCGGTATGGGCGTTGTGACAATTGCTGTTGCCATTGCTGTTGCGTCCGGCCGAAAAATTGGTCTGATGCAGCGAAGCACCATGCAGGAAGCAATCTCTGCCCACCAGGTTGGCGGTATCGTACGTTTGACCAAATTTATTCTGAAAACCAGTATTTTTATAGAACTGATCGGAGCAGCGCTTCTGATGCCTGTATTCTGCAAGGATTTCGGTATTCTGAAAGGACTGTGGTATTCTCTGTTCCACGCTGTATCTGCTTTCTGCAACGCCGGGTTTGATCTTCTCGGTGTCAGAGAACCTTTTTCCTCTCTGACCTCCTATGCTTCAAATCCTCTTGTAAACTTTACGATCATGGCTTTGATCGTAACAGGTGGTGTGGGCTTTGTTACCTGGGCAGATATTAAGAAAAATAAACTGCAGTTTAAAAAATATAATATGCAGAGTAAAGTTATTCTGACTGTTACTGCTGTTTTGATTGCAGTTCCGGCTGTTTACTTCTTTTTCTGTGAATTTTCCGGTCTGCCTCTGGGAGAAAGGATCTGGACCTCCCTGTTCCAGTCTGTAACGCCAAGAACAGCAGGATTTAACACTGCAGATCTGACTCTGCTTACAGAAACCGGACTGATGCTTATGATCATCCTGATGCTGATCGGTGGTTCTCCGGGTTCCACAGCCGGCGGTATGAAGACAACTACCATCGCAGTTCTGTTTTCTTCCGCTTTGTCCGTGTTCCGCAAAAACGATTCTGCGCACTTTTTCCGCAGACGTGTTCCGGACAGTGTGATCAAAAATGCTGCGACTATTCTGCTGATGTATCTGGTTCTGTTTCTTGGCGGAGGCATGATAATCAGTTACATTGACAAGGTTCCGCTGATTTCCGCTTTGTTTGAAACAAGCTCTGCCATTGGTACGGTTGGTCTGTCTCTTGGACTGACCCCAACCCTTGGAATGGTTTCAAGACTGATCCTGATCCTGCTTATGTTTTTTGGCAGGGTTGGCGGCCTGACACTTATTTTTGCAGCGCTTTCAGAAAGAAATTCCTACGGTTCCAGATATCCGCAGGAAAAAATTACAGTAGGTTAATAAAAGGAGACAATAGCTATGATGAAATCAATTTTACTGATAGGACTTGGAAGATTCGGACGCCATATTGCCATGAAACTGGATGAGCTTAATCATCAGGTAATGGCTATTGACAGAAATGAAGAAAGAGTAGATGCCATTCTTCCTTATGTTACAAATGCACAGATTGGTGACGCCACAAAGGAAGGATTTATGGAATCTCTTGGAGTAAGGAATTTCGACGTATGTATTGTGGCCATTGGAGATGATTTCCAGAGTTCTCTGGAAGCCACTTCCCTGCTCAGTGAGCTGGGCGCAAAATATGTTGTTTCCAGAGCAGCCAGAGATGTTCACGCCAAATTCCTCCTGAAAAACGGCGCTGATGAAGTTATTTATCCGGAAAAGCAGATGGCTGAATGGGCAGCGATCCGTTACAGTGCAGACCACATTCTGGACTATGTGGAGCTTGATGATGAACATGCTATTTTTGAAATTTCTGTTCCGGAAAACTGGGTGGGAAGAACTGTTGGACAGCTTGACATCCGAAACAAGCACAACATTAATATCATGGCATTTAAACATATGGGAGTCATGAATCTGAATATTAAATCAGATACTCCTGTTCCGGAAAACAATACCATGCTTGTTCTTGGAAACATCAGAGATATTCAGAAGTGTTTCCATATCTGATTGGAATAAAGCTTCCGTAAATATGAAACATGAAGGGATGATTTTATGAAAGAACTGATTCTGGTCTGCGCAGTAGCTGCTGTTTTTGCCCTGTGCTTTCTCATACTGAAAAAACTGGATATTTTCTTTGGCGACAGTAGCCGGACTGTGATCAGTTCCGACAGGCCCTCAATGCTTTCTATTGCATTTGAACATACAGAAGAAGTCTCTCTTTTAAATGACCTTCTGGAAAGGTTTTCCCGCCAGGCTCCCGGCTGTGAGCTGAGTCTTTTCTACGGTTCTGCAAAGGATATTCAGAAGCAACTGAATACAGGAAAAATTGATTTTGGATTTATCCGGGCGGATGTAAACACAGAGCCGGATCAAAAGCTGGGTTCTTTTCTTTTTCTGCTGGATGAAAACATTCTTGCATGTGAGCCGTTGGGACTTCCTGTTATGCCTCTTAACAGCCAGAAATTTCTTGTGAAGGCTTTGTGGAAAAAAGACCGTATTTCCCAGGAAGCGGAATTATTTATCCGGCTGCTGAAAGCCGGATATCTGGAAAAGTAGCTGCTGTTTCCGGCTTTACATAAGAATATCTGTGTCCAATATATTTTTGTGCAGAATTTTGTCAGATATGTTATAATGCCTGTATGAAATAACGAGGAGTGATAGTGTGGAAAAACAAAATCAGAGCGCAGATATCCTGCCGGCAGCATCCGATCAGATGTCCTCTACAGAAAGAGGGCATCTGAAGATTTTTTTCGGCTATGCGGCAGGCGTGGGAAAAACATACGCAATGCTGGAAGCAGCCCATATGGAAAAAAAACATGGTACAGATGTTGCAGTAGGCTACATTAAATCAAATGCTCATCCGCAGACCCGGGCCAGACTGAATGGCCTGAAGCTGCTTCCGCCTCTTTATTCTAAACATAATGGTACTCCTGTGGAGGAGTTTGATCTTGATAAGGCAATAAAGACAAAGCCTGGGCTGATTCTGATAGATGAGCTTGCGCACACAAATGCAGACGGATGCCGGCACCATAAGCGATACCAGGATATTTATGAGCTTTTAAAAGCAGGCATTGATGTTTATACAACAGCCAATGTAGAAAATATTGAAAGTCTTAACGATATGGTGACAGCAATTACCGGAAACAGAATCCTTGAACGTATTCCGGATTCTGTTTTTGACAATGCTGATCAGGTAAAGCTTGTTGACATTGAGCCCCAGGAGCTTCTTGAACGGCTTGCTGCTGAAAAAGATTCAGATTCTTCTGAAACAGACAGTTTTACTTTTACCTTGGAAACACTGACTGCGCTGAGAGAGCTTGCGCTCAGAAGATGTGCGGACCGTGTAAATAAAAGAACAGAGTCTGCGCGCATCAGAAACAAAAGCGATTATTATACAGATGAGCACATACTGGTCTGCCTTTCTTCTTCTCCGTCTAATGCAAAGATCATCCGGACGGCAGCGAGAATGGCAAATGCTTTCCGTGGAGCCTTTACTGCTCTGTTTGTAGAAACCTCACAGTTTTCTGCAATGACGGAAGAAGACAGACAGCGGCTCCGTTCAAATATTTACCTTGCCCAACAGCTGGGAGCCACCATAGAAACCGTTTACGGAGACGATGTACCCCTTCAGATCGCAGAATTTGCAAAGCTGTCCGGGGTTTCCAAGATTGTGATCGGAAGAAGCACGGTCACAGGGAAGCGCCTGTTTGGCAGACCTTCTCTTACAGAACAGCTTATTGCAAATGCTCCTAATATGGATGTGCATATTATTCCGGACCAGTCGCCGAACCGCACTCCGCCTGTTCACAATCAGAAAAATCATATTATCTTTTCCGCATCTGACATTTTAAAAAGTATTTTTATCCTGTCAGCAGCCAGCTGCTTGGGCTACCTTTTTCAGCAGCTTGGCTTTGACGAGGCAAATATTATTACGGTATATGTACTTGCGGTACTGGTAACTTCCATTGTAACGGTAAACCGGGTCTACAGCCTGATCACCTCGATTGTCAGTGTGCTTGTGTTTAACTTTTTGTTTACAGACCCCAAATTTACACTTATGGCATACGACCGGGGCTATCCTGTTACCTTTGTGGTCATGTTTATTTCAGCCTTTCTGACCGGAACCCTTACTACACGGATGAAAACAATTGCCAGCCAGTCTGCCCGCGCGGCTTTTCGTACAAAGATTTTGTTTGATACCAGTCAGATACTTCAGCAGGCAACAGACCGTGATGCGATCCTGACCTCAACGGCTCATCAGCTTACCAAACTTCTGAACAGAGATATTGTGATCTATCCTGCGGAAAAAAATGCTCTGGCTGCTCCCATGACATTTTCTGCCGGTGAGGAAGACACTGCTTCTGAGTATCTTACAAGAAACGAAAGCGCAGCGGCTGAGTGGGTGTTTAAAAACAACCGCCACGCAGGAGCCACCACCCAGACACTTTCCAATGCAAAATGCCTCTATCTGGCAATTCGTGTAAATGATTCTGTTTACGGAGTTGTGGGCATTGCAGCCGGAAAGCAGCCTCTGGATGCCTCGGAAAACAATATTCTTCTTTCTATACTTGGGGAATGCGCTCTTGCCATGGAAAACGAAAAAAATGCCCATGAAAAAGAAGAGGCAGCCATTCTGGCAAAGAATGAACAGCTGAGAGCAAATCTTCTTCGTACGATCTCTCATGACCTGCGCACACCGCTGACTTCTATTTCAGGAAACGCCAGCAATCTTCTGTCAAACAGCAGCTCCTTTGATGAAAATACAAAAAGGACTCTGTATCAGGATATTTATGATGATTCGATGTGGCTGATCAACCTTGTGGAAAATCTGCTGTCTGTTACCCGGCTGGAAGAGGGCAGGCTGAATCTTCGTATTTCCGCAGAACTGGCAGACGAGGTAGTTACGGAAGCCCTCCGCCATGTAAACAGACTTTCGGTGGAGCATCATATTACAGTAAATCATCAGGATGATCTGCTTCTGGCAAAAATGGATGCCAAGCTGATCGTTCAGGTTATTATAAATCTGGTGGACAACGCGATCAAGTATACTCCACAGGGATCGGAGATTCAGATCTCCACTTTCCGGGAGGAAAACTGGGCTGTTATTTCTGTAGCTGACAATGGTCCGGGCATTCCTGATGAAAACAAAAAGCAGATATTTGACATGTTCTATACAGGTTCCAACCGGGTAGTTGACAGCCGGAGAAGTCTGGGGCTTGGACTTTCCCTGTGCAAGTCCATTATAAACGCACATGGCGGCTCTATCAGTGTTTCTGATAATGTTCCCCATGGAACAGTATTTACTTTTACATTACCAGCTGAGGAGGTACAATTACATAAATAAACCGTTGATATTAGTAGTGGAAGATGATTCTTCTGTAAAAAATCTGATCACAACCACACTGAAAACACACGACTATCGTTATCTGGTAGCCGGAAACGGAGAAACTGCCATTCTTGAAGCCTCCTCCCACAATCCGGATATTGTTCTTCTGGATCTGGGTCTGCCTGACATCGACGGAGTGGAAGTGATACGCAGAATCCGTTCCTGGTCCACTATGCCGATTATTGTCATCAGCGCCCGCAGTGAGGATACTGACAAAATTGACGCGCTGGATGCAGGAGCTGACGATTATCTGACCAAACCATTTTCTGTGGAAGAGCTTCTGGCAAGACTTCGTGTTGTACAGAGACGCCTGGCTATGATCAAAAATGATTCGCCAGCAGAAGCATCTGTTTTTGTAAACGGCGCCCTGCGTATTGATTACGCTGCCGGATGTGCGTATCTGAATGATGAGGAGCTTCATCTGACCCCTATTGAATATAAGCTTCTCTGTCTCCTTTCCAGAAATGTCGGAAAAGTTCTGACACATTCCTTTATTACTCAGAATATCTGGGGAAGCAACTGGGAAAATGACGTTGCCTCTTTACGGGTATTTATGGCAACACTTCGAAAGAAAATAGAAAAAGGTCCGGATTCTCCTCAATATATCCAGACCCATATCGGGGTAGGTTATCGTATGATAAAAACAGAATAAAGCAGAACCCGGTTTCCTGTATTTTCATAGGGAACCGGGTTTTTAACGTCTGTGGATACAGCAGTTGAATTTGCTGTTTCCGGGAATTTATTTTACAGATAAGGGATACCCGGGATTTCCGGATAGCTTCCCATGGCGATTAAAAGCTCCAGGCCAATCTGGCGGGCATTAAGGACAGCCTCCTTTACAGCGCCTGCATCACCGGAAAGGGCAAGAATAACCTCATTGGAGTGAGCGGTTCCCATATCCGGCGTCATGTAGCTGACAATTTTTACAGAGGATGCCTTCATGGCAGTATCTGCCATCACAAGTCCGATGGCAGCAGGAGAGCCGGCCATAAAACCAAAGGCCTGTCCGGGCTCTGCGTGAAAAGCCTTCTGAAGGGCAGGGCCTGCGCTTGCAGAATAGGCAAATTCCAGGTGCCCGGATTCGCTGATATAAAGTTCGCCTGCATATTTCTCTGTAAGCTCCAGAGCAAGCTGAACTGCGTGGCGCACATCAGAAACATCATTTCCGCCCAGTACAATATAGTTTCCATGTCCGCCCCAGCCCTTGGTATCTCTGGGAAGCTCAATGGAGAGAACTTCGGTGTTGGTGGCTTTGACAGCATCATCAATGGCAGTGAGCTGACCGGCGGCCCCTGTCCGGGAGCTGAACAGCCCAAGGGCATAGTACTTTGTTCCGATGTTCATTTTCTGGAGAAGTGTATGGTCAATGCCGGAGATGACAAGTCCAATGGTATCAAGAACCGTGGTTCCGACAAATTCTGTCCGTGTACAGTGTGTGCTGATGTCTTTTACATTCATAAAAAAATCCCCTTTTGGTATTGTGACTTTAATATAGCTTAAAAGCTGTGGGATTTCAATGGATTTCCCTGTATTTGAGAGTGTTTTTATATATTTAAGAAGGAAAAACATACTCTCTGAAATCTTCAAAAAAGTTTTTTCGTGTTTTTTGAAATTTTTTAAAAAAAGTGTTGACAAATGCTATGAAAATGAATATAATAATTTTTGCAGTCGCGAGATGTGACTGATAAATAAAGAAATCGAAGCGTGGCTCAGTTTGGTAGAGCGCTGCGTTCGGGACGCAGAGGCCGCAGGTTCAAATCCTGTCGCTTCGACTGGAATGTGAGGAATCCTTTAATTAAAGGGTTCCTTTTTGTTTGTTAATATATTGTAAGAAAGTATGTTCGTGTTACATGGTGTTACATTAAAAATGAGAGAAAGGAGATTCTTCTGCACTTATATGTAAAATTCATGTATCATTGATTTAGAGAATGAAACAACAGCAGGGAAAATTTCATATTGTTACCGGATTGTAATCTCCCTTTGTTATGATAGACTCAACATAACGAAGGGAGACATTTTTTATGAAAATATTAGAGACAAAGCATCTGAAAAAATATTACGGTCAGGGCGACATCCTGGTAAAAGCCGTGGACGATATCAGCATTTCAGTAGAAAAGGGCGAGTTTGTTGCGATTGTAGGTACCAGCGGCTCTGGAAAGACCTCCCTTTTAAATCTGCTGGGCGGTCTGGACTATGCAGACAGCGGAGAGGTAATTATCGGCGGACAGTCTCTGCTGAATATGAAGGACGAGGAGCGTACCGTATTCCGCAGAAGAAATATTGGATTTATTTTTCAGAATTATAATCTGGTATCTATGCTGAATGTGTATAAAAATGTGGTTCTTCCAATACGGCTGGACGGAAATAAACCTGATGATGAGTTTATCGGAAAAATACTGAGCCTTTTAGGACTGACGGAAAAATCCAGGAACCGTCCCAATCAGCTTTCCGGCGGCCAGCAGCAGAGAGTGGCTATTGCAAGGGCTCTGGCTTCCAAGCCAAAGATCGTTCTGGCAGACGAGCCTACAGGAAATCTTGATTCCAGAACCAGCGCGGAGGTGATAGGACTTTTGCAGATGACCAACAGGGAGTTTAACCAGACAATTATTATGATTACCCATAATGAGGAAATTGCCCAGCTGGCAGACCGCATCATCCATCTGGAGGACGGAAGGGTAGTGGGAGGTGATATCCATGTTTCAGAATACTAATAAGGAAGTATTAAAGGAGCTGGCAAAGGATAATTACACCTCTCATAAAAGCAGAAACCGTATTGCCATTCTGGCCATTGCTCTGACTACTCTTCTGATCACAGCAGTGTGGACAGTGGGGATCAGTATGATTTCTACCATCAGTAATTATGGAGAATCCGCTCCCGGTCCGGGCTGTGAAGGCAATATCAACGGCACGGAGGAAACACGGGATAAGCTTAAGGAGCTGCCGCAGATCCAGTGGGCGGACATGGCAAGGGAATGCAGCAGAGCCGGACTTCACAATCAGGAGTTTTCGGGAATGGACGTGCGGCTTCTGGCGCCGGATGAGGCATATTTTGAACACAATTTTGTAGAGCTGGCTGAAGGCAGATTTGCACAGAATGCAAATGAAATCGTGATTTCTGATACCATGGCAGAACATCTGGGGCTTGAAAGGATTGTGGGCAGTCAGCTGGAGCTTCTGGTGATGATCGGCACAGATGAGGAAATGGCGGAAACGCCAATAACATTTACTGTTACCGGATACTATAAAAATCCTCTGATCAATATCAGTGAGATTTATGATGAGATTTATACAGCACCTGAATTTATCGGTCAGTATAATCCTGCAATGGAAAAAATCCCTCAGAAGATTTATGTGAAGCTGAACAACCTGAATCCTCTTCTTCTGAAAACAGATGTTATGGATAAACTGCAGGAAGCCTGCGATCTGGCAGGGGGAACCGGAATCGGAACAAAGAATACTAACAGTATGAGCAATATGCTGTTCAGTGTAGGACCGGCAGTGCTGTTTGTGTTATTTATTATTTTAAGCGGTTATTTCCTGATCTACAATGTATTTTATATTTCTGTATCCTCTGATATCCGCTGGTTTGGCATGATGAAAACTATTGGAACTACAGCAAGGCAGCTGAAGACTGTGCTGATGCAGCAGATCCGGCGTCTGGCAGTAATTGGCATCCTGATCGGAATCGTTCTTGGCTATATTGTGGGAAATCTGATCGGTCCGGGAGTGATGGCGCAGACCATGTATGCCATGTTTTATAAAGCGCCCAATGTTCTGGTGATCTTTATTCTGGGAGCCGGATTTTCCTGGTTTACTGTATATATCAGCGCATTGAAGTCTCTGAAGCTGGCCTGCCGCATCTCTCCGGTAGAGGCGGCTAGATTTGCCCCAAAAAAGAAGAAAAATCTGTTTACCATTCTTTCCTTTGCGTTAAGCGGAATGATCTTTCTGGTTTCCTGTAATGCGGCTCTGGGATTTTCCGTAGATCATATGGTGGAGCGCTATAACATGAATGATGCACGGATTATTCATGAGGGATCAGGCTGGAGCCTGGAAGAGCCCTATCAGCCTGTTTCTGCAGAATTGCCGGATAAAATTGCAGACCTTCCTTTTGTGACGGATGTGAATGTAGTGTATCAGGCAAGAATGATGCCGGATTATGAGGAAACAACAGTGGGCAGACTTTATCTGCCGTCTCAGGCAGAGGTATCTCTGGACGGCCCGTTAAAAAATGAAATGGAATTTTTTGCAAACAGTGATAAATTTATGAGTACCTATGGAGATATGGAGCTTCAGGAACAGGCAAAGAATAATCGCTGGAGGCTGAGTGTAAAAGGGATTCCTGCAGAGCTGATCCAGCAGGAACTTGCATGTGATGGTGCTTTTGAGGGAACTGTGGATGTAGATAAATTTGCTGCAGGAGAAGGCATTATATGGTTAGCTCCGGACAGTCAGGAAGTCATGGGAAGAGATTTTAAGGACAGCGTACACCCAGGAGATGCAGCAATCATTGGATTTTATGATAATCAGGGAAATTATTCTGAAAAAGAAATGACAGTTCTGGCAGTGTGCGAAAAGCGGAGTATGTTCGGAACCAGTGATATTAGAAGCGGAAATATTATTTTATCCGACATTCTGTTTAAAAATCTGTACCCGGATTATGACCAGAGGATCAGTAACATTCAGATCGATACGGAGGAGGAGATTACAGAGGAACAGAATCAGCAGATCAACAGTCTTATGGCTGCGGAATACAATCCTCAGCTGAAGATGGAGTCCCGATATATGACCAGAGTGCAGATGGAAACTCAGAAACAGACGTTCCAGCTGATCGGTTTTCTGCTGGCAGGACTTCTGGGGATCATAGGAGTTTCCAATCTGGTCAATACAATCACTTCGGATGTGTTTTCCAGAAAGATAGAGCTGGCTGCAATGCAGTCCATTGGCATGACAAAGAGGCAGCTGTGGGCAATGCTTCTGAAAGATACACTGAAATTTATGAGTGTATCTGTGGCTCTTATGCTCCTGTCCGGCAGTATTATGTCCTATCTTGTAACGCAGCATGCCCTGTTTACGGGATTTAATCCGGGATTGTTCCTGACATCGGCTGCTGTTCTTATGCTTCTGGTTATTATGATCTGCATTTTTATGACCTGGCTGCTGGTCAAGGTACTGAACAAAAAATCTATTGTTGAAAGATTGAGGGAAATTGAGTAAGATAAACACAGTATTGTGAAGAATGTGCGGAAAACGAGGAGCTGGCTGTGCTCTTTGGACAGGAGAAAACAATGGATACAAAAATTTTGCTGGTAGAGGACGATACCATGCTGAATGAGGGCATTGTCTATGCTCTCCGAAAAAAGGAATATCTGGTATACAGCGCAAAAAATATAGAGGAAGCGTCAGGCTATATGAATCAGCCGGTAAGTCTGGTAATTCTGGACATCAACCTGCCGGATGGGGACGGGAGAATGTTTTTGAAACACATCCGGCAGAGTAATACGGTTCCGGTATTGCTTCTGACCGCCCGGGATACAGAGGCGGATATGCTGCAGGGATTTGACGCAGGGTGCGACGACTACGTGACAAAGCCATTTTCCATGGCTGTGCTGCTTCGGAGGATTGAAGTGCTTCTGAAACGAGCGGAAAATACAGACAGCAGATTTTATTATTCCGGTGCGCTGGCCTATGACTTTGATGGAAAACAGCTGAGAAAGAACGGGCAGGAGGTAAAACTGACTGCCACGGAAATCCGTCTTCTGGAAGCCTTTCTGGCTCACCGGAATCAGGTGCTCACAAGAGAACAGCTGCTGGCTATGGTGTGGGATACCTATGAGAATTATGTGGATGAAAAAACACTGAATGTAAACGTGCGGAGACTAAGGGGAAAAATAGAGGACAATCCTCAGGAACCGGATCACATCAGGACAGTTTTTGGCATTGGATACAAATGGAGTGACCGGATATGAGAGACACAGTGACTGTGCTGCTTTTTGTTATCATCTGTCTTCTGACTGCAGCCCTTGTTTTTCTGGTATATAAATACAAAAAAATGGAAAAGATGGCAGATAAAACAATGGCTCAGATGGATGATATGATGGAGCAGCTGATATTGGGACGGGAAGTAAAATATTTTTCCGAGAATGAAGATACCCTGCCTGGCAAATTTCAGTCCCAGGCAGGGCGTCTTTATGAGATCCACAGAGCGCAGGAGGAAAGAGAAAAGCTGCTCAGGGATCAGATCAGCAGCTCGGTCAGCGACCTGGTGCATCAGATCAATACGCCCATTGCAAATATTAAAATGTACAGTGAATTTTTAAGAGAAGATTCTCTGACAACGGAGGAATACCGACATTTTGCAGATAATCTGGATCGTCAGGCCCGGAAACTGAGCTGGCTGGGAGAAGGCTTTGCCAAAATCTCCCGTATGGAAACAGGGATTATTTCCCTGAAACCGGAGATTCAGCCGGTGCTTCCGGTGATCCTGGAGGCAGTGGATCAGGCAGCGTTAAAGGCGGAGCAGCACGGAAATGATATCCGGCTTAAGGGAGATCAGAAGCTGAAAGCCTGTCTGGATCGCAGATGGACGGAGGAGGTGTTTTTTAATCTTCTGGACAATGCTGTGAAATACAGTGATCCGGGAAGCGTGATTCTTGTGGAGCTTCTGGAATATGAAATGTATATTCGGATCAATGTATGCAGCCATGGAACAAAGGTGGAGCGGGAAGAATTTGCCAGAGTATTTCAGAGATTTTACCGTGGAAAGAACGCGGAAGATCAGGAGGGAGTAGGTCTTGGCCTGTATCTTGCCCGTGAGATCATAAGAGGCCAGCGGGGCTATATGAAAGGGGAATACGACCCGGAAAAAGGCAATGTCTTCAGCGTGTTTTTGTGCCGATGAAACCAAGTAAGACCATTATAGCTGAAAAAACAATGGAAATGTCATGCACATTGGCAGATAAATTTCCAGATGGCGCAGAACTGGATGAAGTTAAGGGGCAGGGTCTTTTTTTGTATAAAATACATATACATTAATGAAATGAGAGGCCAGGAGGAAATCCTTTGAGTGGATATCGGCGTTTTGTTGCATATGTATATGAATATCAAAAAGGAAAAAAAGGAAGGAACTGCGGGTTTATCCGGGTGGAGGCAAAGGAACAGGTATGCAGAATGGAGGCGCATATTCTTTGTCCGGGCCTTACTCCTGATGTAAAGTGCGAAATCTTTGGATTCACCCGTAAGACAGGGCTGCTGGATGGAGTGCTGCTGGGATCCTGCATGACAGAAGACAGCAGGGCTGACTGCATTCTGGAGACTGAACGGAATCATATGGGCGGAAGCGCCATGACCTTGGAGAATATGGGGGGAATGATCCTTCTTACGGAAAACGGGGCGTTTTTTGGGACAGAATGGGATGATAAACCTATTCGTCCGGAGAATTTCCGCAGAGTAAAGGAAGAAAAAACAGAGAATAAAAGCTCAGATAAAGAAATTGATCCGCAAAACAGTACCATGAACAGAGAATCATCAGAAGAGCCTACTGAAGAAGTGAAATCAGAAGAGGAGCATGTTTTTGGGGAAACAAAATCTGAGGAAGAAATGCAGAACCCCTTAATGAAAGATGATCATAATTGCAGGGAAATGCATGATCCGGAAACTGCATCGGAAGAAAAAATACAGAGAAACCAGCAGGAAGAGATAAATGCTGAGCTGAAGAAAGATTCAGAAAATAAAATTACGGAAAGAAAACAGAAAAATCAATCAGAAGAAAACGATATCTCAGAGATCCACCGGAATTTGGAAACAAAAAATACAGTAAAATCAGAGGAAGAGAATAACATTTATAAGAAAATGGGAAATTCGGGCATCAGAGCCGGGGTGGAATCAGTGGAAAGTCAGCCGCAGGAAGACAATGCCTGTCAGATATCTCAGAATATGGGAATAAAAACTGCAGAAGAAGTACAGGAGGAGGCGCAGAAGGATAAAACAAGTGAAAAAAATCCTGATGCATCAGAAAATAATTTAAAACAGGAGACGATAACGGCAGAAGGGGATGACATTCATACAGAGTATCTGACATCTCAATCAGTAGCTGCCTGCAATCAGGAGATGACCAAAGCAAAAGAGAAAACGCTTTCTTTCGGAGAGCCGTTCAATGCTTTTGGTGATGGAGAGATCTGCCACTGCCGCAAAATACAGCCGGCAGATCTCTGTCATTTTCATCCCAGAGACTGTGCGCTTCGGAATAATCGCTTTCTGCAGTACGGATTTTATAATTTCGGCCATTTGCTGATAGGAAAAAACAGTTCCGGACATTACATACTGGGAGTGCCTGGAGGCTATGATCAGCAGGAGCGATTTATGGCAAATATGTTTGGTTTCCCATATTTTAAAGAAAGCAGACAGATTCAGCTTCCTAAAAGCAGAGGCGGATACTGGTACCGTTTAATCAATCCCCCGAAGTTCTACTAAAGGAATGGTCTGCATCAGAATCTGGCGGAAATGTTCCAGCTCCTTATAAGAGAAGCTGCTGAATCCAGGCTGCAGAACTTCTTCTGAGTCTCTGTATGCCTGGAGATAATAGGCTTTTGCTCCGGAAAGCCATTTTCCGATAGCGACAAAATCCTGTTCGGAATGAAGCTCTTTTACCACGGTTGTACGAAATTCGTAGTCCAGGGTTCCGTTTATGAGAAAATCAACAGTTTCTTTAATGGCATCAAGATCAGGGTGAAGGAGCCCGCAAAGTGAAGGATAATTAGCAGGACAGGCCTTAATATCTACGGCAGCCATCTGAATCAGTCCTTCCCCGGCAAGTGTTTTCAGAAGATCGGGGCGTGTACCGTTGGTATCCAGCTTTACAGGATATCCAAGAGCGCGGATCTCTGCCAGAAATTCAGGCAGATCAGGGGAAAGGGTAGGTTCACCTCCGGTGACGCACACGCCTTCCAGGATTCCCTGACGCTTTTTTAAAAAGGATAAAACCTCTGTGACAGAGAGCTCCGGCTGTGAGGAGGGATTCAGCACCAGGCTGCTGTTCTGGCAGAACGGACAGCGGAAATTGCACCCGCCCAGAAAAATTGTGGCAGCCACCCGTCCGGGATAGTCAAGAAGAGTTGTTTTGTTTAAACCGTATATTTTCATAAAGAACCTCCGATCCTGAGATATATCATGTGATTTTATTTTAGATTTTTCGCATTGATTTTGCAATGACCATTTACTATAATAAATTCAGAAAAAGAGAGAGGCTATTGTTCTCGCAGAATTGTTCTGTAATGTATTTTGATATATCATTAATCAGGAGAGGAGCGGCTTAAGTGACAGAAGAAGAACGGTTTATGAAAGAAGCCATCCGGCAGGCAAAAAAAGCCTGGGCTCTGAAAGAGGTTCCTATCGGATGTGTAATTGTATCAGATGGAAAAATCATTGCCAGAGGATACAACCGGAGAAATACAGATAAAAATACTCTTTCCCATGCAGAACTGAATGCCATCAGAAAAGCAAGCAAAAAGCTTGGGGACTGGAGACTTGAGGGATGCACCATGTATGTGACTCTGGAGCCATGCCAGATGTGCGCAGGAGCTCTTGTCCAGTCGAGAATCGATGAGGTTGTGATCGGAAGTATGAATCCAAAGGCAGGCTGCGCAGGATCGGTTCTGAACCTTCTGGAAGTGGAGGGCTTTAACCATAAGGTAAAAATTACAAAAGGGATTCTGCAGGAGGAGTGCTCTTCCATGCTTTCAGAATTTTTCCGGGAGCTGCGTCAGGAGAAGAAGCTGAAAAAAGAAGAAAAAAGCTGAAGCGGTTTTTATAAAGGCAGAGGAAAAAGATATACGGAATGAGTATTGTTCTATCGTAAGACAACGGAGAAATCCGGGAAAACTATAACAATAAGATTTAAGGAGGAATTTGCAATGCAGTTAGAAACTTTAAGAAAAGACATGGTAGCAGCTATGAAAGCAAAAGATAAGGTGACAAAAGAAGCGGTTTCTTCCCTGATTGCGGCGGCAAAAAAGGTGGCAATCGACGAGGGATGCCGGGATGATATTCCGGAAGAGCTGGTAGACCGCGTAATCCTTAAGGAACTGAAAACAGTAAAAGAGCAGCTGGATACCTGTCCGGAGAACAGAGAAGACCTCAGATCAGAGTATCAGGCAAGATATGACGTCATTGCAAAATACGCGCCTCAGCAGATGAGCGAGGAAGAAATCCGCGGGTATCTGGAGGATAAATTTGCAGAAGTTCTTGCAACAAAAAACAAAGGCCAGATCATGAAGGCTGTGATGGGCGATCTGAAAGGAAAGGCTGACGGAAAGCTGATCAATAAAGTGGTGGCAGACATCTGCCGGTAAATGGGAAACTGGCAAACACAAAAAAAGGAGTTCCTGCAATCTGCATGGAACTCCTTAAAATATTCATTTTTTTACGCGCGCCGCACTTCGGAATGTACTCACAGACGTTACCTTTACAGCCAGCTCGGCCCAGGCGCCCTCACGGCACACAGGAGCGTCCGCTTAGTGCTGCTGCATTCCTGCCCTGACACGGTTCACGGATTCCTGTTGCGTGAGACCCAGACGTCAGCGCCGCTTATAAAGGGCAGCTCTGCAAAATACAAGCCTCAGATTGGCATCACCCCTGCTGTAGCGGATTGCAGGTACAGGGCACCGCTAACTCCCCGGCTGCGCGGAATTTAAGTATAGACGATTTTTGGAGTCTTGTCAAGTGGGCCCCGGATATTATATAATGATAAAGAACTATAGTTACTGGGAACGGGGTGAACAGTAACAATTCAATTACCAAAAGAAGCGGGGTGTGTCTATTATGATTAAAAGAATTGGATTGCTGACAAGCGGCGGAGACTGCCAGGCATTGAACGCTACCATGCGGGGGGTTGTAAAGGCTCTGTCCAATGCTGTGGATGATCTGGAGGTTTATGGATTTGACGATGGATATAAAGGTCTGATCTACGGTAAATACCGCATGCTGACTGCAAAGGATTTTTCCGGAATCCTGACACAGGGAGGAACGATTCTGGGAACCTCACGCCAGCCTTTTAAACTGATGAGAGTTCCGGATGAAAAGGGCCTGGACAAGGTAGAGGCAATGAAGCAGACTTATTATAAGCTGTGTCTTGACTGTCTGGTGATCCTGGGAGGAAACGGAACCCAGAAAACAGCAAACCTTCTGAGAGAAGAAGGGCTGAATGTGATTCATCTTCCAAAGACCATTGACAATGATATTTTCGGCACAGATATGACCTTCGGATTTCAGAGCGCCGTGGAGATTGCCACCAATGCCATTGACTGCATCCATACAACGGCAACTTCTCATGGACGGGTGTTTATTGTGGAGATCATGGGACATAAAGTGGGAAGTCTGACGCTTCACGCAGGACTGGCCGGCGGAGCAGATATTATTCTGATCCCGGAGATTCCATATGATATTAAGAAGGTAACAGAAGCCATTCAGAAAAGAAATAAAGCGGGCAAGAGGTTTACGATCCTTGCAGTTGCCGAGGGAGCTATTTCCAAGGAAGACGCCAAGCTGCCCAAAAAGAAATATAAAGAAAAGCTGGAGGCCAGAGCCAGGAAATATCCGTCAGTTTCCTATGAGATTGCTGATGAGATCTTTAAGGAAATCGGCAGTGAGGTCCGGGTAACTGTTCCGGGACATATTCAGAGAGGCGGACAGCCCTGTCCTTATGACCGTGTTCTTTCCACAAGGATCGGCGCCGGAGCAGCAGAAGCCATTCTGGACGAGGAGTACGGAATTATGATCGGTGTTGTAAACGGCAAGATCAAACGCGTTCCTCTGGCAGAATGTGCAGGTAAACTGAAAATGGTTTCACCGAAAGATCAGACGGTTAAGGCTGCCAAACAGATTGGAATCAGCTTTGGCGACTGACAGCTTATGTAACAGATATACAGGATAGCAATGAAGGGTGCTGCAGACTGCGCTGAGGTATTCTGCAGCATCCTTTTCATGCCCCGGGGCATCAGGAGAGGAGAATGACTTATGAGCTATACTGCCCTGTACCGTAAATTCAGGCCCGATAATTTTGATGATGTAAAAGGGCAGGATCATATTGTGACAACCCTGACAAACCAGATCAAGGCGAACCGTATCGGTCATGCCTATCTGTTTTGCGGAACAAGGGGAACCGGTAAAACAACAGTGGCAAAGATCCTTGCAAAGGCAGTCAACTGCCGGAATCCGGTAAACGGAAGTCCCTGTAATGAGTGTGAGATGTGCAGGGCGATCCAGGCCGGAACGTCCATGAATGTGATTGAGATCGATGCCGCTTCCAACAATGGTGTGGACAATATCCGTGAGATCCGCGAGGAAGTAACCTATCGCCCCACAGAGGGAAATTATAAGGTTTATATTATTGACGAGGTTCACATGCTTTCCACAGGCGCTTTTAACGCTCTGTTAAAAACTCTTGAGGAGCCGCCTTCCTATGTGATTTTTATTCTTGCCACAACAGAAGCCCACAAGATTCCTATTACCATACTTTCCAGATGTCAGAGGTATGATTTTCACAGAATTACCATTGACACCATCGCTGCCCGGCTGACAGAGCTTCTGGAGGCAGAAGGCGTGGAGGCGGAGGAAAAAGCAGTGCGCTATGTGGCAAAGGCAGGAGACGGCTCCATGCGAGATGCTCTTAGCCTTCTGGATCAGTGTATTGCCTTTTATCTTGGACAGACCTTAACTTATGATAAGGTTCTGGAAGTTCTGGGGGCAGTGGATACAGAAGTGTTCAGTCAGCTTCTCAGGAAAGTGCTTTCCGGAGATGTGACAGGCTCTATTCACATTCTGGAGGAGCTGATCACAGGCGGCCGGGAACTGAGCCAGTTTGTGGGAGATTTTACCTGGTATATGCGAAATCTTCTTCTGGTAAAAACTTCGGAAAATCCTGAGGATGCCATTGATGTGTCCTCAGAAAATCTGAAGCTTCTGAAAGAAGAAAGCGAAATGACAGACGTGGACACTCTTATGCGGTATATCCGTATTTTTTCAGAGCTTTCCAATCAGATTCGCTTTGCCACCCAGAAAAGAGTTCTGGTGGAGATCGCACTGATCAAGCTCTGCCGTCCTGCAATGGAAACAAACCTGGATTCTGTGCTGGACCGTATTCGTGTTCTGGAACAGAGAATGGATAAGACTCCTGTGCAGCAGGTGATCGTTCAGCAGGCTTCGGGAAACGTTGGCGAAGGAAATCAAAGCGCTGCTCCGGAACAGAAAAAACCGCAGAAAGCAGCTCCGGAAGATCTGCAGAAGATTGTGGCAGGATGGAAGGTGATCGTGGGACAGACTACGGCAGCCTTTAAACAGGCCCTGCTGAAATCCATACCAAAATATAATGGAGAAACAGGAGAGCCTGTTCTGTATGTGGAGTTTCAGACTCCTCTGGGAAGAAACTATCCGGACGATTCTGACGCATGCCGGGAGCTGAAAGAGATTATTGAACGGCAGACAGGAAAAAGTGTGGAGCTTCACATGCTGGTGGCTGAGGATCATCAGCAGACCAATCTTTCAAAAATCACGGTAGATCAGGCGATCAGAGAAAATATTCATATGGACGTGATCATTGAGGAGGAACCGGAGGGGCTTTCCGGTCAATAACCGGTTGGGCGCTGTAAGACCGCAAACATATTGACACAGTGGGAACAATAAAATATAGTAGAGAGCGTAGATATTTTTGTAATGAAAGTCAGGAGGATATAAACATGGCAAAACGCGGAGGTTTTCCGGGTATGGGAATGCCGGGAAACATGAATAATTTAATGAAGCAGGCGCAGAAAATGCAGCGTCAGATGGAAGAGAATCAGAAAGCTCTGGAAGAAAAAGAGTTTACTGCGGCAGCAGGCGGCGGAGCGGTAGAGGTAACCATTTCCGGTAAACGCGAGATCAAAAAGGTAACGCTTTCTGAGGAAGTGGTAGATCCGGATGATATTGAAATGCTGGAGGATCTGATCGTAGCAGCTACCAATGAAGCTCTCCGCAAAGTGGATGAGGAATCCAGCGCTGTAATGTCCAAACTTACAGGAGGTCTTGGGGGCCTGGGCGGAGGCCTTCCTTTCTGATGGAATATTACAGCACACATATTAATAAGCTGATCGAGCAGCTTTCACATCTTCCGGGCATTGGGGCCAAGTCTGCTCAGAGACTTGCTTTCCATATTATGAATATGCCCAAGGATCAGGTGGAGCAGCTTACTTCTTCCATTACAGGAGCCAGGGAAAAGGTCCGTTACTGCAAAAACTGCTGTACACTGACGGACCAGGAGCTTTGTCCCATCTGCAGCAATCCGCGCAGAGATCCGACAACGATCATGGTGGTGGAAAATACAAGGGATCTGGCCGCTTATGAGAAAACAGGCAAGTATGACGGTGTTTATCATGTGCTTCACGGGGCGATTTCTCCCATGCTTGGTATCGGACCGGACGACATTCGTCTGAAGGAGCTGATGCAGAGACTCCAGAAGGATGTAAAGGAAGTGATCATTGCCACCAATTCAAGTCTTGAAGGGGAAACTACGGCAATGTATATCAGCAAGCTGATCAAGCCTACAGGCATTAAGGTCAGCCGGATCGCCAGTGGGGTTCCGGTAGGCGGCGATCTGGAATATATTGATGAGGTGACGCTTCTGCGGGCTCTGGAGGGAAGAGTGGAGCTCTGATCCGGAGCCGCAGGGATATCTGCAGAGAAAGAGTGAAAAATCAGTGGCAAAAAAGAAAATAACGTCTTCTCAGGTGGCAGAAAGGGCCGGGGTTTCTCAGGCGACAGTGTCCATGATCCTGAACCGCAGAAATAATGTGTCTTTTTCAGCGGAGACAGTAGAGCGGGTAGAGCAGGCGGCCAGAGAACTGGGCTATGAGCTTCCCAGAAGGAGAAAAACAGCAGACAACAAAAAAGAAAAGCTGATCGTGGTGTTCTGTCCCACGCTTACCAGCCCTTATTATGTGCTGCTGCTTCAGGGAATTGAGGCTGTGGCAAATGAGAAGGGGTACGGCGTTTTTATCTGTAATACACAGAGGGACGCTGTTCTGGAAGAAAAGTATCTGCGTATGATCCGCACCATACAGCCTCAGGGAATCATCTATACCTGTAATCCGCATCCGGATTTTCAGAAAAAGGTAGAAGAAATGGCCAGAGAGATTCCTCTTGTTATTATCAGCAATAAAGAAAAAACAACTACGGTAGATGCCATTAATCAGGATAATACTATGGTTGGCCGTCTGATGGCGCGGCATCTTCTGGATCTGGGTCACCGGGACGTTGCGTTTATTACGCCGCCTCTCACCAGACGGCAGTGGCAGCGCTCCAGAAGGATAGACGGTTTTGTAAAAGAGTTTGAAAGAGAAGGGCTGAAAGGTCATGTACTGATCAAGGCTGCAGATGAGTCTATGGATCGTACTCTTCCAAGGATGGACTCGGAATATTCCATGGGATACCAGCTGACCATGGAGCTGCTGAAGGAGGAAAAATATTTTACTGCCATTGCAGGGCAGAATGACATGATGGCCATTGGCGCTATTGATGCTCTGGAAAAATCCAGGATCCATGTACCAAGAGATGTGTCTGTGATCGGCTGTGACAATATTTTTTATTCCGGAATCAGAAGGCTGTCTCTGACTACCATAGACCATTTTGTGGCATTGAAGGGCAGAGATGCCTGCGATATCATTATCCGAAAAATTACTACCAATGATCAGTTTTATACAGGGCTTCAGCCAACAAGTCTGTATAATATCGAGTATACGCCCAAGCTGATCGCACGAAAAACCACGGCATATGCCAGAATAAAAAAATAAATATCCTGTTAAAAATTATTATTAATAATTTTTAGCTGTTTCAATTCAGTGCACAAGAAAAAAGGGATTTTTGCAAAAGACTTTTTTTGTAAAGGACTGATATCCTGAAAAGTTATTAATAAAATAAGAAAATATTAACAAAAAAATTATTAATAAAAATTGTCTGCCTTGACCCATTGGGAGTTTTTGCTATAATGAAGCCATAAAGAACGTGATCCGTCGGTAAAATTGACGGCAGAACTCAGGAGGGAAAAAGAATGAAATTTTTTATTGACACAGCAAATGTAGAGGATATCCGTAAGGCAAATGACATGGGAATTATCTGTGGTGTTACCACAAATCCGTCTCTGATCGCAAAAGAGGGAAGAGATTTTAATGAGGTTATCAAAGAAATCACATCTATCGTAGACGGACCGATCAGCGGAGAAGTAAAAGCAACTACTACAGATGCAGAAGGAATGATCGCTGAAGGCCGGGAGATCGCAAAGATCCACCCGAATATGGTGGTTAAGATTCCGATGACAGGGGAAGGACTGAAGGCTGTTAAGGTTCTTTCAAAAGAAGGCATCAAAACAAATGTAACTCTGATCTTTACTGCAAATCAGGCGCTTCTGGCAGCAAGAGCCGGAGCAACCTATGTTTCTCCGTTCCTTGGAAGACTGGATGATATTTCCACAGACGGACTGGAGCTGATCCGTCAGATCGTTCAGATGTTTGAGGTTGCAGGTCTTGATACAGAAATCATCTGTGCAAGTGTGCGCCATCCTGTACATGTAACAGAATGTGCGCTTGCAGGAGCTGATATCGCCACTGTTCCTTATAAGGTTCTGGAGCAGATGCTTCATCATCCTCTGACTGATGCGGGAATCGTAAAATTCCAGGAAGATTACAGAGCTGTTTTTGGTGACAAATAGAATCTCAACGAATGCAGGCCAAAGGCGCTGTATGAGTTTGGTGAGAATTTGATTTAAAGAAACTGATACTGAATAAGACGAATATGGCGTGTGGATCCGGCTGGACAGGAAATAGCCCTGTGTGGGTACAAATGCGTTTTTTAGCAGAAGATGTCAGTTTCTTTATAAAGACAAAAGGAGAATATCATGAACAAATTAGAACTTCAGAAGATTGCAAACGAAGTCCGCAAAGACATCGTTACAGCAGTCCATGCTGCAAAAGCCGGCCATCCGGGCGGATCACTTTCTGCAGCAGATTTATTCACATATCTGTATTTTGAAGAACTGAACATTGACCCTAAGGAGCCGAAAAAGGCAGACCGCGACCGTTTTGTTCTTTCCAAAGGACACACAGCTCCGGGACTGTATTCTGTACTGGCTGAGAGAGGTTACTTCCCGAAGGAAGATTTAAAGACTCTCCGTCATCTTGGTTCCTATCTTCAGGGACATCCGGATATGAAGCATATTCCGGGCGTTGATATGTCAAGCGGATCTCTGGGACAGGGAATCTCTGCGGCAGTGGGCATGGCTCTTTCTGCAAAATTAAGCAATGATTCCTACAGAGTATACACTCTTCTTGGAGACGGAGAGATCCAGGAAGGTCAGGTCTGGGAGGCTGCCATGTTTGCAGGCCACAGAAATCTGGACAACCTTGTTGTGATCGTTGACAATAATGGCCTTCAGATCGACGGTAAGGTAGATGACGTATGTTCTCCATACCCTATCGACAAAAAGTTTGAAGCATTTAATTTCCATGTGATCAATGTGGAAGACGGAAATGACATGGATCAGCTGAAGGCAGCTTTTGATGAGGCAAGAACTGTAAAAGGAATGCCGGTTGCAATTATTATGAAAACAGTGAAGGGCAAAGGCGTTTCTTTCATGGAGAACCAGGCCGGATGGCATGGAAAAGCTCCAAACGATGACGAGTATGCTCAGGCAATGGAAGATTTGGAAAAGGCAGGTGAAGCATTATGTCAGATGTAAAGAAAATCGCTACAAGAGCAAGCTATGGCTCTGCTCTGGTGGAACTTGGAAAAGAACATGAGGATCTTGTTGTTCTGGATGCTGACCTTGCTGCTGCTACCCAGACTGCAATGTTTAAAAAAGAATTTCCGGAGCGCCATATTGACTGCGGTATCGCAGAGTGTAACATGGTAGGTATCGGAGCCGGACTTGCTTCTACAGGCAAAGTTCCTTTTGTCAGCACTTTTGCCATGTTTGCGGCAGGACGTGCATTTGAGCAGGTGCGCAACTCTGTAGGCTATCCCAAGCTGAATGTAAAGATCGGCGCAACTCACGGCGGAATTTCCGTAGGTGAGGACGGCGCAACTCATCAGTGCTGTGAGGATTTTGCCCTGATGAGAAGTATTCCGGGAATGGTTGTTGCTTCCCCGTCTGATGATATTGAGGCAAGAGCTATGGTAAAAGCTGCCTACGAGCATGTGGGACCGGTGTATATGCGTTTTGGCCGTCTTGCAGTTCCGGTGATCAATGACAGACCGGACTATAAATTTGAGCTTGGCAAAGGTATTATTCTCCGTGAAGGAAAAGATCTGACGATCGTTGCAAACGGTCTCTGTGTTGCAGCATCACTGGAAGCAGCAGAAAAGCTGGCTGCAGATGGAATTGAAGCAAAGGTTATCAATATCCATACAATCAAGCCTCTTGATGAGGATCTGATCGTTGCGGCAGCAAAAGAAACCGGAAAAGTGGTCACAGTTGAGGAACATTCTGTGATCGGCGGACTTGGCGGCGCAGTCTGCGAATGTCTGTCCGAAAAAGCGCCGGTTCCGGTTAAGCGTATCGGTGTCAATGATGTGTTCGGCGAGTCCGGCCCGGCTGTTGCTCTTCTTGAGAAATACGGTCTGGATGGAGAAGGCATTTATAAACAGATCAAAGCTTTTGTATAAAATATGATTCGTGCATGGCAGACGGGATCATTGCCAGGATTCCCTGAGTGATCTTGTCAGCCAGATGAATGACAGTAGACAGCCGGGTTGTCTGGAGAGTAAGCTGCTCCAGTAATCCGGCTGTATTTACGATTCCGGTTACATGGATGTCCCCTACAGGGGGCAGCTCTTTCTGAACCGCAGCACCCGGGTAAAGCGCGCCGTCTCCGATGGTTACGTAGCCCAGGTGCTTTTTTTGTCCAAGAGAAGCGTCGACTGCAATCACAAGAGCTTCCGGATGGCTGAAGCAGATGTCCTGGCTTGCACTGGCAAGGTTCAGGGCGTGTACAGGATGAGAAAGAGTTCCGTATACATGAACTTTTTCGGATGCATTGCAGAGAAGCTGCTGGCCTACATAGGGACCAAGGCAGTCTCCGGTGAGGCGGTCTGTGCCGATACACAGAAATACAAGCTCTTTCCAGGTTTTTCTGTGGTGAAGGATACAGTTTTTAAGAAGAGAAGAGATTTCTCTGGCGGCTCCGGTTTTATTTGCGTCAATATAAAAAGTCATAGATTTTCCTCGCAGTGTTTGTCCTGATTTATTGTATCCGTCTGTGGAACAAATTATGCATGTGCGGAATATGTCGTTAAATTATGAGACAGGCATCTTACATTCTGCTAAAATCCGCATTTTTTATATGCTATTCTTGTACCCGAAGGGGTGATATATCATGATAGAAGTCATCTATAAAGATGAGAAACAGGAGGCAAAGGGCAACGAGAGTATATTTTCTGTGCCAAAGAATATACGTCAGATAGGTCAGGCCAGTGAGGATTACCGAATTTACATGGAAGACTATGTGTATACCTTTCTTGGAAGAACTGCCGGGGCAGGGGACATAAACGGGGAAGAGAAAAAATGTCTGGCGGTTCTGACCGGGGAAACAAAGTGGGCTTCAGGAATCACTTATATGTTTATCAGAGGGGCTCTGGATGTGGAGGCAGAGGATATTTCGGCTGAGCATATTGAGTTTACAGAAAAAATGTGGAAAAAAATACAGGAAGAAACAGAAAAATATTTTGAGGGCCAGGAGATTGTGGGATGGTTCTTTTCTCAGAGATCGATACCTCTGGAAGCCACAGAGCTTTTGAAACGGGTGCATCTGAAACATTTTGGCGGAGGGGAAAAGGTTCTGATGCTGATGGATCCGGCGGAACGGGAAGAGGTGTTTTTTCGGTACGAAAACAGTTTCCTTGTAAAGCAGAACGGATATTATCTTTACTATGAAAAGAATCCGCAGATGCAGTCGTATATGCTGGAAAAAAATCCGGAAGGAACAACGGACAGGCAGGAAGAGGTTCCGGATGAGGCAGTAAAAGCATTTCGGAGAATCATACAAAAAAAGAAGAGCGCAGAGGAAAAACAGACGGAGGAAACGGAAGAACGGACCTCTGTTTTTTCATATGCGGCTACAGCCTGTCTTGCTCTGGCTGTTGTGGCAGCAGGAATGAAGTTTTATCAGAATTATCAGTCTTTGCAGCAGGCAGATGTAAAGGCGGAAATGGCTGCATCTGTGATCGAGACGGGGCCTTCGGAATTTCCGGAAGAGATAAAGGAGAAAGCGGAGGTCACATCGGTCAGAACAGAGAGAGCAGATACGAGTGAAAAAGAAGTAAATGACGGTGAAAAATCCGGGGAAAGCAGAGAGAAAACAGAAGATTTTTCTGCGAGAAAAAATGGGACACAAGAAAATGCCTCGGGAAATACAGCGGAAATGAAAAAAGATGAGAAGGAAACTGTGCCTTCGGAAGCTGCTGAAACAGATGAGGAAACCTCCAACGAAAATGTCAAGTCTGAGCTGTCAGAGGAGGATCGGGCAATTTACAGAGAAGAATCAGACATGAGAAAGGCAGAAAGAAGAGTCCGTGAGTCCCGGGATACTGCCGGAAACCCGGATTCGGAAAAAGTAACAGAGACTGAAAATAATACACAGTCAGAGGAAGCATCAGCCGGGGGCACAACATATATTATACGTCCCGGAGATACTTTGTATCAGATCAGTGTGGAAAAATATGGAAGCATGGAAGCGGTTGCTGAAATATGCCGTGTGAACAACATGTCTGAAAGCGAGACCATTTATCCCGGACAAATAATTGTATTGCCCTGAGAAGTTTGCTATAATGTGACATATGAGAAGAGAGCAGAGGCGTTGCTGTGAACAAAGTGAGCAGTAACGGAGAGACTTCTCATATGTCAGTGAAAAGAACAGAGAGAGGACCCGAAAGGCAAGGTTTAGTATGTCCAATATATTTCAGAAATGGAGAAAAAAACGAAAGAGAGCCAAAATGATGGCTCAGAATGGGAAGCTGTCCCAGGATGTGGGAAGTGAAGAAGGATATAGAAGACAGCTTTCCATGCATAAAATTGCAGCAATGAAAAAAACAGTTCTTACTGTAGCGGTGGTAGCGGCAGCGGCAGTGGGACTGGTACTTTTTATAGAAAAGAGGAGTTACCGCACTTATGATATCATTCAGACAAGTGAACAGGAGGATATTGTTTCCACAAAGTATGAAGTGATGTCAGGAAAAATCCTGAGATACAGTCCGGATGGAGCGGCGCTGGTAAACAGTGAGATGGATGCATACTGGAGCAGTCTGTATGAAATGCAGAATCCTGTAGCTGACATCAGAGGTGACTGGGCAGTGATCGCAGATGTTGACGGAACATCCATGAAGATCTTTGACAAAGACGGAGAAGCGGGAAGTGTTACAACCTCATACAGCATTGTCAAGGCCAGGATATCATCTAATGGTCTTGTTGCAGCCATATTGGATGGAGGAGATTCCACATGGATTAATTATTATGACTCGGATGGAAGTCTGATAGCAGAGAACCAGACACATGTGGAAGATCCCGGATATCCTATGGATGTGGCGGTTTCGGATAACGGCGAGATTATGAT
>QFCH01001106.1_pt1:35000-177870 | contig 177870 bp, 156 predicted proteins | sample 5346071 | NCBI WGS metagenome assembly QFCH01 (sample SAMN09062255, study PRJNA434731) | Human gut metagenome, whole genome shotgun sequencing project. | isolation source: stool timepoint B chromium assembly | host: Homo sapiens | collected 2015
CCGGGTGATCTATCCATGTCCAGGTTGAAGCTGCCGTAAGAGGCAGTGGAGGACCGAACCCACATCCGTTGAAAAGGGTGGGGATGAGGTGTGGATAGGGGAGAAATTCCAATCGAACCCGGAGATAGCTGGTTCTCCTCGAAATAGCTTTAGGGCTAGCCTCGGTAGAGATTAGCGGAGGTAGAGCACTGAATTTCCTAGGGGGCGTCAAAGCCTACCGAAGAATATCAAACTCCGAATGCCGCAGAATTGCTTACCGGGAGTCAGACTGCACGAGATAAGTTGGGCAGTCGAAAGGGAAAGAGCCCAGACCTTCAGTTAAGGTCCCAAAGTGCGCGTTAAGTGGAAAAGGATGTGGGATTTCAAAGACAACCAGGATGTTGGCTCAGAAGCAGCCATTCATTCAAAGAGTGCGTAATAGCTCACTGGTCGAGAGGTCCTGCGCCGAAAATGTCCGGGGCTGAAACGCGCCACCGAAACTAAGGAATCAGAAATGATTGGTAGAGGAGCATTGCATGCGGGAGGAAGCAGTACCGTAAGGAGCTGTGGACTGCATGGAAGAGAGAATGCCGGAATGAGTAGCGAGAATAAGGTGAGAATCCTTATGGCCGAATATCCAAGGTTTCCAGGGTAAAGCTGATCTGCCCTGGGTAAGTCGGGGCCTAAGGCGAGGACGAGAGTCGTAGCCGATGGACAACAGGTGGAGATTCCTGTACTGCGGTATAACAGAACTGTGGGGACACGTGCAGAAAGCGGGAGCCGGGAACGGAAAGCCCGGTGCAAGTGAGGTACCAGACACACTGGCAAATCCGTGTGTCAATGGGAAGACACGACGCGGACCGAAAGAAAGTAGGGAAGCCCGTGAGCTGTGCGTCAAGAAAAGCCGCTATAGTTTATACCGTACCCGTACCGTAAACCGACACAGGTGGATGAGGAGAGAATCCTAAGGCCGGCGGAAGAAGCATTGTCAAGGAACTCGGCAAAATGACCCCGTAACTTCGGGAGAAGGGGTGCCAGGGAGACCTGGCCGCAGAGAATAGGCTCAAGCAACTGTTTAGCAAAAACACAGGTCTATGCGAAACCGAAAGGTGAGGTATATGGGCTGACGCCTGCCCGGTGCTGGAAGGTTAAGAGGAGAGGTTAAGGACTAGTCCTGAAGCTTTGAATTTAAGCCCCAGTAAACGGCGGCCGTAACTATAACGGTCCTAAGGTAGCGAAATTCCTTGTCGGGTAAGTTCCGACCCGCACGAAAGGCGTAATGATTTGAGCGCTGTCTCGACAATGCATCCGGTGAAATTGAAGTACCAGTGAAGATGCTGGTTACCTGCGCCAGGACGGAAAGACCCCATGGAGCTTTACTCCAGTTTGGTACTGGGATCCGGTGCTGCATGTACAGGATAGGTGGGAGACTGAGAACACAGAACGCCAGTTGTGTGGGAGTCGCTGTTGGGATACCACCCTTGCAGTATTGGGTTTCTAACCATCCGCCGTGACCCGGCGGTGGGACAATGCCAGGCGGGGAGTTTGACTGGGGCGGTCGCCTCCGAAAGGGTATCGGAGGCGCCCAAAGGTTCCCTCAGAATGGACGGAAACCATTCGCAGAGTGCAAAGGCAGAAGGGAGCTTGACTGCGACACCGACGGGTGGAGCAGGTACGAAAGTAGGGCTTAGTGATCCGGTGGTATTAAGTGGGAATGCCATCGCTCAACGGATAAAAGCTACCCTGGGGATAACAGGCTTATCACTCCCAAGAGTTCACATCGACGGAGTGGTTTGGCACCTCGATGTCGGCTCATCGCATCCTGGGGCTGTAGTAGGTCCCAAGGGTTGGGCTGTTCGCCCATTAAAGCGGTACGCGAGCTGGGTTCAGAACGTCGTGAGACAGTTCGGTCCCTATCCGGCGTGGGCGTAGGATATCTGAGAGGAGCTGTCCTTAGTACGAGAGGACCGGGATGGACGGGCCGCTGGTGTACCGGTTAGACTGCCAAGTCTACGGCCGGGTAGCCAAGCCTGGAAGGGATAAACGCTGAAGGCATCTAAGCGTGAAGCCCCCCTCAAGATGAGATATCCCATTCGAAAGAAGTAAGACCCCTTGAAGACGACGAGGTAGATAGGGCAGAGGTGGAAGTGCGGTAACGTATGGAGCTGACTGCTACTAATCGGTCGAGGGCTTGACCAAGAAGCTGAGACGAGCGGGACGGACAGGAAGGGAACAGAGCGGAGTGAGTTTACTCACAGAGGGATGTTCACAGACTGGACGGAGCATTTGCGAAGCAAATGACATTGAGTGACGGAAGTCACGAGATGACCGGGCGAGTCGTAGAAAGCATAAGCAAGGTTAAAAATGATTCTAATGTCAACATGTATGTAGTTTTGAAAGTGCAATACTTTCTATTCCTCCTTAGCTCAGTCGGTAGAGCATGCGGCTGTTAACCGCAGTGTCGTTGGTTCGAGTCCAACAGGGGGAGGTTTAAACACCCGTAAATGATAACATTTACGGGTGTTTTGCTATACATTTCTCAAATTCTGTTTAGCGATTGAAGAAGCGCCGCTCTCTCTGAGTCAGAGGCGCTTTGGAAGGAAGCTCTATTTCTTCATCTGAACAGCTGCAGGAACCGTTTGAAACGCCGTCACATTGTACTGATATTGAGCCTGTTTCTACCTGCGCGCCAAAAGTAATTGGAAGCTCAATACAAAGTTCCTGGGAAACGGTAAAGGAACAGGAGGTACGTTCTCCATAACAGGAGGTTTCTGTGCTGATCTCAGGCTTTCCGCAGCAGATCGTTCTTGCAGACCCAGGTCTTGCAAAGGGAGTCACAGTAACAGGGACACAGACGGTTTCCTTATGGTTAAATAACGATTCACATTCGTTTGTTTCACTGCATACAGGCCCGCAGATTGTCAGACCTGTTGCCGTGGTTCCTCCTCCGAACAGGCACACATCAACAGGGCCCACAGGATAAATATTTTTCAGCGAAAAACATATTTTCATATAACCAATTTCTTTATTTAAAGGAAAATCAAATTTTAATCCAATACATTCTGTTGGAGGATCTGGATTTTCTTTTGTCTTAAATTCTACATTTTCTCCCCATATAATTGTCTGAGGATCATCGTTAATGGAAACTGTAATTTCTGAAATATCCTCCCGGGTGATGGTACTGCAGATATTCAGCAGAAAATGACTTAAATCTGCATATTGGGGCAAGTCCTGTCCCACACCTGTAATAAGATAGCAGAATTTCTGGAGCTGACCTTCAGAGGGGTATAAAACAGATTCCTCTGTATTTAAGGAAACCGTAAAGGGAAGAATCTTTTCACCGGGAATTTCAGAATAATCAATTTCAAAGCTGCATCTATTTTCCGTTTTCATAAAGGCCTCATTAAATTTGATAAATTCTCTATATCATATGTTAAAACCAGGATAGGGTGAGCCCGCGTATCTGACATAATGAATGCATGCACAGATGCTATATGTGATTTGTGCAGTATGTTTAGCTGTAGCTTTCATCTGTACATTTTTCATCTTCCAAAAGTATTTTGGCCATATATTTACAAAATAGTTACACCACAATGATAGAATGAGTGCAATAATAAGGACAGAACTATAAATGCGCAAATTTGAAAAAGCCGCACAGAATCACCACGAATTTGTTTTTGTAAAATTCACATACAGAGCTTAATATTACAGATTCTGTTGTGTAAAATTCGATATTTGCTCATTTACAGGACATAAGATATGGGGAAGGAAGAGATATGAGCGCACATATTCTGGTAATAGAAGACGAAGAGGCAATTAATGATCTGATCTGTATGAATCTGGAGGTAACCGGATATCAGGTGACTGCTTTTTTTGACGGAAACGAGGCAAGTAAAGGTCTTTCTGAAAAGGATGATTATGACTGCGCCCTTTTGGACGTAATGCTTCCGGGAAAGGACGGTTTTGCCCTGCTTCCTGAACTGAAAGCCCATGGGATTCCGGTGATCTTTCTAACTGCCAGAGGCGAGGTACAGAATAAGGTGCGGGGGCTGAAAGAGGGAGCTGAGGATTACCTTGTAAAGCCCTTTGAAATGCTGGAGCTGTTGGTGCGTATAGAAAAGGTTCTGGAGAGAAACGGAAGAGTAAACAGTCTGATCCAGATCTACGATGTAGTAATTGATACAGAAAAGCGGACAGTAACAAAGGACGGGCAGGAGGTTTACCTGAAGCCCATGGAATATGAATGCCTTTTGTTATTTGTAAGGCACAAAAACAAAGCTCTTACAAGGAAACAGATTCTCGGAACTCTGTGGGGAATGGAATTCGAGGGAGAAACCCGTACTGTAGACGCTCATGTAGGACGCATCCGAAAAAAACTGGGCTGGGGAAATATAATAAAAACAATACCTACCGTGGGATACAGACTGGAGGTGGATGAGTGAAGCTTTTTCGAAGAATTTTTCTTCAGGCGCTGTTGGCGGTCGTGATTATTTCTCAGGCTACACTGATATATTTTTTGTATGAAGCTCAGCAGCAGACAGTAAATGACTGGAGGAAAAATGAGCAGACTGAGTATACAAATAAATTAAGAGAAATGGACAGAAGGCTGGAGAGTACAGGATTGATTTTTCATACAGGGAATACAGAGACAGATGTGATACGTCTGGAATTGATCAATGTTTTCCGGGAGGTTTTTGGAAGCAACGGAGCTCTGTTTTATAAGGGGGAATGTGTTTATAATTCCAGCCCTTATGAATTTAATTATAAAGAACTGTGGGAAAATACGTACAAAAGATCAGAGGGAGACAGTATTCCTGTACAGAAAGTAGAGGATAAGAAGATTCTGATTCTTATGAGTTCAGAAATGTATATGGGGAATCCTTATACGGTTGTGTTTTATAATGATATTACGGAAATCTATGAACGTACTGCCAGACTTTTTGCAAAGGGACTGATGATGACCTTTGTTCTTTTACTTCTGACAGGAGGCATCCTGTACAGAAGTCTTTCTTATACGATACGTCCTCTCCTTCAGCTGAAAGACGCGGCTGCAGCTATTTCTGAGGGAAATTATCAGGTACGTGTTGATGACAGCAGAAAGGATGAAATCGGACAGCTTGCAAAAAGCTTTAATCATATGGCTATGACAGTGCAGGAAAACATAGAAGCTCTTACAAGTACAAATGAAACTCAGCGAAGAATGCTGGGAAGTCTTGCCCATGAACTGAAAACACCGATGACTGCCATTATCGGATATGCGGATACGCTTCTGACAGTCCGTTTAAGCGACAGAAGAAGGGAACAGGCCCTGACTTATATAGGACGCGAATGTCGGAGACTGTCCAGGCTTTCTGTAAAAATGCTGGAGCTGACAGGCCTTTATGAAGAAAAAAAACAGGCAGTGGATTTTGAAAAATGCCAGGTAAGGGAGCTTCTGGACAATGTAAGACAGTTGATGAAGTTCAAGCTCAGTGAAAAAAACATTGATCTGGAAACGGAGTGCATTCCGGAGAATCTGTCCTGGGAAATGGATCAGGATATGATGGTCAGCTTTTTGGTGAATCTTGTGGATAACGCGTATAAAGCCTCTGAAAATGGTGGAAAAATTTTTATTCATGCAGACGAACAGGGCATTACAGTGAAAGATCAGGGGCGGGGGATTCCTGAAGAGGAACTGAACCGTGTGACGGAGGCCTTTTATATGGTGGATAAATCCAGATCCCGAAGCTCTGGAGGGGCAGGCCTGGGACTGGCCCTCTGTAAGGAGATTGCCGGGCTTCACGGAGCGCAGCTTATAATCAAAAGCAAGGAGGGTGCAGGTACTTCTGTTATTTTTCAGCGGTTACAGAATGGTTACACTTTGGAGGATATCCGGAAGAATGCTCTGTGATATTCTGATATCAGTAAAACAATAAAACCAGTGGAGACTGTGGCAGGACCGGCACAGTCAGACATAGAGAGGAGATCGTATGAAAAGAAAAACGCCGGCGCTGATCCTGGGGATGATGATAAGTACTGTATTACTGACCGGATGTGCAGAGACTCCGGAGGATTCTCTTGTAAAAATGAAAGGAAAAGAGGCAGCCGAAAAAAATTACGAAGAAGCAGCAGAGATACCTGAAGGTCAGGCAGGTGCAGAAGGAACAGAGAACACAGATAAAACTACAATTCGGGATATTGTAGGCGCTCCGGAAACTTATCAGAGTACGGTGACAGATGAGACCGGAAAGCTCACTATTGATACCAATGCAGTGGTGGAGATTCCTGAGGCAGAAAAGGCTTCTGCCATTGCAGTCAGCCAGCATCCTTTTAACCAGGAGGAAATAGACCGCATTACAGACACTTTTTTTAAGGATGCAAAGATTTATACAAGTTCCAGTTATTTTACCAGAACAAAACAGCAGGTTCTGAAAGAGCTGACTACCTGGAAGGGATATCTTGCAGAAGGAAATATGGATCCCAACGGCTGGGGAAAGGATGAAAACGGAAATTATAATCTGGATATTTATCAGGTGATTGAAAATCTGGAACAGGAATATGAAAATGCGCCGGAAGAGAAAGTACTGGAGGAGGTGAAGCCTCAGTTCGGACTTGAAGCAGATGATGGAATGGGCGGAACCTACATAATGGAGGATAATTTTATTGGAGTAGCAGTGACAGAAGACGGAACTCCATTTCGTTATATACTGAACTCCTCTGGAAGTACTCCCATGTCAGTAAAGATTGAAAATAACAAAAAATACGAACAGAGTGAACAGGCAGATGCATTATTTTTCTGGAACAGTTATGACAGCTTTTCCGCAGATAATGATATTCATCTGGCGGAGCCGCTTCCTGCAGAGGAAGAAATGGAAACAGAGATTGGTATATCCTTTGAGGAGGCAAAAGCTCTGACAGACGAAAAAGTTGCGGCCCTTCAGATTCCGGGAATGGAGCTTGCAGACTGGGAATACGGACTTTGCACCTATCAGACAAACAGCCCGGAAAATCAGGATATTCATATCAGTGATACAGGTTATATAATGCATTATACAAGGAAAGTGGATGGAATTCCCATTACATATTCTTCGGAGTATGGAGGAGCGCTGGAAGATATGGACAGTGAGATGGAAACATGGAGCTATGAAAGACTTGATTTTTGTGTGACAGAAGATGGAATTGATCAGGTGGAATTTATCAATCAGTATGATATCGGACAGGTGAAAACAGAACGCGTAAACCTGAAATCCTTTGACGAGATTATGGATATTTATGAAAAAATGATGCTGATACAAAATGCAGATACCTTAAACAGTGAAGACGGCAGAGTTTACCATATTGACCGGATCACCTTTGGCTACAGCCGGATTTATGAACCTGCTACAGACAGCAAATCTGGAGTTCTGGTTCCGGTGTGGGACTTTTTTGGAAGCTTTGAGGGTTTTTATACAGAAGAACAGCAGGTGCAGGGCGCTCCGGAGACATTTGGAAATTATGATACAAACATGAGTTATCTTACCATTAATGCCATAGACGGCAGCGTAATTGACAGGGGACTTGGATATTAAACAATACAGAAGGAGACGGGCAGAGAATGAGGCAGATCAAAGCAGTGATCCGATACAATTTTATGGGATTTTATAAAAAGCCCAAGGTGATTCTGACATTTTTGCTGGGCTTTATTCTCTGCTTTCTGTTAAGCAGCCGGATTATGCCGGTGATCCAGGCATATAAGTCGCCGGTTCAGATGCTGGAACCTTTTTTGTGGACCTTTGGAGATACAACGGCAATTCTTTTAAGCTCCGTACTTCTTTTGCTTTTGTTTTCCGACCTTCCTGTATTGAGCGCTATTACCCCGTATTACCTGTGCCGCACCACAAAAAAGCGCTGGCTTTTCGGACAGCTTTTTTATGTGGCGGCCGTATCTGGGATTTACACGGTTTTTATGCTGGGAGCTACCATGATCCTCTGTGCAAAAGTGGGATATCCGGGAAATATCTGGAGCAATACAGCGGCTATGCTGGCTTATTCTAAGCTGGGAGAGGACTTAAATGTTCCTTCTACGGTAAAGGTAATGGAAAGTGTTACTCCTTACGGATGTACCGCTCAGGTTATTCTCCTGCTGTTTCTTTATATTCTCTGCCTGAGCTTTATTGTGCTGGCAGGAAATCTTCTTCCGGGGAAAAATCGTGGACTGGTGGCAGGGCTTTTGTTCTGCCTTTACGGGTTCCTTCTGGAGCCGAAGGTGCTTCGGGTGCTTCTGGGATTTGAAGAATATGAGATGTTCCGGGTAAATGTGCTGATCGGATGGATCAGTCCTTTAAGTCACGCCTCTTATGGCAGGCATAATTTTGGATATGACCGGCTTCCAACAGTATGGCAGTCCTGTGTGGTGTTTCTGATTCTGCTTGGAGTTCTGATCTGGTTTTGCGGAAGACGGATGAAATACTATCATTTTGTGTTTTTAGGAGAAAAGGATTGAGATGGGCAGTGAGATCAGAAGAATGTTTCTGGGAAAAGGCTTCTGGATGGGTCTGGCTGTGGCAATGGCAGGAATTGTTTTTGGCGCAGCTTATCCTAAAATAGAGGGACTTCTGGATACAGGAAAATTTGTGAATATGGAAGCAGAGGCGCTGAAATCTCAGGCAATGATTTTTCTGCTTCCTCTGGCTGCTGTTCTTCCCTGGAGCGATTCTTTCCTTCTGGAACGTCAGGGCGGCTTTCTGAAATCTGCGCTTCCGAGAACAGGGAGGCGGGTTTATGTGGAGAGCAAAGTGTTTACAGTAGCTCTGGGAGGATTTCTGGCAGTATTCCTGGCAGGCACGCTGATGTTTTTTATATATTTTGCAGTGTTTTTCCCTTTGGAGGAACAGGGAAGGTTTCCCTGGAATTCTGTGTGGGAGCTTACAGAGATTCTTTTACGCTGCGGGATGCTGGGAGGCATCATCAGTACTTTCGGGGGAATCTGCGGAGCCCTGACAGGCTCCGTGTATCTGGCTTTTGGCCTGCCTTTTGTGTCCTATTATTTCTGTGTGATATTAAGGGACAGATACTTTGAAAACGCACTGTGGCTGTATCCGCCCCAGTGGATTGAAGGATCTGCAAAATGGGGAGCAGACAGTATGGGGCTATGGCTGTTTCTTCTTGTTTTTCTGGGACTTGTCATGGTGGTTCATGGAGGGATTCTGTATGACAGAGTTAGTGAGATCTGAGCCGGTGATCCAGGCGGCAAAGGTGACAAAATATTTTGGAGAGGACTGTGTGCTGAAGGAGGCGGATCTTATTCTGAGAAAAGGAGAGGTCTGCGGTATTGTGGGAAATAATGGATCAGGAAAAACAGTTCTTATGAAGTGTATCTGTGGATTTTTGCCCGTGACCTCAGGAGTGATCCGGGTACAGGGAAAGGAGATCGGAAAGGATACAGACTTTCCGGAAAGTCTGGGTGTGATTATTGAAAGTCCGGGCTTTCTGACTAATATGACAGGATTTCGGAATCTGGAGATTCTGGCAGATATGAACCGCCGGATCACAGCCGCTCAGATTCGGCTTGTGCTGAAAAAGGTGGGACTGGATCCTGACCTGAAAAAAGCTGTGGCAAAATATTCCCTGGGTATGCGGCAGCGCCTGGGAATTGCTCAGGCAATCATGGAGGATCCGGATCTTCTGATTCTGGATGAGCCGTTTAACGGACTGGATAAGCATGGAGTGGAGGAGATACGTAAAATTCTTCTGGAGCTGAAAAAGGAAGGGAAAAGTATTCTTCTGGCAAGTCACAATGCAGAAGATATCAGAATCCTCTGTGACCGGGTTTTTGAGATGGACGGAGGAATTTTAAGGGAAAGAGGAACGGCACAATGAAAAGAAACATAAGAAAAACAGCGATATTGCTGTCTGCAGTAATTCTTGGTGAAATCCTGTGTCTGCAGGGGAACAGCGATATCACGGGGACGCAGACAGGCATCCTGGCCGGAACGGGCAGCCGGATTGTGCATGGAGCAGAATTGTTTGCAGACGGAACAGAAAGAACAGGAGCAGAACAAAGCGCAGACACAGACGAGCCGGAGATTACGGTAGCGCCGGTTCCAACTGATGTACCGGAGCCCGGTGTATCACCATCACCGGAACCCAGCGTAACTCCGGAGCCAAGTGTTATTCCGGATCCCACGCCTGGACCGGGAATGTCCATGAATATTGAAAATCTGAATATTTACACAAACGGTCAGGAAGATCTTTTCGGGGACGGTTCTGTGCCTGAAGACACAGGAGGGGATGTTTCCGGAGGATATTCCGGAGGGGGAGAGATGTCTGCGGAACAGAAAGAAGAACTGATCCGTCAGCCCAGACTCCTTCTGGAAAGCTTTAACCTTTCAGAGAAAGCTCTGAACGCAGGAGACCAGGCAGATATGGAGCTGGTGTTTAAGAACAGGAGCAGCAGTCAGGGTATTTATAATCTGAAAGTTTCTTTTAGTACAGAATCGCCATCCATACAGTTTGAGAAGAAGTCCTTTTATTTTTCGGGAGTAAATCCGGGGGCAGATATTACTATTAACAGTAAGGTAAGTATTACAAAGGACGCAAAGGACGGACCTGTTCCGGTGACAGTCTCTTTTGAATATGAGGATGTGAAAGGAAAAGCTGCGACAGGAACAGAAAGTATTGAGATCCGGGTGGCACAGCCGGTGACGGCGGTTCTTGACTGTGAAGGGATTCCTGCAACAGTATATTCTACAGATACCATAGATCTGGCGGTCCGGGTGCAGAATCTCAGCAGAACAGGTATTTATAATGTGCGTGTGGACCTGGAAGGGCAGGGGATGTTTCCAAAGGAAGAAATTTTTGTTGGAAATATGGATGCCGGGACCATGGCTGAAGGAACTATGAGCATTTATGTAGGGACCCGCACTATGAAGGCAGCAGGACAGGATGAGGGAACGGATGAAAGTGAAATGTATGGAAAGGTAAGCGGAAAGCTTACTTTAAGCTATGAGGATCTGCAGGGGAATATTTATCAGGAAACATCAGAATATCAGACGCAGATTAATAAGCCGGAAATACAGAGTCTGAAAATAGAAACTCCCAAAAAGGCAAATTCCTGGTGGTATTCTGTTTTTGTTGTTGCCGGCGCAGGAATGCTGCTGATTATTATCGGACTTGTGATAAGAAACAGAAAGCAGAAAATGCTTTTGGAGGAGGCGCGAAGGGAGGCGGCCGGTGAGCATAAGTAAAAGGAAACATTTTTGGCCGCTGACAGTGACCGGTATAGCAATGGCTGCAGGCGTTTTGTATCTGGCAGTTTATCTGGCGGCAGGGATCCCGGAAGAACAAAGAGAATATCAGGAGATTGTTTCCTTTGGGAAAACAGTTTATGATCAGAAATTACTGAAGGAAGTGCAGAAGATAGACGGGCTGGTCTCTTTTACTCCGGTGCAGGAGATTCCTGTAGAACTGAGGCTGGGAGAGTATACAATGAATACTGTATTTCAGGCGGCAGATCTTGCGGAACTTCATATGAAAGGAAATGGACCGGATAAAATACAGGTTGGGAATACACCGGTTCTGCTGATTGGGAAAAATGCACTTTCCTCTATGACAGATGGAAACGGACGCAGGATTTCCAAAAAGGAACTTCAGAAATTCTGGGAAGGAAGTGAAAAACATCTGCAGTACAGAATGACAGATCAGAGCGAGTCTTCTGTAATAAGAAGTATTCCCCGGGGAGAATCTGAAGAGAAGGATAAAAACAGTACAGATATGGCAGCAGATACAACATCCGGACAGAACATCACTGCGCAGAAAGAGACTGGGTGGAGGGAATGCTATGCCGCTGCACGGCTGACGTCACCTTCGGATGGAATTTATATGGATTATGAGCAGGGAAGGAGAATTCTGGAGGGCAGACCCGTTTCCTGTAATAAAGCGCTGCTTACCGTGCAGGGAAAAGAGAATTTTGAAAAAGCGTCAGCCTCTTTTGCAGATCTGGAAAAGAAGCAATAGAGGCCGGCGGACAGAATAACCGGAAATAAGTCTTTCATAAAGCCTTAATGAAATATAAGCTTCCGGAAGTGTGAAGAAGAACCGGAAGTTACTTTTACATTTCTCCCCGAAAATAAAAAACAAAAATTTTTGAAAAAAAGTGTTGACTTTTATAAATACCTGTAATATAATCTATCTTGCGTCAAGCGAGAAAACAAAAATTAAATACCGTTACGGGGTGTGGCTCAGCTTGGCTAGAGCGCCTGGTTTGGGACCAGGAGGCCGCAGGTTCGAATCCTGTCACCCCGATGCTGTAAACAACTTTTACCGTTTCAGCGAATATGCGGGTGTAGTTCAATGGTAGAACACCAGCCTTCCAAGCTGGATACGTGGGTTCGATTCCCATCACCCGCTTCTCCATAAAAGGAGAAATGTGTCTGTAGCTCAGCTGGATAGAGCAACGGCCTTCTAAGCCGTGGGTCGGGGGTTCGAATCCCTTCAGGCACGCTGTGGTGGGTATAGCGCAGTTGGTTAGCGCGCCAGATTGTGGCTCTGGAGGCCCAGGGTTCGAATCCCTGTATCCACCCTTTCGCCTTTGGGCTATCGCCAAGCGGTAAGGCACAGCACTTTGACTGCTGCATTCGTTGGTTCGAATCCAACTAGCCCAGTCTGTTATGGGGTATTAGCTCAGTCGGTAGAGCACTTGACTTTTAATCAAGTTGTCCGGGGTTCGAATCCCCGATGCCTCACTTGCATCTGTAGAGATACAGATGCTTTTTTCTTATCATATAGGTTATCATCATTTTATTAAAATGAATGATATAAATATTGCGCGGGCATGGCGGAATTGGCAGACGCGCCAGATTTAGGTTCTGGTGTCTACGACGTGCAGGTTCAAGTCCTGTTGCCCGCATAAAAACGCCTGATTCCAGGCGTTTTTTGTTAATTATTTTTGGAAATAATGAAATAGTGCATCATGGAGTATGCTCTGTGCAAGGATCAGAAAAAGGAGATGACTGGTGATGAACACACCATTTGGTAAAATTCTCGAGAAGAATATTTTCAAAAAAGTTTTTTCTGTTGTTATCTTATTAAGTTCAGTTGTCGGTGCGGTTATGAACAGCTATGCAGTCTGGACCCTGGGAGTCAGCACTGGGGTTTCCTGCATAATTGGCATAATTTATATAGTGATGGGGATTTCAGCTCTCATGCAGAATCAGATCATGGAAAAGTGGAGAAATAAGAAGCTTGAAATGCTCATGGGTATATATAGCTGCTTTTTTATATATGATTTTATGATTCTGCTTTTATGGTGGATTTTTTTTGCCCTGTTTATGGTTTCTGGAAAAGCGCAGGCCATGGGGGTATTTGTTCTGGATATTTTGGCCGTTATAATTGTGGCGCTTGGGTATCTTCATGCAAAAAAGATAAAATATACTGTTTATTCCATTCCTTTGGGATTGAGGGGAAATACCTGTCGGATTGCCATGATGAGTGACATTCATCTGGGTGTGTTTGTAGGAGAGAAGCATATTCAGAATATTGTGGATAAAGTGAACCGGCTGGAACCTGATCTGGTAGTTATATGCGGAGATATTATTGATGTAAATAATCACATTCTTGAGGATGATGAGGTTCTTGGCAGAATCAGCTCCCTGTTTTGTAAAATAAAGGCAAAAAAAGGCGTGTTTGCCGTACTGGGAAATCATGATCCAAAGGCAGATAATAAGAAATTTGCTGATTTTTTACGGGCTTCAAACATTCAGCTTCTGCATAATCAGGTGATTCAACTGGAAGATTTCTGCCTGGCAGGAAGAACCGATGCAAGTAATAATTGCAGAAGCTCAATGGAAAGTCTGGCAAAAGAAATAAATTCGAGCTTACCGGTTATAGTTTTAGATCATAATCCCAGTGGTATTCCTGAAGCCGTTGAATTTGGGGCAGACCTGGTTCTCAGCGGTCATACCCATAAGGGACAGTTTTTTCCGGTAACATATTTTACAAAGCTGGCAAATGGAAAACATTATTTTTATGGACATGAACAGTTTGGAAAAACGCATGCCATTATTTCTTCAGGAGCAGGCTTTTTTCAGCTTCCGGTGAGAATCGGAACAAGTAATGAAATTGTAGATATTCATATTTCATAATAAAGAAATATTGATGATTCAAAAAGTATGGAATTTATTTTATGAGTAAATTTGAAAAAGTGCATAAAATTATCACGAATTTGTTTTTATTTAATGCACATATAGAGCTTAATATTTCTTTTTTGTGCGTATATTATGGATTCTATTGTGCAAAATTCGATATTTGCTCATTTATAGTTATATATCAGAGATCAGGGCGGTATTCACAGGAGTACCGCCCTGTAATTTTTTCAGAAAAATATAAAAATATATTGACTTTTTTCAGAAGAGAGAGTATATAATAAATTATAAGTAGTAAGTAATAAGAAATATGAAGTAAGAGAGGTGAAGGATATGTTTAAAAAAGCTTTTTGGATTCCTTATGAGGACAGCGCAGAATATCCTACTATGGTAAAAGCCATGCAGGCAATATCAGAGTACTGTGAAAAGAACGGAGATTCCTGTACCTTTACCGGTGATGATGAGGTAGAGATCAATGGAAAAGTTTATGAGATCTGCCGGGGCTATGAAAATGGGAGCCGGGGTAACTACGGCATCAAATGTAAGGAAAAATAAAGGAGAAAATATGGAAGATTACACACTTGTACAGCAGTTTCTTCTTATAGGACTGGATGGAACGGACAGCAGACATAAATCGGTTGCCAAAAGTGCTGTTCTTCGCGCAGCTGCCGCGGGAAAACGGGCAGAGAGACTTCTTGCCTCCGGTGACTGTCAAAGCCCGGGCTTTGCTGACAAACTGGAAAAAGAAATGAAAACCGTAAAATCCCTGAAAACAGAAGTTTTGAATAAGGAGGCCGGAGAGGATATAGGGATTTTGATATCCCGGGGAGCGCTGGATGAGGTTCCGGATCTTCTGGGCTGTGATATGTATTACGATACTGCAGGCGTGGATCTGATGGTGTACAGAAGTGACCAGGATATTTACCAAAAGGTGACAGAAGCCCTTCGAGCAGAACTTCTGGAAGAAGGAGAGCTGACCGATGATGGGATTCTGCTTCTGTGGATGATCCGTGAAAGTGGATTTATCCATGAGATCTTTTCGGCAAAAGAACAGGAAGAAATATCTCAGAAAATGGTGCGTATGGCAGCATCCGGTCAGTGGACAGGTGTGTTGTGGAATCAGGAATTTCATAAAGCCTTTGAAAGTCTGGGGACAGCCTTTTTAAGGAAAAAGAAAAAACTTTTTCAGAATCCTTATATGCAGGGGGTAAATCTTACTTTTCCGTTTCTGGAAAGGCGTCAGGCTGTGTTTGTTGATTTTGTTATTTTTGGAACTACAGTCAGTGACCGCAGAACGGCAATGATGAGTTTTTTATGCGAACACGGGCATTTTGTGGAAGAAGTAAAGAATGGAACAGAAACTCTTTTAAAAATTGACAATATATTTTACCGCATTGTCCCCAAAACTGTTTCATGCCAGGGAATTCCTATTCAGGGAGCGCTGCTTTCTCCTGTATACCGGTGAAGGGGGGCATATAAAATATGTCCAGACGGAGAACAATGGAAGTGATTCTTGCTTCAGACTATGTTTCCATAGGGGAGCTGGCGCGTCTGACCGGGTGCCGTTACAGTACCCTGAAGCATTATACTGAGGAGGGAATGCTGCCTTTTGAGCAGGAAGAAGAAAACCTGACAAGAAGGTACCGGAGAGAACAGAGCGTACAGCTTGTGGAATGGATACGGCAGCAGAGAAAAGACGGAAGGTCTGTTCCGGAAATCAAAGAGCTTCTTGCAAAAAATCAGCAGACCTGTTCAGAGCAGGAATAAGAATATTGTGGGATGATCAACTGCCAGGCATAAAAGTATGGGGACAAAAGTAAGACTGACTTTTGTCCCCGTAGTGATATCAGAGGTAACGGATTTCGGCAGAGAGGCCTCCGTCCTCGTCTGCTTCTACAACAGCATAGCTGGGCTTATGTCCGTTTTGTCTTGGAAAAGTAAGACTTCCCGGATTTAATACCATGATGCCGTCTTCTTCGTCAATAACTGGTTTATGTGTGTGACCGAAGAATACACAGTCACAGTTTCTGGATTTGGCCTCATCAATTAGACGGGAAAGATCCAGAGAAACGCCGTAAAAATGTCCGTGGGTTACAAGGATCCGGTGTTTGAATACAGTGATTTCGTCCTCTTTTGGAAGGTCGGAGAAGAAATCATTGTTTCCGGCAATAATTGTACAGGGACATTCGGCAAGGGCTTCAATGTAGAACTCGCGCCCTTCCACGTCTCCGCAGTGGAACAGCATATCAAAAGGCTGCTCTCTCAGAACCGCAGTTTCCAGATTGGCGTCTCTTCCATGAGTGTCACTGACAATAAGGAGTTTCATTGAAGCTCGTCCCTGATAGCCCTCAGAGCCTTCCCTCTGTGGCTGATTTTATTTTTTTCCTCCATGGAAAGCTCTGCAGAAGAACATCCGTATTCCGGAAGATAAAAAATGGGGTCATAGCCAAATCCGTTTTCACCTTTTTCCTCGTAGCCGATCCTGCCTTCCATAGCAGCTCTGACTGTCCGAACAGTCCCGTCCGGGAAAGCGGCTGCAATGGCACACACAAAGCGGGCAGTTCTCTTTTCATCAGGAACTCCGTCCAGCCGCTCAATAAGATTTGCATTTTTAATATGATAGGAAGTATCTTCACCCATGTAGCGGGCAGAATAGATACCCGGTTCTTTATTCAGATAATCGATTTCCAGACCGGAGTCATCAGCAAGTACAATCTCTCCAGTAAGGTCACGGATAGCCGTTGCCTTGATGACTGCATTTTCTTCAAAAGAATTTCCGTTTTCTTCAATATCAGCTGTGATTCCGGCATCCTTCAGGGAAAGAAGCTGGATATCCAGATCACCGAGAATTTCGCGGATCTCCTTCATTTTTCCTTCATTGCCGGTGGCAAAAATTACTTTTTTCATTTGTTTGCATTCCTCCTTGGCGGTTTTGGCCCCAGAAACTGATAGTAGTAGGTTTTTAACATTCCATTGTATATTTTGCGGTTTTTGTCCGCTTTTTTCCCAATATCATTTTCAGCTCTGTCATAGGACGTGATCAGGTACATGGACCATTTATCCAGACGGTTGAAGCTTTCTCCGATTTCCCGGTAAAGCTGCGGAAGAGCCGCTTTTTCCTCCAGACGCTCTCCATATGGAGGATTTGTGATCAGGAAGCCGTATGGTTTTGGGTGGCTGAGATCCTTAACTGCTCTCTGCTGAAAATGGATCAGCCTGTCCACGCCTGCCATTTTGGCATTGGAACGGGCTGCCTTCAGCGCTTCTGCGTCAATATCATAGCCCTGGATATCCGTTTCAATATGAAGGTTGATCCGGTCGTTTGCTTCTTCTATGGCGTCATACCAGCATTTTCGAGGAACAATATGCTTCCAGTCCTCAGAAAGGAAGGAGCGGTTCATGCCGGGAGCCATATCGGCGGCGATCATGGCTGCCTCAATAGGAAAGGTTCCGCTTCCGCAGAAAGGATCTACAAGGATCCGGTCTTTATTCCATGGGGTAAGCATAATAAGGGCTGATGCCAGAGTTTCAGTGATCGGAGCTTTTACAGTCATCTGACGGTAGCCGCGTTTATGGAGGGATACTCCTGAGGTGTCAATGCCCACAGTGGCCACATCCTTCATAAAAGATACACGGATGGGAAAGCTTGCTCCGTCTTCCGGAAACCAGGAAATACCGTAAACGCCTTTCAGACGTTCTACAATTGCTTTTTTCATAATGGACTGGATATCAGAAGGGCTGAAAAGCGCGCTCTTTACGGAGTTGGCCTTGGCAACCCAGAATTTTCCATCCTGAGGAATGTAGTTTTCCCAGGGAATTGCCTTTGTTTTTTCAAAAAGCTCGTCAAAGGTCACCGCCTTAAATTCTCCTGCTTTCAGAAGAATACGTTCTGTGGTGCGGAGAAATACATTTGCCTGTGCGATTCCCGCAGCGTCAGCCAGAAAAGTTACTTTTCCATCCTCCACTTTGCTGATCTCATAGCCGAGATCAAGAATTTCCCGTTTCAGGACAGCCTCCATTCCAAAATGACAGGGAGCGATCAGTTCCATATATTTCATGGCAGCCTCATTTCTCTGACAGTGTTTCCGTCAAAATCTTTAATAGTAAATATACTGTTTTCCAGAACTGCGTAGGTTGCAGGATTTCCCTCCTTGGGAATGGAAACAGAGCCTGGATTTAAAAGGATATATCCATCCATCTGCTGAGCCTTTAACACATGAGTATGTCCGTGGATCAGAATGTCTCCTTCCTGGAGAGGGGGAAGATTGTCCTGGTTATAAATATGTCCGTGAGTAGCGTAAAAGGTTCTTCCGTCTACAGAAAGAATACAGTAGTCAGCCATTACCGGAAATTCCAGAACCATCTGGTCAACCTCGGCCTCGCAGTTTCCGCGGACAGCGTAAATTTTGTTTTTATGTTCATTGAGAAGAGCAATGACTTCTTTGGGAGCATATTCTCTTGGAAGATCATTTCTGGGTCCGTGATAGAGCAGATCGCCCAGAAGAACCAGACGTTCTGCCTGCTCTTCACGGAACGCATCCAAAAGCTTCCGGCAGTAATATGCGGAGCCATGTATATCTGATGCAAACAAGTATTTCATTCAGGTATTCTCCTTATAATAGGTGTTTTGTATAAAATCCGTTCTGTTTTTACAGAACAGGATTTTTCTCTTTTACATTATCACGGTTATCCGGAAATTACAAGATTTCTTCCTCGATAAGCTTCAAAACCGCCGATCACAGACCGGGTTTTGTACCCTTTTTTTACAAAAAGCCTGGCGGCGGCCATACTTGAGCCGCCCCGCTGGCAGTAAAAGATCAGAAGCTTTTCCCGGGGAAGCTCCCGGCACTGTTCAATCTGGCTGTAAGGATAGTTTACCGCGCCGCGGATATGACTTTTCTGATAAAGGGCCGCATCGCGGACGTCTATGATGAGAGCGTCGGAACGGCCTGCATAATAATCCAGCATTTTGGCGGAAATGGTTTCAATGGGAAACATTTGAGCTTTCCTTTTTTATTTATCATATGCAGAAAAGAGGACGGAGAAACAGATCGGAAGACAGGACAGGGCGGATGCGGCATCTGCCTGCATCCGCCCTGTCCATACGATTCTGTAAGAAGGGAGAAACGTTTGTTTTTTGCTGATTTTTTTCTTTAGTATCTGTCAGAGTAATTGTTCTGTTCTCTGTCGTAAGCGTTTGTAGTTTTGTTTTTAGAGCTGTTTCTGGAAGCGTTTTTGGAACTGTTTTTTCCGCAGTTCTGTGCGCTTTTATCAGAAGCTTTGTCTGTGTTGCTGTTCATGTTTTTGTTTTCTGTTTCATAATTTTTTGTCATTTTCATTTTCCTCCTGGTGTAATGTGTTGAATAGCTGCTGTTTACTATCCCGCAGGGTATTTTGGTATCTGTGCCAAAACCCTGAGACATACAGGGCAAAATGCTTCCTGTCACCTAAGGCGATTTGGAATGCATTTTGTCAACTTGCTTATTACACTGTCTATTATGTCAAAAAGTTGTAATAATATTCATGAAATCATATTGCTTTTTTTTCCAGTTTATATTATAATCTAATCTGTAAAAAGAATTTACCCTTCAAAAATTTTTTTTACATAACCCCTTATTTAATTATTTATACTCCCCTCGAAACACCCGGTAGCTCCCCTACCGGGTGTTTCTCTGTAAAAAAGAAAAAGAAGGCCTGGAAAGCCCGGAAAAAGCGGACTGAGGGCCTGAAAAAAGAAATTGCGCAGGACAGACATTCCGCTTAAAAATGCTGTCAAACACAAATACAACAGAAGTTATATGGGAATGTGATCAGGATTTTTGTAAAGGGTTGTAGTTTCAATAGCAGGAAGGAGACTATGTGTATGAAAAAGATGAAAAATGTAACTGCAGTAGTTTTGACCTGTGTTCTGGCACTGGGAAACGGGGAGATCCTGTGGGCGGCAGAAGACAGGGCAGAGGCTCAGCAGCAGAAGGAGGAAGACGCCGGAAGTATCGTATCCCGGCTGACCGGACTTCCCTATATTGGCGGACAGCGTCTGGAGACGCCGCTGATCATGCAGGATGAGATAATGAAACTTCAGAATGTTCAGGAGGAAGGAATTCTCGGATGTCTGAAATGGGATTTTGATAATGATAACAGTGATGAAATTCTGGCAGTTACTTATGAGCCAAGTGAAACCTTTGGGCCGGAAAATAAATGTGTCAGGATATCCATGTATGAATTAAACGTGGGTACCTGGATGGTTTCCGATATGTTTGAGCTGGGAGAATATGATCTGGAAGGAAGGTTTCAGGATCTGGCGGCAATGTCTGATACGAATTCCACTGCCTATGAGGGAAATATTTTTTTGAGAAGGGTAAACGGACAGTATCAGTTCTTTTATGAGTACAGCGCATCTCCCAAATATCTGGTCACAGGGTTTGAGTGGTATTTAAGAGGATATACCTATGACGGATCAGCCTTCTCAGTTATGGAAAGTACTCAGGATATGGAATATGCGGCATCGGGAATGGAAATAGAAGCTTTATTTGCTTTAGATCCAACACCGCTGCAGGGACTGGATTACGGACAGTATACGATCGATATGATAGAGCAGTATAAAGCCTTGGGATTCCAGGCTCAACGTATAGGTATAGGTACGGAAAATTTTATTGTTTATTCAACAGTCAGCCAGGATCCCCGCTGTTATTCGATTGTGCGGTTAGTGCGCGGAGACAGTATGGAAGAGGGGCAGTCAGCAGGTCAGTTTGTATATGACAGATTAAAATCGGAAAGATATCTGGAGGGCTTCTGGATGGATATTGAAGATCATACCTCGTCCATCCGGGAGATTGTAGATCAGACACATACAGAAGAGGAAAGCGCTGGTTCAGATACGGTATCTGTGGCAGGTTCCTATGAGGAGTTTTTAAAAACAAATCATGTGGGAGATTATTATGCCATAGTGGATGCCGGAGAAAATCAGGAATCCATATTAGTGGCAGTAACAGGTTTTTCCGAAATGGATGAGGACATTTATACACCGGAGTTGGGATATGATATTGTTCTTTACGGAAACAACGGAGGAACTGTCCGTCAGATCGGGGAGCCGCTGCATCTGAGCGAGTCCGCAGGTCCATGGTATTTTTGCGAAAATAAGCTTATCTGCAATGGCAGAAGAGGCGGATATTATACGGTGGATATTGCTGGGGATTCCTACACACGAAATTTTCACCAGGAGGGAAGCAGCTCTGACTGGGTTCCCCTGTCTCTTCGAAAAAACAGAGGAGCTGCAGGCGGACAGGTGCAGCCGTCTCCGGAGAACAATGCGGCAGCCGGAGAATACATGCTGCCAACCAGTAACAGCGAATATCTTACAGAAGAGACACTTATCAGCAAGGGGCTGACCAAAGAACAGCTGGGGCTGGCGAGAAATGAAATTTTTGCCAGACATGGAAGGATGTTTGATACGGCAGAAATACAGCAGTATTTTGATTCCAGATCCTGGTATGTTCCAAAGTATGCGCCGGCAGAGTTTGACGCAATGGGAGACGGTATTTTTAACGAATATGAAAAATACAATATGGAGTCCATTAAGGCTCTTGAGGACAAGCTTGGCTGACGGCTCGGCTGACGGCTCAGCCTGTGGATATGCCCGTTGTTTACAGCAATCTGGTCAAAATGCTGTGTAAACAGCAGCCAGATTGTTTCGATGAATGTCTCAGCCGGTAATTTTTGGGTGAAAAGAGTCCGGGAAGATGTTATAATTCATTAGGAAAGTATCAGATTCAGAGTTGACAAAAAGAGCAGTTCTGCAATAAATCGGAACTGCTCTGAATGTGATTCTTTCATATTGTACCCAGTCGCGGTATTTTAGCCAGTTCTTATATGGGGATTGTATTGTTCCCAGATGGCCAAAATCGTCGAAGATGATGAGAAATCAGCTGAAAACACGCTGATTTTTGTGATGTAAAACATTGCAGGGCATACTTTCAAAGCCTCCCGTTGGCAGGCTTTTTCAAAACAATATAAGAAGTCAGGATGATCAGGATGGTGCATAACACCTTCCCAGCTGTTTCATGGAACTATGTCCACAATCCGGGCAGATAGAAATATCAAAGTCCCACACAGCCTTTAAAAGCTCAGACATGGACATCTCTGTAAACCGTCTTTTAAAACGCTGGTGTCCCTGCAGAGTAAAAATGAGTTTCAGATTTTTTCTCTTCATCCGGTTGTTCAGGAAACCATAATAACGGATCTTCTGAAAACCGGATGGAAGCACATGCATCAGGTATCTCCGAATGAATTCTGTATGCTCCAGAGTGATCTGGCGCCTGGACTCGCCGGGCTTTTTTCCCCTGGCGGAGAATGTGACTTCCTTTTCCGTGACGGAAAGGATACGGTTGTTGGAGATGGCGATTTTATGGGTATACCGTCCAAGGTATTCGAGCGCATTGCCAAATCCGTTAAAAGTTTCTTTTATGTAAGGGCACCAGTCTTTGCCGTAAAGATTATTTTTGAACTCCTTCCACTCATAGGAATTCCGGAGTTTTTCACAGGAAGAAGAGAGAACGATCTGTCCTTTCCGGTACATGGAATCAAGCTGGGAAAGATATTTCCCTTTAAATTTATCCCGGAGTACCCCGACAGGAATGAAAAACTTGTTTTTTGACCTGCGTATCTTCTTGTCATATGTGAGGCCGCCACCAGAAACAATACAGTGCATATGCACATGGTAGCCGATCTCCTGGTTCCATGTATGGAGCACCTGTATGATGCCGGGTGTCGCACCGAGATACTTCTTATCGTAAGATAATTCAAGAAGTGTTTCGGCACAGCATCTGTGAAAAAGCCCGTACAGAAGCTTCTGGTTACAATAAATAAGCGGGTTTAACTCATGGGGCAGGGTGAAGACCACATGAAAATACGGTGCATCAATGACTTCCTCCCGGCGTTTATCCACCCATATTTCTTTTAAGACAGCCTGGCAGTTTGGGCAGTTCCGGTTACGGCAGGAATTATTGTGGAATTCCGTATGGCCGCACTCGGTACATTGGCAGGCATTGGCTCCGAGAGCGCCGGATTTACAACGCATGACAGCGTGGGAGACTTTTTTCTGGATGTCAGAAACAGGGTGCCCGGAAGAAAGAAAAGAGTCAAAAGAACACTGCCAGATCTTCTGGATTTTGAGATCACTCATAAAACCCACCTGCCATTCTGTCAAAAGGATTGGAAGAAGCCATCAGAGCATTTGATGCCAGATGTACGTATATAACCGTGGAAGAAACAGACCGGTGTCCCATGAGCGCTTTCAAAGTGAGCAGGTCGGTTCCGTCTTCATAATGGTAGGTGGCAAAAGCATGGCGGAATGTGTGACAGGTAAAACGGTGCTCCCATCCGAGTTCTTTTTCGTGTGCAAGGATAAAGCTGGGGATACGCTGGTGATCGATGGGTCTGTCCGGTTTTTTCTTCTGTGGAAAGAGCCAGTCTTTCGGCCGGGAACCAGCCGGAAATGAATACCAGTACCGGAGGATGAGTTCCCAGACGTTATCAGAAAGAGGCACGTAACGGTCAGAGCGGTTCTTGGAAGCACGTATATGAATACGTTTTCTGGAATGTTCAATGTCAGAGCATTTCAGATGACGTACCTCGCCCACCCGCAGCCCGGAAGAAAACATAAGGCAGAGTATGGCCTTAAACTTTATGTCAGAAATGGAAAACAGGAATGTTTTCATTTCTTCACGTGAAGGGATAAAAGGGGTATAAGAGTCAAATTTTCTGAAAGGGAGCTGATAGGGGTCCCAGGGCTTATGGAGGACATAAAGTGTAAAAAATCTCAGCTGTGAGATGCAGGCATTTATCGTACGGTCAGAAAGATTTCTTGTGTTCTGGACCCAAAAGATAAAGTCCCGCATCTGCTGCCATGATGCATCTTCCGGTGCAGTGGGGCCGTTGTCGGAAAGGTACTGCAGATAAGCGGAGATATAGGTAGAATACGAAGCAATGGTGTGGTCAGTAAGACCGCGCAGGGAGACCATCTCCCTGAAAGAAGATAAATATTTGTCCATAAGGAACCTCCTGTAAATGAAATAAGATTGATTTAGAGTCAGGATATTTCAAAACAGGCGGTGGACGGATAAAAAAGTAAAATATGTACTTGTTGAGTTTAAAAATCCATGATAACATAAGCATAGCAGTTTTTTTGTATTGTTTTAGGTTGTCTTGTGGTGATTCAACAATAAAACATATATAAAAAAACTGCTACTTTTATTTTGAGGAAAACTGATTTCTTTGAAAAAAGTAATAGAACCACGTACTTAGGACTAGCCGTCGCGCTAGCGACTTGGTACAATGAAAAATGATTCTAACTGTTCGCAGGTTACTGGGAATGGCGTGAGAAATAATAAATGATTTCAACCCGGAATCAGTTTATTGACGAAAGGAAAAAAAGGAGAACAGCAATGGATGTTCGTGAATTTCAGGAAAAACTTAAAAAAATGCAGGAACTGGCCAAAGAGCAGGGCGGAAGTCTCAGGGCAGAGCAGATCAGAGAAGAATTCTCAGGAAGTGATCTGAACAGCAGTCAGCTTGTGAACGTGCTTAAATATCTTACCGGACAGGGAATCCTGATAGAGGGAATTGAGACAGAGACAGAGGGCTCAGACGCTCAGGAGGAAGTACGCCGGGTTCCTCTGACACAGGAAGAGGAGGCTTATCTGAAAGAATATCTGGAAAGCCTTCCCGGAGAAGAGGATTTTCCGGAAAGCGGGCGGCTTTTTGAAGAACTTAGAAGCGGAAGCGCAGACGCCGTACAGAGCCTTGCTGCCTGCTATATGCGTGCGGCAGCAAGGCTTGCTGTGGAAATGAATACAGAGGATATCTTTATCGGGGATCTGATCCAGGAGGCCAATGTAAGCCTTGTACAGGCTCTTGGCGCTGCCGGAGAGATTCTGCGCAGTGAGGAATGGCTTCTGGAACAGATCCGTGAGGGAATCCGTAAGGCCTGCAAGGAGCAGAGCCAGAGAAAATTTGAGGATGACAGTCTGGTGGCCAGGGTGGAGAAGCTGGAAAGCGCTGTGAGAGAGCTTTCTGAGGATGAAGAAGACGGAGAAAGCGCATTCAGTGTGGGAGAGCTTGCAGTGATCCTGGATATGGACGTAGAGGAAATCCGAGATACGCTTCGCCTTACTGGAGACGACAAGTGATGGGCTATTATGATTTACACGGCATTATTTTTCAGGATGTTTTAGAGTAGAAGAAACATGACGGAATTTCGGAGGCTATACAACATGCTTCAGGTCACTGTCCCGTGAGGCACTTAGGCATGTATATTCCAAAATCCCGGGACATACAGGGCAAAACGCCATCACCAAAGATGGTCCGGGATGCATTTTTACCAGGCTGCTGTGAAAGGCGGCAGCTTTATATGCCTGTGGGCAGCAGGTTGTAATCAGGTGTCATTTATGGTAGAATAATCGGAACGGGAGGTGTTTTTATGCAAATCAGAGAATCGGCGGAGGATTATCTGGAAGCGATTTTAAGGCTGTCCCAAAAGGGCGGAGGAGTAAGATCTGTGGACATTGCCACAATGCTGTCAGTGTCAAAGCCAAGCGTAAGTCACGCTATGAAGCTTCTCAGAGAAGACGGTTACATTGCTATGGACCGTTATGGAACCGTGACTCTTCTGGACAAAGGCGCAGAGATTGCCAACAGAATCTATGAACGTCATACAGTTCTCACAACAATGCTGGAGAGCCTGGGAGTTCCTTCAGAGATCGCCAGAGCTGACGCATGTAAAATGGAGCATGATATCAGTGATGAGAGCTTTGCAAGAATTAAAGAACGTCTGATCGAGAATGGTCAGCTGGATTAAATAAAACATCCGGAGCAGTTTCAAAAGGAACCGTTTCGGATGTTTTATGTTAATCATACAGATTTTAAATGTTAAAGAAAAAAGTAATCAGGATGGGCACAAAAAAGGAACAGAGAATTCCATTAAGAACAGCCAGAACCACAGTTTCCTCATTTGTGTATTTCAAAAGTACAGGAAGGGTGGTATCCTCGCTGGTGGCTGCGGCCGGTGCGATACAGGTGTAATTATTGAGCCTGGAGGCAATAATGGGAATCAGGAAAAAAGAGAAAAATTCTCTCATAAGATTGCTCATAAAGGCAATACTTCCCAGTTCCGCGCCTCCCAGACGGCTGATGGTAACTCCTGCAAGACTGTACCATCCCATTCCGCTTGCCACAGCAGCGCCTTCTGCCGGAGAAATACCCAGGATCACGGCGCAGATCAGCCCTCCGATGATAGAGCCCACAGTAATGCCCAGGGGGATAATAAGGATCTTCAGATGATACTGACGTATTTTTTTAAGGATGCCGTTGTGCATTCCGATGCTGATTCCAACAGAAAACATCAGTATGTATAAAACCATATCTGAGTGCCGGCTTAAAAAGCTGACAGGCGCGGGATCAAAACCGGACAGACCACAGAAAAGTCCCAGTACCAGGGCCAGCAGTGTAAATAAAACGATCATTTGTCTTCTCCTTCTGAATCTGATACTTTCCTAATGAATTATATCATTTGCAGAATTCCTTTACAATGGGGAGTTTACGCAAAAAAACAGCACAGGCTTATGATAAATATTCAAAGCCTGTGCTGTTGTCATCCTGATGTCATATTCTGACTGGGATTTTATGTGCCGCAGCGAAAGAAGCAGTTATCTGAACTGTGTCTGAGGCATATTCTGTGTTTTGTACGGTACCCGGTGGTTCTTTTATAAGAACACATATTTCAGGATAAAGAGAACCGTAAGAACATACATCAGTACGCTGATCTTCTTTTCCTTTGCTTTTCCGCTTATAAGATTGATCACAACGTAAGAGATAACGCCCATTGCGATACCTTCGGAAATACTGTACATAAACGGCATTGCAATGATCGCAATAAAGCATGGGATCGCTTCCGTGTAATCATTAAAATCAATTTTGGTAATGGATGTGAGCATCAAAAATCCTACCACGATCAGAGCCGGAGCCGTTGCAAAGGACGGAATAGCCAGGAAGATCGGCGACAGGAACAGAGACAGTCCAAACAGGATGGCTGCCACAATGGCAGTCAGACCGGTGCGTCCGCCTTCCGCTACACCGGAAGCGCTTTCTACAAAAGTAGTAACAGTAGAAGTACCGCAAACTGCGCCTACAGATGTTCCCACTGCATCAGAGAGAAGAGCGCCCTTAATCTTCGGAAGTTTGCCGTCTTTGTCAAGCATATCGGCTTTGGAAGCCACACCAATGAGGGTTCCAAGAGTATCAAACATATCTACAAACAGGAATGCAAACATGATGACAACAAAGTCAAGACTGAACACAATGGAAAAGTCCATTTTCATAAAGGTCGGCGCCATGCTGGGAACGCTGATTCCGTTGGAGAAATCAGGGAGAAGGCTGAAGAAGCCAAGCTCCGGATTTGGTACATACAGTCCAACGAACTGACAGATGATTCCAAGTCCCCAGGTGATGAGAATACCCCACAGGATACTTCCCTTAATATTTTTTACCAGAAGGATGGCTGTAACTAAAATACCGATAAGAGCCAGTAAAACAGTGATTCCCATGCTGTTGAAGGTTCCGTCTTTTACAGCGCTTTTAAAGGAAAATACACTTACCAGAGTAGAGTCGTTGTTTACAACGATTTTTGCATTCTGCAGACCGATAAATGCAATAAACAAACCGATTCCCACGGAAACCGCATGTTTCAGGTTCATGGGAATGGAGTTGAAGATTGCCTCACGTACATTGGTCAGAGACAGAAGGATAAAGATCAGGCCTTCTACAAATACTGCGGCCAGAGCCTGCTGCCAGCTGTAACCCATACCAAGGACAACGGTGTACGCAAAATATGCGTTTAATCCCATGCCCGGCGCCAGAACAAACGGGTAATTGGACAACAGTGCCATAAGGCAGGTTGCAATAAACGCAGACAGCGCAGTTGCTGTAAACACAGCGCCTCTGTCCATTCCGGAGGCCTCCAGAATGTTAGGGTTTACTGCCAGAATGTACGCCATTGTCATAAATGTGGTGACGCCGGCAATGACCTCGGTCCGTACATCTGTTTTGTTTTCCTTCAGGTGAAAGAGTTTTTCGAGTTTCATAATGCTACCCCCTTTTTATTAAAATATTGCTAAAATATTTCCGTACCGGAAACATATTTGCCAGTAACACAGCGGGCATCAGCCAGATAAGTAAGCCGCTCCAGACGTTCCCGTACTGTCAGAGACTGCGGATGCGGGAAATACGTGTCGTCAAGGATAACGGCGTCAAATTCATAACCCTCAAGAAAACTTCCGGTTTTGCCGAAGAATTCTCCGCCTCCCATTGTCCCCATATAAAATGCTTCTTCAAAGGTAAGAGGCTTCCTGTTGCTATCTATATACCTCCAGTGAAGCTTTGATACCTGAATTGAATCAGCAACAGCTCTCAGCATGGAAAGAGAATGACCGCCTGCAATGTCAGTGCCAAGTCCGGTATGGATTCCCTGTTCAAGATAAAGCTTTACAGGGGCGATACCTGATGAAAGATTGGTATTGGACTGAGGACAGTGGGCAACGTATACCCCCTGTTCTTTTATAAGCTGTATTTCTTCGTCCGGACAATAAACACAGTGGGCCATAATGGCAGGGCAGTCTTTTCCGCCAAAAAGATCAAACCGGCGGTAAGCGTCCCCGTAAAATCTGCTTTCGGGGCAAAGCTCCTGTACCCAGGAAACCTCGCCGGGATTTTCGGAAAGATGAGACTGTACAGGCAGTTTATAACGTTTCCGGATTTCAGCCAGCTTTTTCATCAGTTCATCTGAGCAGGACGGGATAAAGCGCGGCGTCAGAATGGGCCTTACATTCTGATATTTTCCAATACAGGAATCAAGCCAGCGGATTGTGTCGGCTGCGGAGATTTCAGCGCTTTTTTCCTGCAGTGTGTCCGGGCCGTTGCGGTCCATATTTACCTTTCCTACAAAGGTCTTCAGTCCGGTTTTTTCCAGAAGCTCCATAAGAATATCCGTTGCTTCCACGTGGAGAGTGCCGAAGATACAGGCTCTTGTGGTTTCACTTTTTTTCAGATCCTCAGCAAAAATGGAGTAGGCCTTCCGGGCATATTCCTGATCGGAATATTTGGATTCCTCAGGAAAGGTCACAGAGTTCAGCCAGTCCAGAAGCTCCAGATCCATTCCCATTCCCCGGAAGCTGTACTGGGGAGCATGAAGATGAAGGTCTGCAAATCCCGGGACGATCAGACTGTCTCCTGCATCTCTTACCGGGATTCCCTGGAATTTTTCCGGGAGGGAGGAAAATACTCCGGCACATTTTCCGTTTTCGCAGACAACATAGGCATGTTCTCCGGAGACAAGAGTGTTTTTGTCTGTGTTGAAGCAGACATTTCCTTTTAGTGCAAAAGAAGAATTCTGTTTCATATGGTTTACCTTCCTTTCTTCTTTGCAGCCAGGGCGGTTTTGAGCAAAAAAATTCCAACTACCTTTTTCGGATACCCTGAATAAGACTTATAGGCAACTATTACGGTAGTTGGTAGAAACGTCCAACCGATTATGGACTTATATAAGCTGCTGCAAATACCTTTATTTATATGCTTTATATTATATATGGAAAAGAATTTTCTGTCAATTAAAAACAAACAATTTAAACTATCGGAAATGCAGAAAATCACAGCTGAAATTTGTGCAAAATGTTTAAGAAGAAAATTAAAGAATTTCTCTGGCAAGAAAAACATATCCGTGATAGAATGTGTCGTATCGGAAATACCGACAGGTCCGGGAAAGCTCCGGACAGGATACATGAGACCAGTCAGAAAAAAGAACCTGGATGGAGGGATATTTTGGAATTTAAAAAAGAAAACATGAAAAACTGTATGTATCTGATTCTTTTTACAGTGCTTTTATATGTGGGTCTGCAGAATCTGGATGTTGTACTTGATTTTCTGATGAGGATTATCGGCCTGTTTTTTCCGTTTATAGCAGGCGGCGGAATTGCATTTGTATTAAACGTTCCCATGCAGTTTATTGAAAGAAACATATTCGGCAGAGGAAAACGGAAGGATTCAAAGATCGTCCGTAAGATTGCCAGACCGGTAAGCCTGGTGCTTGCCATACTGATAGCTGTTTTTGTGATCTTTATTGTTGGAAACGTAGTGATCCCTGAACTGGGCCGGACAGCAATGAGCCTGGGAAGAAACATTGAGCGGGGAATCACAAATATTACGGTATGGATCGATGAGAATTTCAAACAGGATTCTGCTATTTCCGAGTGGGCGAACTCCCTTGAGATAGAGCCTCAGAAAATGCTGGATTCTGTTATGACAGGGCTTCAGAGAGGCGTCAACAATATTCTTTCTTCCACAGTGACGGTAACTCTCGGAATTGTAAATACAGCTATGAACTTTGGTATTGGATTTGTTTTTGCCTGTTATGTGCTTCTCCAGAAAGAAAAACTGATGATCCAGACAAAAAAAGCTCTTTATGCGCTGTTTCCGAAAAAAGCGGTAAAATATGTGCTTCATGTATGTTCTCTGGCAAATGATATTTTTTCCGGATTTGTTACAGGACAGTGCATTGAGGCTGTGATTCTGGGAACCATGTTCTTTGTGACAATGACCATATTCCGGTTCCCGTATGCAATGCTGGTAGGTGTTCTGATTGCATTTACAGCCTTGATTCCTGTTTTTGGTGCGTTTATCGGATGTGCAGTGAGCTTTATCCTGATTTTTCTGATAAGTCCTGTACAGGCGCTGCTGTTTCTGATTTTGTTCTTTGTGCTTCAGCAGATTGAGGGAAATCTGATCTATCCTCATGTTGTTGGAGGCTCCGTGGGACTTCCTTCTGTGTGGGTGCTGATGGCAGTTACCATAGGCGGAAGTCTTATGGGAGTTGTGGGCATGCTGATATTTATCCCGCTGGTGTCAGTGCTTTATGCTCTGTTCCGTGAGTGGATATACAAAAGACTGAAAACCAGAAATATACAGATAAAAGACTGATTTTCTGAATACAAAAAATAAGGACTGCTGTCAGCAGAAGCCTGTGGATATGTTCCGGGGCTTTGCTGTCAGCAGTCTTTTCGTTTTGATTATTTATTGTTTTTGTTCTGTTCCACTTCCAGAAGCTTCATGGCACGAACTTTCAGCGGAAGTCCGAAAAGAGTGATAAAGCCGTCTGCGTCATGGTGATCATACATGTCTCCTGTGGTAAAGGAAGCAAGAGACTCATTGTAAAGGCTGTATGGAGAAGTAGTTCCTGCTTTGATGATATTTCCTTTGTAAAGCTTCAGTTTTACTTCGCCTGTCACATATTTCTGAGTGGATTCTACAAATGCCTGGATCGCTTCACGAAGAGGGGTGAACCATTTGCCCTCGTAAACAACCTGTGCAAACTGGCTTCCCAGTTTCTTTTTGGCTTCCATAGTATCGCGGTCAAGAGTCAGCTCCTCAAGCTGGTCATGAGCTGCCATAAGGATGGTTCCGCCGGGAGTCTCATAAACGCCGCGGGATTTCATACCTACTACACGGTTTTCCACAATATCAACGATTCCGATTCCGTTTTCTCCGCCCAGACGGTTCAGCTCAGTAATGATCTCAGATACTTTCATTGCTTTGCCGTTCAGAGTTTTCGGAATACCTTCTTCAAAGGTCATGGTGATCTCAGTTTCTTTGTCAGGAGCCATCTGAGGGGTTACGCTTAATACAAGCATGTCGTCATAGTTAGGTGCCTGGGAAGGATCCTCCAGCTCAAGGCCTTCATGGCTGATATGCCATAAGTTACGGTCGCGGCTGTAGCTGTGGCGTGCGTCAAAGGGAAGATTGATTCCGTGTGCCTGACAGTAAGCCAGCTCATCCTCACGGGACTGCATGGTCCATACGTCGGTCATACGCCATGGAGCAATGATCTTGATGTCAGGAGCAAGGGCTTTGATTCCAAGTTCAAAACGGATCTGGTCATTGCCTTTTCCGGTAGCGCCGTGGCAGATAGCCACAGCATTTTCTTTACGTGCGATCTCAACCAGCTTTTTGGCGATTGCCGGACGTGCCATAGAGGTTCCAAGAAGATACTGGTGCTCATATACAGCGCCTGCCTCTACACATGGCATAATATATTCGTCGCAGAATTCATCAACAATATCTTCAATATATAATTTGGAAGCTCCGGAAAGTTTGGCTCTCTCGTCCAGTCCGTCCAGTTCGTTTCCCTGTCCGCAGTTAATGCAGCAGCAGACAACATCGTAATTAAAGGTTTCTTTCAGCCACGGAATCAGCGCTGTGGTATCAAGACCGCCAGAGTATGCCAGAACAACTTTTTCTTTCATAATAGATCCTCCTGTTTATTTATCCTTTAAAATTATTGTTCAATAAGTTTTTTTGCTTTAGCCCGGAAGCTGTACGTTTCCGGGAACAATGGATAATATACAACAAATTTTATAAATATGCAATACCTAAAATGAAAAAAGTTTAAAAAGATTTCCGGGAACACCTAATATAATTATAGGTAACAATCAAAATATATAAAGGAAAACAGAAAAAAACAACAGGTATTGTGAAAAATAATTATTGCATATTATGCACGATAGATGTATAATCTTATCATCATCACAGAAACGGCATAAATATACATCCGGGAAGAAATGCCGGATGAAAAAAGGAGGAGAACCTATTATGATAAAAGCAGGAATTATCGGAGCGACCGGCTATGCGGGAAATGAGCTGGCAAGACTTTTACTGGGACATAAAGAAACAGAAGTGGTATGGTATGGCTCCAGAAGCTATATTGATAAGGAATATGCAGGAATTTATCAGAACTTTTTTAAGCTGGTGGATGCAAAATGCATGGATGATAATATGGAAGCTCTGGCAGACGAAGTGGATGTGATTTTTACGGCAACCCCTCAGGGGCTTTGCGCTTCTCTTGTAAATGAAGGGATTCTTTCCAGGGCGAAGGTGATCGACCTCAGCGCGGATTTTCGTATTAAGGATGTAAAGAAATATGAGGAGTGGTATGGGATCCAGCACAAAGCGCCTCAGTTTATCGAGGAAGCCGTGTACGGGCTCTGTGAGATCAACCGGGAAGATATTAAGAAGGCAAGACTGATCGCCAATCCGGGATGCTATCCTACCTGTTCCACACTTTCCATTTACCCTCTTCTGAAAGAAGGGCTTATTGATCCCTCTACCATTATCATTGATGCAAAATCCGGAACCTCAGGCGCCGGAAGAGGGGCTAAGGTGGATAATCTTTTCTGTGAGGTAAACGAAAATATCAAGGCGTACGGCGTTGCGTCTCACAGACATACGCCGGAGATCGAGGATCAGCTTGGCTATGCCTGCGGTGAAGAGGTGATTCTGAATTTTACCCCTCACCTGATCCCAATGAACAGAGGAATCCTTATTACAGCCTATGCGTCTCTGAAAAAAGAGGTCTCTTATGAGGAAGTGAAGGCAGCTTATGACAAATATTATGAAAAAGAACAGTTTGTCCGGGTACTTGATAAGGACGTATGTCCCCAGACAAAGTGGGTGGAAGGAAGCAACTTTGTGGATGTAAACTTTAAGATTGATCCCCGTACAAACAGGATCATTATGATGGGAGCAATGGATAATCTGGTAAAAGGCGCTGCAGGTCAGGCTGTTCAGAACATGAACCTGATGTTTGGTTTTGATGAGGCAGAGGGACTTCGTCAGATCCCTATGGTACCGTAATACAAAATATAACGATGAGGTACTGCAGATACAGTATGTGACAGAATACGGAGAGACTCTGAAACCCGAAGAACAGAGATTATTCCGAAGCAGGAAAAAGGAGGAGAACACGATTATGAACATCATTACAGGCGGCGTAACAGCGGCAAAAGGATTTCAGGCAGCTTCGGCGGCTGCCGGGATCAAATATCAGGGAAGAACTGATATGGCAATGGTATACAGTGAGGTTCCCTGTAAGGCAGCAGGAACCTTTACCACCAATATCGTTAAGGCGGCTCCGGTAAAATGGGATCAGGATATTGTGTATAATCAGCCGGAGGCTCAGGTGATCATCTGCAACAGCGGGATCGCCAATGCATGTACGGGAAAAGAAGGCTTTGAATGTTGCAGGGAAACTGCTCTGGCAGCAGCAAAAACCCTTAAAGTGGATCCGGACAGCGTACTTGTGGCTTCCACAGGTGTCATCGGAATGCAGCTTCCGGTTCAGAAGCTTGCAGCCGGCGTAGAGGCTATGGCGCCGGAGCTTGACGGAGGCCTGGAAGCAGGAAATCAGGCTGCGAAAGCTATTATGACAACAGACACCGTAGAAAAAGAGGCGGCAGTTCAGGTTGAGATCGGCGGAAAAACAGTGACAGTAGGTGGCATGTGCAAGGGTTCCGGAATGATCCACCCCAATATGTGCACCATGCTTGGATTTGTCACAACAGATGTGAATATTTCCAAAGAGCTTCTCCAGGAGGCTTTAAGTCAGGATGTAAAAGATACTTACAACATGGTTTCTGTAGACGGTGATACTTCAACCAACGACACGGTTCTCCTTCTGGCAAACGGTATGGCAGGGAATCCGGAGATCACAGAAAAAAATGAAGATTATCGGGCTTTCTGCCAGGCCCTTAATTATGTAAATACTCAGCTTGCCAAAAAGATCGCAGGAGACGGCGAAGGTGCCACCGCTCTTTTTGAAGTGAAGATCATCGGGGCAGAAAGTAAAGAGCAGGCAGTTACTTTAAGTAAATCAGTGGTGACTTCCTCACTTACAAAGGCGGCGATTTACGGCCATGATGCCAACTGGGGCCGTATTCTCTGCGCTATGGGATATTCCGGCGCCCAGTTTGATCCGGAAAAGGTGGATCTGTATTTTGAGAGCAGAGCCGGAAAGATTAAGATCATTGAGAATGGTGTTTCCACAGGTTACAGTGAGGAGGAGGCAACTAAAATTCTTTCTGAGGATGCGGTAACAGCCATTGCAGACATTAAAATGGGAGACTGTACGGCAACTGCCTGGGGCTGTGATCTTACTTATGATTATGTGAAGATCAATGCGGACTACCGTTCCTGATCTCGGGAGATGAAACATATAAAGGATAAAGACTTTGACGGATATTCAGATCTGTCAGAGAAATGGCCGGTTATGGATGGCTGTATCACAGTGGCTGGGAAACGGATCAGAAGGAAGAAGAGAAAAAAGGAAATCGAGGAGGAAAAGAAATGGTAAAACAGAAATATCTGGACAAGGCAGAGGTGCTGATCGAGGCGCTTCCTTATATCCAGCGTTTTAATCGGAAAATTGTGGTGATCAAATACGGCGGAAGCGCCATGTTGGATCAGGAGCTGAAAGCAAACGTAATTAAAGACGCGGTTCTTTTGAAGCTGGTAGGATTTAAGCCGATCATTGTACATGGCGGCGGCAAGGAGATCAGCCGCTGGGTAAATAAAGTGGGAATGGAGCCAAGATTTGTAAACGGACTTCGTGTGACAGACAAAGATACCATGGAAATCGCAGAAATGGTTCTTGCAAAAGTAAATAAAGAGCTGGTTACGCTTGTAGAATCTCTGGGAGTGGAGGCTGTTGGAATCAGCGGCAAGGACGGAGGACTTCTGAAGTGTACAAAGAAGCTGTCAAATGGCGAGGACATTGGATATGTAGGCGAGATCCAGCAGGTAAACCCGAGGATTCTCCATGAGCTTCTGGAGCAGGATTTCCTGCCGATCATTTTTCCGGTGGGATATGATGACAATTATGATTCCTATAATATTAACGCAGATGACGCAGCCTGCGCCATTGCCGAGGCTGTCCATGCGGAAAAGCTTGCTTTTCTTTCTGATATTGAGGGAGTTTACAAGGATCAGAATGATCCGGAAAGTCTGATTTCCGAGCTGCATATTCACGAGGCGGAAAAGCTGATCTCAGACGGCTATGTAGGCGGAGGAATGATCCCCAAGCTGAAAAACTGCATTGACGCCATTGAACACGGAGTAAACCGGGTGCATATTCTGGACGGCAGGATTCCTCACAGCCTTCTTCTGGAGATCTTTACAAATAAAGGAATCGGAACAGCTATTTTAAGAGAGGACGGCGAAAAATATTATGATGAGCATGCATGAACAGATGAAGCAGGCAGAAAAAAGTATTCTTCATACCTATAACCGATTTCCGGTTATGTTTGACCACGGGGAAGGCTGCCGGCTTTATGATACAGACGGAAAAAAATATCTTGATTTTGCAGCAGGGATCGCAGTAAACGCTCTGGGATATCATTATCCCGGCTATGATGAGGCGCTGAAAGCGCAGATCGACAAACTGCTTCATATTTCAAACCTTTATTATAATGAGCCTATGAGCGAGGCAGGAGAAAAGCTTGTAAAAGCCAGCGGCATGAGCAGGGCGTTTTTTACAAACAGCGGTACAGAATCCATAGAGGGAGCGCTGAAGGCTGCCCGGAAATACTCCTGCACGAAGTATAACGGGGAGAGATATGAGATCATTGCCATGAACCATTCCTTCCACGGAAGGAGCATGGGAGCTCTTTCTGTTACCGGGACCGCTCATTACCGGGAACCCTTTGAGCCACTGATCGGCGGCGTGAAATTTGCGGATTTTAATGATCTGGAAAGTGTAAAATCCCAGATCACAGACAAAACCTGCGCCATTCTCACAGAGGTGGTTCAGGGGGAAGGCGGAATTTATCCGGCAGATCCGGGATTTTTGCAGGGGTTGAGAGCTCTTTGCGATGAAAAAGACCTGATTTTGATTTTTGACGAGATACAGTGCGGTATGGGACGTACGGGAACATATTTTGCATGGCAGGATTACGGTGTAAAGCCGGATATTATGACCTGCGCCAAGGCTCTGGGCTGCGGTGTTCCGGTAGGCGCTTTTGTTCTGGGAGAAAAAGCGGCGGCAGCGTCTCTGGAACCTGGAGATCATGGAACCACCTATGGAGGAAATCCCTTTGTGTGCGCAGCAGTGAGCAAGGTGTTTGATATTTTTGAGAAAGATCATATTCTGGAGCATGTCCGTGAGCTGACTCCGTATCTGGAGGAAAAACTGGACGCTCTTGTGGATAAATATGAAATTATCTCCCGGAGACGTGGAAAAGGATTTATGCAGGGACTTGTGATACAGGGTATTTCCGTGGGGACGATTGTAAGTAAGGCTCTGGAAAACGGACTTTTGGTGATTTCAGCAGGAAGCGATGTACTGAGACTGGTTCCGCCTCTTGTGATCACAAAAGAAGATATTGATGAAATGATTGAAAAACTGGAAAAAAGCCTGGCGTAATGCCGGGCTTTTTTTCAAATGCAGTTTTAAATGCGGATGAAATATTTTTATTCATAAAGGCGCAGATCTATGATACAATGAAGGGCATGATACAGGAAATCAGGGCAGGAATGCTCTGGAAGTAAAAGCTACTGATTACAGGTCACTGTCCTGCAGGGTGCCCTGGCATGTATATGCCCAAATCCCGGGACATGCAGAGAAAAATGATGAACTGGCAGAATATAGGAGAAAATATGAGTATATATGAATCATTAAACAATATGCAGCAGGAGGCTGTTTATCATACCGAAGGTCCTCTTCTGATCCTGGCAGGAGCAGGTTCAGGAAAGACAAGAGTGCTGACTCACAGAATCGCCTATCTGATCGCAGAAAAGGGAGTAAACCCCTGGAATATCCTTGCTATTACCTTTACAAATAAGGCTGCTCAGGAAATGAGAGAGCGTGTGGATAAAATCGTAGGTCTGGACGGGGGAAGTGTCTGGGTGTCTACCTTTCATTCCACCTGTGTGAGAATTCTCCGAAGACATGCAGACCGCATCGGATATGACAATAATTTTACCATTTATGATACAGACGATCAGAAAACTCTCATAAAAGATGTGTGCAGAAGGCTGAACGTGGATACCAAGAAATATAAAGAACGCTCTCTTCTTGCTCAGATCTCTCATGCAAAAGACGAGCTTGTTACACCGGATGAAATGCTGATGAACGCAGCTGATTTTAATGAAAAAAAGGTTGCTGAGATCTATCGGGAATACCAGATTTCATTAAGAAGAAACAATGCCTTTGATTTTGACGATCTGATCGTAAAAACAGTAGAACTGTTTCAGAACTGCGGAGAGGTTCTGGAATCTTATCAGGAACGGTTCCGTTACATTATGGTGGATGAGTATCAGGATACCAATACGGCCCAGTTTAAATTTGTAAGTATTCTTGCATCCAGATATGAAAATCTCTGTGTGGTAGGTGACGACGATCAGTCTATTTACAAATTCCGCGGAGCAAATATCGGAAACATTCTTGGATTTGAACAGGTTTTTCCGGAGGCAAAAGTCATTCGCCTGGAACAAAATTACCGTTCAACCCAGAACATCCTGAATGCGGCAAATGAAGTGATCGCAAATAATACGGAGCGAAAGCCCAAAACTCTGTGGACAGAGAATCCCGAGGGAGAAAAAATCCATTTTCGCCAGTTTATGAACGGTTTTGAGGAAGCTGAGTATGTGGTGGGAGATATTGCTTCCAGGCACAGGGAAGGCAGATGCAGCTATCGTGACTGTGCGATCCTTTACCGGACAAACGCCCAGTCCAGACTTTTTGAGGAAAAATGTCTTCTTGCAAACATTCCGTACAAGATCGTTGGCGGGGTGAACTTTTATGCCCGAAAGGAGATTAAAGATCTTCTTTCTTACATGAAAACAATTGACAATGCTTCCGATGATCTGGCTGTGCGACGGATTCTTAACGTGCCGAAACGGGGAATCGGAGCAACTACTGTGGGGCGGGTCCAGGAGTATGCAGACCATATGCAGATCAGCTTTTATGATGCCCTGCGGGTATCTGAGGAAATTTCGTCTCTTGGAAGAGCTCAGTCAAAAATTGACGGGTTTGTGACCTTTATCCAGTCATTGAAAAGCAAGGCGGCTGCATATACAGTGGAAGAGCTTCTGGAGGAGATCATTGATCTTACCGGGTATGTGGATGAGTTAAAGGAAGAGGATACGGAAGAGTCCAGAGCAAGGATTGAAAATATTGACGAGCTGATCTCAAAAACAGTCTCCTATCAGGAAGCCATGGCGGCAGAAGGACGAGAGGCAACTCTTTCCGGATTTTTGGAGGAAATTGCCCTGGTTGCTGACATTGATTCTGTGGATCCTGATCAGGATTATGTTCTTCTTATGACTTTGCACAGCGCCAAGGGTCTGGAATTTCCTTATGTATATCTTGCCGGAATGGAAGACGGAATGTTCCCAAGCAGTATGTGCATTTTTTCGGCTGATCTTTCGGATATGGAGGAGGAAAGGAGGCTGTGCTATGTGGGGATCACAAGGGCAATGAAGGAGCTGACACTTACAAGCGCCCAGCAGCGAATGGTCCGCGGTGAAACCCAGTACAACCGTGTTTCCAGATTTGTAAGAGAGATTCCCCGGGAGCTGGTGGAACTGGGACATACCATTCAGGAGCACAAGCCAAAGATGCCGGAAACTACTTCTGCAAAAAGCAGCTATATGCAGATGAAAATGGCTTTTCAGGCAAAGGCCTTCCAGCCCAAAAGCTTTCAGGTAAAAAAAGCAGAGAGTCTTGACTACGGAGTGGGCGATACGGTTCGCCATGTAAAATTCGGTGTGGGAATCGTAAAGGACATCGTAGAGGGTGGAAGAGATTACGAGGTTACAGTAGACTTTGACAGAGCAGGAACAAAAAAGATGTTTGCAGGTTTTGCCAAGCTGAAAAAAATCTGAGACAGGGAAAATACATTGCTTTTTATAAGCGGCAGGTATATAATAGGATTCGTTACAGAAGCCTGACCGGATGTTAAAGGACAATGGCGGTTTCTGAAATTATTACATATGGATTGTCGACAGGGGAGCTTGTGTCACAGGCTGAGAGGAAGTTGTAAACTTCGACCCGTAACCTGATTTGGGTAATGCCAACGTAGGTATGCGCTGAATGCGAGATGTAAATCTCCTTTGTCTTCAATCGAAGATGAAGGAGGTTTTTTTATGTTTCAATTTATGGTAAATGCAGACGGCGGGCTTACAACAGCCGGGTATGCTGTGTGCATTGCAGTGGGAGTGGCGCTGTTCGGTCTTGCGATCTTTTTTGCAGGAAAAAGCTCTGAAAAGAAGAAAATGTCTGCTAAACAGCTTGTATTCTGCGCCATGGCGGTGGCGCTTGCCTTTATTACGTCTTACCTGAAAATTTTTCACCTGCCCTGGGGAGGAAGTGTCACACTGTGCAGTATGCTCTTTATTGTGCTTACTGCCAACTGGTACGGCCCCAAAACCGGTGTAATGGTAGGTCTGGCTTACGGAATCCTGCAGTTTATCCAGGAACCCTATGTGCTGTCCTTTTTCCAGGTGTGCTGCGACTATGTTCTTGCTTTTGCGGCGCTGGGAGTGGCAGGCTTTTTTGCAAAAAGCAGCCATGGACTTGTGAAAGGCTATATTGCAGCAGTGATAGCGCGAGGAGCCTTTCATGCACTGGGCGGATATCTATACTGGATGAGCTACATGCCGGAAAATTTCCCCCAGTCTCTGAAAGCAGTGTATCCGATTGTTTATAACTACAGCTTTCTGCTGGCAGAGGGAGTGATCACGGTGATCATTATTTCCATTCCTGCAGTTGCCAGAGCGCTTGCACAGGTGAAAAAAGCAGCAGTGGAGTAAAAGTATATACTTTTAAGGATGACAGACAGGTTTTTTCTCAGTGTACATTAATATTGAGAAAAGACCTGTTTTTAACAGGGGCATATACAAAGGAGAAACCGCAGAGCCGGGAAAATACAGACGAAGACAGGGAACCGGGAATACCATCGGAGGATATTCCCAGTTCCTTTTCTGCAGTATTTAAGAAGTGTATATTCTGGGGAGATTATGACAAGCTGTATAGGTTTTATTTTTGGTTGTAAAAGGAGTGATTCTCTTTATTCAGCGGCGCATGAAGTTGAACCATGCGTACTCCAAAAGCGCTTGTTCTCTGGCAGAGAGAAATTGGCTGTCCTGTCTGATACATCATATAAAGATCTTCTGTTACGCAAATCTCTGCTTCTGTAGCATCATACAGTTTGACAGTCAGATAATAGTCAGGATCGTCTTTGTCGCGGTTTTCTACAGAACTGTCAGTGATTACAGCAGTGGTATGCACGGCCTCTGAGCAGGTGGCGGCGTTCAGACTGTAAGAAAGTGAATAGGCCAGAAGACACAGAAAAAGTCCCCATATAAACAGACCCTCTCCACGCAGGTGCTTTGGTGTTCGTATTACGGTAATGACGATAAGTATGGCTGCAATGGCGATCCAACAGATAAGGGAACGGTCGGAATCAGCAACAGTCAGCCTTACTTTATCAAAAACGCGGATAACCTGAACCACAAAAAGGAACAGAATTCCCAGAGGAAAAACCGGCATGGTAATGTACATGGATTTCCATTCTGCAGTGGCATGACGGGGCTTACCGTCCAGAGACAGAACACTGGAAAAAATCAGGTAGTAGATCACTGGAAGGAACAAAGACAGAGTCATAGTCATTGCAGCGCAGGTTAAACTGAATTCTGTCATAAAAAGAAACGGAAGTATGGTTCCTGCAAGCGCAAGAAGAGAAACGACGATCAGTCCCGCTTTTATTGCTTTCAGGTGATCATGCATAGGCGTACGGTATTCTTCTTTCCATTCCATAGGCTCTCTGGAAGCTCTGATTGTCCGGGACTGTTTTGTATTTTGGTCCGGTCCGGCAGCAGAAGCTGTTTCACAGTGTTCTGACAGCCAGCCTGTAAGCTGTGCTCCGCCGGGCAGAGAGGCACGGAAAGAAAAAAGAAGGTTTCCGGCTGAATCATGAATCCGGACAGAACCCATGGCGCCATACTTCATTGAGGCAAATGTTTTTGTATGAAATTCTTTGTATCTGCCGTATGGCGCGGAGTATATCAGTTTACCGCTGCGGAAAAGCAGGATCTTTTTGTTCTGGTAAGCCAGAAGACACCATATTCCCCACAGAAAAAATATAAATCCTGTTATGAACATAAAAAAGATGGATATATTAACAGGCTCCGCGGCGACAGTCGCTGTGGCAACAAAAAGAATCAGCCATCCCAGGGGCAACAGGAAACTGCCTGCAACCAGTCTTAGTACAGAGGTTCGTACATATAAGAAGGGTTCTTCTTCCGTGTGCCTCTCCGGAGTATGAGGTATGAAAAGAAAAATTCCGGAAGCCAGAGTAAAGGCAGTAGTGAAAAAAGCGACTGCAATTGCATATCCGGGATCTTTTCCGATAGAAACAAAGCATGTGATCAGCATAAATACAGCGCACATAAGCAGAAGAACACCGAAAACCATGGCCGGAAGCTTCCTTTTTTTATCAATCCTCTGATTTTGCTCACAGGAAGTCTGTGTAAATGACGCACTGGAGGGGATTGTTTCTTCCAGAGAATATCCGCAGCCGGGACACTGAGCGGTGTACACAGGAAGAGAAACATACTGAATATGCTGCACAGGAAGTTCCTTTCCACAGTGGGGACAGACCCACAGGCGAAGGCTGCGGTTACAGGCGATCCCAAGGCCCATAATGGGAGAAGCCGCAAGAAAAAGGCCGACAATACCTGCCAGAATGTGGTTTTCTATATTTGTGATCACAAAAACCAATACAATCAGAAGGATAATCCACACAGGAAAGAAAAAAAGCAGGTTTTTTGTATATGCTTTACGGGCATTCCGGTAAGTGGGATTGCGCCTTCTTTTTTCTGCCTCAGAAATCCGGGGCAGAAACCGAAGATTGTTAATTTTTTTCACACGGCTCTCCTTTTATCAGAATACATATTTGTCCAGACGTTCAAATGCTTCCTGCACCCGGGAAAGAGGCAGGGCAAGGTTCATGCGGATATGGCAGGGGCCATGGAAGGGACGGCCGTCCTGCCAGGCAACACCTACATCCCATCCGGCTTTCAGAAGCTGGTCAAGAGTTTTCTCATGGGAATGGCACCACTGGCTGCAGTCCAGAAACAGCATATAGGTTCCCTCCGGCTTTGCAACTTTTATTTCCGGAAAATGTTCCCGGATAAAATCGCAGGCAAAGCTGACATTTCCTGAGAGAACCTGACAAAGCTCGTCTACCCATTCATAGCCTTCCGGCTGGTAGGCGCCCAGGAGAGCATGCATGGAAAGAAGGTTCATTTCATTATAATGGGATTTGCTGCCTTTTGCCTGAACCCTGTCCCGGAGATATTTATTGTAGATGATATGATAGCTTCCCACCAGACCTGCCAGATTAAAGGTCTTGCTGGGAGCATACAGGGCAACAGTGCGGTTTCTGGCATCCTCATTCACAGACTGGGTGGGGATATGCTTATGACCATCCAGAAGGATATCCGACCAGATTTCATCAGAGATTACAATGCAGTCATTTGCCCGGTAAATTTCCATGGCTTTTTCCAGCTCCTGCCGTTCCCACACACGGCCGCAGGGATTGTGGGGGCTGCATAAGATTGCTGCGTGGATATTGTTTTCACGGAGTTTTTTGTCCATATCTTCATAGTCCATGCGCCAGACACCATTTTCATCCTGGATCAAAGGACTGAGAACTATGTCAAAGCCATTGTTTCTGAGGCTGTTGGTAAAGCCGATATAAGTGGGGCTGTGGAGAAGGACTTTATCTCCTGGCGACGCAAAAGAGGTAAGGGCGGAGATCACGCCGCCGAGAACACTGTTTTCGTAGCCGATACATTCTTTTGTAAGACCTGTAACATGGTTGCGTGTTTCGTGCCAGCGGATGATTTTGTCAAAATATTCCTCTGAGGGTGAGAAATATCCGTAAAAAGGATGCTGTGTCCGCTTTATGATAGCTTCCGGCACAGTGGGTACAGTGGGAAAATTCATGTCCGCAACCCACATGGGAATAATGTCAAAGCCGTCCTTGGGAGGAGCAGGAGCGAAGCCTGAGCCTGTAAGTGCATCTACTGCAATGGAATCTTTTCCGTGTCTGTCTGTAATGGAAGTGAAGTCGTATTTCATGGTAAAAAACCTCCTGTTTTCAGTATAAAAAAAGTATACGGAGGTACTGGGTAAAAGTCAATGCCGGAAGAAAAACAGAGATTGTTAAAAATGAACAAAAAATAATGATAAAATGAAATTAAAGTAAAGAAATTATAAAAAGAACACCGAAAATTAGAAATACATACCGTGGTTTTTTGTGTATAATACACATATCATATGAGAACAGATAAGGAGGAGCTATGGAAAAGAAATTACTTGATATGAAAAATATTAGTAAAACCTTTGGAAACGTTCAGGCTCTGAAGGGTGTTTCCCTGGACCTCTATGCAGGCGAGGTTCTGGCTCTGATGGGCGAGAACGGTGCAGGAAAATCTACGCTTATGAATATTTTAAGCGGTTCCCTGCAGCCAACAGAAGGAGAGATTTACTTAAATGGTGAGAAAGTCGTCGTACCTGATCCGATCACAGCGAAGAAACTGGGAATTGCCAAAATTCATCAGGAGCTTCAGATCGTGCCGGAGCTCAGTGTGGCAGAAAATATTTTTCTGGGACGATGGAAAACCTCTGCCGGACCTGCAGTAGACTTCAAGGCAATGAAGGATGAGGCTAAAGTATATCTGGACATGCTGGATGTGCATGTGGATCCTTCAAAAAAGCTGAAAGATCTCCGTATCGGAGAGCAGCAGCTTGTGGAGATCGCAAAGGCAATTTCTCTTAATTCCAAGATTATTGTCATGGATGAGCCTACATCCGCCATCAGTGAAAAAGAAGCAGAAAAGCTGTTTACCATTATCCGCAGGCTTCGCGGTGAAGGCAAAGGAATCATTTATATTACACATCGAATGGAAGAGATATTTAAGATTGCGGACAGGCTTACGGTTATGCGCGATGGCCAGTATATCGGCACAGTCAAGGCAGCGGAAACATCCAAGGATGAGATTATCAGAATGATGGTAGGCCGTGATATGAGTGAGCAGTACCCAAAAGATCCTACGGAAAAAGGTGAAGTTGCTCTGGAGGTAAAAAATCTTACATACACGCCGCCAATGGGAAGCTTCCGGCGTTCTTTAAAGAATATTTCTCTTAAGGTGCGCCACGGTGAAGTTCTGGGAATTGCAGGACTTGCAGGCGCAGGACGTTCGGAGTTTTTTGAATGTCTGGCAGGTGTGCACCATGGAGATACCAGAGGAGAAATCATCATTGAGGGCCGGCCGGTGACTATTAAAACTCCCGCAGATGCCATCCGTGCAGGTATTTCTTTTGCAACAGAAGACAGAAAGGGCTCCGGACTGGTGCTTCAGAGATCCATTGGGGAGAATATGTCCCTTCCATTATTAAAAAAATTCAGCTCCATGTTTTTTATGAAGCATCAGGAAGAAAAAAAGGTCTGGCAGGAACAGATGGAGGCTTTGAGAGTAAAAGCTCCCAGTTATAAAACACTGGCAAGTTCTCTTTCAGGAGGCAATCAGCAAAAAGTGGTTCTGGCACGATGGTTGATGACACATCCCAAAATCCTTCTTCTGGATGAGCCGACCAGAGGTATTGATGTAGGTGCAAAAGCCGAGATATACCAACTGATCAACAACCTGGCAAAACAGGGCATGGCGATTATTGTAGTGTCTTCAGAGCTGCCGGAGGTTATTGGCATTTCTGACAGGATCGTTACTTTCTGTGAGGGCGAGCTGACCGGCGAATTTATGCAGGAAGATGCAACTCAGGAAAAACTTCTTCAGAGTGCTACAAGATAGGGAGGGTGAACAATGGAAAACAAACTAAAAATGAAAGCGATGCTCAAACAGATGCAAAGTGTCATCGCTCTGGTAATTATATTCGTAGTAGCGTCGGTTGTCTGTGTGAAAGACGGTAAAAACAATTTTTTAGATCTGCGCAATCTGATGAATGTTCTGAGAGCAGTATCTGAGAATGGTATTATTGCAATCGGTATGACCATGATCCTGATTCTGGGAGATATTGACCTTTCGGTTGGCTCTGTAGTGGGATTGATCTCCACTGGCTGTGCGTATCTGATGGTAAAGAGCGGACTTGGATTCGTACCGGCAGTTCTTTTGAGTCTTGTAATCGGCGGTCTGTTCGGACTTTTCAACGGTCTCTGTATTACCAAACTGAAACTGCAGGCATTTATCGTAACACTTGCTTCCATGAACATTGCCCGCGGTCTTGCAAGATTCTGGGCAAATGGAATCGGTATCCCACTGGCATACGGAGAAGGCGAGGGAATGGCTCCGCCGGCATTTGAGGTTCTACAGATGAGAATCGGAGGTGTGGTTCCGGTACCTGCCATTATTTTTCTCATACTGTTGATCATTTTTCACATTGTTCTTACAAAAACAACCTTTGGCCGTCAGATTTATGCTATTGGAGGAAACCGTCAGGCGGCATATCTTTCCGGTATTAAAGTAGACAGAATCAAAACATACGCATTTATGCTCTGTGCAATGCTTGCATCTGTAGCAGCTATGATCCATGCGGCACAGATCAGCCAGGGCGGACCAAACGAAGGTCAGGGATATGAGCTGAATGCAGTTGCAGCCTGTGCCATTGGCGGAACCAGTCTTGCAGGCGGAAAGGGGACACTGATCGGAACACTGGTAGGTGCGCTGATCCTCGGTATGCTTGACAACGTACTTGGTCTGAAAGGTGTAAATTCCAATCTCCAGCTGGTAGTAAAAGGTTTCCTTATTATCATTGCCGTATTTATGCAGGCAGATAAGGTAAAAGACTGACAGACAATTACATATGTGAAACAAATTCTTCTCTTCCGGTCGGCAGCGGAAGGCAGGAATGAACAATAAAAATAAATACACTGCCGGAGAAAGTAGGGTTATATGAAAAAGAGAACCATTAGTGTGTTACTGGCAGCAGCAATGATCGCATCCAGTCTTGCAGCAGGAGCAGTTACTGTTCATGCAGAAGAAGAGAAAAAAGACAAATATGTGATCGGTATGTCTCAGTGTAACCTTGGCGAGCCATGGCGTGTTGCAATGAACGATCAGATCGCAATGGCAGCGGAAAAATATCCGGAGTTTGAAGTGGTTTTTGCGGACGCTGCACAGGATAACTCCAAGCAGATTGCTGACATTGAAAACTTTGTACAGATGGGTGTTGATCTGATCATCGCCTCTCCAAATGAGGCTACTCCTCTTACAAATGCGGTAAGTTCTGCTTATGATGCAGGGATTCCGGTCATCCTTCTTGACAGAAAGATTGACGGAGACAAATATACACAGTTTATCGGCGCTGATAACGTAGATATGGGACGTGTAGCAGGAGAGTATGTTGCAGATGTTCTTCTTCCGGACGGCGGAAAAGTCTGTGAGATCAAAGGCCTTGAGGGAACCTCCGGCGGTATTGACAGAGACAATGGTTTCCGTGAGGGGATCAAAAAGAACGAAAATATTGAAATTGTTGCAGCAAACAATGCAGACTGGCTTCGTGAAAAAGCAATCACCGTAGCAGAAGAAATGCTCCAGACAAACGATGAGATTGATCTTTTCCTGGCTCTGAATGACCCGATGGCAGAAGGCGCTTACATTGCAGCAAAGAATGCAGGCAGAGAAGGAGATATCCTCTTTGTTGGTTTTGACGGACTTCCCACACCTGACGGCGGTATCAGAAGTGTTATGGACGGCAGATTAAGCATGACTCAGGTTTATCCCACCGGCGGTGCTGAGGCGATTGAGAGCGCATATCAGCTTCTGGTAGAAGGTAAAGAACTGGAAAAAGAACTGACTCTGCAATCTGAGATCGTTACGCCTGACAATGCTGAAGAGCTTCTTGCAAAATACAGCGGATCCGATGACGGTGCGGCAGAAGAAACAGAAGAGACAGAAGAGACAGAAGAAGCAGAAGAGAAGACAGAAGAATAATACGATAATAATAAGCTTTTACAGGAAAGGGACTGCGCAGGCAGCCCTTTTTCTGGTATGATAGAGAGCATGTCAGGAGGAAAGGAATGTTGGAAAAAATTAAAAAAATTTTTAAACCGGAAAATATGATGTTCAGGATGGCTGCCCTGAACTGCGGTCTCCTCCTTCTTGTAACCGTAGTGATTACCGGAACAGGAAATGTAATCTATCAGAATTCCATAGAGGAAAGTTCTTATGCAAACACAATGGAAATTCAGAATCAGGTATTGAAGGCTCTGGATCTGATTTTCCAGTCTGTTTCTGATAATGTGGCAGCCCTGGGCGCTGCGCCGGAATTTCAGGAATATCTGAAAGTGGATGAACAGAAGGAGCAGGCGCGGCGTGTGATTTTGGAAAGTAAAGTCCGTGATATGCTTCTGCGCTATTCAGAGCATTATGAGGATTATCTTAATATTGTGACAGCCAGCGAAAAAGGGCATTATCTTTCAAATGATTCCTATCGCATTCAGAAAACTCCTCTTACCAGAGAAGACTGGTATCAGGAAGCGCTGAAAGCAGACGGGGAGCTGGTACTGACTGGAAACTCTCTGGGAAGAAATCTGAAAAGCTGGAAAAATTACAGTACAGACAGCTATGTAACAGCGGTGCAGATGGTTCCGGATACAGAAAGCGGAAAGCCTCTGGGAGTGATTCTGGTCGATTTGGATATCCGGAGTATCCAGAATCTTGTTGAGGATATTACCATGGGACAGACTGGCTTCAGCTATATTCAGGACAGTCAGGGCAAGGTTCTCTATGCGCCGAAAAACAAGGTGGTGTACAGGATGAATCCGGAATGGTTTTCTCAAGGGGACAGCGGACAGGTGCGCTGCAATATTGAAGGGGAAATGTATAATGTAATCTACAGCCGCTCTTCTTATACTGATTTAACTGCAGTGGGAGTGTTTGACTGGGGAAAAACCATTCAGGGCGCCTCGCAGGTAAGGATGGCATCAATTCTGATCGCAGTAGTTATAGCTGTTTTTGCCATTGTGTGCTCTGTTGTATTTGCTGCCTCAATTACAAAGCCCATATCTAAATTGTCCAGACTGATGAAGCGGGCGCAGACGGGAGATCTGACAGTACGTTTTGACAACCACTATAAAGGAGAGATCCATCAGCTTGGAGATGCGTTTAATTCTATGGTGGCAAAAACAGATGAGCTTTTGAAACTGGTCTATCAGGAGCAGAAACATAAACGAGAAGCAGAACTGCAGATTCTGCATGAGCAGATAAAGCCGCATTTTCTTTATAATACCCTGGACACTATTCAGTGGATGGCAAAGGGATATCATGCACAGGATATAGTGGACATTGTACTGGCATTATCTAATTTTTTCAGGATCAGTTTAAGCCAGGGAAAAGAGTTTATCAGTCTGGAGCAGGAGATTGCCATGGTAAAAAGCTATATGGATATTCAGAAATTCCGGTATGAGGAGCTTTTTGACTATGAGGTCTGGACAGATCCTGCAATTCTTAAATGTCAGGTTCCGCGGCTTTCTCTCCAGCCGTTGATTGAGAACGCACTTTATCATGGGATCAAGGAATCCGAGAGAGAGCATGGAACCATTTGGATTCGGGTATATCCGGAAGGGGAGGATTCTGTTGTTCTGAAAGTGGAGGATAATGGCGCAGGAATGACAGAGGAGCGCTGTCGACAGCTGAATCAGTGGTTTGATCAGAAAGAACGGATGGCAGAGGTTGATGCATTTGGAAGTCTGAATGTAAACGACAGAGTGCGGATGTTCTATGGAGAGGAATATGGACTGCATTATTATCTGAGAGAGGGCGGCGGCGTAATTGCAGAATTAAGGATAAAAAGGAGCAAATAGGAGGACATATGTGGAACGTACTGATTGCAGATGATGAACCGAAGATTCGTCAGGGACTGAAAAATACACTGGAAACCTTTGACTTGCCCCTATGTGTGTGCGCAGAGGCAAAAAACGGATTGGAGGCGCTGGAAAAAGCAAAGGAATATGAGCCGGATATTCTTCTTGTAGATATTTGCATGCCAAAGCTCAGTGGGATTAAACTTCTGGAAGAGCTGAAAAAGCTTTCTATAGAATGTAAAGTAATTATTATTTCCGGTTTTAATGAGTTTGCGTATGCACAGCAGGCTATTACCCTGGGTGTGTCTCATTATCTTTTGAAACCAATTGCAGACAGTGAGCTGAAAGAAGCTCTGGAAAGTGTGAGCCGGCAACTGTGGCAGACCCGGAAATCCAGAAAATTTATGAATCTGATGCGGCAGCAGTTTGTACAGAATAAAAATACCATAAGAGACGTGTTTTTTAATGACTGGATCAATGGAAATTTATCCGGAAAAGAATGGCAGGAACAGAGAGAATTTCTGGAAATTGAACTTCCGGATACAGTGATGCTGATTCTTGTTTCTGTGCAGAGCGGCTTTACTGAAAAAATTCCGGCGGGAGCTGTTCCTGAGGAGCTTTACAAAATGACTCTGGAAAAAATTATGAGGGATCTGATCGGCGAGTACAAGCCTGTATATGTGTTCATGAACCGGTATCAGGATGCTGTGGGAATGATCGGAGGCTATAAAGGTGAAACAGAGAACCTTCAGGAAATCATATCAGAAAAAATAAATAAGACAGTAGATGGAAAATGCTGTGTCCTGATACAGACCTGTAAAAGGGATGAGATTCCGGATGTTCATGAAAAGCTGCGGACCCGTGCCAGAAAGATTCTGGAGTGCAGGCCAATCGTAATGGAAGCCAGAAAATATATTTATGCTCATTATCAGCAGAGAGAACTGGATCTTACCCAGGTGGCAGACGCTATTGGCTGCAATCCCTCTTATCTCAGCCGGATCATGAAGCAGGAGCTGGGAATCTCATTTAAAGATTTTCTGACAATGCTCCGTATCAGCCAGGCAATTTCTCTGATGCGCAATGACCGTCTTTCTCTGAACCAGATTGCAGAACAGGTGGGATACAGCAATCAGCATTATTTTTCTGCAGCATTCAAAAACTGTCAGGGATTTTCTCCTTCAGAATTTCGGAGAACTCTGACCCGGGAGGAGTGAGGTTGTGAAAAAATGGATATTGGCGCTTCTTCTGTTTGTCTGTTTATGTACCGGGGGATGCGGAACAGAGAGCGTACGGACAGACGACTATGAATATCTGATAGGAGTAAGTCTTACCAATGTAATGGAACCCTGGCTGAACAACCTGGCTCAGGTGATCGGAAGCAGGGCAGAGACAGAAAAGAATGTGAATCTGATTTTCAGGGATGCGGCAGGAAGTACTGAAAAGCAGATACAGGATATCGAATCTCTTATGAAATGCGGAATTGATCTTTTAATCGTTTCTCCGGACGGGAGCAATGCGCTGAACGGGATTATGGAGGAGGTTTTTGAGGAAATTCCTATTGTGGTTGTAGGAGTGGAGCCGCAGACAAAGGCTTATACAACGGTGATACAGGCAGATGATAACGGAATTGGCAAGATGGCGGGAGAATATATTCTGGAGAATTTTTATACAGAGGGTGATAAGATTATCGTGTTTCAGGGCGTGGAAGGCTCGCCTATATCAGAGGACAGAATTCGCGGTTTTACAGAAGCAGTGAAGAAAAAAGTCAAAGAAAAAGATATTGTGTATTATTATGGGGACTGGTTCCGGGATGTGGCAGAAGCCCGGATGAAGGATTACCTTGTTGTAAATGGCGCTCCTGATATTGTTTTCGCCTTTAATGATGAGATGGCGTATGGAGCGTATATTGCCGGAGAACAGCTTCGTATGGGAAATGGAACAAAGTTTGTGGGGGTAGACGGATTTGAGGGAGAAAGCGCCGGACTGAATCTGGTGGAAAAAGAAATTTTGGATGCAACTATCCAGAGCCCGGATTTTGGATCTCTTGCTTATGATGCTGCCATGGATATTCTGGAAGAAAAAGAAGTACAGAGAGACATCACGGTGACTCCCAGAATGATTACAGGAGACAAAAAATAAAAGAGGAGGATAAAAATGGCAGAATTTTTAAAACAGGAACTGATATGGACAAGGAAACCTGAGAGGGTATTTATGGATGAAACAAAGGTGGAGATTATTACTGAGTGCGGCACAGATTTGTGGCAGCGTACTTATTATGGATTTCAGAATGATAATGCGCCTGTACTTCAGACAAAAACCGCAGACACATATTTTTCTTTTACTGTGCGGACAAGGTTTGAGAGTAAGCACCGTTTTGACCAGTGCGGAGTGGCTGTGTATCTGGACAGCGAAAACTGGCTGAAGGCTTCTGTTGAATATGAGAATGAGGAGTATCAGCGTCTGGGAAGTGTAGCAACTAATCATGGCTATTCTGATTGGGCTACTATGGATATTCCGGCATCTGTAAAAGAAATGTGGTATCGCCTAAGCAGGAGAGAAAGTGATTTCTGCATTGAGTGTAGCACAGACGGAGTGAATTTTAAACAGATGCGTATCTGCCATATGTGGGAGGGTGCAGGGGAGATCACCTTTGGCATTTATGCGTGCAGCCCGGAAAATTCTTCTTTTAAAGCCACCTTTACAGAAATGGAAATTACAGAATGTAAATGGGAAGCACATAAATAAAAAACGGATGCTGATTTGGAAGGAAAACTATCTGAGCCGCCTTTAAATGCTTGCCTTTTTATCAGGCAGAATGATATACTTATGACGTACAAAAGTTTCTGATAAAGAGCTGTAAAGGTGCATATTAAATGAAAAAGAATTAAGGAGAAGTATGTTTAGGAAAATTGGGGAAGAACGGGCGTTTGATGGAATATTGAAGCAGATTATTGACAATATCCAGACAGGGAAGCTGAAGGCTGGAGATGCTCTGCCGGCAGAGCGTACTATGGCGGAAACCATGGGGGTTTCAAGAGCTGCTGTAAGAGAGGTGTTAAGAGCACTGGAGCTTCTGGGAATTCTGAAGGCAGTGCCTGGAGGAGGCAATTATATAACAGAAGATCTTGATACCTGGCTGATCGGACCTCTGTCCATCCTTTTCCAGCTGAATAATGGTTATGTCCGCCAGAACCAGCAGCTTCGTGCAGCACTTGAAAGGGAAAATGCAATTCTTGCTGCAAAAAAGTGTACGCCTCTGGATGCGGCAGAGCTGTGGATGATCATTGCCAGGCTGGATGCTGCTGAAGATGAGAAGATGAGGGGTGAGCTTGATAAAGAACTTCATCAGAAGATTGCCAAAATTGCAGACAATCCCATGATCTACAGTGTTCTGGCTGCTGCGGACAAGCTGACAGAGAGTATCATTTCCGGAATCAGAGATTATATCATGCATAAAAATCAGTCTGCCGCTGTTGTGGATGAGCAGCATCACAGGCTGGTGGAAGCAATTATTAACGGAGATGTGGAAGCGGCAGAGAGGTGTATGTCGGAGCATATGGTCACTGTGGAGAAATTTATGGCGGAAATGCTTCGGGAAGAAGAATGACAACTGATATTTTGTCTATATGATACTATTTTACATAATGATCCCATTAAAATAATATGATTTTGCATAAAAATTAAAATATTTTTCTTGTGCTCTGGTATGACCAATGCTATAATGAAACTACAAATTGGTATAACCAATAAAATGTTTGGCACAACCAGAAAACGGAGGGAACTATCATGGGATATGTAAAATGGTCATATGACACATTAAATCAGTTTTGTACCGATGTATTTAAGGCCTTTGGTTTTAATGATGAAGAGAGCGCAGAAATTAAGGATGTGCTTCTGACAGCAGATCTTTATGGTATTGAGAGCCATGGAATGCAGAGAATGGTTCGCTATCACAAGGGTATTGAAAAGGGAACGATCCATCCGGACGCCAAACCAGAGGTAGTATTTGAAACACCGATTTCTGCTGTTATTGACGGACATAACGGAATGGGACAGCTGATCAGTGTTTTTGCCATGAAAAAGGCAATTGAAAAAGCGAAAAAAACAGGTGTGGGCATTGTCAGTGTCCGTGAGTCCAATCATTTTGGCATTGCCGGATTTTATGCAAAAATGGCATGCGATCAGGGGCTGATCGGTATGGCATGCACCAACTCTGAGGCAATTATGGTTCCTACATTCGGCAAAAAGGCCATGCTGGGATCAAATCCTATTGCAGTGGCAATGCCGGCTGATCCCTATCCGTTTTTCTTTGACTGTTCAACTACAGTAGTTACCAGAGGAAAACTGGAGATGTACAATAAGATGGAAAAACCGCTGCCGGATGGCTGGGCTCTTGATAAGGACGGCCATGCAAGCACGGACGCTCCTGATGTACTTGCAAATATTGTGGCAAAAAAGGGCGGTGGAATCATGCCCCTTGGCGGAAGCGAAGAGGTGACAGGAAGTCATAAGGGATATGGCTACGGAATGCTCTGCGAGCTGTTCAGCTCCATTCTTTCCATGGGCGTGACTTCTGACAGCTGCTGTACTTTCCCGGACAAAACCGGAATCTGCCATGGCTTTATGGCTATTGATCCGGCAGCATTCGGTGATCCGGCAGCCATCAGAAAACATTTTTCCGACTACCTTGAGGCCCTGAGAGAAAGTCCAAAGGCTGAAGGCAAGGATCGCATTTATACCCATGGTGAAAAAGAAGTCTTTGCAGAAAAAGAAAGAAGAGAAAACGGTATTCCGGTCAATGACAACACTATGGTAGAGCTTGCAAACCTATGCGGATACTTAAAGCTTGATTTCGGCAAGTATTTTAAGGACTATGAGCTTCCCAAGGACAGCAGGTTTTTTACAGGAAACTATTAAAAGAATCCCTAAGGAGGATATAAAAATGGATTACGCAAAAGAATCACTGAGATTACACGGAGAATGGAAAGGCAAAATTGAGGTTGTGACAACTGTTCCGGTAGAGACAAAGGACGATCTTTCCCTGGCTTATACTCCGGGTGTAGCGCAGCCTTGTCTGGAGATCCAGAAGGATGTGGACAAATCATACGATCTTACAAGAAGATGGAACATGTGTCTTGTTGTTACCGACGGTTCCGCAGTTCTTGGTCTGGGTGATATAGGACCGGAGGCGGGAATGCCGGTTATGGAAGGAAAATGCGTTCTTTTTAAAGCGTTTGGCGATGTGGATGCGTTTCCTCTGTGTATTAAAAGCCATGATGTAGATGAGATCGTCAATACCATTTATCTCATCTCCGGTTCTTTCGGTGGTGTAAATCTGGAGGATATTTCCGCTCCAAGATGCTTTGAAATTGAGAAAAAGCTCAAAGAAAAATGTGATATTCCGATTTTCCATGATGACCAGCACGGAACTGCCATCATTACTCTGGCAGGCCTTACCAATGCCCTTAAGGTTGTGGGCAAGAAAAAAGAGGATGTTCGCATAGTCATGAACGGAGCAGGAGCAGCAGCCATTTCCATTGCAAGACTGCTTCTGAAGGCAGGATTTAAGAATATTACTCTCTGCGACAGAAAGGGTGCCATTTACGAAGGCCGTGCAGAGGGAATGAATGCGGTTAAGGAAGAAATGAGCAAGGTAACAAACCTGGATAAAAAATCAGGTTCTCTTGCTGATATGCTTGCAGGCGCAGATGTGTTTATCGGTGTTTCCGCGCCGGGCGCTGTGACAACAGAAATGGTAAAAACAATGGCAGAGGATGCGATTATTTTTGCCTGCGCCAACCCGACACCGGAGATCTTCCCGGATGAAGCAAAAGCAGGCGGTGCAAAGGTTGTTTCCACAGGAAGAAGTGACTTCCCTAACCAGATCAATAATGTTCTGGCGTTCCCGGGCGTATTCCGCGGCGCTTTTGACGTAAGAGCAAAAGATATCAATGATGAGATGAAGATTGCAGCTTCTGAGGCGCTGGCAGCGCTGATCTCCGATGAGGAGCTTTCACCGGATTATATTATCCCCAAGGCTTTTGATAAGAGAGTGGGACCTGCGGTTGCAAAGGCAGTTGCCGATGCTGCAAGAAAAACAGGCGTGGCAAGAATCTAAGGGGCAGTAGAAAGTGGCACCGCCTTTGATTCTTTAACAGGATACCTTCAAAGCAGACAGATTAAATATACAAATCTGCTGCTTTGGAGGTATTTTTCATGTCAAAATCAAAACATTCACCTGAATTTAGAGCTAAAGTATCTCAGGAATATCTGGATGTATGAGGGATGTTCATTTTCGTATACAGAGCAGACTTTCCCTTATGAAAGCTTTGACAAATGGGAAAAGAATCGGTACAATAGCAAATATGTAATGCGGAATAAAGAAAAGGAGTGGCAAAAAATATGCAGACCTGGGAAGCGAATGTCCGCAGGGTGGTTCCCTATACACCGGGAGAGCAGCCTGACTGTCAGGACATGATCAAACTGAATACAAACGAAAATCCATATCCGCCGGCGCCGGGAGTGTGCAAAGCTCTCAGTGGGATGGAACCGGAGTCTCTGAGACTGTATCCGGACCCGGCAGCAGATGAGCTGGTTGCAGCTATTGCGCAGGCCTGTGGAGTAAAAAAACAGCAGGTATTTGTGGGAGTGGGTTCTGACGATGTGCTTGCTATGAGCTTTCTAACATTTTTTAACAGTAAAAAGCCGATTCTGTTTCCGGATATTACATATTCTTTTTATGATGTCTGGGCGGAGCTTTTTCGGATTCCCTATGAACGTCCGGTTCTGGATGAGCATTTCCATATCAGAAAAGAAGATTATTTCAGAGAAAACGGAGGAATTATTTTTCCCAATCCCAATGCTCCTACAGGGGTAGCCATGCCTCTTGCAGAGGTGGAAGAGATTGTGGTGCATAACAGAGACGCTGTTGTGATCATAGATGAGGCGTATGTGGATTTTGGCGCACAGTCAGCGGTTTCTCTTGTGGATAAGTATGATAATCTTCTGGTTGTGCAGACTTTTTCAAAGTCAAGATCTATGGCGGGGATGCGGATTGGTTTTGCCGTTGGTGATTCGAAGCTTATTGCTTACCTCAATGATGTAAAATACTCCTTTAATTCTTATACAATGGACAGAACAGCTCTGGCAGCAGGGGTGGCGGCAGTAAAGGACAGAGAATATTTTGACAGAACCTGTTGTAAAATTATTGAGACAAGAGAATGGACAAAAAAAGAACTGAAAAAGCTGGGCTTTTCTTTTGAGGATTCTATGGCAAATTTTATTTTTGCTGCTCATGAAAGCTGTCCGGCAGAGGAATTATTCCAGGCCCTTCGAAACCATCATATTTATGTCCGGTATTTTCCGGGAAAAAGAACAGGCAATCATCTGCGTATTACAATAGGAACGCAAAAGGAAATGGAAGTTCTTATAGAATTTCTCAGAAATTATCTGAATGAACAAAAATATTAATCAGCAGGAGGCAATATGGAAGTATTAGTACAGTGGTTTACAGATAACCTGTCCCAGTTTATTTCGGCAGAGATGGTTATTTTCATTATTTCAATGGTTCCGATCCTGGAACTGAGAGGCGGACTTCTGGCAGCTTCACTTTTGAAGATTCCGGCAGCCACAGCCATTCCCATATGTATTATAGGAAACATTATACCGATTCCGTTTATTCTTCTGTTTATCAGACAGATTTTTAAACTTATGAAAAAGACAAAGCTTTTTCATGGTCTGATTGAAAAGCTTGAAAACAGAGCTATGGGAAAAAGTGATCAGATTAAAAAGTATGAGTTCTGGGGTCTGATGCTGTTTGTGGGAATTCCCCTTCCGGGAACAGGGGCATGGACAGGGGCTCTGATCGCTTCTCTTCTGGAAGTTGATATCAAGAAATCTTCTCTGGCTATTCTGGGAGGAATTATTATGGCAACTGTGATCATGTATGTTGTCTCCTATGGACTTGTAGGAAATATCGTTCACTGATTTTTCACCAAGAAGTAAAATGAAAAATTTTATTTTTACAGATAATTGCAAATGAAGCTGTTCTGCTGCGGAAGATGGCGTATATGGGACATTGTCCGCAGTCTGATGTTTTGCCGGGAGCTCTGGCAGGCATTTTGACCGGGCTTTAGTGAACAGAATAAAGTAAGAGGTTTCATCCGGTGGACAGAAGATATAAAGTATGCTAGAATAAAATTCAGAAAATCTACAGTATCAGGGACAGAGATCCCGGGAAAAAGACGGTTTATCCGGAAAACAGCTGGTTCTGTTTTCCGGAATTCTGATGTTCGTGTCGGTTCCGACAGAGTATCCCGTAAATTATTATAATAAAGAGTTCCGGAATTAACCGGGCATTATTTTTTAGAAAAGGCTGAGGGAATTTTTTATGAGAGAAAAATACGAATCCTTGTCACTTGCGACATTAAAGGAGCTGGCAAAGGCAAGAGGCCTGAAGGGAATTTCTACTTTAAGAAAGCCAGCGCTGATTGAACGTATGCTTCAGGAAGATGAAAAGGAGCAGAAAGATACAGGAGCAGTTTCGGAAACTGTACAGAAAGAAGAAATCCGGGAAGAAAAGAAAGACAGGCAGGAGGAACATCAGACTCCGGTGCGTCAGTACAGACAGAATGGACATGTTCAGGAATCCCGGGCATTTTATGACAACAGAAGAAAAAATAACTGGCAGGAGGGCGGAACGAGAACCTATAACAGCGCCAGTGAAGGCCGCAGATACGGCAACAGTCAGAGCGAGTTTTCGAAAAATCACGGCAGTCAGAATGAAGGCCGCAGATACGGAAATACTCAGGGAGAGAATTTCAGAACGTACGGAAGCCAAAATGAAGGCCGCAGATACGGAAATACTCAGGATGAAAATTCCAGAATTTATAATAGTCAGAACGAAGACAGAAGAAGCGGATACAGCCAGGAGGAGAATCCGAGAACATATAATAATCAGAACGAAGACAGAAGAAGCGGATACAGTCAGGAGGAAAATCCGAGAGCCTTCAGCAGTCAGAATGAAAACAGAGGAAGCTATATACAGCAGGATGATGCAAAGATTCCGGCAGAAACAGCGCAGCTGGACAGCGGCCAGAAAGCCAATGGAATTCTCGAGGTCCTTCAGGACGGATATGGGTTTATCCGCTGTGAAAACTTTCTTCCGGGAGAGAATGATATTTATGTTTCTCCGGCCCAGATCCGCAGATTTAATCTGAAAACCGGAGATATCGTTCAGGGAAATATCCGCATTAAAACTCAGGGGGAAAAATTCAGCGCTCTTTTATATGTAACTTCTATTAACGGATTTCATCCCAGCGAAGGGCAGAAACGGTATAATTTTGAGGATATGACTCCCATATTTCCAAATGAAAGGCTTCAGATGGAGCGTCCGGGGGGAAGTATGGCAATGAGGATCGTGGATCTGATCAGTCCTATCGGAAAGGGACAGAGGGGGATGATCGTTTCTCCGCCAAAGGCAGGTAAGACTACCCTTCTTAAGGATGTTGCCAAGTCTATTTTAAGAAACAGTCCGGACATGCATCTGATCATTCTTCTGATCGATGAACGCCCGGAGGAAGTGACAGATATTAAGGAAGCGATCCAGGGGCCAAACGTTGAGGTGATCTATTCCACTTTTGATGAGCTTCCGGAGCATCACAAAAGAGTGTCAGAAATGGTTGTGGAGCGCGCCCGCCGTCTGGTGGAACACAGAAAGGATGTGACGATCCTTCTGGATTCTATTACAAGGCTTGCCAGAGCATATAATCTTTGTGTGCAGCCAAGCGGAAGAACCCTTTCTGGAGGTCTTGATCCCGCAGCTCTTCACATGCCCAAAAGATTTTTTGGCGCAGCCCGCAATATGAGAGAGGGCGGAAGCCTTACGATCCTTGCCACAGCGCTTGTAGATACAGGAAGCAAGATGGACGATGTGATCTATGAGGAATTTAAGGGAACAGGAAATATGGAGCTGGTGCTTGACCGCAGGCTTCAGGAAAAACGTGTATTTCCTGCCATTGATATTCAGAAATCCGGAACCCGCCGCGAGGATCTTCTTCTCAGCCGTGAAGAGCAGGAGACCGTATCCTCCATGCGCAAGGCTCTGAACAGTCTGAAGGCAGATGAGGCTGTGGAGCAGATCCTGAATATGTTTTCCAGAACAAGGACAAATGCGGAATTTGTACAGACAGCAAAAAAACAGAAATTTTTATAAATATCTTGCATTTATGAAAGGAGTATGTTATACTCAGAGAGCTGTAAAATAATAAATTCGTCTACTCATACACGAATAGAAAATAATAGAAAGAAATACAGAGAGGTGAAAATCATGCGCGAAGGAATCCATCCGAATTATCATCAGGCAACTGTAACCTGCAACTGTGGAAACACATTTGTAACAGGTTCTACAAAAGAAGATATCCATGTGGAAATCTGCTCTAAATGCCATCCGTTCTATACAGGACAGCAGAAGGCTGCACAGGCTCGCGGACGTATTGATAAGTTCAACAGAAAATACGGCTTAAACAAATAATTAAACAATATGAAAACGTGAGAACAGGTTGAGGTTGGGAAATCTCAACCTGTCTTTGCTTTCAGACAAAAGAGCTTATGACAGATGGAGAATATGAAAATATGAAGTCATCAAATATCGGCGGCCAGGCAGTTATGGAAGGGATCATGATGCGGCATAAGGATAAGTATTCCATTGCTGTCCGCCGTCCTGACGGAGAAATTGAGTTAAAGGTAGAAGATTATAAATGTACGTTTGGCAATGCCGGAATCTGGCGGAAGCCTCTGATCCGGGGTGTGGTCAGCTTTGTGGACAGTCTGGTAGTGGGAACCAAATGTCTCATGTACTCTGCGGAGATTGCAGGCGATGAAGAGGATGAGAAAGAGACTGAAAAAAATGCGGCTCTTTCAGAGGAGGAGCGCGCTGCCAAAAAAAGAAAAGAGGACAGACAGTTTAAATGGCTGCTTTACGCGACAGTAGCGTTTTCCATTGTGATATCGGTAGCCGCCTTTATGCTGCTTCCCTATGCTCTTGCCAGTCTTTTAAAGAATGTAGGCGCATCTGAGGTTGTGATAACAGTGGCGGAAGCCTTTGTGAAGCTGGCATTGTTTATGGGATATATGCTTCTGATATCCAGAATGAAAGATATCCAGAGAACCTTTATGTATCATGGCGCAGAACACAAATGTATCAACTGTATTGAGCACGGACTGCCCCTTACCGTAGAAAATGTTATGAAAAGCTCCCGGCAGCACAAGCGCTGCGGAACCAGTTTTTTATTTCTGGTCATGCTGGTCAGCATTTTCCTGCATTTTATTTTTGTGCTGGTTCCGTTTTACTGGGTGAGACTGCTGGGAAGACTTCTGATGGTACCGGTTGTAGCGGGAATTTCTTTTGAGATGATCCAGTGGGCAGGCAGAACTGACAATAAGCTTGCGTGTCTTTTAAGCAAACCGGGACTTGCCATGCAGAAGCTTACAACAATAGAACCTACGGAGGATATGGTTGAGGTGGCCATTGCTGCGGTAGAAGCAGTTTTTGACTGGAAAGCGTATCTGAAAGAAGAATTCGGCTGGAAGCCGGGAGAAGAAACAAATGAAAACTCTTGAAATGCTGCTGCGGGAAGGAACTGAGATCCTGAAGACAGCAGAAATAGGTGAAGCCAGGCTGGATGCCTGGCTCCTTCTGGAATATATTACTGGAAAAAACAGGGCATATTATTATGCGCATATGGATCAGGAGACAGAAGAGGGGCAGGAAAAAGCATATCTTAAGCTTTGCCGTAAAAGGGCTGAACACATTCCTCTTCAGCATCTCACCGGAACAGCCTGCTTTATGGGATATGATTTTTTTGTGGATGAGAGAGTGCTTGTGCCAAGGCAGGATACAGAGATTCTTGTGGAAGAGGCGCTGAACCTTCTGAAAAAAACAGAGAAGCCGCGTATCCTTGATATGTGTACAGGCTCCGGGTGTATCCTTCTGAGTATTCTGAAGGAAATTCCGGAGGCAGAAGGCACGGGGGCAGACCTTTCGGAGGGAGCTCTTCAGGTTGCAGAAAAAAATGTTCGGAAGCTGGGACTGGATCACAGAGCCGTTCTGGTACACAGTGATCTGTTTTCCGGGGAATATTTTTCTGAAACCAGTGGAAAAACACAGAGAGACTATGATATGCTTGTGTCAAATCCTCCGTATATTCCAACAGGGGAGATAGAGACGCTGATGGATGAAGTACGGACTCATGACCCATATATGGCTTTGGACGGAAAAGAGGACGGACTGTATTTTTACAGAAGGATCACAGAGGAGTGCAGGAAGTACCTGAAGCCCGGCGGCTGGCTTGTCTATGAAATCGGCTGGGATCAGGGTCAGGCAGTGACCGGAATTATGGAAAATGCAGGTTTTGAACAGGTAACGGTCAAAAAAGATCTTGCGGGACTTGACAGGGTGGTTCTGGGACAGAATCCCAGGACAAAAATTTTTGCCTAAGAATAAAGTAACAGGAGGAACAGAATGTTTGATAAATTGGAGGATCTTCTGATCCGGTTTGATGAGGTTCTCAATGAGCTGGGAGAACCGGGAGTTACAGATAATCAGGAGCGGTTCCAGAAGCTTATGAAGGAACAGAGCGATCTGCAGCCGATCGTGGACGCTTATAAAGAATACAAAGAGAATAAAGAAACTATTCAGGACAGCCTTTCCATGCTGGAAGGGGAGAAAGATGAAGAAATGAGAGAGATGCTCAAGGAAGAGCTTTCCGACGCAAAAAAACGCGTGGAGGAGCTGGAGCATGAGATCAAAATTCTTCTTCTTCCCAAAGACCCCAATGACAGCAAAAACGTTATTGTGGAGATCCGCGCAGGCGCAGGCGGCGATGAGGCTGCTCTTTTTGCAGCGGAAATTTACCGTATGTATGTAAAATATGCGGAAAGCCTCAGATGGAAAACAGAGATGATGAGTCTCAATGAGAACGGAATCGGCGGTTTTAAAGAAGTCACTTTTATGATCCAGGGAAACGGCGCTTATTCCAGGCTGAAATATGAAAGCGGTGTTCACCGGGTACAGCGAGTGCCGGAAACAGAGTCAGGCGGAAGAATCCATACCTCTACCTGTACGGTGGCTATCATGCCTGAGGCGGAGGAGATTGATTTCCATCTGGATATGAACGACTGTAAATTTGACGTATTCCGTGCGTCGGGAAACGGCGGTCAGTGTGTCAATACCACAGACTCTGCGGTACGTCTGACCCATATTCCCACAGGAATCGTGATCTCCTGTCAGGATGAAAAATCACAGCTGAAAAACAAAGACAAGGCTCTGAAGGTACTGCGTTCCCGTTTGTATGAAATGGAGATTGCAAAACAGCACGATGCAGAAGCCGAGGCAAGAAGAAGCCAGATCGGAACAGGAGACCGTTCCGAGAAGATCCGTACTTATAACTTCCCTCAGGGGCGTGTGACAGACCACAGGATCAAGCTTACCCTGCATCGTCTGGACAGTATTCTGGGCGGCGACCTCAGTGAGATCATTGACAGTCTGATCGCGGCTGATCAGGCGGCTAAACTGGCAAATCTCAACAATGAGGAAGCGTAAGAAATAAAAATATTACAGTACTGAAGTCTGTAAAATGTAAAATATACAGATATCAGCATAGATAATATATAATGGAGGAGAATAAAATGAAAAAAACAGCACTGGTGATCATGGCTGCCGGAATCGGAAGCCGCTTTGGAAAAGGAATCAAACAGCTTGCGCCGGTTGGCCCCAATGGCGAGATTATTATGGAGTATTCTATTTATGACGCTCTGGAGGCAGGCTTTAACAAAGTTGTTTTTATTATCAGAAAGGATCTGGAAGAGGAATTCCGCGCTGTGATCGGCAATAAAATTGAACAGATCACAGAAGTTGAGTATGCGTTTCAGTCACTGGAAGATCTTCCGGACGGCTTTGAGAAGCCGGCTGACAGAACAAAGCCATGGGGAACAGGTCAGGCAGTTCTTGCGGCAAAGAATGTTCTGTCCGAGCCGTTTATGGTAATTAATGCAGATGATTATTATGGAAAAGAAGCATATGTAAAAGTACATGACTATCTGGTGCAGGAGCAGCCGGAGGATGGACTTCTTCATATCTGTATGGCCGGATTCCGTCTTGGAAATACCCTCAGCGATAACGGAAGCGTAACCAGAGGCGTCTGCCACATTGAAAACGGAGCGCTTACAGGCGTAACAGAGACTCATGATATTTATAAGACTGAGAACGGGGCAGAATCCAGAAACGCAGACGGAACAGCAGAAGAGCTGGATGTAAACAGCCTTGTTTCCATGAATATGTGGGGACTGACTCCTGCATTTATGGACGTGCTGGAAAAGGGCTTTGTGGAGTTTCTTCAGAATCTTGACGCAGCTGATATTAGAAAAGAATATCTTCTTCCGGAGATGATCGACCGTCTGATCAAGGAAGGAAAAGCAAAGGTTGATGTACTGGATACAAAGGATACCTGGTTTGGGGTGACCTATCAGGAAGACAAAGAAGTGGTGATCGCTGCTTTTGACAGACTTGCAAAAGAGGGCGTTTATCCGGAGACACTTTATAAATAAGCAGTTTCCCGTTGTGTCGGCACAATGGACTTCAAGGAGGAATTATTATGGGAAAATATTTTGGAACAGACGGCTTTCGCGGCGAAGCAAATGTACAGCTTACTGTAGATCATGCTTTTAAAGTAGGACGTTATGTGGGATGGTACTATGGACGCGACCATAAGGCAAAGATCGTAATCGGAAAGGACACAAGAAGAAGCAGCTATATGTTTGAATATGCTCTGGTAGCAGGTCTGACTGCTTCCGGTGCAGATGCATATCTTCTTCATGTAACCACAACTCCCAGCGTTTCTTATGTGGTCCGTACAGAAGACTTTGACTGTGGAATCATGATCTCTGCAAGCCACAATCCTTTTTATGACAATGGAATCAAGCTTCTGAATGGAAACGGACAGAAGATCGAAGCCGAGGTAGAGGCAAGGATCGAGGCTTATCTGGACGGAAAGCTGGAAGAGCTGCCTCTGGCAACCGGAGAGGATATTGGAAGAACTGTGGATTTTGCCTCAGGAAGAAACCGTTATATCGGCTATCTGATCTCTATTCCATGCCGTGATTTCAAGAATATCCGTGTGGGTCTGGACTGCTCCAACGGAAGCTCATCTGCAATTGCAAAAAGTGTGTTTGACGCTCTCCGTGCAAAAACCTATGTGATCAATAATGACCCGGATGGAACAAATATCAATACCAACTGTGGTTCTACCCATATTGAGGTGCTTCAGAGATTTGTTGTGGAAAAAGGTCTGGATGTGGGCTTTGCCTATGACGGCGATGCAGACCGCTGTATTGCTGTGGATCACAGAGGAAACATTATCGACGGCGACAAGATCATGTACGTATGCGGCAAATACCTGAGAGAGCAGGGAAGGCTGAACGGAAATACAGTAGTCACTACAGTTATGTCAAATATGGGACTTTATAAGGCTCTGGAGCGCGAGGGGATCAGCTATGAGCAGACAGCGGTAGGCGATAAATATGTTGCGGAAAATATGCTGGAAAACAATTACAGTATTGGAGGAGAGCAGTCCGGACATATTATATTCAGCAAATATTCAGCAACCGGAGACGGAATCCTTACCTCTCTGATGCTGATGGAGGCCTGCGTGGAGAAAAAGACAACACTTTGTGATCTTGCAAAAGAAATGAAGGTTTACCCGCAGATCCTGAGAAATGTACGCGTTGCAGACAAAGTGGCAGCCAGAGAAAATCCAAAGGTAAAAGAGGCTGTGGAGGCAGCTGCCAGAGCGCTTGGCACAGACGGACGCATTCTTGTGAGAGAAAGCGGAACAGAGCCTCTGATCCGCGTTATGGTAGAAGCGGGAACCGAAGAGATCTGTGCGGAACATGTGGACAATGTGGTAAAGGTGATCGAAGCCGAAGGGCTTATTGTAGAATAAAAAGGATATACATGAAAACAGGAAAAATCGGACGGATACTGGCAGTCTGTATAGGAGCGTCTCTCCTTACAGGCTGCGGAGGTGAAAAACAGAATACTTACAGGCAGGCAGAAGAAAATCTGGAGCAGGGAAGTTATCAGGAAGCGCTGACAGGTTATGAGACTTCTGTTTCCTACAGCTATAAGACGGCGGAGTCTCTGAGAGGCGCAGGAATCGCAAAACTGCGCCTGGGAGATTATCAGGGAGCTGTGGAGAGCTTTACTCAGGCGCTGTCACAGAACCGGGTAAAAAAATCCATAAGGCAGGATCTGCTTGCATACCGTGCAACTGCACAGCTGAAAGCAGGGCTTCCGGATGATGCCATGGCAGACTGTCAGGCTCTGGCGTCTGATTATTCCATGAATGCAGATCTGTATTTTTTAACAGGCTGTGTGGCGCTTGCAATGGATGCCTATGATGAGGCGGCATCAAATTTTGAACAGGCATACGGAGAGAAAGCCGATTATGACATGGCTCTTCAGATTTACGAAGCCTACCAGAGCAGAGGCATGGAGGCTGACGGGACACGGTATCTGGAAGCAATTCTGAAAACTGAGCCCGGGAATGCAGAAGATTACTGCGAGCGGGGCCGTATTTATTACTATATGCAGGATTATGAAAATGCCAGGAACGAACTGACAAAGGCTTCTGAAAAGGGAAGCGTGGAGGCACTCTCTTTGCTGGGAATGGTATGTTTTGCCCAGAATGATACTGCTGCAGCCAGATCCATGTATCAGGATTATCTGAATGCAGAAGAAAGCCGTAAGGCAGAGGGATACAACGGGCTGGCTCTGTGTGATATAGCAGACGGAGATTATCAGAGCGCACTGGTAAATATTGCCAGCGGACTTGAGGCTGCAGATACAGACGAGATGCAGGAGCTTTTATTTAATGAAATTGTTGCATATGAGAAACAGCTTGACTTTAACACCGCTTTTTCAAAGGCTCAGGAGTATATGAAAATGTATCCCGATGACCAGGAAGCAAAGAAGGAACTGGAATTTCTCCAGTCCAGGATCGCGCAGGAAAATGTAGAGGAACCTGCCCCGGAAGAAGGACAGGACACAGCTTCGGCAGAAGAACAGACATCCTGGGAGGGTTGATATGCAGTTGTATGATTTTAAGGAAATTCAGGAGCGGGTGATCCTTGTAGGGGTGCAGACTGATATCGGAGATGATGTGGAGGCATCCCTGGACGAGCTTCAGGAGCTGGCAGAAACTGCAGGAGCAGAAACTGCGGCAAAGGTCATTCAGAACAGAGAAGCAGTACATCCGGGAACCTATATCGGAAAAGGCAAAATTCAGGAAGTGAAAAATCTCCTGACTGCTCTTGATGCAAACGGAATTATCTGTGATGATGAGCTTTCACCGTCGCAGCTGAATAATCTGGAGCGGGAGCTGGAATGTAAGGTTATGGACAGAACGCTGCTGATTCTGGATATTTTTGCGGGAAGAGCAGTGACCAGCGAAGGCAAGATCCAGGTGGAGCTTGCTCAGCTCCGTTACCGGTCCGCACGTCTGGTAGGATTAAGAGATTCCCTGTCCAGACTGGGCGGAGGTATTGGAACAAGGGGACCCGGCGAGAAAAAGCTGGAGACGGACAGACGTCTTATCCGCACCAGAATCTCGGCATTGAAAGCGGAGCTGGTACAGGTGGAAAAACACCGTGAGCTGATCCGCGGCAGCAGATCAAAGGGAAGACTGAAGACCGCTGCTATTGTGGGGTATACCAATGCAGGAAAGTCTACGCTTCTGAACACTCTCACCGGAGCAGGAGTGCAGGCGGAGGATAAACTTTTTGCAACCCTTGATCCCACAACAAGAGTAATGGAGCTTGATGACGGACAGCAGATCCTTCTGACAGATACCGTAGGGTTTATCAGAAAGCTTCCTCATCATCTGGTGGAAGCCTTTAAAAGTACATTGGAAGAGGCGAAATATGCAGATTACATCATCCATGTGGTAGACGCTTCCAATCCACGGGCTGAAACACAGATGCAGGTAGTTTATGAAACTCTGAAGGAGCTTGGTGTTTCCGGGAAAAAGATCATTACACTTCTGAATAAACAGGACCTTGTGCCTGATTCAGAGCTGCGTGATCTGCGGGCAGACTATACGGTAAAATGTTCTGCCAGAACAGGCAGGGGACTGTGTGAGTTAAGAGAGCTGTTATCCCGGCTTCTGGCAGAAAGCCAGATTTATATTGAGGAGCTGTATGCTTATAAAGAAGCCGGAAAAATCCAGATGATCCGGGAATACGGACAGCTTCTCTCTGAGGAATACAGAGAGGACGGAATTTTTGTCCAGGCAAAAATTCCTGCGGAGTTTTTTGTGAATGTTATGCCCCGGGGCTGATTGTAACAGGAGCGCTGTAATTTTGGCTGTCCTGGATAACAGGGCAGGTCACATTTGTATAAAAAAATAAATTTCCGGGTTTTGAAAAACATCGGAAAGCCTGTAAATACAGGAAAACAGAACCATCATATAGAGTGTGAAAGGTATGATCGCACAATATATGGTGGTTTTTGCGGTTGACGGAACCTGTGACCTTTGCTACAATGTAATCTATCAGCAGAAAATAAGAGCGAGCAAAGCAAGGGAGGAAGAAGGACTTATGTTTCAGGTAGTAAAACGTGATGGGGAAATTGCTGAATTTCAGATGGCTAAAATTTCGTCTGCTATCAGCAGAGCATTTGATGCAAAAGAAAAGAATTACAGCAAGGATATGATCGATCTTCTGTCGCTGCGTGTGACAGCTGATTTTCAGGATAAGATTCAGGATGACAGGGTCACTGTGGAGGATATTCAGGACAGTGTGGAGAACGTTCTGATCCAGGCCGGCTACAGCGATGTGGCAAAGGCGTATATTCTTTACCGCAAGCAGAGGGAAAAAATCCGAAATATGAAATCCACGATCCTGGACTACAAAGAAATAGTAAACAGTTATGTAAAGGTGGAGGATTGGCGCGTAAAAGAGAACTCTACAGTTACTTATTCAGTAGGAGGTCTGATCCTCAGCAATTCCGGAGCTGTCACTGCCAATTACTGGCTGTCTGAGATCTATGACAATGAGATTGCAGACGCTCACAGAAATGCGGATATTCACATCCATGATCTTTCCATGCTGACAGGCTACTGTGCAGGCTGGTCCTTAAAACAGCTGATCCAGGAGGGGCTTGGAGGTATTGAAGGCAAGATTACTTCTGCTCCGGCAAAGCATTTAAGCGTACTCTGTAATCAGATGGTCAATTTCCTGGGGATCATGCAGAATGAATGGGCGGGAGCTCAGGCATTTTCTTCCTTCGATACTTATCTTGCGCCCTTTGTCAAAGCAGATAAGCTGTCTTACCGTGAGGTGAAAAAATGCATTGAATCCTTTATTTATGGCGTCAACACTCCAAGCCGCTGGGGAACACAGGCTCCGTTTTCCAATATCACTCTTGACTGGACAGTCCCGGATGATCTGGCAGAGCTGCCTGCAATTGTTGGCGGAAAGGAAATGGATTTTAAATATAAGGACTGCAAAAAAGAAATGGATATGGTAAACCGCGCCTTTATCGAAACCATGATCGAGGGAGATGCCAATGGAAGAGGTTTCCAGTATCCGATTCCCACCTATTCTATTACAAAGGATTTTGACTGGTCAGATACTCTGAATAATCAGCTTCTTTTTGAAATGACAGCAAAATACGGAACGCCGTATTTTTCCAATTATATTAACAGTGATATGAAGCCAAGTGATATCCGCAGCATGTGCTGCCGTCTCCGTCTGGATCTTCGTGAGCTTCGCAAAAAAAGCGGCGGCTTTTTCGGCTCAGGAGAAAGCACGGGGTCTGTAGGGGTGGTTACCATTAATATGCCGAGAATCGCCTATCAGTCAAGAAATCCGGAAGAGTTTTACCGCAGACTGGACCATATGATGGACATTGCGGCAAGATCTCTGCATATCAAGAGACAGGTGATCTCCAGACTTTTAAATGAGGGACTTTATCCTTACACAAAGAGGTATCTGGGAAGCTTTGACAATCACTTTTCCACGATCGGTCTTGTGGGAATGAACGAGGCGGGGCTGAATGCAAGATGGCTGGGCTGTGATATGACAGATGAGCGTACCCAGAAGTTTACAAAAGAAGTTCTGGAGCATATGAGAAACCGGCTCTCCGATTATCAGGAGCAGTATCAGGGCGAGCTGTTTAATCTGGAGGCAACACCGGCGGAGTCCACAGCATACAGGCTTGCCAAGCATGACAGAAAACGCTGGCCTGACATTAAAACAGCAGGAAAAGAGGGCGATACCCCGTATTATACAAACAGCTCTCATCTTCCGGTTGAATTCAGTTCGGATATTTTTGACGCTCTTGATATCCAGGATGAGCTTCAGACCCTTTATACATCAGGAACAGTATTCCACGGATTTCTGGGAGAAAAGCTTCCTGACTGGAAGGCCGCCGCTTCTCTTGTGCGGAAAATCGCAGAAAATTATAAGCTGCCTTATTATACGATTTCTCCTACTTACTCTGTATGCAGCGAGCACGGATATCTCAGCGGAGAACACTTTACCTGTCCGAAATGCGGCAAAAAGGCTGAGGTATACAGCCGTATTACAGGCTATTACCGTCCGGTCCAGAACTGGAATGACGGAAAGGCTCAGGAATATAAAAACAGAACCCTTTATGATGTTGTGCATTCTTCCCTGAAAAAAGTCCATACAAGTGTAGTCACAATGACTGAGGACGATGTAAAGGTACAGCCTGTGATAACCCATAAATATCTGTTTACCACAAGCACCTGCCCGAACTGCCGTATGGCGAAAAAAATGCTGGAGGGCCAGGAGCTGGAGATCATTGACGCAGAAAAGAACCCTGATATGGCCCGGCAGTTTGGCATCATGCAGGCGCCGACATTGGTGATTACAGACGGAGAGCATCTGAAAAAATATGTTAATGCATCCAACATACAGAAGTATGTGGACGAGGAGCTCTGATGTATAAGATATTTCTCGTAGAAGATGATGAGATGCTCTGTTCTCTGATAAAAAAGCACCTGGAATCCTGGGGATATCAGGTAACGGCAGCACAGGACTTTGCAGACGTTATGGGAGAATTTGTGCGTTCCGAAGCCCATCTGGTGCTTCTGGATCTGAAGCTTCCGTATTTTAACGGATTTCACTGGTGTGAAGAAATCCGCCGGGTATCGCAGGTTCCTGTTATTTTTCTTTCCTCTGCGGCAGATGACATGAATATGGTTATGGCAATGACCAGAGGAGCAGACGATTTTGTTGCCAAGCCCTTTAATCTGGAGGTCCTTTCTGCAAAGGTTCAGGCCATACTGAGAAGAACATATTCCTTTGGAAACAGTGGGAACCTTCTGGAACACAGAGGCGCTGTCCTGAATCTGGGAAGCGGAAATCTGAGCTATCAGGGACAGGCCGTTGAGCTTACCAGAAATGAACTTCGGATACTGAACCTTCTTTTTTCTCAGGCAGGAAACGTAGTTTCAAGAGAAGCGATTATGCAGATGCTCTGGGAAAATGATGATTTTGTAGATGACAATACTCTGACAGTAAATGTCAACCGCCTGAGACGCAAGCTGGAAGGAATCGGCCTTGAAAATATGATTCTCACAAGAAAAGGGCTGGGCTACATAGTGCAGTAACGGAGGACAGAAATGGCAGGGTATCTGAAAAAAATATGGAAAACAGCAGCTTTGTTCCTGGCTTCAACCGGAATCATGGCAATGGTATTATGGCTGTATAACTGTCCTGTTGAGCCGGTTCTTTATGGAAGCCTATTATGTATGGCTTTGTTCGCGGGAGCATTTGTGTATGGATATTTCAGGTTCCGCAGCAAAGCGCAGGTTTTGTCTCAGATTGCAAAAAGTATTCCTCTGGATCTGGAAAAGCTTCCTTTGCCCCAGGACAACAACGAGGCGGCGCTTCAGCAGATGATCCATGAACTGAACCGAATGAGGATGGAAGCAGAGGAAGCCAGGATGACCTCTTACAGAGAGATGGCGGATTATTATACCATGTGGGTGCATCAGATAAAAACACCTATTGCCGCCCTCAGACTGCTTCTTGGAGAACATCCCCAGGAAAATAAAGCGGCTCTTTCAGAGGTTTTCCGGGTAGAGGAATATGTGGAAATGGTTCTGGGGTATTTAAGATCAGAAGATATGTCTTCGGATATGAAATTTGCAGAGTGCGATCTGGATAAGATCATCCGTGAACAGATTCACAAATACGCGTCAGTCTTTATCGGGAAAAAGCTGCGGCTTGATTATCCGGGAACTCACGAAAAGGTTCTGACAGATCCCAAATGGCTGGGATTTGTGATCGGGCAGTGTATTTCCAATGCCTTAAAGTACACAAAGACAGGTGGGATCCGGATTTATCTTTCGGAATCCCGTCCCCATACGCTGGTGATCGAGGATACAGGGGCAGGAATCAGCGCGGAAGATCTTCCGAGGATTTTTGAAAAGGGATTTACCGGATATAATGGAAGAACAGAGACCAGATCCTCAGGAATCGGCCTGTACCTTTCCAGAAAGATCATGAAAAGGCTGGATCATGGTATTTCCGTGGAATCAGAACCGGGAAAAGGAACAAGAGTCTATCTGAGCCTTGGTCGCAGGAGGGCGGAGGTGTTTTGAGAACAGAAGGGAAAGACTGAGAACCTCCAGGGTATAGGATCAACCTTACAAAAATGTCACATACAGAGAGAAACTGTAAGCCAAAGTTATGGCATATGGTTTCTCTTTTTTGTATACTGGGGTTACAAAATAAAACCGCGCACAGCACACAGGAAATATCAGTTCTGTAAGTGGAGGGCGCGTATATGATTGGAGGAAGCAGAAACATGGCTTTACTGGAAGTAACTAATGTAAAGAAAATATACAGTACGCGATTTGGAGGAAATCAGGTTCAGGCGCTTGCAAACGTGACGTTTTCCGTAGAAAGCGGAGAATTTGTGGCGATCATGGGGGAATCCGGATCCGGAAAAACGACCCTTCTGAATATTCTGGCATCCCTGGACCGGCCTACAGAAGGGGAGGTACTTCTTGATGGAAAAAGCATTGTCCATTTAACGGAAAAGGAGATTTCCGCTTTCCGGAGAAATAATCTGGGATTTGTATTCCAGGATTTTAACCTTCTGGATACGTTCAGCCTCAGAGACAATATTTATCTTCCACTGGTGCTGGCAGGGGAGGATTACCGTGAAATGGAGCAGAAGATCCGGCCTGTTGCAAAGGCTCTTCGCATTACAGAGATCCTGGAGAAATATCCCTATGAGGTTTCCGGCGGACAGAAGCAGAGGGCGGCAGTAGCAAGGGCTCTGATCACAGATCCAAGGATTATTCTGGCAGACGAACCTACAGGAGCCCTGGATTCCAGAGCAGCAGCTTCTCTTTTGTCCATGTTTGGGGAGATCAATGATGCAGGACAGACCATTCTTATGGTAACACACAGCGCCCAGGCCGCAAGTCATGCCTCCAGAGTTCTTTTTATTAAAGACGGAGAAGTGTTCCATCAGATTTACAGAGGAACGAAATCACGTCAGGAAATGTATCAGATGATCTCAGATACGCTGACAGTTCTGATGACAGGCGGTGAGGCTTATGCGTAAAGGGATGTTTCTGAGACTTGCGCTTACCAATATTAAGAAAAACAGGGGAACCTATATTCCGTATATGCTTTCCTGTATGGGATGTATTGCAGTCCTTTATATCATGATGTTTATTGTCACCAGCCCGGACACTGTAAATATGAGAGGCGGCAGGGATGTGGCAGCCATTGTGAGCATGGGAGTCTTTATTCTCGGCGTTTTTTCAGTGATCTTTCTTCTGTTCTGCAACAGCTTTCTGATGAAAAGAAGGCAGAAGGAGCTGGGACTTTACAATGTACTTGGTATGGAAAAAAGGCACATCAGTCATCTGATGCTTGTGGAAACAGTGTTCACAGGTATTGCGAGCCTGGCAGGAGGACTGGCGGCAGGAATCCTTGGAAGTAAGCTGGCGCTTTTGCTTCTTCTGAAAATCCTTCATATTCCCGCAAAGTTTGGATTTTATATTTCCTGGAAAGGAATCAAGGTCTGTGCGGTATCCTATGGAGTGATTCTTGTACTGACACTTTTTAATAATCTGAGGCGGGTACATTTCAGCCGGCCGGTAGAACTGCTGTCCGGAGGCAATGCAGGAGAGCGGGAACCAAAAAGCAAGCTTTTTATGGCCATTGCGGGATTTGGCTGTCTGGGAACCGGATATTATCTGGCAGTTACTACAGAATCGATTATTGATGCTCTGGGAGTCTTTTTTATAGCAGTTCTTCTTGTTATGGCAGGAACATATCTGGTATTTACTTCAGGCAGTATTGTGATTTTGAAGCTGCTGCGCAGGAGGAAAAAGTTTTACTATAAGCTTCAGAATTTTACCAGTGTCTCGGGAATGCTCTATCGGATGAAACAGAATGCGGTAGGTCTTGCAAGCATCTGTATTCTGAGTACAGGAGTGCTTCTGATGCTGTCTACTACGGTAAGCCTGAATATGGGAATCGAGGATACTATCCGTTCTCAGTACCCCTGTGACGTAAATGTGGATTTCCACGGACATTCTCCGGAAGAAGCATATATGGCTCAGGAGTTTATAAGAACGGAACTGGAAGAAAAAAATATTCCTGTAGAAAGTGTGGAGTCTCAGATTTATCTTTCTCTCATAGGCGTTATGGAAGGAAACCGGTTAAATATGGATCCGCAAGCCGGTCAGTCACAGACACAGAATATTACAACGCTGGTAATTATTCCGGACAGCTTCAGTGAACAGGTGACAGGAGAAAAGCAGGATGTGCCTGAAGGCAGTCTTCTGGCTTACGGAACAGAAGAAAACAGCATTATTCTGGAGAACCAGGAATTTAAAATATCCGGCAGACTGAAAAAGCGCCCGGAGATCTCAGGTCAGCTGAGTATGGATTTTGTAAAAACTCTGTACTTTGTAGCAGATGAAAAAACCTTTGAAAAAATCAATCAGTTGCAGAATGAAGCGAAGGGCGGCGGATATTCCATTACATCCAGCATTGGAGTTCAGGTGCCGGGAGATGATGCGGCAGCCATTGAGTGCAGGCAGATGCTGAATGACAGTATTCAGAAGTTTAAAGAGCAGGGATATTTTGCTCAGGAACAGGATTATGTTTCCAGTCGTTCTTATGCAGAGGAAGGAGAAAACTTTTACGGGCTTAATGGAGGACTGCTGTTTGTGGGAATCCTTCTGGGCGGAGTGTTCCTTATGGGAACAGCGCTGATCATTTACTACAAGCAGATTTCTGAGGGGTATGAGGATAAGGCGCGTTTTGAGATCATGAGAAAAGTGGGAATGAGCCGCAGAGAAGTAAAAGCCTCGATTCACAGACAGATTCTTATGGTATTTTTCCTTCCGCTGATTACGGCATGTGTCCATATTGGAATGGCATTTCCTTTGATGAAAAGGCTGCTTCTTTTGGTGGGCATGTCAAATACCAGGCTGTTTCTTATATGTACGGCAGTAACAGTGATTATATTTGCAGCAGTCTACGGCGTGATCTATGCAGTAACAGCAAGATCCTATTACAGGATTTTGGAAAAAGCAGAGTAAAGGAAAGATGGAAAAAGCGAGCAGATATGAGAGAATTCATATCTGCTCGTTTTCATGGGCTTCCCGGTAAATAGCGCAGGCTGCGTGATGACGGCAGGTTTTGTGGGCGCAGTTCATAACATCCAGTTTCCTGCCGCTTTCGGTGGGAATATATTCGCAGGTGACAGTCTGCATGCTGTTGCAGGTGCGGCAAAAACCGGAGAGATTGATTTCAATGATTTTCTCTTCCATGGAAAACCTCCTTAAAGTGTATACCTGTAAAAAAGGTGAATAAAATTTCATTTATGAGTATACACGTTTCTGGCGTGTACCGCAACGGAAAAAGAACGCTTCCCGAAGGAGCATTTTATAAAGAATATTGCATTTTTATACATTGTATAATTTTGATGCAGGGCAAAATGCCATGGCGGAAGGCGATTTGGAATATATTCTGACCGGATTACCGGGAACGGAATGAGAAGCAATATCTGACTTCTGTTATCAGGGATATAAACAGAAGCTTTGTGAAAAAATACGCAAAAACACATTATGCAGACAAAAAATTTCTGTTTACAATTCCACCGGCAAAATGTATAATCATACATAAATGAGGAGTGGAGATGTAATGGAACAGAACACGAATAAACAACAGTTCATGCAGGGACTCCGGGACGGGGTTCCTGTTTCTCTGGGATATTTTGCAGTATCCTTTACCTTTGGAATGATGGCAGTTGCGGGAGGAATGTCTGTATGGCAGGCGACCATTCTTTCTCTGACAAATATCACCTCGGCAGGGCAGTTTGCAGGCCTGGAGATTATTATTGCCTGCGGCTCTCTGTGGGAAATGGCTCTTACTCAGCTTGTGATCAATCTGAGATACAGTCTGATGTCTTTTTCTCTTTCCCAGAAATTACAGAAAAATATAGCAACAGGGCACAGATTCCTTGTGGCGTTCGGTATGACAGATGAAATCTTTGGTCTCAGCGTAAGTCGCAGAGGAAGGCTGAATCCCTGGTATCACTATGGCGCCATGAGCGTGGCGATTCCGGGATGGACTTTTGGCACCTTTGTGGGAGCTATGGCTGGAAATATCATGCCGGGATTTCTGTCAAGCGCTCTGAGTGTGGCAATCTATGGAATGTTTCTGGCGCTGATCATACCGCCGGCAAAAAAACACAGATCTGTGCGGGCGGTAGTGGCAGGGGCCATGGCTCTCAGCGCTGTTTTTGCAGTGGTTCCGGTGCTGAACCGGATTTCATCGGGCTTTGTGATTATTTTTACAACCCTGATCGTAGCAGGAGCCGCAGCTTATTTCTGTCCTGTAGGGGACGGAGAGGAGGAAATTCATGAATCATAGTATTTATGTTTATATACTGGTTATGGCGGGAGTGACTTATCTTATCCGTATGCTTCCTCTGGTGCTTTTTAAAAAAGAGATTACAAGCCCGTTTGTAAAGTCCTTTTTGTTTTATGTGCCTTATGCATGTCTGGCGGCAATGACTTTTCCGGCAATCCTCACTGCGCCGTCTTCGGGAATGATCGCCGGGGCAGCAGGACTTGGAGCCGCTCTGATAGCAGCATACCGGGAAAAAAGCCTGCTTACAGTAGCTCTCTTTGCCTGTGCGGCGGTGTTTGTGGCAGAGAGGATTTTGGAGGTTATCATGTAATCTGAAGGTGACAGATAAAAATAATAAATTGCCTTTATGGAGGATTTTGTATGGGCATCTTATATATGGATGTGTTTGTACCTGTTGTATGTATGGTTATTGTAACTGTCATGTGGTTTTTGCATAAAAAGAAAAAAACAAAATTTATTAAATGGAAACCCATATCAGAACAGGAAGAAAGAAAATATGAGAAATGGGAAAAAAGAATTGAAATTACAGCAGTTGCAGGGTTGATCATAGCATGGATGGTTGTGGGAATACCGCATATTTTAGATGTGCCTTACCTTGTAACCGGAAATTTAAAAACAGCTATGGGAACTGTGACCGGTGGTGATGCTATATCAGAGGAGAGTGAACACGATCGTTCTATTCGTATAGATGATGAGATATCGGGACACGAAATCTCTGTTGATTTTTATGGAACCGGAATACATAAAGCTGAATTTGTAATTGTCCATTATCTTCCTCATACAAAAACAGGGTATATTGTGGCAAAAGGACAAGAATAAAGTTCAGAAAATATCCGGTGTTATAATAACTGTACTCTTTTTATAAATGAAGGCTGCTGTTCTGTTTATAAAGAATTTTACACTTTGTATTGTTAAAGTACTGAACAGGTGTTATACTTTAGGAAATCGGTATATTTGTTTTTGATGAGAAAGTCACAGGGTACCGGGAAAATAAGGAACGGAAGGTAAGATAAATGAAAGAAGATTTATTAAGGGAAATGCAGCAGGCTCACGATACGCTGTTTTCCTGCAATATTGTTCTGATAGGCTTTATGGGAGCAGGAAAAAGTACGGTTTCGGAATATCTCAGCAGAAAATATAACATGGATACAGTGGAAATGGATCAGATCATTGCGGAAAGAGAAAAGATGAGCATTTCAGATATTTTTTCCGTTCATGGAGAAGAATATTTCCGGGATTTGGAAACAAAGCTGCTTATTGAAATGCAGGCAAAGACCAATACAGTAATCTCCTGCGGCGGAGGTGTTCCCATGAGAGAGAGAAACGTAAAAGAAATGAAAAAAAATGGATGTGTGGTTCTTCTTACTGCAACACCGGAAACGATTCTGGAACGGGTAAAAGACAATCATGACCGTCCGCTTCTGGAGGGAAATAAAACTGTCTCCTATATTTCTGAGCTGATGGAAAAACGCCGCGCAAAATATGAGGCTGCGGCTGATGTGATCATTGAGACAGATGGAAAAAGCACTCAGGAGATCTGTGAAGAGCTGGTACAGAAAATGACAGGAGGACAGAAAATATGGAACAGAGAATAAAAGGGACAACAGGACTGATGATGCTGATCGGAAGCCCGGTAGGACATTCCGGGTCTCCGGATATGTATAACTTCAGTTTTCGGTATCATAAACAGGATTATGCATATATGGCTTTTGATATTAAGGAAGATCAGGTAGGCGCAGCTTTGGATGCCATGAGGCTTTTTAAGATGAGAGGAGCCAATGTTACCATGCCCTGCAAAAATGAGGCTGCAAGACTGGTAGACGAGCTTTCACCAGCAGCACGGATCATCGGGGCAGTAAACACCATTGTAAATGAGGACGGGAAGCTTGTAGGTCATATTACAGATGGAACCGGCTTTGTACAGAACCTGAAGGAGCATGAAGTTGAGGTAAAAGGAAAGAAAATGGTGGTTCTTGGAGCAGGCGGAGCAGCTACTGCCATTCAGGTACAGTGCGCTCTTGACGGAGCAGCTTCTATTTCTGTTTTTAATCCTGATGACCCGTTTCTTGAGAGAGCTCATCAGACAGCAGAAAAGCTGAAAAAAGAGGCTCCGGAATGTAAGGTTCAGGTATTCTGTCTGGATGATGAAAATAAATTGAGAGAAGAAATTGCCCAGGCGGATATTCTGGTGAATGGCACTCTGGCAGGCATGAAGCCCCATGAAGACACGACCCTGATCACGGATAAGAGCATGTTCCGTCCGGATCTGGTTGTGGCAGATGTGGTCTACAATCCTGAGGAGACAAGACTTCTCCGTGAAGCAAAGGAGGCAGGCTGCAAAACCATTGGCGGCAGGGGAATGCTTTTGTGGCAGGGCGCGGCAGCCTATAAACTGTATACAGGACTGGACTTGCCCGTAGAAGAATACCGTAAATTCCAGGAACAGCAGGGCTGATTGTACATAAAAATTTATAAGATATAAACAAGACGGACAACTCGCTGAGAGGATTTCACTTTATTCTCTCAGTCAGAGTTTGTCCGTCTTGTTCTGTCTATAGCTTCAGTACCTTTCCTTTCTCCTGTGATACAGGGGAGAGAGGAGTATAAAGCGGGGCGGTTCAAGCACCCTTTCTGTGAATATTTCCCTTTTTGTAAATATTTTTTTATCCACCTCAGAAAACACAGTTGACAAATAATATATTAAAGTATAATATTATAAAAAAATAGAATAATAGAAAATTAAAGAATAAAAGGAGAGAATCTATATGAATAAAACGGAATTATTAATACATCCTTTGCGTTTGAGAATTTTGCAGCATTTATCTGTTTATAAAGAGGCAACTACAAATGAAATAATAAGCGTACTGCCAGAGGTATCAAAAGCGTCAGTTTATAATCATATAAAATTACTTGAGTCAAATCATATCATTCAGGTAGTACATGAAAACAGAATCAGAGGAACGGTAGAAAAAACATATGCTCTGAACAAAGCAGAAAAGAATAATGATTTCAGCGGGATTGTGACATTTTTGCTGTCATTATTATGGGATTTCCAGAAATATTACAGTGATCAGAACAGGAATCCTTCTGAGGATATGCTGTTTGCAGGAAGAGATTACTTATTGCTGACAGATGAAGAATTCAGGCAGTTTACAGATGAGTATGAAAGACTGTGCAGAAAATACATGGAGAAAAAAAGTGCAGATGCGAAGCCGAGAAATATATCTATTATTTCTTCTCCAGTTATTGAGGAGGGCATACCGGAACGGCATGTTAAAAAAAATGAAAAAATATTGTAAGATACCAGTCTTTCCACTTCTGGTTTATATGATTTTAAATGTGGTGACAGCGGTTTTGTCTGTTTCTATTGCGTTTATCATTGAAGTAACCATCAATGCTGTAAGCAGACAACAGGTAGAGGATTTTGAGAAGATTGTTTTAGGCACAATTATTTTTATCATGATGTATGGCGTGTTTCATTATCTGAGAAATTTTTATATGCAGAAACTGATGAATGATCATATCAGAGAATTACGGGGGCATTTATTAAAAAGGATTATATCGTTCTCGTTTTCGGAATTTCGTGAATGTCCGGCAGCAGATTATTTATCCATATTGACAAACGATATTCAGATATATCAGGAGGGAAGCTTAAGGAGTAAACTGTTAATTGCTCAAAATATAATTTCAGCAGTGATTGTAGTTTGCGCGCTGTTGATGACAAATGTTACGGTTGCTGTTCTGGTTATTGGATGTACAGCAATGATTTATATGGTTCCGCGGCTGTTTGACAAAGGAATTTCTGTTTTGCAGGAAACTGTTTCAGAAAAACTTTCTTTTTTAACACAGACACTTAATAATAATCTGGAAGGATTTTATGTCATCTGTACATATTGCTGTCAACATAAAGCTTTAAAGGCTTTTGGGGCTGCAAATGCAGATTATAATCAGAGTAAAAAGACGTTGGACAAAACTGTAACAAAAAGTGAAGTTTTATCTATGGCATTGTCTGTCGGGACAGAATTGTTGATTCTTTTTGTTTCTTCAAAGTTTGTTTTTCAGGGTGTTTTGAATCTCGGAGAAATGGTGGCAGTTATGCAGTTGACAGGAGCTTTTGTTCAGCCGTTAATGAATATTATGACAAACCTACCTAAAATCTCAGGAGGAAAAGCTGTTGAAAAAAGATTTTTGAAAATACTGGAAACAGGAGATCATGAATTAAACATCTGTAATCAGGACAATAAGATCATGGACTTTTTACGGGAACTGGATTTGCAGAACATAAGCTTTCAGTATAAAAGCGCAGGAGAAAAGATATTAGATAATATTAGTTTAAAAATAGAAAAAGGCAAAAAATATGCAGTAACAGGCGAGAGCGGGGCAGGGAAGTCAACTTTGATCAATATTATGAATGGTATTTATACACAGACTTCGGGAAATATTTATATAGATAAGAAGAATGTAGATAACAGCAGTCATGAATACATAAATTTATTTGCAACAGTGGGACAGAATACTTTTCTGTTTAACGGTACAGTAAAAGAAAATATTATTATGAGCAGAACAGAGGATCCGGAGCTCATGAAAACGGTGTGCGATATCAGTGGTGTATCGGATATTTTACAGCAGTCAGAATGGGGATTAAATGAGAAAATTCAGGATAATGGAATGAATCTGTCAGGAGGTCAAAAGCAGAAAATTGCACTGGCAAGAGCTCTTTATCACAATAAACCGATACTTATTCTGGACGAAGCTACTTCGGCAATAGACAAAAAAAGCGCTTATGATATTGAAGAGAAGTTACTGAAACTGCCTGGAATAACATTGATTTCCATAACACATGACATATATTCGCCCCAGCTTAAAAATTACGATAAGATTATTCTTGTGGCAGATAAAAAAGTGAAAATGTTCAATCCCTGTACGGAACTTACCGAACAGAACTCTTTTTTATAAACTAATCTAGTTAAAACAAGACGGACAACTCGCTGAGAGGATCTTACCGCAGTCCCTCGGTCAGAGTTGTCCGTCTTGTTCTGTTTATCGTTTCTGTACTCTTTTATATAGAAGAAAGATCAATTTCGCCCTCGAACACTGTAGTTGCCGGGCCTGTCATGTAAACAAGATTTTCCTGGCGGTTCCAGAGGATCTGAAGATCTCCGCCCAGAAGTTTAACGGTAATAGGCACGTCCTCGTCAACCAGGCCGTTTAAGGTGGAGGCCACAGCTACTGCGCAGGCGCCTGTTCCGCAGGCCAGTGTCTCTCCGGAGCCTCTTTCCCATACACGCATCTGGAGAGTGCGTCTGTCAATGACTTTGACAAATTCTGTGTTGATCCTGTCCGGAAAATTGATGTGGTTTTCAAACATAGGCCCTACCTTTTCAATGTCCAGACTGTTTACATCCTCCATGTAGGTAACTGCATGAGGATTGCCCATGGAAACAGCAGTGATATTCCAGACAGTTCCGTTTACGTCAAGTGGCTGGTTGATCACCTGTTCTTTGTCTGATACGACAGGGATCATTTTTGCAGTAAGAATGGGAGAACCCATATTTACTTTTACAGAGGAGACTTTTCCGTCTTTGATATCGAGATCCAGATATTTAATTCCGCTTTTTGTATTAACAGTAATATTCTTTTTACGGACGATGCCGTGGTCGTAGGCGAATTTTGCCACACAGCGGATTCCGTTGCCGCACATGGCTCCCTGTGAGCCGTCCAGATTATACATATCCATTTCGCAGTCTGCCACATCGGAAGGCTTGACCAGGATCAGACCGTCAGAGCCGATACCGAAATGTCTGTCGCTGACAAATCTTGCAACAGCCGAAGGATCGGCAATGGTTTCTTCAAAGCAGTTTACATATACATAATCATTTCCAATACCCTGCATTTTTGTAAATTTCATAGAGTTCCTCCTCATTATGTACTATTTATACTCATTCCCGGATAACGGTATCAAGTATAGAGATAAAATGTTATGGTTTTGTGAAATCAGAATAAAAATTCCAGAAATTTTATATCAGTTTATAAATATCCGGAAATGGTTCAAGGCTTCTTTTCAGGATTCCTGTGACCCGGGCGATCAGAATACCGTAATTTGTAACAGGGACGTTCTGATCCTGACAGCAGGCGATCCGGTATTTCATCTCTCTTTCATTCAGCATACAGCCGCCGCAGTGTACAACCAGTTTGTAATCCTTCAGATCATCAGGAAATTCTGTTCCGGAGGTGAAAACAAACTCCGGTTCTTTTTTTGTATAGCTTCGGATCCAGTTAGGGATTTTTACGGTTCCAATATCGTCACACTGACGGTGGTGAGTGCATCCTTCCGCGATCAGGATCTTATCGTTGTCCTGAATGTTGTCAAGAGCGGCAGCGCCCTGTACCACTGTGGCAAGATCTCCTTTATATCTGGCAAACAGAATGGAAAAGGAGGTGAGAGGAACCGTATCCGGGGTATCTTTTGACACCTTTGAGAAAACCTGACTGTCGGTGATCACCAGTTTTGGAGTGATTCCATGATTTCTGAAATTTTCCAGAGTGGATTTCAGCTCTGTATCTCTGACTACAAGAGAAAGGGCTCCTTTTTCCAGAACCGCGCGGATAGTCTGCTGCTGGGGAAGGATCAGGCGTCCCTTTGGAGCTGCCTTGTCAATGGGAACCACAAGGAGAACAAGATCTTCCGGGGAGATCAGATCCGCGATCAGTGGATATTTATGCGTTTCTTCAGGTTTTAGGGAAGCAAGCATTTCTTTCAGCTCATGGATGCCCCTGCCGGTTTTTGCGCTTACATAGATTTCATTTGTTTTTCCGGATTCCGAGGAAGCCGGAGAAGCGCTTTCGCCGGAAGCAGCAAAAGTGTCAGAATTACTTTTGATAGAATCAGCAGTGGAAAAAGCTTCCGTTTCAGAAGCAAGATCTGTCTTATTATAAACCAGGATCCAGGGGATATTTTTTTCCTGAAAACGGAGGATCAGCTCTTCCTCGCACCGGGTTTTACCTATATGAATGTCTGTTACCAGAACCGCAATATCTGTTTTATTTAAAACCTGAAAGCTTTTTTTTACACGGAGAGCTCCAAGTTCTCCTTCATCGTCAATGCCCGGGGTATCAATGATCATTACAGGTCCAAGGGGAAGAAGTTCCATGGTTTTGTAAACGGGATCCGTGGTCGTGCCTTTTACATCTGAGACAATCGCAAGATCCTGACCGGTTATTGCATTTATGATACTGGACTTTCCTGCATTTCGTTTTCCGAAAAAACTGATATGTATCCGCTCGGAAGCGGGCGTCTGATTCATTCCCATAGATATCCTCCTTATAAAAATACCGATTGTGCGTATAAAAGTGATTTTTTGTGCATATGAAAGTATTTTTATTATAGAAAATTATTTTTTATTATGCAAGTAAACTATTGCATTTTACAAAAAACATGGTACAATAAAAATCATGATTTGAAGAAATTTTATGCAAAGAGAATGTATAAATATACTATTTTAAGGAGGAAACAAAAATGAAAAACATGAAAAAATTTGCAGCACTTGCACTTTGCGCAGCAATGACCGCATCTATGATGGGCGCAGTAACCGTATCTGCCAATGACAGCGGAGTTGAGAGCATTGATGATCTTGCAGGAAAAAAGATCGGAGTTCAGCTTGGAACCACTGGAGATACTTATGTGACAGACGAGTATGAAGGCGATGATGCCGGAACAAAAATCGAGCGTTTCAACAAAGCAAATGATACAGTAATGGCTCTGAAACAGGGCAAGATCGACTGTATTATCATCGACAGCCTTCCGGCAGAGGAGTTTGTAAAAAACAACGATGATCTGGAAATCCTGGAAGAGGATTTTGCTACAGAGGAATATGCCATTGCAGTAAAAAAAGGCAATGACGAGCTGACTGAAGCAATTAACGGAGCCCTGAAAGAGCTGAAAGAAGAAGGCGTTCTTGACCAGATTAATGAAAACTATATCGGAGCTGACGATGTGAAAGGTACCTGCCCGTATGAGTCACCGGAAGATGCAGACCGTTCCAACGGAACTCTGACAATGGCAACAAATGCAACTTTCCCTCCATATGAATATTATGAGGGCGACAAGATTGTAGGTATTGATGTGGAAATGGCACAGGCAGTCTGCGACAAACTCGGCTATGAGCTGAAAGTGGAGGATATGGAATTCAATGCGATCATGAATGCAGTAGCTTCCGGAAAGGCTGATATCGGTGTAGCCGGTATGACTGTTACAGAAGATCGTAAAGAGAACGCAAACTTTACTGATACTTATACAACTGCAAAACAGGTTATTATTGTTCGTAAATAATGGAACAGATCCTGCGCCTGTCATAGGTATGACAGACAACAGAGACACAGAAGTTCCGGGCACCCGGTATCGACAGCATCGACATGGGAACCCGGAATTTCTTATGAGCAGCTGAAGATGTCTGATAAAAGAGAAAGTGGTGAATGTTTTGGCGGAATTTATTGATAAGTTTCGATTGAATTTCATAGAAGACAAGCGTTATGAATTTATTTTTAATGGTTTAAAGACCACTCTGATCATTACTGCATTCGCAGTGCTGATCGGTATTGTACTTGGCTTTATTATTGCAATGATCCGTTCCACCCATGACAGGACCGGAAAAATGAAGATCCTGAATGCCATCTGTAAGGTGTATCTGACTGTGATCAGGGGAACGCCGGCAATGGTACAGCTTCTGATCATGTATTATGTTGTGTTTGCAGTTCATGATCCGGGAAAAATGATCACAGCGATCATAGCCTTTGGTCTGAACTCTGCAGCTTATGTTGCAGAAATTGTCCGTTCCGGTATCATGTCTATTGACCAGGGACAGTTTGAAGCAGGTAGAAGTCTTGGATTTAATTACCGCCAGACAATGCTGCTGATCATTCTTCCTCAGGCGTTTAAGAATGTACTTCCTGCGCTGGCAAATGAGTTTATTGTTCTTATGAAAGAAACCTCCATCAGCGGTTATATCGGTATTACCGATCTGACCCGCGGCGGTGATATTATCCGAAGCCAGACATACGAAGCGCTTCTGCCTCTTCTGGCAGTTGCGGCAATCTATCTGATTCTTGTTATGTTCCTGTCTTATCTGGTAGGAAAACTGGAAAGGAGGCTGAGAAGCAGTGAACGCTAAAGGTGAAGTATTGATTGATGTAAAAGAGCTGAAAAAATCTTTTGACGGAATGCAGGTTCTGAACGGAATTTCCACACAGATCTGCAAAGGCGAGGTAGTGGCTATTATCGGACCTTCCGGATGCGGAAAGTCTACCTTCCTCCGTTCTCTGAATCTTCTGGAGATACCAACAGGCGGACAGATTCTTTTTGAGGGTACAGATATTACGGATAAATCAGTAAACGTTGACAAAATGCGCCAGAAGATCGGTATGGTGTTCCAGCAGTTTAATCTGTTTCCTCACCTGACCATCAAAAAAAATATCATGCTGGCTCCGGAAAAGCTTGGACTGATGACTAAGGAGGAAGCTTCCAGACGTGCAGACGAGCTTCTGGAACGTGTAGGACTTCCGGACAAGGCAGATGCTTATCCAAGCCAGTTATCAGGCGGTCAGAAGCAGAGAATTGCCATTGCAAGAGCTCTGGCAATGAATCCGGATGTCATGCTGTTTGACGAGCCTACTTCCGCTCTTGACCCTGAAATGGTAGGGGAAGTCCTGGAGATCATGAAAGAGCTTGCAGAGACCGGAATGACCATGGTTGTGGTTACTCATGAAATGGGATTTGCCAGAGAGGTGGCAACCCGTGTGATGTTTATTGATGAAGGAAAGATCCAGGAGGAGAACACACCTCAGGAGTTCTTTGCTCATCCGGAAAACCAGAGACTGAAGGATTTTCTGTCAAAGGTATTATAAACAAAGATATCAGGAATAAATGAAAGCCCCCGGCATTATGCTGATGTGATATGCATAAATGCCGGGGGTTCTTTTAGTTGTTTTCTTGTGCCGGGCTGTCGGTCTGGCGGTCGGCGTAGGCTGCTTTCAGCTCTTTATAACAGTATTTGATGATTTCCTTACGGGTAATGATCCCGATAAAAAATCCCTGATCGTCAATAACCGGAACGTAATTCTGGTTAATGGCCCGGTCCAGAAGATCCTCCATATCTGCATCTGCATGAACCGGTTTGTAGGTGGCTCTTCTGGGAATAGTCATAATGGAAATATCCTCCATTTCGTTTACATCCATGGTATTCAGCCGTTTCAGCCCCCACAGAAGATCTCCCTCGGAAATGGTTCCTATGTAACGACCGTCCATACTGAGAAGGGGAATACAGGAAAATTTCCGGTGTTCCATTTTTTCCACAGTCTGGCGCAGTGTCTCATCTTCAAATATATAAGCTACTTCACTTTTGGGTGTCAGAAAAAATAAAATATTCACGTTGTGTACCTCTGTCTTTCATTTCAGTGTGAGGGCAGTTCATGAAAAAACTGCCGCTCTTTTTTGTTGCCGATTCTACTGATATGATAGTATGAAGGTACTCTGCTGTCAATAAATGAAATATTAAATTTTGGTGAAAACTACTATGAAAAAAACATGAAGATATATTTTTCACAGCAGATTTACTCCGTTTTCCCTTGCTTCCGCAAGAACTTCCTCAGGCCACAGAGAAGCATGTACCTCACCGATGTGAGCCTTTCTTAAGAAAAACATGCAGATGCGGGACTGACCGATTCCGCCTCCGATAGAGTAGGGAAGTTCTTTGTTGAGAACAGCCTTCTGGAAAGGCAGATCACGGCGGTCATTGCATCCTGCTTCTGTAAGCTGGAGATCAAGAGTTTCTTCGTCTACACGGATACCCATGGAGGAAAGCTCAAGGGCAATATCCAGAACCGGATAGTACACAAGGATATCTCCGTTCAGTTCCCAGTCGTCATAGTCCGGAGCCCGCCCGTCGTGACGCTGGCCGTCTGTAAGAGTTTTTCCTACCTGCATAAGAAATACAGCGCCCTTTTCCTTTACGATTTTATATTCGCGTTCCTTGGGAGTGCAGTCGGGATACATATCTACAAGCTCCTGTGTGGATACAAAGGCGATTTCTTTGGGAAGGATTTCTTCAATATAGTCGTACTGTACTGCCATGTATTTTTCTGTTTTGCGCAGAACACTGTAAATGGAACGAACAGTGTTAATAAGGGTTTCCATGGTACGCTCTTCTTTTGTGATCACCTTTTCCCAGTCCCACTGATCCACATAAATGGAATGGATATTGTCAATATCTTCATCTCTCCGGATAGCGATCATATCAGTATAAAGTCCCTCTCCGTGGGAAAAGCCGTACTTTTTAAGCGCATAGCGTTTCCATTTGGCAAGGGAGTGGACAATCTCCGCATTTTCGTTCATTCCTTTAATATCAAAGCTGACCGGGCGCTCCACACCGTTCAGATTATCATTCAGACCGGAAGACGGCGCTACAAATACCGGAGCGGATACGCGCAGGAGATTCAGCTTCTGTGCAAGTGTCTGCTGAAAAAAATCTTTGACGGTTTTGATTGCCACCTGGGTATCGTGAAGATTCAGATCAGAATGATATCCGGCGGGAATTTTAAATTGTTCCATAATAATTCCTCCTCGTTCGAGCTGCGCTCTTTTTAATAAGCCATATTATAGCAGGAAAACAGGTGCAATGCAATTTATAGTTATTGACCTCAGCTGTGAAAATGCCATTGCCGAAGGTGATCCGGAAGGTTCCTTGAACAGTATCGTTTTGTGGGCCGGAACCGGCAGAAGTTATTTTTTACCTTGCGGGATCGGAGAAATTTCGGTACAATGAACTCAGATATTTTGTAGGATAAACGGAAAAAAGAATAAAAATCTGTTACGGAGACAGAGAAGAGGAGGCGGGATATGCGGTGTCAGTTATGTGATGGCCCTGTGGTGGGAGGAAGATGTAAAAGCTGTGGAATGCCGTACAAAAACGACGCGGTACTGTACCATGTAAATGAAGACAGAAAAACTCATGACAGACATGCGTCAGAAAAAGCCAGAGAGGAGCTTCGGAAAAGACTGGCTCCGTCAGAAACGGTAAAAAAGGCGCAGCAGCCTCAGCCGCAGCGTAAGACAACCGGAAACACTGCCGGGAACCAGACGGCTTACAGAGCGCAGAAGCATAAAAAAACTGCAAAGACCGGAACAGTATCTGCTTCTGAAAAAAGGAATACTCTGTCCTCAGAACCGAAAAAAAAGAAAAAACATCAGGGGATTTTTCTGATCCTGTCGTTTCTGATCATATTTTTGCCGGTAATCCAGGGCCTGTGGGATACATGGCGGGAGAACATTCTTCAAAATGATATCTTGGAGCATTATGTGTATGAAACGGACACGGATGAGGAAGTTCTGCCTGTTGACACAGATACAGAATACATAACAGAGCTTTCGGATGATTCCTATCTTTCCTCGTGGATAAATTCAGGAACCGGAAAGATAGAGTATGCGTTAAGCGCAGGTCATGGACAGGCATTTGTGGGGACAGAAATTGAGCCCGGAAAATATATTGTTTATACAAATAAAGAAAAAGTGAAACTGGTACGGGAAGGCGTAGGCGGAAAAGAAATTCATCTTCTGAAAACAGGGGAAGAGGTGGAATTTATCCTGAATGAAGGGGATCTGCTTTATCTGGATGAGTATGAAAATTCCTATGACAGCGTTTATCTGAGCAGAGCAGAATAGAAGCGTCTGTCATTAAAGATGATTTGGAATACATTCTGACCGGGATGCCCGGAATTGAGCTGATATCAACAGAAAGAAAAGGGGAAAATAAAAAAATAAAATACCCCCTTTTCTTTTACATTATATTGTGCTATACTCTCTCTTGCAACACCAGATATGGGGAAGGGATTCGACGGGGAGGGTACTGGTAATAAATGTGCGGTTTCCTGCGAACCTAAATAGGAGAAAAATGGTATGATTTATGTAATTAAAAAAGACGGGACAAAAGAAGAATTTAATCCGCAGAAGATCGTGGCAGCAGTAAATAAGTCAGCAGCCAGAATTCTTTATACATTCTCTCAGGAGGAAAAAGATTTTATCTGCCGTTTTGCGCAGGAACATGCGGATTCACTGGGGAAAAATGAGATTCAGATCCAGGAAATGCACAATATTGTAGAAGGCGCTCTGGAAAGAGTAAATCCGGCTGTGGCAAAAAGTTACCGCGATTACCGTAATTACAAGCTGGATTTTATTCACATGATGGATGATGTATATACAAAGAGTCAGGCGATCCGTTACATCGGAGATAAGAGCAACGCCAATACGGACAGCGCCCTTGTTGCAACAAAGAGAAGTCTGATTTTTAACGAACTGAATAAGGAACTTTACCGTAAATTTTTTATGAACCGCAACGAGCTTCAGGCATGCAAGGACGGTTATATTTATATTCACGACCAGTCTGCCAGACTGGATACCATGAACTGCTGTCTTTTTGATGTTGCTTCTGTGCTGAGCGGCGGATTTGAAATGGGAAATGTATGGTACAATGAACCGAAAACTCTGGATACGGCTTTTGACGTTATGGGAGACATTGTTCTCAGCACGGCTGCCCAGCAGTACGGCGGCTTTACTGTACCGGAAGTAGATAAGATCCTGGCTCCGTATGCAAAGAAGAGCTATGATAAATATGTCCAGGAATTTCTGCAGTACTCAGACAAAAGCTGGACCGGAAGAGAAGAAAAAGCCATTGAGTACGCGCTGGACAAAGTGCGCAGAGACTTCGACCAGGGATGGCAGGGTATTGAATATAAGCTGAATACAGTAGGATCATCCAGAGGCGATTATCCTTTTGTAACAGTAACTCTTGGACTTGGAACAGGTCAGTTTGAAAAAATGTGCAATATTTCTCTTCTGGAAGTCCACAAGGGCGGACAGGGCAGGGACGGACATAAAAAACCGGTTCTTTTCCCGAAAATCGTATTTCTTTATGATGAAAATATTCATGGACCGGGACAGTGCTGTGAGGATGTATTTGAAGCAGGCGTGGACTGTTCTGCAAAGACAATGTATCCGGACTGGCTTTCCATGTCAGGAAAGGGTTATATTTCCAGTATGTATAAGCAGTACGGAAAGGTGATCAGCCCTATGGGATGCCGTGCCTTTTTAAGCCCCTGGTACGAAAGAGGCGGAATGTATCCGGCAGACGAAAAGGATGTTCCGGTATTTGTAGGACGCTTTAATGTAGGTGCGGTAAGCCTTCACCTTCCTATGATCCTTGCAAAAGCCAGAGCGGAGAGCAGAGATTTTTATGAGGTTCTTGATTTTTATCTGGAAATGATCCGGAACCTGCATATCCGTACTTATGAATATCTGGGGCAGATGCGCGCTTCCACCAATCCTCTTGCTTACTGTGAAGGCGGATTCTACGGCGGACATCTGAAGCCTCACGAAAAAATCGGCAAGATCTTAAAGCCGATGACAGCCTCTTTTGGAATTACTGCGCTGAATGAGCTTCAGGAGCTTTATAACGGCAAATCCATCCGTGAGGACGGACAGTTTGCGTTGGAGGTTCTGAAATATATTAACAACAAAGTAAATCAGTTTAAAGAAGAGGACGGATATCTGTACGCTATTTACGGAACTCCGGCAGAAAGCCTCTGCGGACTTCAGGTAGAGCAGTTCCGTAAGATGTACGGCATTATTGAAGGCGTCTCTGACAGACCATACGTAAGCAACAGCTTCCACTGCCATGTAACAGAGGATGTGACTCCTATTGAGAAACAGGATCTGGAAGGCAGATTCTGGGAACTGTGCAACGGCGGAAAAATCCAGTATGTGCGCTACCCTATCGGCTATAATAAGGAGGCGATCCGTACACTGATCCGCAGAGCTATGGAGCTTGGCTATTATGAGGGTGTCAACCTTTCTCTGGCTTACTGTGACGACTGCGGCCATGAAGAACTGGAAATGGATGTGTGCCCGGTATGCGGTTCCAAAAACCTTACAAAGATCGACCGTATGAACGGTTATCTTTCCTACAGCCGTGTGCATGGAGATACACGACTGAACGAAGCAAAAATGGCGGAGATCGCAGAAAGAAAATCCATGTAAATATTTTTAAATAAAAAAGATCCCTTTCAGGAGCAGATACTTCCTGGAAGGGATTTTGTTGTTATTAAGAAAGATTTTCGATAAGATTTATAAAAATATGCAGGGATAAAAAGTGTGGCTGCCGGGAGTTTTCCTGGTGTTTAAAGGATTTCATAAAAATGGAAATATTTTTTATTTCACTTCTTTTTTCGACGAAAGCTCCGGAAGCTGGCAGCAGTATGCAATTCCCAGAGGAGTGACTAGAAGCGGGTGTACAGGCCGGTAAACAGGCAGGTGCAGCCGCTTTTCAAACACCGAGGTAAATTCTGTGAACATAGAGGAACCGCCTACCACATACACAGCCGGAACCTGGTAGCCCTTCAGGAATTTTTCTGTAATAAGCGCCATTTTTTCTACAGTAGCCTTGATAACAGGAAAAATTTCCGCTTCTTTTTCCGGCTGGGTTTTCAGAACCTCAGCTTCTTCATAAGGGATCCGGTAATGGCCTGCCACAGTCATTGTCATGTGACTGCCGCCGGTTGCCTCGTCATCTGTGTAAATAACCTTTCCGTCTTTTAAAATACTGATTCCGGTTGTGCCGCCGCCTACGTCCACAACGGCTCCGTCGGTGATCTTCAGAACAGCGGAAGCCGCAGTAGGCTCATCCACAATATTCGTGACCTCAAATCCGGCGCCCTCCAGCACATAACCGATACTTTTGACGCTTCCCTCAGACACGCCCGGAGGGATGGCTGCCGCTGCATAGAGCAGCTCTGTACCAAGACGTTCTTCCAGAGTTTCCTTCAGCTTTGTCACAAGCTGTACAGATTCAAAATAATTAACGATCACTCCATCCTGAATGGCGTGGGAGGGAGCGGAAATTCCGGCAATGGGACGGTTGGTGGTATCAACCACAGCCAGAACTGTGTTTGCAGTTCCAAGGTCAACGCCGACCTTTAATCTTCCTTTGAATTTTTTACATTCTCCTGTTTTTACAAGTTCTGCAAAATTTGACAGTGTTCTGCTTTTCAGATCCATTTGGGTACTCCGTTTCTGTTTTTGTATATGGAATATTATAGAGTAAAAGCCGACATAAAATCAATCCTTTTTGGCAGATAAAGAAAAGGCAGAACTCCGAAACGGGCTCTGCCTTGCAGCGGTATGTATTATTTAATAATTGTACCTGTTTTTTCTTTATAGCCATCCTGTGCATGAGCCATATCTGTAATAATGGCGCGTCTGTGGGCTCCTTTTTCGATAAAGGAGATGCCTGCTTCAATCTTGGGAAGCATGGAGCCTTTTTCGAACTGATCTGCTTCCATGTATTTACGGGCATCTTCTGCAGAAATTTCTCCCAGAAGCTCTTCGTGATCGGTACCTCTGTTGAGGCTTACTTTTTCCACGCCGGTAAGAATCAGAAGAGTATCTGCGTTTAATTCCTCAGCAAGAAGTCCGCTGGCGAAATCTTTTTCGATGATTGCGCTGGCACCGTGAAGGTCAACTCCCTGTTCCAGAACAGGAATACCGCCGCCTCCGGCAGCGATCACGATCTGACCTGCCTCAGCAAGAGTACGGATTGTTTCCAGTTCAATAATTTTCTGGGGCTTCGGTGCGGCAAGAATTCTGCGGTACTGACCATCGGCAGTTTCTGTAACAAAGTTTCCTTTTTCTTCCTCAGCTTCCGCCTCCTGAGCATTCAGGACACGGCCGATGATTTTTTCCGGCTCTGCAAAAGCATCGTCATAAGGATCAATGACAACCTGGGTCAGTACAGTGGCAACCGGTTTATAAATGCCGCGGGAAAGCAGTTCTGCGCGGATTGCATTCTGCAGGTCATATCCGATGTAGCCCTGACTCATGGCAGAGCAGACGGACATAGGCGCGAAGGTGTAATCCGGATGTGCTTTTCCGAATTCGTTCATTGCAGTGTGTATCATGCCTACCTGGGGGCCGTTGCTGTGGGAGATCACAACATTTGCGCCATCCTCTACCAGGTCTGCGATGGCTTTTGCCGCTGCTCTGGTAGCGGTTTTCTGCTCAGGCAGAGTGGTTCCCAGCGCTTTGTGTCCCAGTGCAACTACTACAGTTTTTTCGCTCATAGGGATACCTCATTTCTTTTTCATTAATATGTTTTATTATAAAAGAACATGGCCTGAAATGCAAGAGAGGATTGCAAAAGGAAAAGCCGCCTGCAGATGCAGACGGCCTGTTTCCTTAACTTTTTGAGGGGGGAGATAGAGAGTGGTTATTCATCTATCCAAAACCTATTATATCGGAGAAATGTGTGCAAAGTGTGTACTGTTTCTAAAAGAAAACGAAAAAATATAAAGAAATATTAAATTAAATTTATAATTAGAAGTCCACATTGTATATTTTAAGAAAGCATGGTACAGTAAATCTGTCATAGTCCACAGTTCTGTGGATCCTTAATCACAGACAGCTGTTTCGGGGATATTCAGCAGCTGTTACAGTTCAGAAGTACCGTTCGGTGCAAAGTTCCATAGATGAAAATACGAAAAACAGAGAATGTAACTCAGAAAGGGGAGGTGCCATTGACAGGGGAAACTTTTAACAGGTAAAAGGAAACAGGAAGCCAGTGTTGATTTTTGCTGCAGAACAGAAAGAGGGAATATTATGAAAAAAAGAATATGGCACAAAATAAAACAGATCAGTCTGGGGATTTTACTGGCTGGATTTGTAATGACATCAGGAACACAGGAAACTCTGGCACAGCTGCCGGACAGCGCACAGGAAACTTCTGTGGAAAAGTCAGTGAAATGGGGAAAGAGTTCCGGGGAATTTCGTGTGCAGAGTGAACAGGAATCCGGAGAAGAGGAACTTTTCGGGGACGAAGCCGGAAATGATATTCAGGATGGAAATGGACAGGCAGAAGAGAACCTGCCCGGTCAGGAAACGGAAGAAGAGGATCCGTCCGGGGATGGCTTTGATAATGATGCGCAGTCCGAAACAGAACCGGAGGACCAGGTACCGGAAGCGCCTGACGGAGAAGAAAACGGGGAAGGCACAGCGCCGGAAGAGGGAGAGAACCCGGAAGAGAAGCCTGAGCAAAGCCCGGATGAAGAAACGGAAGAAAATCCGAATACAGAGCCGGGAACAGGGGAAGACACGGAAATACCGGAAGAGGAAACAGCAGACTTTGTTTTAACCGCAGAAGTAAATCCGGAAACAGCCAGGGCAGGAGAGACGCTTGTCTGTGAAATAGCAACAGAAAATACAGGGACGCTTCCTCTGGAAAATCTCAGCTTTTTCTGTGAACAGCCGGACAGCACACTGACAGCAGTTCTGGAAGATCAGCAGGGTGAGGAAATTCCCTGGGAAAATACCGGGATGCTGCTGCCGGGAGAGACGCGAATATTTTATGTCTGTATTCCTGTTCCGGAAGACAGGACAGAAGAGGTGGGCTTTGAACTGACAGCCAGGGCGTATCCTCAGAATACAGATCAGAATACAGAAAAGGAAGATCATGATCCGGGGGACTTTTCATCAGAGGAAGCTCCGCAGACAGTGCCGGATGAAATCAGTCGTACGATTACGGTAAAAACAGAAATTCAGGCGTTAAAGGCAGATTTCCAGGTGACAAAAACGGCAGACCGTACAGCAGCGGTGCCCGGCGACCGGGTACTTTTTCAGATATGTATCAGGAATACCGGGGAGAGGGTTCTTCATTCTGTGCTGACCACAGAAAAGTTCCGGACAGAGAACATTCCTGTACACTTTCTGGAAAAGGAGGGAGTGATTCTTGACAGTACAAGAACAAAGGCGCTGGTCAGTCAGCTTCCGCCCGGACAGTCAGTGAGCCTTCAGGCGGAGATTGTGATACCGGAAGATATAAAAAGCAGTAAACTGATCAATGAAGTGGAGGTAGTAACAAAAGAAACCGGGGAAAAAACAATGACCTCCAGTGCGGAAGTGCAGGTTCATAAGGCTGTTCAGCCTGAGCAGAAAGAGGAAGTGCAGAACCCTGAACTACCCTCAGAAAAAAGTTATCCTGCCTCCACAAGGCCGGAGACAGGCGATGAAACAAGATTGACATTATGGTGTGTGCTTCTCCTGGGTGCATTTGGATGGGTATCCCTGAGTCTGTGTATAAAAGATAAGAAAAGGAAACATTGAAAAGCCCCCCTGTGTGTGCTATTCTATAAAAGAGTATATTCAACGGCAGAATGATGCCGGATGCTTCTTGGAGGAAGAAAAATGAAACTATCAGCATTATTGGAACGTTTAGAATACACCTGCTGTCAGGGAACTGTTGAGCAGGAAGTAAGCACAGTTGTCTATGATTCCCGTAAGGTACAGGAAAACTCTCTTTTTATCTGTATCCGCGGTGCAGTTGTGGATGGACATAAATTTGTTTCCGATGTTATTGAAAAGGGCGCGAAGGTTCTTGTGGTGGAAGAAAACGTGCAGGCACCTGAGGATGTGACGGTGATCCTTGTAAAAGATACCCGGTATGCAATGGCCTTTATTTCCGCTGCTTATTTCGGTTATCCGGCAGAGCAGCTGAAAACCATTGGAATCACAGGGACAAAGGGAAAGACCACCACTACTTATATGGTAAAGTCCATTCTGGAAAACGCAGGATATAAGGTGGGACTGATCGGAACTATTGAGGCGATCATAGGAGAAGAAGTCATTCCTGCAGCAAATACCACCCCGGAATCCTATGTGGTTCAGGAATACTTCCGCAAAATGGTGGATGCAGGCTGTGACTGTGTGGTAATGGAGGTTTCTTCTCAGGGCCTGATGCTTCACAGAACCCAGGGCTTTGTGTTTGATTACGGTATTTTTACCAATATAGAGCCTGACCATATCGGACCAAATGAGCACAGGGACTTTGAGCATTATCTTTCCTGTAAATCCATGCTTCTGAAACAGTGCAGGGTTGGAATTGTGAACAGAGACGACGAGCATTTCCGGAAGATCATTCAGGATCATACCTGCGCGCTTGAAACCTATGGATTTTCGCCGGAGGCAGACTTAAGGGCAGAGGATGCGCATATGACAGGCGGAAAAGGCAGCCTGGGCATTTCCTATCACGTAAAGGGACTTATGGATTTCCCTGTAGAGATTGATATTCCGGGAAAATTCAGTATTTACAATTCCCTTACGGCTATTGCCATCTGCCGTCATTTTAAGGTTTCCGAAGAAAACATCATCCGCGCTCTGAAGGCGGCAAAGGTAAAGGGCAGGATTGAAATGGTAAAGGTATCGGACGATTTTACGCTGATGATCGACTACGCTCATAATGCCATGGCTCTGGAAAGTCTTCTGACAACCCTCAGAGAATATCATCCTCACAGACTCGTGTGTCTGTTTGGCTGCGGAGGAAACCGGGCGAAATCACGCCGCTATGAGATGGGAGAGGTATCCGGACGTCTTGCGGATCTGACAGTCATTACTTCAGATAACCCCAGATTTGAGGATCCTCAGGAGATCATAGACGATATTAAGACCGGAATTGCAAAAACCAGTGGAAAATATGTGGAGATCTGCGACCGTAAGGAAGCAATTGCCTATGCCATCCACCATGGAGAACCGGGAGACATTATTGTACTGGCCGGAAAAGGCCATGAAGATTACCAGGAGATCAAAGGGAAAAAATATCCCATGGATGAGCGCATTCTGATCGCGGAGATCCTGGAAGAAGACAGAAAATAACTGTCTGGCGGCAAGAAAGAGAGATTGCATGATTTATGCAGATATTATTATAGACATATCCCACGAAAAGCTGGACAGAAGCTTTCAGTATATAGTTCCTGAGGAACTGGAATCAGAGATACGTGTCGGTATGGTTGCCGCAGTTCCCTTTGGAAACTGTCAGCGAAAGGGATATGTGATCGGACTTTCCCGGGAACCCAAAATATCACCGGAAAAGCTGAAGCCGGTTGGGAAGCTTCTCAGCAGTCAGGAAACAACAGAAGCCAGGCTGGTTTCCCTGGCTGCCTGGATGAGGGAGCGTTATGGCTCCACAATGGCTCAGGCTCTGAAAACCGTGCTTCCTGTAAGAGAAAAGATCCGGGCAAAGGAAAAGCGGATGATCTGTCTGAATGTGGAAAGGAAAGAGGCGGAAACGCTTGCCCAAACCCTTGAATCCGGCAGGTGTAAGGCCAGAGCAAGACTGGTCAGGGCTTTGCTGGAAGAGGGAAGCCTGGATTATACAGAAGCTGCGGCAAGGCTCAGGATAAATGCTTCTGTTCTGAAGCCTCTGACAGAAAAAGGAATTATCCGTATAGAGCAGGATGAAGTATACCGTATGTCTGTGGACGGGGATGTGATTCCAAGAGAAGAGCTGTCCGTTCTGACACCGGTACAGCAGAGAGCCTTTGAAGAAATAAAAAGGGAGTGGGACAGACCTGCTCCCCGTCCGGTTCTGATCCATGGAATTACAGGAAGCGGAAAAACTCAGGTGTATATGAAGCTGATACAGACGGTGGCGGAAAAAGGACAGCAGGTGATTGTTCTGATTCCGGAGATTGCTCTTACTTATCAGACAGTGAGAAGATTTTACGGATGGTTTGGAGAAAAAGTCTCTGTACTGAATTCCAGGCTTTCGCCCGGAGAGAGGTATGATCAGTTTAAAAGAGCCAGACGCGGGGAAATACAGATTATGGTAGGTCCCCGCTCGGCTCTTTTTACCCCGTTTTCAAATCTTGGACTTATCATCATTGATGAGGAGCATGAGCAGACCTACAAAAGTGAAAGCAGCCCGAGATATCATGCCAGAGAAACGGCAGTCCGGAGAGCTTTGATGGAAGGAGCCAGGGTTGTGCTTGGCTCAGCGACTCCTTCTCTTGAAGCATATACAAAAGCTGTTTCCGGGGAGTATGCGCTGGTAAAAATGACAGACCGGTATGAAAAACGTCCTCTTCCTGAAGTATCAATTGTAGATTTAAGGGAAGAATTAAAAGCAGGGAACCGGTCGATTTTAAGCAGAAAGCTAAAAGCGGCCATTGAGCAGAGGCTTAATGCAGGAGAACAGACCATGCTGTTTTTAAACCGGCGCGGTTACGCGGGATTTGTATCCTGCCGTTCCTGCGGGGAGGTGATGAAATGTCCTCACTGCGACGTCGCTCTGGCTGAACATAACAATGGAAAAATGATCTGTCATTACTGCGGTTATCAGAGGTCAAAAGCAGAGGTATGTCCCTCCTGCGGTTCGCCGTATATCGGAGGATTTAAGGCGGGAACTCAGCAGATAGAGGCTGTTCTTCATAAATGCTTTCCAAAAGCCGGTATTCTGCGCATGGATTACGATACCACCAGAACAAAAGGAAGCTATGAACAGATTCTTTCTTCCTTTGCGGCCCATGAGGCGGACATTCTGGTGGGAACTCAGATGATCGTCAAGGGACATGATTTTCCGGATGTGACACTGGTAGGCGCCATAGCGGCAGACCTTTCTCTGAATGCTTCTGATTATCAGTGCGCAGAAAGAACCTTTCAGCTTCTCACTCAGGCGGTGGGAAGATCCGGAAGAGGAAAAAAGCCGGGAGAGGCTGTGATACAGACCTATCATCCGGATCATTACAGCATCCAGGCTGCGGCAGAGCAGGATTATGAAAAATTTTACGAAGAGGAAATGAGCTACCGCACTCTTCTGGACTATCCTCCTGCCGCGCACATGCTGTCTGTTCTCGGATCAGGAGAGGATGAAGAGCTTCTGGGAAAAGGAATGGACTTTCTGAGAAAATTTGCGGAGAGAGTCAGTCCGGGGAAAGAGCTTCATATTATCGGACCTGCCTGGGCTTCTGTAGGAAAGGTAAACGATGTGTACAGAAAGGTCCTGTATCTGAAGCACAGTCAGGAAAGTGTTCTTCTGGACATAAAAAATAAATTTGAAAAATACATAGAGATCAATTCCGGTTTTCGGAAATTACATATACAGTATGATTACATCTGATGCGCAAAGAGAAGTCTTACGGCAGAGATACGACGATACATAAAACTGCCGGAAGATACTCCGTGCAGGAATGATGATCTGCAAAAAGTACACAAGAGAATCACCATAGAAGGGAGAATGAATTATGGCACTTAGAAAAATAAGAACTGAAGGGGATCCGGTATTAACAAAGGTAAGCAGACCTGTAACAGAAATGACACCCAAGCTCCGCACACTGATTTTTGACATGCTGGATACCATGTATGAGGAAATGGGAGTGGGACTTGCTGCTCCTCAGGTGGGTATTCTGAAGCGAGTGGTTACTATTGACGTAGGAGACGGTCCTATGGTTCTTATTAATCCGGAGATTCTGGAAACCTCCGGAGAGCAGACCGGAGACGAAGGCTGTCTCAGCGTTCCGGGAATGGCGGGACAGGTTACACGTCCTAATTATGTAAAAGTAAAGGCTCTTGATGAAAATATGGAAGAGGTGGTCTATGAGGGAACCGAGCTTCTTGCAAGAGCGTTCTGTCACGAGATTGACCACCTGGATGGAAAAATGTACACAGAGCTTGTGGAGGGAGAACTTCACAGAACGGTTTATGATGATGACGAGGTGTAAAATATGAAAATTGTTTATATGGGAACTCCGGATTTTGCAGTGCCGCCTCTTGCAGCTCTTGTAAAAAACGGATACGAGGTTACGGCAGTTGTAACGCAGCCGGATAAGCCAAAGGGCAGAGGAAAAACTCTTCTTCCCACCCCGGTAAAGGAGGAAGCGCTGAAACACGGGATTCCGGTATATCAGCCGAAAAAAGTCAGAGATCCGGAATTTATGGAAGTTTTAAAAGAACTGAACCCGGATATTATTGTTGTGGCAGCTTTTGGTCAGATCATTCCCAAGGCGATTCTGGAGCTTCCGGAATTTGGCTGCATTAATATCCATGCCTCTCTTCTTCCGAAGTACAGAGGCGCCGCGCCTATCCAGCAGGCGGTTATTGACGGGGAAAAGGAATCAGGTGTAACCATTATGCAGATGGGAACAGGACTGGATACCGGAGATATGATATCTCAGGCAGCTGTCACTCTGGATGAAAAGGAAACAGGAGGCAGCCTTTTTGACAAGCTGGCAGATCTGGGAGCAGACCTTCTGGTAAAAACCCTTCCTTCTATTTTTGACAGAACAGCAGTGATGGAAAAACAGCCGGAGGAAAGCCCTACGCCATATGCTTCCATGATCACCAAGCAGATGGGACTTATGGACTTTCGTAAAAGCGCTCAGGAGCTTGAACGTCTTGTCAGGGGCATGAACCCATGGCCGAGCGCTTATACCTTTCTGAATGGGAAAACCTTTAAAATCTGGGAGGCTTCTGTAGTATCTGTGCTGAACGGAGACGGAAAACCTTTAGCAGCGCCGGGAACTGTGATCGCGGCAGATTCAGACAGAGAAGGGATTCATGTTGCCTGCGGAAAAGATATTCTGGTACTGACAGAGGTACAGCTGGAAGGAAAGAAACGTATGGACGCGGCGTCTTTCCTCAGAGGATATCAGGTGGAGCCGGGAACAGTTCTGAGAGATCATAAGGAGTGATAAGACATGTACGGATATGGTTTTTATTATGACAGAACATATATACTTCTGATAATAGGAATGCTTCTTTCTGTGGCTGCCTCTGCAAAGCTGAAAAGTACTTTTGCAAAGTACAGAGGTGTCAGAAGCGCTTCCGGGCTTACCGGAGAGCAGGCTGCAAGAAGAATCCTTCAGGCGGCAGGCATTACAGACGTACAGGTGCGCGCTGTGTCGGGAAGTCTTACAGACCATTATGATCCCAGAACAAAAACAGTAAATCTTTCTCAGGATATCTTTGGCCATTCGTCTCTGGCTGCAGTGGGAGTGGCGGCTCATGAGTGCGGACACGCTATTCAGCATGCCATTCATTATGCGCCTCTGGAGATCCGAAGCGCCATTGTTCCTCTTGCAAACTTTGGAAGTACATTGTCCTGGCCGCTGTTTTTCCTGGGGCTTATTATGAGTATCCGCCCTCTGATCACAGCGGGAATCATTCTGTTTTCTCTGGCAGTTCTGTTCCAGCTTGTGACTCTTCCGGTGGAGATCAATGCCTCTTCACGGGCTCTGCGTATGCTGGAAACTACGGGGATTCTGGGAAGAGAGGAAAATTCAGGAGCGAGAAAGGTTCTGACAGCAGCAGCTCTTACTTATGTAGCGGCGCTGGCATCATCAATTCTTCAGCTTTTGAGGCTGATTATTCTTGCAGGAGGACGTAGAAACGATGACTAACGGCATCAATACAAGAGAAATGATCCTGGAGATCCTTCTTCAGATCGACGAGGAGGGGGAACACAGCCATATTGCCATCCGTAATGCGTTGTCAAAATACCAGTTCCTTCCCAAGCAGGAGCGCGCCTTCGTAACAAGAGTGTGCGAGGGAACTCTGGAATACAGGATTTATATTGACTATATTATTAATTCTTTTTCAAAGATAACAGTAGATAAAATGAAACCGCCTATCCGCGAGATCCTGAGAAGCGCTGTATATCAGCTGAAATTTATGGACAGGGTGCCGGACAGCGCTGTGTGCAACGAGGCAGTAAAGCTTGCACAGAAAAAGGGCTTTTATAATCTGAAGCCTTTTGTAAACGGAGTTCTCCGTACCGTGGCAAGACAGATGGACGAGCTTGAGTATCCTTCCAGAGAAAAGAACCTGGTAAAGTATCTTTCTGTAAAATATTCCATGCCGGAGCCGCTGGTGCTCCGGTGGCTGAATGTGTATGGCGAGGAAACTACAGAAAAAATGCTGGCGGATTTTCTGGAAGAAAAATCACTGACTGTACGCTGCCGTACATATCTGAATTCTGTGGAGGAAACCTGTGAAAGCCTTCGGGCGCAGGGAGTGACTGTGGAGGATGCTCCGTATCTTCCCTATGCAAAAAAAATCTCGGATTTTAATCATATTCTTGCGTTGGATGCTTTTATCCAGGGAAAGATCATGGTTCAGGATGTAAGCTCCATGCTTGTTGCGGAAATTGCCAATCCTTCAAAGGGAGATTATGTGATCGACCTCTGTGCGGCGCCGGGAGGAAAAAGTCTTCATATGGGTGATAAGATGGAAGGTTTTGGAACCGTGGATGCCCGGGATGTGAGCCAGTATAAGGTGGATCTCATCGAAGAAAACATACATCGCGCCGGAGCAATCAACGTTCAGGCAAAGGTAAAGGATGCGACTGTATTTGACGTGGATTCGGAATGTCAGGCAGATATTGTACTGGCAGATGTGCCGTGCTCCGGCTATGGAGTCATTGGCAGGAAGCCGGAGATCAAATATCGTTCTACTGCGCAGAAACAGGAAGAATTGGTGATCCTCCAGAGGAATATCCTGGACAAAGCTGCTGAATATGTCAAGCCCAGAGGCGTGCTTATTTTCAGTACCTGTACCATTGCAAAAGAGGAAAATGAAGAAAATATGATGTGGTTCATGAACAATCATCCTTTTAAGCTGGAAAGCATTGACGAGTATATTCCGGACGAACTGAAATCCGAGACAACTGCTCTGGGATATCTGCAGCTGCTTCCGGGCGTTCATGGAACAGACGGATTTTTTATTGCAAGATTCAGAAGGAAATAGATCAATGACAGATATTAAATCAATGACACTGACAGAACTGAAGGAGCTGATGACAGAGCTGGGGGAAAAGCCTTTCCGGGCAAAACAGATTTACAGCTGGCTTCATGAGCATCTGGCAGCTTCCTGGGAAGAAATGACAAACCTTCCAAAAAGTCTGAAACAGAAACTGGAAGCTTATCCTATCACGGCTCTGGAAACAGTGGACGTACAGATTTCAAAAACTGACGGTACACGGAAGTATCTGTTCCGGCTCAGCGATGGAAATATGATCGAAAGTGTGCTTATGAAATATAAATATGGAAACTCTGTGTGCATTTCCTCACAGGCAGGCTGCAGAATGGGCTGCAGATTCTGCGCATCCACCATCGGAGGGCTTGCCAGAAATCTTCTGCCTTCTGAAATGCTGGATCAGATCTACCGGATACAGGCATCCATAGGGGAAAGAGTTTCCAATGTTGTAGTCATGGGATCCGGAGAACCTCTGGATAATTATGATAATCTTCTGAGATTTATCCATATTCTTACAGAGGAAGGCGGACTTCATCTCAGTCAGAGAAATCTGACTGTGTCCACCTGCGGACTTGTACCGAAAATGTATGAGCTGGCAGAGGAGAAGCTTCAGATGACTCTTGCAGTATCTCTCCATGCCCCAAACGATGAAAAAAGGCAGGAGCTGATGCCGATTGCAAAAAAATACAGTATGGATGAGCTTCTGGAGGCATGCAGGAATTATTTTGACAAAACAGGACGGAGAATTACATTTGAATACAGCCTGGTAGCAGGGGTAAACGACAGCGAGGAAAATGCCAGGGAGCTGGCAGGCCGTCTGAAGGGACTGAACTGCCATGTAAACCTGATTCCCGTGAATCCTGTCAGAGAGCGTTCTTTTGTGCGTTCTACACGTCAGGCAGTGGAGAATTTCAAAATAAATCTTGAAAAATGTGGAATTAATGGTACTATTAGAAGGGAAATGGGCAGCGACATAGACGGTGCCTGTGGGCAACTAAGAAAAAGGTATATGGAAAAAACAGAAAGCGAGAAGTGACATGAGGGTATATTCAGCTACAGATGTGGGGCAGAAGCGGAAAATGAACCAGGATTATGTGTTCGTGTCCAAAGACCCGGTAGGAAATCTTCCCAATCTGTTTGTCGTTGCTGATGGAATGGGCGGTCATAACGCGGGAGATTTTGCATCTTCCCATGCAGTTCAGATATTAGTGGACGAGATTCGGAAAGACGCGGATTTTAACCCGGTCAAGGTGATCCGTCATGCCATTGAAACTGCCAATGCGGAAATTCTGACCCGCGCGCAGGAAGAGGAAGACCTCAGAGGAATGGGGACTACAATTGTGGTGGCAACAATTGTGGGACATTATGCATATGTGGCAAATGTGGGGGACAGCCGCCTGTATCTGATCCAGGGGCAGATTCACCAGGTTACCAAAGATCACTCTCTGGTGCAGGAAATGGTGAGAATGGGAGAGATCAAGCCGGAAGAGGCAAGAAATCACCCGGACAAAAATATCATTACAAGAGCGCTGGGAGCGGAAAGAACTGTTGATATTGATTTTTTTGATCTTCAGCTGGAGCCGGGAAGCACGATCCTGATGTGTTCCGACGGACTGAGCAACATGGTAGAGGACGCTAAGATTGAAGAAATCATACAGAATGAGACAGACCAGCTGCCGGAAAAAGGAGAAAAACTCTTAAGAGAAGCAAACCAGAACGGCGGCAAGGACAACATTGCAGTGGTTTTAGTAGAACCATTCACAAATGAGGTGGACAAATGTTAAAAGCAGGAATGATCATAGCGGAGCGTTATGAGGTTTTAGGGAAAATAGGCACAGGCGGCATGGCCGATGTGTATAAAGCAAAGGATCATAAGCTGAACCGTTTTGTTGCGGTTAAGGTGCTGAAGCCGGAATTTCGGGAGGACAAAACCTTTATCCGGAAATTCAGAAGCGAGGCTCAGGCAGCAGCCGGACTGACACATCCGAATATTGTTAATGTATTTGACGTAGGCGATGATGAAGGCGTTTATTACATTGTCATGGAACTGATAGAGGGAATCACCCTGAAGGAATATATTGCAAAAAAAGGAAAGCTTTCTATTAAAGAGGCAACCAGTATTGCAATTCAGGTTTCCATGGGACTGGAGGCAGCCCACAATCATGGAATCGTTCACCGTGATGTGAAGCCTCAGAATATTATCATTTCCACAGACGGAAAGGTGAAGGTAACAGATTTTGGCATTGCCAGAGCAGCTTCCTCCAATACGATCAGTTCCAATGTGATGGGATCTGTTCATTACAGTTCACCGGAGCAGGTGCGCGGCGGCTACAGTGATGAGAAATCTGATATCTATTCACTTGGCATCACTTTGTACGAGATGGTTACCGGACGCGTTCCCTTTGACGGGGATACTACAGTAGCCATTGCTATCAAGCATCTGCAGGAGGAAATGGTTCCTCCAAGCGTTTACACAGAAAATCTTCCTTACAGTCTGGAGCAGATTATTTTTAAATGCACACAGAAAAGCGTAGGACGTCGTTACGAAAAAATGGAGGATGTGATCGCAGACCTGAAGCATTCTCTCATCGATCCTCAGGGAAATTTTGTAAAGCTGAACGACGTAGTGGACACAGATGCCAAGACCGTTGTGATCTCAGACGAGGAGCTGGGCGAGATCAAACACACTCAGAAAAACAGGGCAGCTCAGAGAAAACCTGAAGTAGAGATGCTTGAGGAAGAGGAATACGAAACCGACTATGACGACGGTGATGATGACAGAGAGTATGAGCGCAGACGCGCTGCAGAAAGAAGAAAGAAGAAAAAGAAAAAACGCAGAACTACAAGCAGAGCAGTAACAATTGTCGCACTTCTTGCAGGAGCGGCAGTTCTTGCAGGTGGCGTATTTCTTATTGTGAAAAATACGGGCGTTTTTGACAAGACAGAAGAGCCGGGACAGGTGCAGCAGGCAGACAATAAAGACGAGGACATGGTGGAGGTTCCGGATCTTGTAGGCAAGACTGAGGAAGAGGCTAAAGCTCTTGTGGAGGCAGTAAACCTTGGCAAGCAGATGGTTGGAGAGGAAGCTTCCGACCAGGAAAAAGGAAAAATTTCTTCCCAGGATATTCCGGCAGGAACAAAGGTTGAGGCATATACAACTCTGAAGTATTATGTCAGCAAGGGCCAGGAAGAGCTGACGATTCCGGAGTATGATGAGACAGTAACTGCATATGCTTATCAGAATTCTCTGGAGGATATGGGACTTACTGTAAACGTTCAGAAAGAATACAGTGCGGATACAGATGATACGGATGGAATGGAATGGCCGGATGTGGAACCGGGATATGTGATCGCAGTTTCTCCGGAAGCAGGTTCTGTTGCAAAATCAGGAGACACTGTAACTCTTACTGTCAGCAGAGGACTTGACTGGGGAGATGGAGCTCTGGTTCCGAATGTTGTAGGCAAAACAGAGGAAGAGGCTGTGACAGAGTTTGGTAAGTGGTTGGAGATCAATATCACGAAGCAGCAGAGTGCGGATGTACCGGCAGGTCAGGTTATTTCTCAGTCTCCGGAAGCAGAAGAAACCGCGAATCCGGATGAGCCGGCCAGTCTTGTGGTAAGCTCCGGAGATCAGCCGCCTGAAGCAGAACCGGCAGCAGACAGTTCTGGAGCACAGACAAGCGCAGACACCTCTGCTCAGCAGCAGGCAGCGGCAAACGGAGAAGTATGGAAATGTACACAGAGTCTGAATACGCCTCAGGACTACAAGGGAGGCGCGCTGCGTCTGGAGCTGATCCAGGAAGTAAACGGAGAATCCGAGGCAACTACAGTTGTAGACGGAGAGACTCTTACCTTCCCTTACAAACTGGATATTACAGGAAGTCCGGGGGTAAGCCAGGGAACTCTTTCTGTATCTGAAATGATCAATGGTGAATATCAGCAGCTTGGAACCTATCCTCTTACCTTTGAGAAAGCAGAGTAATGCATGGAAGGTAAGATCATAAAAGGAATTGCCGGTTTTTATTATGTACATGCAGAAGACGGCAATATTTATGAATGCAGGGCAAGGGGAATCTTCCGAAAGGATAATCAGAAGCCTCTTGTAGGTGATAATGTGGAGATCACTGTGCTGGATCAGGAAAAAGCAGAGGGAAATCTGGTAAAGATCCTCCCTCGCAAAAATTCTCTGATCCGTCCCGCAGTGGCCAATGTGGATCAGGCATTTGTAATTTTTGCCATGGATGATCCAAAACCGAATTTTATGCTTCTTGACAGATTCCTTATTATGATGGAGCAGGCCGGTGTTCCGGCAGTGGTCTGCTTCAACAAAAAAGATCTGGCAGAGGAAAAAGAAATCCGGGAGCTGTATGACACCTATTCCGGCTGCGGATATCAGGTCCTTTTATCCAGCGCTCTTAAGGAAGAAGGGCTTGAGGAAATATATAAAATCCTGAAAGGAAAGACCACAGTTGTGGCAGGCCCCTCGGGAGTAGGAAAATCTTCTCTGACAAATCTTCTTCAGAAGGAAGTTCAGATGGAGACAGGAGAAATCAGCAGGAAGCTGAAGAGGGGCAAACATACTACCCGTCATTCCCAGGTGATTCCTGCAGGAGAAAACACCTATCTTATGGATACGCCGGGATTCTCGTCCCTGTATCTTACAGATATGGAAGAACAGGAACTGAAGGATTATTTTCCCGAGTTCCGAAAATACGATGATCAGTGCCGTTTTCTGGGATGCAGACATATCCATGAGCCGGGCTGCCGTGTAAAGGAAGCCCTTGAGGCAGGAGAGATCAGCCGTCTCAGATATGAGGACTATTTAGCATTATATGAAGAATTAAAAGAGAAAAGGAGATATTGATTACATGGACTATCATTTGTGTCCCTCAATTTTATCAGCAGATTTTAACCGTCTGGGTCAGCAGATACAGACTCTGGAAGAGGAAGGCGTAAAATGGCTTCACATTGATGTTATGGATGGAGATTTTGTTCCAAGCATCTCTTTTGGAATGCCGGTGATCCGTTCTATCCGAAAAGAGTCAAAGATGTTTTTTGACGTACATCTGATGGTATCTGCTCCGGAACGTTACATTCAGGACTTTGTAGACTGCGGAGCAGATTCTATTACTGTACATGCCGAGGCATGTGAAGATCTGGAACGCGCCATTGAGCTGATCCGTGATGCAGGAGTAAAGGTTGGCGTTTCCATTAAGCCGGCAACTCCCGTAAATGATATCAGTCATCTTCTTGATGATGTGGATATGGTTCTTGTCATGACTGTACAGCCGGGCTTTGGCGGACAGAAATATCTCAGCGAGTGTACAGAAAAGATTGAGGAGCTTCGCGAACTGATTGACAGGGAACATGCAGATGTTGATATTCAGGTTGACGGCGGAATCAATGATGAAACCATGGAAACAGTTATGAAGGCCGGAGCCAATCTCCTTGTGGCAGGATCTTATGTATTTAACGGAGATCTTGCTTCCAATGTAAAACATATTACAAAAAGAATGCAGCATATTAAAGAAGAGATTGAATGAGACATATCATGAAACATGCAGTCATTGTAAGCGGGGGCAATATCAATACAGATTTTGCCCTCGATTTTTTAAAAAAAAATACAGATGAGAATACGTTGCTGATCGCAGCAGACAGAGGCCTGGAATTCTTTGAAAGAACAGGGCTTGTTCCTGACATTGCGGTAGGAGACTTTGACAGTCTTTCTGAAAGCGGAAAAAAATTTCTGGAAACGCTCAGCAATACGGAGATTATAAAGCTTCGGCCGGAAAAGGATGATTCGGATACCCAGTCGGCAGCCTGCCTGGCTATGGACAGAGGCGTGAAGCAAATGATCATCCTGGGCGCCACAGGAAACAGAGTGGATCATCTTCTTGCAAATTTCGGGCTTCTTGTTCTGGGAAGGGAAAGGGGCTGTGAGATCATCCTTGTGGATCCCTGGAATTACATGAAACTTATTGAAAGCGGAACTGTGCTGAAACGGTCTGAACAGTTCGGAAAATATGTGTCCTTTTTTTCCATTGGAGGAGACGTACCAGGACTTACTCTTAAAGGCTTCAAATATCCACTGAACCGCCATTATCTGACCGCTTCCGACAGCGGCCTTACGGTCAGCAATGAGATTGCCGAAGAGGAGGCTGTGGTAGAGTTTGAAAAAGGAATCCTTCTTATGCTGATGACAGGGGATTGAATGTAACAATATAAAATTTTAAAAGTTTATAAAAAAGTAGTGTTTCTGACAAACTCTTGATATACTATAATTAAGTATAGGTGGAAGGAGGAGGTATTATGCCAACAGTAAATGTGAATGTACAGCCGGCAATCATTAGCTGGGCACTTAGTCAAACTAGCGAAGAAAAGTTGGGTACAAAGCTTATGGAAAATATCAAGCAATGGCTTGATGGCACAAAACGTCCGACTTTTAATCAGATAGAAGATTTCAGTAAAAAATCTCACATTCCGCTAGGATATTTCTTTTTGCAGACACCGCCAGTTGAACAGATTAGTTTATTAGAATATAGAACACTTGATAGTATAGAACTAACAAATCCAAGTCGGAATTTAATTGACACTATTCGTGAGATGGAAGCAGTTCAGGAATGGATGATTGATTATCGAAAAGAATGGAATTATGATGTAATTAATGTTGTTGGAAGCTTAAAAGATTTCACAGACATAAAGATAATCGCAGATACAATTCGTAACGATTTAGGACTTACTGTTGAATGGTATGGGACATGTGCTAATTCTTCTGAAGCATTCAATAAGGTAAGAAAGCTTTTGGAAGATTGTGGAATTGTTGTGATGATGAATGGTATTGTTGGTGAAAATACCCATCGAGTATTAGATGTAAATGAATTTAGAGCGTTTGCAATGGTAAATGAATGGGCACCGTTGATTTTTATAAATGGTGCAGATTCTGCAGGTGGAAAATTATTTTCCTTGTTTCATGAGACGGTACATCTTTGGATTGGAGAAAACGATTTATATAATGACAGAAGATATTCTATAAATGAAACAAAGCCGATTGAGTTTATTTGCAATGCGGTAGCGGGAGAGTTAATGGTACCGGAAAATGTGTTTCTTCAAAAATGGAATAGTAATACAAATGACGATATACATGAAAGGATTAAGGTACTTGCCAGAATGTTCCGTTGTAGTGGCAGTGTCATTGCTCGTAGAGCTTTAGATAATAAGAAGATTGATAAGAGCGTATATGATCGGGTGATAGCAGATGCTATCGAAGCGTACATTCAAGCAAAAAAAGAGGGAAGTTCTGGTGGTGATTATTACAGAGTTGCTCGTAGCAAATTAGATAGTGTTTTTGTACGTGCATTATGTGAAAGTGTAAATAGTGGTAGAACTTCTTTTACGGAAGCTGACCGATTAACGAATACTACTAGCAAAACATTTTCTGAAGTTGCAAGTGGACTTGGAGGTGTTTTATGGTAAATTCATCAGAAAAATTTTTGATTGATTCAAATACATTGATGACAGCGTCAAGGTCCTTTTATGCTTATGATTTGATTCCTTCATTTTGGGGAATTTTTGAAGAAAAGATAAAAGCAGGTAACATAGTTCTGCTTGATATGGTAAAAGCTGAAATTGATAAGGGGCAGGATGAGTTAAAACAGTGAGTATCTGAAAGAAAAGATGAATTTCAGGTTTGTAATCATGTTGATTCAGAAATAATCCCTAAATATGCAGAAGTAATGCAATATATTCAAGAATGTGGTTTTTACAATGAAAAGGGTTTGAATGATTGGGCTAGAAATGAGGTTGCCGATCCATGGTTGATTGCAGCAGCTGCTGCGAAAGGATATAAATTGATTACCTTTGAACAGTCCGCAGGACCATTAAATGTTAAGAATAAATGTGGACGTGTGAAGATACCGGATGTTGCGAAACACTTTAATGTAGAAGTGCATACTTTATATCATATGATGCGCCAGCTCAAGATGAAAATTTAATAAAAAGTGAATTGCACCCAGGTAGTTGAAAATTGCTGCTTGGGTGTATTTTGATATAATTCATTAGGAAAGTATCAGATTCAGAGTTGACAAAAAGAGCAGTTCTGCAATAAATCGGAACTGCTCTGAATGTGATTCTTTCATATTGTACCCAGTCGCGGTATTTTAGCCAGTTCTTATATGGGGATTGTATTGTTCCCAGATGGCCAAAATCGTCGAAGATGATGAGAAATCAGCTGAAAACACGCTGATTTTTGTGATGTAAAACATTGCAGGGCATACTTTCAAAGCCTCCCGTTGGCAGGCTTTTTCAAAACAATATAAGAAGTCAGGATGATCAGGATGGTGCATAACACCTTCCCAGCTGTTTCATGGAACTATGTCCACAATCCGGGCAGATAGAAATATCAAAGTCCCACACAGCCTTTAAAAGCTCAGACATGGACATCTCTGTAAACCGTCTTTTAAAACGCTGGTGTCCCTGCAGAGTAAAAATGAGTTTCAGATTTTTTCTCTTCATCCGGTTGTTCAGGAAACCATAATAACGGATCTTCTGAAAACCGGATGGAAGCACATGCATCAGGTATCTCCGAATGAATTCTGTATGCTCCAGAGTGATCTGGCGCCTGGACTCGCCGGGCTTTTTTCCCCTGGCGGAGAATGTGACTTCCTTTTCCGTGACGGAAAGGATACGGTTGTTGGAGATGGCGATTTTATGGGTATACCGTCCAAGGTATTCGAGCGCATTGCCAAATCCGTTAAAAGTTTCTTTTATGTAAGGGCACCAGTCTTTGCCGTAAAGATTATTTTTGAACTCCTTCCACTCATAGGAATTCCGGAGTTTTTCACAGGAAGAAGAGAGAACGATCTGTCCTTTCCGGTACATGGAATCAAGCTGGGAAAGATATTTCCCTTTAAATTTATCCCGGAGTACCCCGACAGGAATGAAAAACTTGTTTTTTGACCTGCGTATCTTCTTGTCATATGTGAGGCCGCCACCAGAAACAATACAGTGCATATGCACATGGTAGCCGATCTCCTGGTTCCATGTATGGAGCACCTGTATGATGCCGGGTGTCGCACCGAGATACTTCTTATCGTAAGATAATTCAAGAAGTGTTTCGGCACAGCATCTGTGAAAAAGCCCGTACAGAAGCTTCTGGTTACAATAAATAAGCGGGTTTAACTCATGGGGCAGGGTGAAGACCACATGAAAATACGGTGCATCAATGACTTCCTCCCGGCGTTTATCCACCCATATTTCTTTTAAGACAGCCTGGCAGTTTGGGCAGTTCCGGTTACGGCAGGAATTATTGTGGAATTCCGTATGGCCGCACTCGGTACATTGGCAGGCATTGGCTCCGAGAGCGCCGGATTTACAACGCATGACAGCGTGGGAGACTTTTTTCTGGATGTCAGAAACAGGGTGCCCGGAAGAAAGAAAAGAGTCAAAAGAACACTGCCAGATCTTCTGGATTTTGAGATCACTCATAAAACCCACCTGCCATTCTGTCAAAAGGATTGGAAGAAGCCATCAGAGCATTTGATGCCAGATGTACGTATATAACCGTGGAAGAAACAGACCGGTGTCCCATGAGCGCTTTCAAAGTGAGCAGGTCGGTTCCGTCTTCATAATGGTAGGTGGCAAAAGCATGGCGGAATGTGTGACAGGTAAAACGGTGCTCCCATCCGAGTTCTTTTTCGTGTGCAAGGATAAAGCTGGGGATACGCTGGTGATCGATGGGTCTGTCCGGTTTTTTCTTCTGTGGAAAGAGCCAGTCTTTCGGCCGGGAACCAGCCGGAAATGAATACCAGTACCGGAGGATGAGTTCCCAGACGTTATCAGAAAGAGGCACGTAACGGTCAGAGCGGTTCTTGGAAGCACGTATATGAATACGTTTTCTGGAATGTTCAATGTCAGAGCATTTCAGATGACGTACCTCGCCCACCCGCAGCCCGGAAGAAAACATAAGGCAGAGTATGGCCTTAAACTTTATGTCAGAAATGGAAAACAGGAATGTTTTCATTTCTTCACGTGAAGGGATAAAAGGGGTATAAGAGTCAAATTTTCTGAAAGGGAGCTGATAGGGGTCCCAGGGCTTATGGAGGACATAAAGTGTAAAAAATCTCAGCTGTGAGATGCAGGCATTTATCGTACGGTCAGAAAGATTTCTTGTGTTCTGGACCCAAAAGATAAAGTCCCGCATCTGCTGCCATGATGCATCTTCCGGTGCAGTGGGGCCGTTGTCGGAAAGGTACTGCAGATAAGCGGAGATATAGGTAGAATACGAAGCAATGGTGTGGTCAGTAAGACCGCGCAGGGAGACCATCTCCCTGAAAGAAGATAAATATTTGTCCATAAGGAACCTCCTGTAAATGAAATAAGATTGATTTAGAGTCAGGATATTTCAAAACAGGCGGTGGACGGATAAAAAAGTAAAATATGTACTTGTTGAGTTTAAAAATCCATGATAACATAAGCATAGCAGTTTTTTTGTATTGTTTTAGGTTGTCTTGTGGTGATTCAACAATAAAACATATATAAAAAAACTGCTACTTTTATTTTGAGGAAAACTGATTTCTTTGAAAAAAGTAATAGAACCACGTACTTAGGACTAGCCGTCGCGCTAGCGACTTGGTACAATCAAATATAAGAGAGATAAGAAATGTGGCGGAATTTTAAACTGAATATTCACAAAGATATTATGGTATGGTAAAATATAAGGCAATGTATTAAGGCTTCCTGAAAAGAAAGCGGTTATTATGCTGAAAAACAGTCAAAAGATTTGTAGGAGGAAATATAAAACATGAAGCTTGGAATCGTCGGCCTTCCTAACGTAGGCAAAAGTACACTTTTTAATTCTTTAACAAAAGCAGGAGCGGAGTCAGCCAACTATCCCTTCTGCACCATTGATCCCAATGTAGGCGTGGTTACAGTTCCGGATGAGAGACTGAAGCTTCTGGGAGATTTTTACCATTCCAAAAAAGTAACCCCGGCAGTGATCGAATTTGTGGATATTGCAGGACTTGTAAAAGGAGCGTCCAAGGGCGAGGGTCTGGGAAATCAGTTTCTGGCAAACATCCGTGAAGTAGACGCTATTGTCCATGTGGTGCGCTGCTTTGAGGATCCGAATGTGATCCATGTAGATGGAAGTATTGATCCGATCCGTGATATTGAGACTATTAATCTGGAGCTTGTATTCTCTGACCTTGAAATTCTGGAAAGAAGAATCGCAAAGGTTACAAAAACAGCTAGAATGGATAAGGAAGCAGCCAAAGAGCTTGACTTTCTTCAGAAAATAAAGGCTCATCTGGAAGACGGAAAACTGGCAATCACTATGGAACTGGAAACAGAAGATGAGGAAGCCTGGATGGGAACTTATAATCTTCTGACCTGGAAGCCGGTGATCTATGCGGCAAATGTGGCTGAGGACGAGCTGGCAGACGACGGAGCGTCCAATCCTCATGTAAAGGCAGTGAAGGATTATGCGGTTCAGCAGAACAGCGAAGTTTTTGTGATCTGTGCAGGAATCGAGGAAGAAATCTCCGAGCTGGATGATGATGAGAGAAAAATGTTCCTGGAGGATCTCGGGCTGACAGAGTCCGGTCTTGAAAAGCTGGTTCGCGCAAGCTATCGCCTTCTGGGTCTGATGAGCTTCCTGACCTCAGGAGAGGATGAGACAAGAGCATGGACCATTAAGATCGGAACAAAAGCGCCTCAGGCAGCAGGAAAGATCCACACAGATTTTGAGCGTGGATTTATCAAGGCAGAGGTTGTAAATTATCAGGATCTTCTGGACTGCGGCTCTTATGCAGGAGCCAGAGAAAAAGGCCTGGTTCGTATGGAAGGAAAGGAATATGTGGTTCAGGACGGAGATGTGATCCTGTTCCGTTTCAATGTATAAGCAGGTGCGTGTATGAATACATCAGTACGATTCCCAAATCTGGATATTGATTTTGGTTTTGTGGGAAGATCGGTTTCTGTTTTCGGATTTGAGCTTACTTTTTTCGGGCTTCTGACAGCAGCAGGCATGCTTCTTGGACTTGCCGTAATGATTTTTGTGGCAAAAAAGCAAAAAGAGGATCCAAACCTTAGCCTGGAAGCAATGATTCCGGCTTTTGCAGGCGGTGTGCTGGGGGCGCGGTTAATGTACGTGGCTCTGAACCGGGAGATGTTTGCGGGAAAATCAATAATAGAGATTGCGGATATCAGAAATGGCGGAATGTCTATATACGGCGGTATTTTAGGCGGAATCCTGATTGGCGCAATTTACTGTAAAATCCGAAAAATCTCCTTTGCACAGGTGGCAGATACTGCCAGTATGGGATTTCTGACAGCGCAGATAATAGCAGTGTGGGGAAACTTTTTTAACCGGGAAGGCTTCGGAGAATATACGGACAGCCTTCTGGCTATGCAGATTCCTGCAGATGCAGTAAATAAGGCTCAGATTTCCCGGCTGATGGCCGGTCATCTGGCAGAAGCAGACGGTATTTCCTGGATACAGGTACATCCTCTGTTTCTGTACGAGAGTATCTGGTGCCTGGCGCTTTTTCTGATCCTTCTGCTGTACACAAAACACAGAAAATATCCGGGAGAGATTTTTTTAAGATATCTGGCAGGCTACAGTCTTGGACGGGCAGGGATAGAATTTCTTCTGCCGGAGCCCGTGACTGTTCCGGGAACAGAGATTCCGGTGTTCTCGTGTGTTCTGCTTGTTCTGGCTGTTATGTTTGGAATTACGGCTTCTGTTCGCAGAAGTCTGACAAAAAAACGGGAAAGGCACAGAACCCGCAGGAGAGAGGAAAAAAGAGCTGTTCTGAACTATGATGATATTCAGACTTACGAGGACGTATCTCATGAATTTATGGGAACAGATATCACAGACGAAATTAAAGAGACTGAAGAAAAAGAGGTTCCTGAAGATGCAGAAGTGGAGGAAAAAACGGATCAGAGAGTCTCTGCCGGATCAGGCAGCAGAACTGAAGAAGTTGAATCAGAAAAAACTGAAACGGAAGATACAGAACTGCCGGAGAAAGCTGAACGGGATGATCCAGAACAGGGAAGACCTTCCAAAATGTCTGAGGGAAAGCCGGAAGCTTGACAGGCTGATTGAGAAATTTCAAAGCATATAACAACGAAAAAGGATTCTGTGGCAGGTTTGCCGGAGAATCCTTTTTATGATGGAAAAAGCCGGAAAAGACCGGATTTTTTTAAAGGGAAAAAATAAAAAACCTGATATTCCCACTTGTAATTTCAAAGTAAATGGGGTAGAATGGGTTCATAAGTGGTAGAAAGTGGTGAATAGTGGTAGTGAATGGAGGGAATATGGCAGACCCATCCGTTTCTGCTGGAAAGTACGAAGGGGAGAATCGTACTTTGCGAGAGTAGGTGAGTTACATGTTCATGGGAGAATACAACCATACAATAGACGCGAAGGGGCGTCTGATCATCCCGGCGAAGTTCAGAGAGCTTTTGGGAGAAGAGTTCGTTCTGACCAAGGGACTGGATGGTTGTCTTTCAATTTATCCTATGGATGAATGGAAAGCCTTTGAAGAAAAACTCAGAGCCTTACCACTTACAAATAAGAATGCAAGAACCTTCTCACGATTCTTTGTTGCAGGAGCCACAATGTGTGAGCTGGACAAGCAGGGGAGAATTCTCGTGCCTCAGACGCTTCGGGAGTTTGCTGGTCTGGAAAAGGACGTGGTCTTAACGGGAAATCTGAACAGGATTGAAGTCTGGAGCAGAGAAAAGTGGAGCGAGAACTGTAATTATGATGATATGGACAGTATTGCAGAGAGTATGCAGGACATGGGTATCATCATTTAAGTATTACGCCGGAAGTAAATCCAACACAGGAGACGTATATGGAATTCAGACACAAATCTGTATTACTGGAAGAAACCATTGAAGGTTTGAATGTAAAGCCTGACGGAATCTACGTGGATGGAACTCTGGGAGGTGCAGGGCATGCCGTAGAGGTGTGCAGCAGACTTTCTGCCAAGGGGAGATTTATTGGAATAGATCAGGACCAGGATGCAATAATTGCTGCGAGTGAAAGGCTGGCTGCCTATGAAGACAGAGTGACGATCATTCGCAGCAATTATTGTTACATGGTAAACGAGCTTAGAAACCTTGGTATTCATCAGGTAGACGGAATATTGCTGGATCTGGGAGTATCTTCCTACCAGCTTGACAATGAGGAGCGCGGATTCACTTACAGGGTAGACGCGCCTCTTGACATGCGTATGGATCAGAGACAGACCCGTACAGCAGCTGATATTATCAATGGTTATGAAGAAAAAGAGTTGTACCGGATCATTCGTGATTACGGTGAAGATAAATTTGCGAAGAATATTGCAAAACATATTGTGGCTGCCAGACAGGAAAAGCCAATACAGACTACGGGAGAACTGACGGAAATTATCCGCCGTGCGATTCCCATGAAGATTCAGGCAGCGGGAGGACATCCTGCAAAGAGAACCTTTCAGGCTGTCCGTATCGAGCTGAACAGAGAACTGGATGTACTCAGGGAGTCTTTGGACGGAATGATCGGGATGCTGGGAGATGGAGGAAGGATCTGTATTATTACATTCCATTCTCTTGAAGACAGGATCGTCAAGACTATTTTCCGCAAAAATGAAAATCCCTGTACCTGCCCTTCGGATTTTCCGGTATGTGTGTGCGGCAGGAAGTCCATGGGAAAAGTGATCACCAGGAAACCGATCTTGCCCGGAGCAGCGGAACTGGAGGATAATTCCCGGTCAAAGAGCGCCAAGCTGCGTATATTTGAACGCAGAGTGGAGCAGCAGGAAGATTTAGTGAATGTTAAGGAAAGTTAGTGATAGAAAATGGACAGGACAAACAGAGCGGTGACAGCCAGAAGAAGCAGAGAAAATGTCAGAAACGCCCAGGAAATGTATGTGGATGGAAATACAGTAAGACGTCTGCAGGAAGTACCTGAAAGAAACATACCGGCTGTACGGGGAACACAGGACAGACGGCAGAGGAAGACTACAAAAGCTTCTTCGGCAAAAACGGCGCGCCGTGCACATGCAGTCAGCAGAGAGACAATGAGAAACCGTCAGAAAGCCATGAGCATGGGGCGGGGATTTGTTTTTTTTCTGACAGTGATCTCTGTGGCAGTTCTGTTCTGCTGTGTGAATTATCTGCAGCTCAGAGCGGATATTACAGGCCGGATCAAAGATGTGGCAGTGCTGGAATCCGAACTCAGTGAACTGAGGGAAGAAAATAACGCTTATGAAAGCCAGGTGAATTCCAGTGTGGATCTGAACAGGATCAAAAAAATAGCCATTGGACGGCTGGGAATGAACTATCCCAGAGAGGATCAGAAAAAGACATACAGTATGTCAAATAACAGCTATGTGAGACAGTATCAGGACGTACCTGACAAATAAGAGGTGAGAATTTGGGAAACGACAGGAGGACCAGAAGAAGGAAACCCCGGCAAAAAATAAATCATCAGATGAAAGGAAAGCTGGCAGGACTGTTTGGAGCAGTGCTGCTGGCTTTAGTTTGTTTGTTGGGAAGAATTACCTATATTAATGCAACCAGCGGAGACAAATATAAAAAACAGGTTCTGACCCAGGCGCAGCAGAAGTTTGAAAATGATGTGCTTCCTGCAAAAAGGGGAAATATTTATGACAGAAATGGAAATATTCTGGCTACCAGCAACAAGGTTTATAATGTGATCCTTGACTGTAAGACTGTAAATTCAGACCCTGAATATGCGGAGCCTACCATTCGTGCGCTGAAGGCAATACTGGGAATTGACGAAGAGAAAGTCCGTTCTCTTCTGTCAGACAGCCGTACAAGCCAGAGTCAGTATCAGATTCTATTGAAACAGCTTTCCATGGACAAGAAAAAGGAATTTGAAGCATATACCACAGTAGAGGAGGACAGTCCTCTGTCTGATGCGGAAAAAAAAGAGAGAGGAAACGTCAAAGGCGTGTGGTTTGAGGAGGATTATCTGAGAAGTTATCCTTTTAAGAGTCTGGCCTGCGACACCATTGGTTTTACTCTTGCCCGAGATGTGGCTGACGTGGGAATTGAGAGCTATTACAACAGCACTCTGATGGGGGCTGACGGCAGACAGTACGGATATTTTAACAGTCAGTCTGACGTGGAACAGACGATCATTGAGCCTGTAGACGGGAAAAATATTGTTACCACTCTGGATGTGGGCATACAGCAGATCGTAGAAAAATATGTAAACGGTTTTAAGAAAAAAATGGGAGCTAAGAACATAGGTGTTGTGGTGCAGGATCCCAATACAGGAGAAATCCTTGCCATGGATGCCGGGGACCGCTATGATCTCAATGATCCAAGAGATCTTTCCAGCCTTTATTCCGAGGAAGAGATCAAGGCCATGAATGATGAGGAAACCGTAACTGCACTGAATGCCATGTGGAATAATTTCTGTGTGACAGATGCCTTTGAGCCCGGATCTGTTGTAAAGCCTATTGTTATGGCAGGCGCTTTGGAAAAAGGCAGCATAGCAGAGGGAGATAATTTTGTCTGTGACGGCGGACAGGCGTTTGGAGCCAATAACAACACATTTATTAAATGTGCGGTTTATCCGGATTCCCATGGAACAGAGGATCTGATGCATGTGATCGCCAATTCCTGCAATGACGGAATGATGCAGATTGCGGAAAAAATGGGAGCAGAACAGTTTATTAAAGCGCAGAGTCTTTTTAATTTCGGAAGCAGAACCGGAATCGATCTTCCGAATGAGGGATCGGGAATTATCCATACCATGGATACCATGGGAGAGACAGAGCTTGCCTGCTCTGCTTTTGGACAGGGATATACCTGTACCATGCTCCAGGAGATCAATGCCATGAGTTCTGTTATTAACGGAGGCTACTATTATCAGCCTCATCTTGTAAAAGAAATACAGGACAGCAATGGAAGCACTGTAAAAACAGTGGAACCTGTTCTTTTGAAACAGACTATTTCCTCTGAAATTTCCGCAGCTATCCGTTCTTATATGGAAGACAGTGTCATTGAGGGAACCAGCCGCCATTCCAAGGTACAGGGATATAGTTCAGGCGGTAAGACCGGTACAGCGGAAAAATTCCCCCGTGGAAACAAAAAGTATCTGGTTTCCTTTATTACCTTTGCCCCGGTAGAAGAACCGCAGGTGATCGTATATGTGGTTGTTGACGAGCCAAACGCAGAGGAGCAGGCTGACAGTAAATATCCCCAGTACATTGCCCAGGGAATTCTTTCTGAGCTTCTTCCGTATCTGAATGTTGAGCCGGATGAGGCAGAGGAAGGCGTAGTTCCTGAAACAGAGCTCTGGGAAGGCTTTGACGGTGTGCTGGAAGATGTTTCCGGCAGTGATGTGGATGAAGAAGGAAATATGGTAGATGCAGAGGGAAATCTGATTGATATGGAAGGAAACCGGGTAGACGAGCAGGGCTATCTTCTTAATGAAAATGGAGAGAGAAAGCTGAACGAAAACGGGGAGTATATCAAATCAGAAAATCTGGAAAGCTTTTCCGGGGAAACGCTTCCGGCTTCAGAAAGCGGAGAAGCAGTGGGAGATGCAGTTTCCAACCCGGCAGCGCCGGCGCCGCCGGAAAATCCGGAGGATCCCATTGTAGGAAATGATATGGAAAGTAATGGTCTGACAAACGAAGAGGCCGGATTGGAATAAAAGAAAGATAAAAACATACCCCGCAGAGAGGAATCATATATTTTTGTGATGATCTCTGTGGGGCATTTTTATGAAAAAAAACATGACCTTTCATAAGAAAAAGGTATGGGTTGTTTTTTTATGCTGCGGAGCAATGATGCTGGGACTTCTGGGAAGACTTGTGTGGCTGATGGGCTTCCGGTCTGATTATTATTATGAAAAGGCAGAAGATCTTCATGAAAGGGAAAGGGATATCAAGGCAGCCAGAGGAGAGATACTGGATGCAAAAGGTAAAGTCCTTGCAGCAAACAAAACCGTGTGTACGGTTTCTGTGATTCACAGCCAGATCAAAGACCCGGAAAAAGTGATCCGTCTTCTGGTGTCGGAGCTTGGCCTGTCAGAGGAAACAGTGAGAAAAAAGGTGGAAAAAAATTCATCCATAGAACGGATCCGCACCAATGTGGAAAAAGAAACAGGAGATGCCATTCGAAAGGCAGGACTGGACGGGGTAAAGGTGGATGAGGATTATAAAAGATACTATCCCTATGACTCTCTGGCATCCAAAGTCCTTGGCTTTACAGGGGGAGATAATCAGGGGATCATTGGACTGGAAGTAGAATATGAAGAGGTTCTGAAAGGGATTCCGGGAAAGATCTTGACCACTACAGATGCCAGAGGCGTGGAGATCGACGGTCTTGGAGAACGGAGAGCAGAGCCTGTTAAGGGAAATACGCTGAGACTGAGTCTTGATATCAGTATCCAGGAGTTTGTGCAGCAGGCTGCTCTGAAGGTTATGGAAGAGAAGCAGGCCGAAAGGGTGTCCATTCTTCTGATGAATCCCCAAAACGGAGAAATTTATGCCTGTGTCAATGTTCCGGAATTTAATCTGAATGAACCCTTTGTTCTGAATACCGGACAGGATACCGCATCCATGGATCAGAAAAAAGCCCAGGATCTTCTTAATCAGATGTGGAGAAATCCCTGTCTGAATGATACCTATGAACCTGGCTCTACCTTTAAGATCATTACCATGGCGGCGGGGCTTCAGGAAGGGGTGGTGTCATTAAATGACAGATTCTACTGCCCGGGATATAAGCTGGTGGATGACAGAAGGATCCACTGTGCAAACAGAAGAGGACACGGCTCTCAGAATTTTGTGGAGGGAGCCCAGAATTCCTGCAACCCTGTATTTATTGAAGTGGGGCTGCGTCTTGGAGTGGAAAATTATTATAAATATTTCAGGCGGTTTGGGCTTATGAAACAGACCGGGATCGATCTTCCGGGAGAGGCAGGAACCATTATGCACAAAATGGAAAACATGGGAAATGTAGAACTGGCTACAGTTTCCTTTGGACAGTCTTTCCAGATCACGCCGGTACAGCTTGCCACTACTGTAAGCTCGCTTATCAATGGCGGAAACAGGATTACTCCCCATTTTGGAGTGGCGGTTCAGAGCGCAGACGGAACTCAGGTAAAAGAACTGGAATACCCGGTGGAAACCGGGATCGTTTCTTCTGAGACTTCAGAAACAGTGAGAAAAATCCTGGAAACGGTAGTGTCTGAAGGCTCCGGAAAGAATGCTGCCATTGAAGGCTATTCCATTGGCGGAAAAACAGCCACCTCACAGACTCTTCCCAGAAGTGCAAACCGTTATATTTCTTCCTTTCTGGGATTTGCTCCGGCAGAGGAACCAAAGGTACTGGCTCTTTGTATTATCCATGATCCTCAGGGGATTTATTACGGAGGAGCCATTGCGGCTCCTGTAGTGCGCAGCATTTTTGACAATGTGCTTCCGTATCTGGGAATTGAAAAAACAAAGTCAGAAAAATCAGAGGAGGATGAGCGGAGCCTGTCCGGACAAGAGGAGCAGTAAAAGAAAACGCGCCATTATTAACTGACAGTAACAGTGCCATTACTGAGGGTTGATAATTTCCCGGAAAAGCCTTATACTGGTTATGATATAAAAACAAAAGAATGATAAGAGGTGTGAGGATGAATTATCAAGTTGTAATACCGGTTCTGGTTTCTTTTGCAATCAGCCTGATTCTGGGACCTGTGATTATCCCGTTTCTCAGAAAACTGAAAATGGGCCAGACAGAACGGGTGGAGGGCGTGCAGTCCCATCTGAAAAAAGCAGGAACTCCTACCATGGGAGGCATTATATTTCTGATTGCGGCAGTTGTAACGTCTCTGTTTTATGTAAAGGATTATCCGGCTATCATTCCGATCCTGTTTCTGACACTGGGATTTGGAATCATCGGATTTCTTGATGACTATCTGAAGGTTGTGCTGAAGCGTTCCGACGGTCTTCTTGCATGGCAGAAATTTCTGCTTCAGGTGGTAGTTACTGGTATTTTTGCCTTTTATATCCTTAACTATACAGATATTTCTCTGACCATGAAAATCCCGTTCTGGCCGGAACACTATCTGAATCTTGGTGTGCTGGCAGTTCCTCTTCTGTTTATCGCTGTGATCGGTACGGTAAACGGCGTCAACTTTACAGACGGTCTTGACGGTCTTGCATCCAGTGTGACGCTGATCGTTGCAGTTTTCTTTACTGTGATGTCCATTGGAACAAAAAGCGGGATTGAGCCTGTTACCTGCGCAGTTGTAGGCGGTCTTATGGGCTTCCTTCTTTTTAATGTATACCCTGCCAGAATTTTTATGGGAGATACCGGATCTCTGGCTCTGGGCGGCTTTGTGGCCGGAACAGCCTATGTGCTTCAGATGCCTTTGTTCCTTCTCCTGGTGGGACTGATCTATTTTGTTGAGGTTCTTTCTGTTATGATCCAGGTAACATACTTTAAAGCTACTCACGGAAAACGAATCTTCAAAATGGCCCCTATCCATCATCATTTTGAGCTTTGCGGCTGGTCAGAGACAAGGATCGTGGCAGTGTTCTCAGTGGTAACTGCTGTGATGTGCCTGATCGCATTTCTGGCGCTTTAATTGAAGGAGGAAAACAGTGATGGACTTAAAAGGAAAACGGGTTCTGGTATTTGGTTCCGGAAAAAGCGGAATCGGAGCAGCAGAGCTTCTGGGACAGGTTGGAGCCTGCCCGGTTCTGTATGACGGAAACCCGGATCTGGACAAAGAAGCAGTATTACATAAGACTGCCAGCATAAAAGAAACGGATATCTACGCAGGCGGGCTTCCGGAAGAGGTGCAGAAAAGCCTTGATCTGGCAGTGTTAAGCCCCGGGGTACCGACGGACCTTCCTCTGGTAAAAAGCTTTTATGAGCAGGGCCTTCCGGTGTGGGGAGAGGTTGAACTTGCTTTCCGTACAGGGAAAGGGCGAGTTCTTGCAATTACCGGAACAAACGGAAAAACAACAACAACAGCCCTTCTTGGAAAGATCATGGAGGATGCCGAGGATTCTGTATTTGTAGTTGGAAATATCGGAACTCCTTATACTTCCAAAGCTCTGGAAATGACCGAGGATTCTGTGACAGTGGCTGAGATCTCCAGCTTTCAGCTTGAAACCATTGAAAAGTTCGCTCCTTGTGTCAGCGCGATTCTGAATATAACAGAGGATCATCTGAACCGTCATCATACTATGGAAGAATATATCCGTGTGAAGGAACTGATCGTAAAAAATCAGAAGCCGGAGGATGTGTGTGTTCTGAACTATGAGGATCCGGTTCTCAGAGAATTCGGAAAAAATATTGTGCCGCAGACCGTATATTTTTCCAGTGAAAGAAGACTGGAAAAAGGAATTTTCCTGGAGGACGGACAGATCATTCTGAAAACAGAGGATCAGGAGATTTCTCTTGTAAAAACAGACGATCTGAAGCTGCTGGGCAAACATAACTTTGAAAATGTAATGGCTGCAGCGGCTATGGCCTATTATGCAGGCGTATCTGTTGAAAGTATCCGAAAAAGTATCTGCGAATTTACAGCGGTAGAGCACAGGATCGAGTATGTGACTGAAAAGAACGGAGTTGTCTATTACAATGATTCCAAAGGAACCAATCCGGATGCGGCAATCAAGGGAATCCAGGCAATGAACCGTCCTACCTGGCTGATCGGAGGCGGTTACGACAAAGGCTCCAGCTATGATGAATGGCTGAACAGTTTTGACGGCAAGGTAAGAAGTCTGGTTCTCATCGGACAGACAAAGGAAAAAATCAGAGAGGCTGCAGAGCGGCTGGGTGTTTGTTCCTGCATTCTCTGTGAAAATCTTCAGGAAGCAGTAAAGATCTGCGCAGAAAAGGCTCAGCCGGGTGAGGCGGTTCTTCTTTCTCCTGCCTGCGCAAGCTGGGGACAGTTTGACAATTATGAGCAGCGCGGAGACTGTTTTAAGGAATATGTAAAAAATCTCTGATGGATATGAGGGTAAAAATGACCGGAAGTACGCAAATGTACGAACCGGTCATTTTTTATGAAAAACTTCATATTTATTAATAACGCGGCAGCAGGGAGGCACTTATGTCACAGCAGCCACAGAGAAAAAAGGGAAGACCCGATGCCCTTCTGTTGATCCTTGTGATTTTTCTTGCAGTATTCGGTCTGGTGTTTCTGTACAGCGCCAGTTCTTACAATGGGAGAGTGAGATTTCATGATTCCTTTTATTATTTCAAAAAACAGCTGTTTGCAACAGCCCTGGGACTGGCAGCCATGTATGTGGTATCGGAAACGGATTATCATTTCTGGGTTTCGCTTGCTCCGGTTGTTTATCTGATGTCTGTTGTTCTGTCTACGGCTGTTCTTCTGGTGGGACAGGAGATCAATGGATCCAAAAGATGGCTGAGCCTGGGACCTCTGTCTTTTCAGCCTTCAGAATTTGCCAAAGTGGCAGTGATTCTTTTTCTTGCATGGCAGATTGACAGAAGCCGCAAAAAAACATCCGGCATATGGTTTATGTGCCGTACCATGGCAACACTTCTTCCTATTGTGGGACTGGTGGGTTCCAACAATCTCAGTACGGCTATCATTATTCTGGGAATCGGAGTGATCCTTATTTTTGTGTCAAGTCCGGGATATGTGCAGTTCGTCGGTATGGGAAGTGCGGGAGTTGCATTTATTACAGTGTTTCTTGCTGCAGAAAGCTATCGTCTGGAACGTCTGGCTATCTGGAGAAATCCGGAAAAATATGAAAAAGGCTTTCAGACCATTCAGGGACTGTACGCCATAGGAAGCGGCGGGCTGTTCGGGCGGGGGCTGGGCAGCAGTCTCCAGAAGCTGGGCTTTGTTCCGGAAGCTCAGAATGACATGATCTTTTCTATTATATGTGAAGAGCTGGGGCTTGTGGGAGCCGGGATTCTGATCATAATATTTGCCCTTCTTTTATGGCGGCTCTGCGTGACAGCCATGCACAGCAGAGATCTTCAGGGAACTCTGATCAGCGCCGGTATTATGGGGCATATGGCAATTCAGGTGATTCTTAACATTTCTGTTGTTACCAACACGATCCCCAATACGGGAATCACCCTTCCTTTTATCAGCTATGGAGGAACCTCCGTGGTATTTCTTCTGGCAGAGATGGGGCTGGCTCTCAGTGTGAGCAGTCACAGAAAAGAAAAAACAGCATAGGATAAAAGGAAGAGGGCTTTTGGGGAGTGACGGTTTGGATAAAATTCGCATTACAGGAGGAAAGCCGCTTCAGGGTACCATATCCATACAGGGCTCCAAAAATTCTGCGCTGCCCATGATGACAGCTTCTTTGCTTCACAGAGGAGTCAGCGTGCTGAAGGGATGTCCTGCCATAGCTGATGTGTATTGTATGGAGGACATTCTCAGATCCCTGGGTGCTCTTACCTGGTGGGAAAAAAATACCCTTTATCTTGACTGTAGCAGAGCGGATGGAACAGAAGTTTCCGGAGACAGTACCGGAAAAATGCGATCATCAGTGATTCTTCTGGGGGCGCTTCTGGCAAGGAACAAAAAAGGCTCCATGGGATATCCCGGAGGCTGCGTAATAGGAAAACGTCCGGTTGATCAGCATTTGTATGTGCTGCGCTGTCTGGGAGCCTGTGTACAAGAAAAAGAAAACAGTCTGGAAGCTGAGGCCGGATGTCTGAAAGGGGCAGAGATTGTTTTTGGAAAAATCAGCGTAGGCGCTACAGAGCAGGGGATTCTGGCCGCTGTTCTGGCAGAGGGGCATACGGTTCTCAGAAACTGTGCCAGAGAGCCGGAAATCGTGTGGCTGTGCAGATATCTTCGCAGCATGGGAGCTGAAATTCAGGGAGAAGGAACTCACTGTATCAGAATCACAGGCGTGAAAGAATTAAAAGCCGGAAATATGCAGATTCCTCCTGACCGTATTGTGGCGGGAACATATTTATGTGCTGCAGCGGCAACAAGAGGGAAGATTACGATCTCCAATCCGCCTGAGGGAGAGCTGGATGCATTTCTTGAAGTGTATGGGAAAATGGGTGGACAATATAACCGCAGGAGTGGTAAACTAATAGCTGACGGAAGCGGAACAGCATTTCCGGTACCGTTTCTGGAAACGGATACGTATCCGGGGTTTCCCACAGATCTTCAGTCTCCTCTCATGGCAGTACTGACAACCATTCCGGGGAAAAGCCGCATACGGGAAAATATTTTTGAAAACCGGTTCAGGATTGTAGAGGAACTGAATAAAATGGGCGCCTCTGTTGCTGTTTCCGGCAGAGAGGCCAGTATACAGGGAGGAACCTGTCTCAGAGGATGTACAGTGAGAGCCAGAGAACTGCGAGGGGGAGCGGCGCTGCTTGTGGCAGCTCTTGCGGCGCAGGGGGAAACTGTCATCGAAGGATGTTCCTTTATTTACCGGGGATATGAGCATATATGTGAGGATCTGGCGTCTTTGGGCGCGCAGATAGAAGAGGATACAGGAACTGCATTTTTATGAGAACATCAAAATACAGAAAAAAACTGAACATATCGGATAAGCAGAAAAAAATAGTACTTGGGGGAATAGGAGCCTGTCTTCTGGCAGGTGTGCTTTTTTTCTTTCTTTATTTTAAGGTAGAAAATGTGGAGATTATGGGAAGCGGTCATTATACGGAAAAAGAGATAAAGGCCATGGTCCTTCGGGGACCAATGGCAGAAAACTCTGTTCTTGCCCCCATCCTTTATACCACAGACGACACAGGGGATATTCCCTTTGTGGAAGGCTTTAAGGTGACACGGTCAAACAGAAACACCATCGTGGTCAGCATAAAGGAAAAGAAGGCAGTGGGCTGTATTCCTTATCTGGACAGCTATATTTATTTTGACCGGAACGGCATGTTTATTGAAAGTGAAAAAACACAGGATAAAAAAGTTCCTTTTTTTGACGGGATATCTGTGAAACGGGTAGTAAAAGGAGAAAAGCTTCCCATAAAAGAAACCGTTCTGAATACAGCGGTTGCTCTTTCTACTATTTTTGCCAAAAATGACAGTCTGCCGGATCATATTCAATTTGACGAAAGCTACGAGATCAGTCTTCTTTACGGAGATATTACAGTCAGTCTGGGCAAAGATGTGAACCTTGAAGATAAAATGACCAGGGTGATCGCGATTCTTCCCCAGCTTGCAGGTCAGAAAGGCATCCTGCATGCGGAAAATGTAACGGATTCTGTAAAGACCATTACCTTTGAGGCGGAAATAGAGGAAGTGACAGCAGAAAACTGGACCGGCGGATACGATGAAAACGGTGAATATACCGGAGACGGCGAGTATGATGAAAGCGGAAAATATGTGGGAGCGAAGCCTATGACAGCTCTTGACTATGCTCTTGAAAAATGGGTTGGCGGCTATGATGAGGAAGGCGATTACACCGGAGAGGGCGAGTATGATGCCAACTGGAATTATGTAGGTCCTGCTCCCACACAGGAAACCATTGACGCAATGGGAGACTGGACAGGAGGATATAATGAAGAGGGCGGATTCACCGGAACCGGAGAGTACGACAGAGAGGGAAATTATGTAGGCCCAATGCCGGAAAATACGGAAGAAGCTGACGGAAACAGTGAGGACGGAAGCTCTGAAGACAGCTCTTACGGGTCAGAAGGAGAGTATTCCGATTCGGGATATGAGGACGGTTACAGCGAGGAATCCGGTGAGTATTCGGATGGTTCAGAGGAAACAGGAGCCTATGATGAAAGCGGGGAAGACGCTTATTACGGCGATGGATATTAAGCTGGAAATGACGAAAATACATGAAAAAAGTATAAAAAAACAAAAATAGTAGTTGATTAATTTTAGAAAAAAATATATGATATACTATATGCAGGTAGATTACGATAAATATCGGGGAAATAAAAGGAGGAAGTACATTGTTAGAGATTATGTCAAATGAAGCTGAGTCCTCTGCCAAGATTATAGTCATTGGTGTGGGCGGAGCTGGAAATAATGCTGTAAACAGAATGGTGGAAGAGACCATCGGAGGAGTTGAGTTTGTAGGTGTCAACACTGACAAACAGGCCTTAACCCTCTGTAAAGCTCCAACAGTACTTCAGATTGGTGAAAAGATAACGAAAGGTCTTGGTGCTGGAGCACAGCCGGAAGTTGGTCAGAAGGCCGCTGAGGAAAGTATAGAAGAAGTAAAACAGTTAATAGAAGGCGCTGATATGGTATTTGTTACCTGTGGTATGGGCGGCGGCACCGGAACAGGTGCGGCACCGGTAATCGCAGCAGCAGCAAAGGAAATGGGAATCCTTACTGTTGGCGTGGTAACAAAACCTTTCCGTTTTGAAGCAAAGACACGTATGAACAATGCTCTTGCAGGAATCGAGAATCTGAAAAAAGCAGTGGATACACTGATCGTTATTCCAAATGACAAGCTTCTCGAGATCGTTGACCGCCGGACAACCATGCCGGAGGCACTCCGCAAGGCTGACGAAGTTCTTCAGCAGGCGGTTCAGGGAATCACCGATTTGATCAATCTGCCGGCACTGATCAATCTTGACTTTGCAGATGTTCAGACTGTTATGACAGACAAGGGCATCGCTCATATCGGTATTGGAGAGGCAAGAGGAGATGACAAGGCTATGGAAGCTGTTCAGCAGGCAGTATCCTCCCCGCTTCTTGAGACAACCATTAAAGGCGCAACTCATGTAATCATTAATATTTCAGGTGATATTTCTCTTATGGATGCAAATGATGCAGCAAGCTATGTACAGGAGCTGACAGGAGAGGAAGCAAATATCATCTTTGGTGCGATGTATGATGATTCTGTTGCAGATTATGCAAGAATCACAGTTATCGCTACAGGACTTACCGATGCAGCTCCAAAGACAGGTTCTTCCTTTGGCGGAAGAAGCAATGCATCTTCACCGTTTTCTGTAAGAAAACCGGCTGCACAGACAGGAGCAGCAAAGCAGGCTGGCGGTATCAATATGCCGAGCTTTTCTCTTCCGAACATGAATTCATCTTATGGTACAAAGATGCCTACAAGTACAGTTCAGAAAAAGGATATCCAGATTCCGGATTTCCTGAAAAACAGATAAAACTGAAACCAATGCAAAAAGGACATTGCCTGCGGGCAATGTCCTTTTTTAAACAGCTTTATACTGACATATGAAACAGCATATACAGACCGGACTGTATATGTTTGCTTCCGGCAAAAGGTGTCAGCATTTACATGCAAAAGTTTTGCACTTTGTTTCTTTGCTTGTGCCGGCATTCTGACCGTTGATGTCAATGGCAGAGGCCGTACATTTACAGTGCTCGTTGTAAGTGCACTCATGAGCCTTGCAGTCAATACGGATTTTTTCGCAGCCGCAGGATTCTTTTTCACTGTTTGTTACTGAGGCGCTGTTCCGGTCACGGAAACTTCCGCAGCTGGTTTCATCAGAAACCCGGGCATCATGCCCCATTACTTCGATCTCTCCGCGGGAGCACAGCTGATCTTTGTTATAAATACAGGTTACTGCACTGCAGTTGAGTATTGTCATGGTTGTGTCCTCCTTAAATAAATCATTGCCTTATGTAATATTTCCGTATTTTCGGATTTTATTCTGCAGATTAACAGGGTAAGGATTATCACGGCAAAATTATCACAGAAAAATGTAGTATACAGTAAAAAAAGAGGGCAGCATTTGTGGTCAAAAAATTTTAAATTTTTTGAAATAACGCAATATTTTTATTGTGTATCATCACAGAATATGTTATATTAGTTACATACAGGGAGCAATCGCCCACAAAGGGGTGAGCTCGCAAAAATAAGTGTAAAATGCCGCTTTTCAGCGAACAAGATCTGTAAGCGACATTTCTGTAAGCAAGTTATCAGTGAAAGGATAAATATTTTTAAGACAGCCTTTTAAAATGTTTATCGCCACCATCTCCATCCTATGTAAGATTGAGGTCATTACTCTTTAATACAATTGCTCCCGTATAAAATAAAAACTGCAGTACCGATAACGGCAGGTTGTCGTAACGAAATAAACACGGAGAACTGATGATGACAGGATTTCTGTCGGAAGGAGTTCTTTTTTTATTTATCAGGAAAGCAGGATAATTTATACCACCCGTCCCGGCAGACAAAAACGTTCCGTTTTGCTGTTTGCCGGAAAAGCAGTAATTCTGTACGGATCTTCACAGGAAATAAAACACGGAATTCCGGCAGAATAGGAAAAGGTTCCTGACAGGAGACTGTCATTGAAAATGGTTAAAAAAAACACATAAAAGTTCTTGACTTTACATGAAAGTCATGATATCCTGTTACAGTACGTGAAGAAAACAAAGCAGAGTTCACTCTCACCTTAGCGCACAGGATGCGTCTCGGGTTTATATGTCTCAGCATTTGTAAGAAGGGATTTTCCTTTCGGATAAATGCACAGCGCAGAAGCTGTCTGTTGATACCAGAGAGCCGTGCAGCGGGAATATGAGCAGAGTGTGGATTCGTCCATGCTTTTTTTGTTTCACAGAAACGTGCAAAAGTCAGGGTATATCATTTACAGGTATGGAGGTGTACAACAATTAGCAATTTAATGATTAACGAACAAATCAGAGACAAAGAAGTACGTCTGATCGGAGCAGACGGAGCCCAGCTTGGTATCATGTCTGCAAAAGAGGCCATGTTTAAGGCACAGGAGGCAGGACTTGACCTTGTAAAGATCGCACCGCAGGCAAAGCCGCCGGTATGCAAGATCATTGATTACGGAAAATACCGTTACGAACTTTCCCGTAAGGAAAAAGAAGCCAAAAAGAAACAGAAAACGATTGACATTAAAGAGGTACGTCTCTCTCCTAATATTGATACGAATGACTTAAAGACAAAGGTAAACGCTGCAAGGAAATTCCTTACAAAAGGTGACCGCGTAAAAGTCACTCTGCGTTTCCGTGGAAGAGAAATGGCTCATATGGCAAGCAGCAGACACGTGCTGGATGATTTTGCGGAGCTTCTGAAAGATATCGCTGTAGTGGAAAAAGCTCCCAAGATCGAGGGAAGAAGCATGACAATGTTTCTCAGCGAAAAACGTTAAGCAATTACTGTTTCCGTGTCCGGTTACGGACACAGCAGTAATGTGAAATATAAAACAGAACCACGAATCAAGGAGGAAATAAAAATGCCTAAGATTAAAACATGTAGAGCAGCAGCAAAACGCTTCAAAAAAACTGGTACCGGAAAGATCATGAGAAACAAAGCTTATAAGAGCCATATCTTAACAAAGAAATCTCAGAAAAGAAAGAGAAATCTCAGAAAGGCCACTGTTGTTGATTCCACAAACCTGAAGAATATCAAGAAAGCACTGCCTTATTTATAAGAAGTAAGAAGAGAAGACGAACAGGAGGAAATTAAGAAATGGCAAGAATTAAAGGCGGATTAAACGCAAAGAAAAAACATAATCGTACATTAAAGCTGGCAAAGGGTTACAGAGGAGCCCGTTCCAAACAGTATAGAATTGCAAAACAGTCTGTAATGAGAGCTCTTGCAAGCTCCTACGCAGGAAGAAAGCAGAAAAAACGTCAGTTCAGACAGCTCTGGATCGCACGTATCAACGCTGCTGCAAGAATGAACGGACTTTCCTACAGCAAGATGATGCACGGACTGAAAGTTGCAAACATCGACATCAACAGAAAGATGCTTGCTGAGCTTGCAGTAAACGATGCAGAAGGCTTCAAAGCACTTGCAGAGATTGCTAAAAAAGCGATCGCATAAGTAAATAATGAATCACAGGAGAGACATCTCCTTCCGGAACCGGTATTCTGTATAGGATACCGGTTTTTTAAATATAAATATTTTATAAATTTACACTTGAAATCAAATATACCAGATGCTATAATCAAAACATTAAAGTATTAGCGAGCGAAAGTCAGAGGGGAAGCCAAAGCCGGCTGGTGATCCAGTGGGCTTTTTTAACCTTATCTGTCCGCAGAAGAACAGGATACTGATAATCGTTACAAGTTTAAGGAGGAGATTTGTTATGAGAAACTGGAAAAAAGTGTTAAGTGTAACAGCAGCAGCTGCAGTGGCAGCAACAGCAGCCATGCCCACAGCGGTATTTGCAGAAGGAGACGAAACTTTTAAAATCGGCGTGATCGGACCGATGACAGGTGATTATGCACAGTATGGTACAAATGTGTATAACGCAGCAAAAATCGCAGCAGACGAGATCAATGAAGCCGGCGGATTTAACGGATATCAGGTGGAGGTACTTGATGCCGGAGATGATATGGGAGATCCGGAGAAAGCAGTAAATGCTTACAACGACCTTCTTGATAAAGGAATGCAGATGCTTTGCGGAGCAACTACTTCCGGTTCCTGTATTGCAGTAGGAGCAGAGGCGGCAGAGAGTACTTTCCTGTTTACACCGTCTGCAACAGCTGTTGATTCTATTACAGCAGGAAGCAATGAGTTCCGTATGTGCTTTACAGACCCGGCTCAGGGAGCAAAGTCTGCAGAGTATATCGGCGAGCATGGACTTGCGACAAAGGTAGCGGTTCTCTATGATTCCATGGCTGATTATAACTCCGGCGTACATGATTCCTTTGTGGAAGCGGCAGAAGAAAATGGTCTTGAGATTGTTGCTGACGAGGCATATACAACAGACAATAACACAGACTATTCCGTACAGCTGAAAAAAATTGCTGACAGCGGCGCAGAACTTCTTTTCCTGCCAAACTACTATTCAGATAATGCTCTGATCCTTCAGCAGGCATCCGAAGCTGGAATGGATATCAAATTCTTTGGTGTTGACGGTATGGACGGAATCCTTGGCGTTGAGAACTTTGATACCTCCCTTGCAGAAGGCGTTATGCTTCTGACTCCTTTCTCTGCAACTTCAGAGGATGAGGCAAGCCAGGCATTTGTAAAAGCTTACGGCGATGCCAATAACGGCGAGACTCCTAATCAGTTCGCAGCAGATGCTTATGATGTGATCTATGCAATGAAGGCAGCAGCAGATGCAGCAGAGATCACACCGGATATGGCAAACGAGGATATCAGTGTGGCAATGTCTGAGGCTATGCTTGAGATCGAGCTTGACGGACTTACCGGAAAAGCTACATGGACAGAAGACGGCGAGTGCGACAAGGAGCCTAAGGCATTTGTGATTGAAAACGGCGAATACAAAGAAATGGAATAATCAGTGAATAAATATACACTGGAAAATTAAGGGACGGGGGATGGTGCCTGTGCATAAGGACTGTCCTCCGTTTCTTTTTATGCAACAATAAAATTTTTATATGAGGTGCACTATGAGTTTTATATCTTATTTAAAAGATGGAATCAGCCTGGGAAGTATCTATGCGATCATTGCACTGGGCTACACGATGGTGTATGGAATCGCGAAGATGCTGAACTTTGCCCATGGTGATGTCATCATGGTCGGAGCTTTTGTGATCCTCACCGCAGTCACCAGAGGAGGAATGGGGCCGGTTCCGGCAGTGATACTTTCTGTTGTGGTGTGTACGGTACTGGGCGTTGTGATCGAAAAGGTCGCATATCGTCCTCTCAGAAAAGCGTCCTCCAATCTTGCGGTTCTGATCACTGCAATTGGTGTCAGCTACCTTTTGCAGAATCTGGCTCTTCTGATCTTCGGAGCAGATGCCAAGAGCTTTGTTACAGTGATTGACGTTCCGTCAGTGACTCTGTTTGACGGACAGCTTGTCATTAAAGGAATCACGATCGTTACGATTGTTGTCAGTGTTGTCATTATGGTGGCTCTGACCTGGTTTGTACGTAAAACCAAGCCCGGACGCGCCATGCAGGCAGTTTCTGAGGACAGAGATGCAGCTCAGTTAATGGGCGTGAATGTAAATGCAACTATTTCACTGACCTTTGCCATTGGTTCAGGTCTTGCTGCTATCGCAGGACTTCTTCTCTGCTCTGCATATCCCACACTGACTCCGTATACAGGGGCAATGCCTGGTATCAAAGCCTTTGTGGCGGCAGTTTTCGGCGGTATCGGATCAATCCCGGGAGCCATGGTGGGCGGTATCCTTCTGGGAATTATTGAGATTTTCGGAAAAGCCTACATTTCATCCCAGGTTGCGGACGCGATCGTGTTTGCAGTACTGATTGTCGTGCTCCTTGTGAAACCTACCGGACTGTTTGGCAAAAACATTCAGGAGAAAGTATAAGGTGGCCGATATGAAAAAAAAGATGAATAAAACAACAAGAAGTAATTTTATAACATATGGAATTGTGATCGTTCTGTTTGCAGTAGTCCAGACTCTTTCCTCCACAGGAAATCTCTCCAGACTTCTGACAGGACTTCTGGTTCCTCTGTGCGTTTATACGATCGCAGCAATCTCTCTGAACCTTGTAGTAGGATTTTCCGGCGAGCTGAGTCTGGGTCACGCAGGCTTTATGTGCGTAGGCGCATATTCCAGCGCTCTGTTTTCCCATCTTGCGGCAGACGCTCTTCCGCCTGTTCCGAGATTTATTCTGGCGATCCTGATCGGAGCGGCAGTGGCAGGTGTGTTTGGTATTTTGATCGGTATTCCGGTTCTGAGACTTCGGGGCGATTATCTTGCCATTGTTACCCTTGCTTTTGGTGAGATTATTAAGAATCTGATCAACATTCTTTATGTTGGTGTGGATAAAAACGGTATTCATGCGACAACAACATCCTCAGGCCTTGAGCTTGCGGCAGGCGGCAAAAAGATTATGAAGGGCGCTCTTGGTATTTCCGGAACAGCCACTCTTTATAAAGATATTAAGCCATATTTTTTCCTGATCGGTGTGATCCTTGTTCTGCTTACCCTGTTTATTGTTCAGAATCTGGTTCATTCCAGAAGCGGCCGTGCTGTTATGTCCACAAGAGATAACCGTATTGCTGCAGAATCAGTGGGAATCAATGTGACAAAATACAAGCTTCTGGCATTTACGGTTTCCGCAGCTCTGGCAGGTGTGGCAGGTGTGCTTTATGCCCATAATATTTCCATGCTTAAGGTGTCGGTATTTGACTATAATATGTCGATCCTGATTCTGGTATATGTGGTTCTGGGCGGTATCGGAAATCTCCGTGGTTCCATGATCGCGGCGATCATCCTTTATGCTCTTCCGGAACTTCTCCGCGGATTTGCAAATTATCGTATGCTGATCTATGCGATTGTTCTGATCGTCATGATGCTCTTTAACTGGGCTCCGGCAGCAAGAACATGGAGAAGCCGTATGGCAGAAAAAATCCGGGGCGGAAAAATGAAAAAGGAGGCGGCTTGATTATGGCAATGCTGGAAGTAAATCATTTGTCAATTCAGTTTGGTGGTCTTCGCGCAGTTGACGGCTTTCATATTAATATAGAAAAAGGCCAGCTTTACGGACTGATCGGTCCCAACGGGGCTGGAAAAACAACAGTTTTTAATCTTCTGACAGGCGTATATAAGCCTACAGAAGGAATTATCAGACTGGACGGACAGGATATTACAGGAAAAAGCACGATAGAGATTAATAAGGCCGGAATTGCCCGTACCTTCCAGAATATCCGTCTGTTTAAGGATATGTCGGTTCTGGATAATGTAAAGGTTGGTCTTCATAACCATTATCAGTATTCTACTCTGACCGGAATCCTGAGACTGCCGAAGTATTTTAAAGTTGAAAAAGAAATGAACGAGAAGGCAATGGAGATTCTGAAGGTCTTTGATCTGGACAAAGAAGCTGAGATCCTTGCAGGAAACCTTCCTTATGGTAAACAGCGTAAACTGGAAATTGCCCGGGCTCTTGCCACAGATCCAAAGCTTCTGCTTCTGGATGAGCCGGCAGCCGGAATGAATCCAAATGAGACTCAGGAGCTGATGGATACCATTCGTTTTGTACAGGAGCATTTCCATATGACTACCCTTCTCATTGAGCATGATATGAAACTGGTGGGCGGTATCTGCGAAAAGCTGACCGTGCTGAATTTCGGACAGGTGCTTACTGAGGGAGAAACCTCAGAGGTACTGAATGATCCGACCGTTATCACGGCATATCTGGGAGAATAGGAGGAACGTAATCATGGCAATGTTGGAAGTAAAGGATCTTCAGGTTTATTATGGGGTGATCCAGGCTCTGAAGGGAATTTCTTTTGAGGTAAATCAGGGGGAGGTAATTGCTCTGATCGGCGCCAATGGTGCAGGAAAGACTACAACCCTTCAGACACTGACAGGAATTCTTCCGGCCAAAGCGGGAAGCATTATGTTTGAGGGAACGGATCTTCTGAAAGTTCCGGCGCATAAGATCGTACAAATGGGAATGGCTCATGTTCCGGAGGGAAGACGAGTATTTGCTGATATGACCGTTTATGAGAATCTTCTTGTGGGCGCGTATACCCGCAAAGATAAAAACGAGATCGCGCAGAGCCTTGAAATGGTGTACAAAAGATTTCCACGTCTGAAAGAGCGTCAGGGACAGCGTTCCGGAACCTTATCAGGAGGAGAGCAGCAGATGCTGGCCATGGGACGGGCTCTTATGAGCAAACCAAGGATTATTCTGATGGATGAGCCGTCTATGGGACTGTCACCGATTTTTGTAAACGAGATCTTTGATATTATCAAAGAAGTAAGCGAAAGTGGAACTACAGTTCTTCTGGTAGAACAGAATGCAAAAAAAGCCCTTTCCATTGCAGACAGAGCTTATGTACTGGAAACAGGAAGTATTACTCTGGAAGGAAAGGCGGATGACCTGCTTCACAACGAGGCAGTACAGAAGGCTTATCTGGGAGAATAAAACAGCTTTGAAAGCTGTGGGAATGTTGCAAGGAGGAATAAGAATGGATGAGCATATAGTAATTTCAATTGCAAGACAGTATGGAAGCGGCGGACGTACCGTAGGAAAGATGCTTGCAGAAAAGCTGGGAATTTCATTCTATGACAAAGAGATCATCCGGATGGCTTCTGATGAAAGCGGGATCGATCTGGGACTTTTTGGAAAGGTTGAAGGCGGAAACAAAATAAAGCCATCCCTGTTTAATAAGTCCTCACTTTACAGGGGAAAGCTGGTTCAGCCGGACAGTAAGGAATTTATTTCTGATGAAAATATTTTCAGCTATCAGGCGAAGGTTGTAAAAGATCTTGCAGAAAAAGAATCCTATGTGATCGTAGGGCGCTGCGTGAACTATGTGCTGAAGGACCGTCCCAATACCCTGCGTGTGTTTGTACACGCGCCCTGGGATTTCCGCGTGGAACAGGCATCCGAAAAGATTTCCGGTTCCAGGGAAGAAATTGAGAAGTTTCTTTTAAAAGATGACAAAAGAAAACAGGAGTATTACCGTAAGTTTACAGGTGGTGTGTGGAATGATGCCACCAATTATGATCTTTGCCTGAACAGTGGAAAACTCGGGTTTGAAAGATGTGCGGAAGCAATTGAAGCGCAGTTAAAGATCATGCTTAACAAATAGAATATGTTCCGGAAGCTTTTGGGGAGCTTCATGAAAACCCTGAGCGGAGATTTGGGATTTCAGTATTCGGCAGGGACTGATTTTTTGTGTGAAAACAGAAATCAGTCCCTGTTTTTTCGGTTTTTAAAAGCTTACACAATCCTCTTTTATGAAACTCTGGCTGTACAGTCATGGAATCCTCTTTGTCCTGCATAGAATCTTTATGGAAGTGAGAGAACAGGAGCGGCTGCAGTTGAGAAGATCCAGAAGAAAATCTGAAAGCTGTTTTATTTGCCTGGGGATTTTGCTTGCTGTATTTGCGCTGCTGAACCGGACGAACGGCGCTGCGGTTCAGGAGACAGGTATTTCGGCAGCCGGCATAATTGCCGGAGAGGGAATGCAGAGACTGGGAAGGGATGACCGGGAAAGACCTCAGATTGCGCTGACATTTGACGACGGACCTGACCCGGAATATACCGGGAAGCTTCTGGACGGTCTGAAGGAGAGAGGAGTTAAAGTTTCCTTTTTCCTTTTGGGAAAGTCAATAGAAGGAAACGAGGATATTGTAAAAAGGATGCACAGAGAGGGTCATTTAATAGGAAACCATACCTATAATCATGTGCGGCTGGACAGAGCTTCCGATGCCGCAGCCAGGGAGGAAATACTGAAAACAAACAACAGAATTTATGAGATTACAGGAGAGTATCCTGTATACATGCGCCCTCCCTATGGCGCCTGGAAAAAGGACACAGAGTTTTGTGTAGAGATGATTCCTGTATTCTGGACCATAGACACTCTGGACTGGAAAAACCAAAATGTACAGGATGTGCTTCAAAGAGCCCGTAAAAATATAAAAAACGGTTCTGTTATTCTGATGCACGACGAGTACGAAACAACTGTGGAGGCTGCGCTTGCTCTGGTTGACGAGTTTACAGAGCAGGGATGGGAATTTGTGACAGTTGACCGTCTGATTCTTCCGTGAAGCTTGCTTTTTCTGTCTTTTTTCGCTATACTGTTAGACAATGACATACAATGAATGACAAAGGAGCAGTAAAAATGGGTCGATTTTTTAATATGGATAACAAATTTTTTGTATTTATGGGGAAGGTTGCAGATCTCTGTATGCTGAATCTTCTCTGTATTGCCTGTTGCATCCCTGTTGTTACAGCAGGAGCATCTCTGACGGCTTTATATTATGTGACACTGAAGATGGTGAGAAATGAAGAGGCATACATATTCCGAAGCTTTTTTAAATCGTTTAAAGAGAATTTTAAGCAGGCAACCATTATAAATGTGATCATGCTTATAGTAGCGGTGCTTCTTTACCTGGATACGAACATAGCCGGAAATATGGGGCAGACAACAGGAAAGATTCTGAGAATGATTTTTGCAGTATTTACTCTTTTATATGTAATGGTTCTTCTGTACGTGTACCCGGTTCTTGCCAAGTTTTATAATTCCATAAAAAATACATTCAAAAATGCGTTTTTAATGGCGATACGTCATCTTCCTTTTACATTTTTGATGTTGGTGATCTGTGTCTGTCCTCTGGCAATCTTTTTTATTCCGTCATTTCAGATACAGATGTCATTGATTCTTCTGTTTATTTTGTTTGGACCGGCAGTGATCGCATATGCCAATTCACATTTCTTTGTAAAAATCTTTGACAGGTATATTCCAAAAGAACCGGATCCGGAGGAAGCAGAGGTAATGCCCTGATGAAAGAACTGAATAAAAAAAGCCGGGAACAGTGTAAGAGCTGGAACGGAAAACCTTATCGCTCCCTGGACTATATGCTCAGGGAGCGTTTTGGTGAAAAGGTCTATAAGGTAACCTTAAACGGGGGGATGTCCTGTCCAAACAGGGATGGAACTCTTGGGACAAGAGGCTGTATTTTCTGCAGCGAGGGAGGAAGCGGAGATTTTGCGGCAGACGTATCTCTGTCTGTCACAGAGCAGATTGAAAGCCAGATCGCGCTTCTTTCCGCCAAGCGGCCTATTCAGAAATATATTGCGTATTTTCAGGCGTATACCAACACCTATGCGCCGGTGGAATATCTCAGGAAGATTTTTAAGGAGGCAATGTCTCATCCAGGGATCGTAGCCCTGTCTGTAGGAACCAGACCGGACTGTCTGGGAGAGGAGGTACTGGATCTTCTGGAAGAGCTGAACCGGATCAAGCCGGTATGGATCGAGCTGGGGCTTCAGACGATCCATGAAAAAACAGCTCAGTACATCAGAAGGGGATATCGGCTTTCCTGCTTCGATCAGGCTGTGGAGAATCTCCGCAAACGGAATATCGAAGTGATCGTTCATACGATTCTGGGGCTTCCGGGAGAGAGCAGGGAAGAGATTCTTGAGACAATGAGATATCTGAACAAAAAAGACATCCAGGGGATCAAGCTTCAGCTTCTTCATGTTCTGAAAGGGACAGACCTGGCATATGATTATCTTGCAGGAAGATTTCATGTTTATGAGAGAGAAGAATATCTGGCTTTATTGATTGAATGTCTGGAAAATCTTGATCCGGAAATCGTTATCCACAGGATTACAGGAGACGGGCCAAAAGATCTTCTGATCGCTCCTTTGTGGGCATCAAGAAAACGGGAGGTTCTGAATCTGCTTCACCATCAGATGAAAGAACAGAACAGTTACCAGGGAAAAAGTTTGAAAGTTCCTGATTGTGAAAGAGCTGAAGGAACTGACATGCTCCGGATGTAAACGAGAAAGAGGTGGTAGAATGGCAGAACCATTTACAATTTATAAACTGATGGTACTTTATATGGCCCAGCATTCCAGGGAAGAGCTGACAAATTCTCAGATTTCAGAGTTTGTGCTGGACAGAGAGTACACGGATTACCTTCATCTTCAGCAGGTGCTGTCAGAACTGGTGGAAACAGGGCTTCTGATACGGAGGACAGTTTCTAACAGTTCTCATTATGAGCTGACAGATGAGGGGAGCAAAACACTTTCCTACTTTGAAAATGATCTTTCTCAGGATATCAGAAATGAAATTGAAGAATTTCTGAGAGATTATGGATACGAGATGCCGGAAAGGATCCTTATGCCGGCCGATTATTATACAACGCCTCAGGGAACCTATGCGGTTCGGTGCCAGCTGATCGAAAAGGATGCTACGATCATGGATCTGACAATGGCTGCGCCCAGTAAAGAGGCTGCGCGGGCCATATGTAAAAGCTGGCCCCAGAAATGCCAGGATATTTATACTTCCATTATGGGAGAATTGATCTGAAAAATCTGACAATTTACGGACACTGTCAATAATTGGAGACAGTGTCTTTTTTTGTTTGTTGTTTGCAGGGAAAAGTTGCTGGAATCTGTAAAAATGTCAAGTGTAAAAATGTTGAAAAACAGGTAAAAATAGGCGAATTTGCCTTGACTTAACAACACGGGGGGGGTATAATAAGAACGATACATAGGATTAGGGAAAAATCCCTAAAATCAGAGATGGAGGAAAAAGAAGCTATGAAAAACAAAGTAGTAAGAAAACTTCTCATGGTTGGTCTCAGCTCCTCTGTAGTTCTCACAAGCACAGTAGGCGTAACAGCTGCATCTATGGATGCAACTACTACTGATGTTGTTGTTGAAAACGCAGCAGAAGATGAGGTTCTCACACCTGTTGAAGGAGAAGAAGCAGTAACAGAAGAGACCAGCGAAGAAGTGGCAGAAGAAGAAACAACAGAAGAGACTGGCGAAGAAGTGGCAGAAGAGACTGTAGAGGCAGAAACTAGAACTATTTATGTAAGTCTTATTGATGCAGATACTAAAATTCCAGTCGAAAATGGAAATATTCAGATTCAGATTGGAAAGGATGATACAACATTCCATACAGACATGCTTACTCTGCCAGAAGGCTATGAAGTTGCCAATAGAGGAGATGTATATGTAGGAACTGGAGATACTGTAAATGTCGAAGTAAGAACAATTGCTGAAGCAGAAACTAGAACTATTTATGTAAGTCTTATTGATGCAGATACTAAAATTCCAGTCGAAAATGGAAATATTCAGATTCAGATTGGAAAGGATGATACAACATTCCAT
>QFCH01002337.1_pt1 | contig 177638 bp, 189 predicted proteins | sample 5346071 | NCBI WGS metagenome assembly QFCH01 (sample SAMN09062255, study PRJNA434731) | Human gut metagenome, whole genome shotgun sequencing project. | isolation source: stool timepoint B chromium assembly | host: Homo sapiens | collected 2015
TTCAATGTGTAACACATGTATTGTAATCCTACAAAGTACATGCCTGAAATACAGGAAAAACAGCTTGACAAGACGGCAAATAAAGGGTATTATATTCACGTATTTGATTGCAAGAAGAAGTCATCCGCTTCTCACCTTACAAGGCTAAGTGCTACTAAGGTCTACGTGTGAACTTGAAGCGGACGGTGTCTACCGTCCGCTTTTGCTTGCAATGATATAAGGGAAGTCCGGTGCTGAGAAGAGGCTCTGGTTCCTGTATTTTTGGAGGTGAAAGAAGATAGCTAAGGAACTTCGTATCAATGAACAGATTCGTGCTCGTGAAGTACGTGTTGTCAGCGATACAAACGAACAGTTAGGCGTTATGAGTGTTCGCGATGCCATTCGCGAAGCAGAAGAACGCGGTTTGGACTTGGTGGAAGTAGCTCCTAATGGCAAGCCGCCAGTATGCCGTATCATGAACTATGGTAAGTATAGATATGAACAGCAGAAGCGCGAAAAGGAAGCCAAGAAAAAACAGAAGGTTTTCCAGGTTAAGGAAGTCAAGCTTCGTCCTAACATTGAAGATCATGATTTTTATGTTAAGCTCAAGCATGCACAGCGTTTCCTGGGAGATGGGAATAAGGTAAAGGTTACCATTATGTTCAGAGGTCGTGAAATGACACATCCGGAACTGGGACGTGTGGTTTTAGATCGAGTACTGAAGGAATTGGGAGATACCATTGTTCGTGAAAAGCCTCCGAAACTTGAAGGCCGTAATATGACCATGGTTATTGGCCCGAAAGCATAGGTAATCAGAGAAATCGGATTATGTGTCCGTACTTCTAAAACATTATTGAAGGAGAGTATTTAAATGCCGAAAATGAAGACACGCCGTTCTGCGGCAAAACGTTTTAGCGTTACTGGTAGCGGTAAGATTAAGAGAAATAAAGCATTCCGCAGCCACATTCTTGAAAAGAAGTCCCCGAAGAGAAAGAGAAACTTCAGAAAAGCAGCACTGGTATCCAAGGCAGACTTCAAGCGTGAAGCTAAGCTGCTTCCAAACGGTTAATTAAGGAGGACATGTAACAATGGCAAGAGTAAAAAGCGGATTGACAAATCACGCAAGACATAAAAAGATTCTGAAGCTCGCAAAGGGCTACAGAGGTGCTCGTCACGCACAGTTCCGTAAGGCAAATGAACTGGTTATGAAGGCTCTCTACTATGCTAGAAGAGACCGCAGACAGGTTAAGAGAGAATTCCGTAAGCTCTGGATCGTTCGTATCAACGCAGCAGCTCGTCTCAACGGACTTACCTACAGCCGTCTGATTGCTGGCCTGAACAAAGCTGGCGTTGCTGTAAACCGCAAGATGCTGAGCGAACTCGCTATCAGCGATCCGGCTGCATTCGCTAAGCTGGCTGAAATCGCTAAGAATGCGTAAGCAATAAAGAAAAGAGATTGTGAATATGCAGATATTCACAATCTCTTTTTTATGCGCTGACTGCGGAATGTCCGGTAGAACGATTTTCTGAAATATATTACAATGACAGAAGGAAAGGAATGAGACTGATGATTAAGGATATAAAAATGCTGGCTATCGATCTGGATGGGACACTCCTTCATGATGATATGTCCATTTCGCCGTTTACGGCGGATATACTGAAAAAGGCCTGGACTAAAGGCATTCGTATTGTTTTTGCCACCGGGCGCATGTTCTGTTCTGCCAGGGCCAAACTTCTGCCATTGCAGCTGGGAGACATCCCGGTGGTGTGTTATACGGGAGCATGGACTGCCCGGCTTGAATCGCAGCAGGTTATCTCTCAGGATGGCATATCTCCGGAACTGGCTGGCGAGATACTGGCTTTTGCCAGGGACAGGGAATGGAAGGTGCAGACCTTTATAAATGATTATGCCTATATGGCACAGCCGGATCCACTGGAACAGGAATACAGCCAGTACCGAATCCGGAAGACCATCTACACAGGGGAAGACTTCTATCATCCTGCGGAAACAGTTACCCGGATGATTATCGTGGAAAAGAATTTACAGAAGCGGGATAACATACGAAAATTCCTGGAAGATAGATTCCAGGATAGGATTTCCATAGTTTATCCGGAACGGATTTTCATTGATATACATAAAGCCGGTGTCAGCAAAGCCAATGCCATTGGTGTACTGGCAGCCCGGTGGGGAATCCGGCCGGAACAGATTGCGGCTTTTGGCAACACAGAAAACGATATTTCCATGCTCCGGTACGCGGGACATTCTTTTGCTGTGGCCAATGCGGAACCTGTGGCAAAGGAAGTCGCGGATAAAACTATCGGAAGCAATAATGAGGATGGTGTGGCACATGCCATTGCCACTATACTGAAGCTTTAATAAGGAACGAGACGCAATTTAAAAGGTGGTAAATTTTTATGATTTACCACCTTTTTATGTTGCTTCATATATTAAGTCAGCATGCAATCAGTCTACATGGAAACGATAGCCAGCACCCCATACGGTTTCAATCCGTTCAAACGGGCGTCCAGTAGCAGCCTTCATCTTATCACGGAGACGGTTGATGTGAACGGTAACGGTCGCCGGTTCGCATACCGGATCCAGGCTCCAGATTTTTTCAAAAAGCTTTTCCTTGGAGAATACTTCATTCGGATGTTCTGCCAGGAAATAAAGCAGGTCAAATTCCTTACCGGTTAAAGCTACATTCTTACCGGATAAGATAACCTGACGGGCTTTCGGACGGATAATCAGATTACCGATGATCAGTTCATTGCCATCAGATGCTTTAGTGGTCTGCTTTCGGCTGAGACGGTTATACCGTTCCAGATGTGCATGTAGCCGGGCAATCAGTTCGGTTGGAGAAAATGGTTTGGCAATAAAGTCATCTGCACCCAGTCCCAAACCGCGGATGGTGTCTACTTCATCATTCTTGGCGGTAACAAAAATAATCGGTACATCGGTCATTGCGCGCATTTTTCTGCAGAGAGAATAACCGTCTTCACCTGGAAGCATAATGTCAAGGAGAATGGCATTGATGTCTACTTTATCCATGGTGGCTAATGCGTCCTTACCGTTATTCACAAGGTAAACAGTATAATTGTTGGCTTCAAGAAAATCCCTTTCCAACTCGGCAATTAACTGGTCATCTTCAACTACAAGTACGTTTGTCATTTGATTATCTCCTTACTTTTTAAAATTGGTAAATAAATTTTAATTAATAATCCATTGTCATTCAGTGCCTGAATTCTGCCTTTATGTATAGATACGATTTCAGCTACTACAGCCAGGCCCAGACCGCTGCCGTTGCTGGTTTTGGTGCGCGCTTCGCTGGTTCGGTAAAATGGTTCAAAAATCTTTTCCAGCTTGCTTTCTTCTACACCAGGTCCATCATCGTGATAGGAGAGGATAGATTCCTCTTCATCATCGGGGTTTCTGCAAAGGGAAATCACTACATTGGATTCCGGCAGTTTCCTGTACTTAATACTGTTGGTAAAGAAATTGGTAAGGATTCGCTGGAATTCGTCGGTATTGGCCATGACATAGATATTGCTCTTCAGCTTTGTCTTTACATGAACATGCTTGGTAAGCAGCGAATCTCCTTCAATATCCAGATAGCTGCATATCAGTGATTCCAGATTGACCTTGTAAAGAGGGAACGTAGCTTTTCTGGCAGAAAGTTTGTTATAAATAGACAGCTGATCTACTAGATGGAGCAGAACGTCGGCCTGTGTGGAAATCGCCTGTATATACCTTCGTTTCTTTTCCGGCGTATTGGCGATACCTGCGTTTAATGCTTCGGAATATCCAATGATTGAAGTGAGCGGTGTCCGCAGGTCATGAGCGATGCCTGCATAAAGGATCTGCTTTCGCTTTTCAACGTTTTCGTGTTGCTTAATGGAATTATTAAGGTTGTATTGCATAGATTGAAAAGCGCGGGTAATCGAATCAAGTCCCTGTGGAGCATCACTGTCGATTATATGATTTATCGATCCATTGTTGATGGCCCGTGCAGTAAAAATAATTTCATGTAACGGGGAAAGCAGCTGCTGATCCAGTTCCTCATACAGGGAAATAGAAATCATAGCCATAAGGAAAAAACAGGTTAATGTGGTTAGTACAACATAGGTGACAAAGTCATTCTCTATGGTAAAACGCCCATAATAATAAAGAATCAGAGCAATAACCATGCTGCCCAGCATGACAATCACCGGAGTGAAGAGAAGAACAACATGCTTCAATACGAATTGATTCTTTACGATCCGGTCAAGATTCTGAGGAATAGCACTGGTAGAAGTTTTTTGATTTGCTGACGCATTTCCCGAAACCGATCTCAACAAAGAGTCTTCCATGAAAGCCTCCTGATTCAGATTAACAACAGGTTGAAATATACAATCATTATATCTTAATATCAAGCTCTATCGGGCAATGGTCACTTCCCATGATTTCCGGATGAATGGAAGCGCCGGTAATCCTATCCTTTAAGGATTCACTGGTTATAAAATAATCGATTCTCCATCCTACATTCCGCTCTCTTGATTTTGCGAAATAGCTCCACCAGGAATAGGCGTCTCTGGTATCCGGGTGTTGATAACGGAACGTATCAATAAATCCGGAGGAGAGGAGTGCGGTCATCTTTCCGCGTTCTTCGTCGGTAAAGCCTGCATTATGGTGGTTGGTTTTGGGATTGGCAATATCGATTTCCTCATGAGCTACATTGAGGTCACCGCAATAAATCACAGGTTTTTTCTCATTAAGTGAGAGTAGATATTTTCTGATTTCATCTTCCCAGACCATGCGGTAGTCTAACCGCAGCAGCTCACGTTTGCTGTTTGGGGTATAACATACTACCAGGTAATGGGAATCAAATTCCGCAGTAATGATACGGCCTTCCTGATCGTGTTCCGGTATGCCGAGTCCATAGGTTACAGAAACCGGTTTTATCCGTGTAAATAATGCAGTTCCGCTGTATCCTTTTTTTACGGCGCTGTTCCAGTACTGATAATATCCTGGAAGTTCCAGGCTTATCTGTTCGGGCTGGAGTTTTGTCTCCTGAAGACAGAAACAGTCAGCCTTCAGATTCTGGAATGCATCCATAAAGCCTTTCTTCATGCATGCTCGCAGACCATTCACATTCCAGGAAATATATTTAAGTTCTTTCAACATTAACTCCTTCTGTATACATTATTAACGAGATGATAACTATGTGAGCACACTTTTGGTAATTAAAGAAACAAAAATTACTCATATTTAAATTATACCGCCTTTTACAAAATATATGTAGTAATAGCTTTATAATTTTTACATATTATATAATTATCAATTTCCGCATCGGGTTCTGACAGAGGATAAACATCCGATAGGGCATATGGTATTATAGATAAGAGTTTATCTGGTTCCAGATAATCCACAGAATGGATAGTTTAGCTGATAAGGGGAGTATACTCATGAAAAAAATCGTAGTAACTGTTATTGGTGCAGACCGGGTAGGCATTGTGGCTCAGGTGGCCAGAGATCTGGCAGATACAAATATCAACATCCTTGATATATCTCAGACCATTCAGGACGGCATTTTCAGCATGGTCCTGATCTGTGATATGGAAAAGGCTTCCGTTTCCTTAAAGGAATTCCAGGATAAGATGGCCCAAGAAGGTAAAAAGATGGGGGTAGATGCACGGGTACAGCTGGCAGACTTATTCTATGCCATGCATCGCATATGAACAGGAGGACTGACTCATGATTGATATTGAAGAAATTCTTTCTACGCAGCGTATGTTTGATCAGAACAAGCTGGATGTAAGAACCATTACCATGGGAATTTCCCTTCTGAGCTGTGTATCATCGGATATGAAGCGTCTCTGCGATAATATATATGACACCATTTGCACCAAAGCTGAACACCTGGTGGAAACAGGAAATGATATTGCCAGAGAATATGGGGTGCCTATTGTCAACAAACGTATTTCGGTTACCCCGATTGCGTTGATTACCGGTGGATTGTCTGAATCCAGTTTTGTTCCGGTGGCCAGAACCCTTCAGAAGGCAGCGGATACCACAGGCATTGATATTATGGGGGGATTTTCTGCACTGGTAGACCGTGGAATGACTGAATCCGATAGAAAACTGATTGATTCCATTCCGGAGGCACTGGCAGAAACTCAGAGTATCTGCAGCTCCGTTGCGGTAGGGTCTACCAAGGGTGGAATCAATATGAACGCGGTACGCCTTATGGGACAGATTGTAAAGAAAACAGCAGAACTTACAAAGGACCATGAAGCGTATGGGTGCACCAAGCTGGTGGAATTCTGTAACGCGGTGGAGGATAACCCATTTATGGCCGGTGCTTTCCATGGGATTACTCAGGGAGATACAGCCATTCATGTGGGAGTATCAGGACCAGGGGTAGTGAAAAGGGCACTGGAAGATGTAAAGGGAGCTCCTTTTGAAGTGGTGGCCGAAACCATCAAGAATACGGCGTTTATGATTACCCGCCTTGGCCAGCTGGTGGCTAAGACGGCAGCGGACCGGCTGGGAGCGCCTTTTGGAATTGTTGACTTATCACTGGCTCCTACGGCGGCTGTAGGCGACAGCGTAGGGCAGGTACTGGAAGAAATGGGGCTGGAAAGTGTAGGCGGACCAGGTACAACGGCGGCACTGGCACTGCTTAATGACGCGGTGAAGAAGGGCGGCCTTATGGCGTCTTCCAGCGTAGGCGGACTTTCCGGTGCATTTATTCCGGTCAGTGAAGATCTGGGAATGATTCAGGCGGTTCAGCGCGGCAGTCTGTGCCTTGAAAAACTGGAAGCTATGACCTGCGTATGTTCTGTCGGACTGGATATGATTGCCGTACCGGGAGATACGACAGCGGCTACTATTTCCGCTATCCTCGCCGATGAAGCGGCTATCGGAATGATTAACAATAAGACCACGGCTACCCGTCTTATTCCTGTACCTGGAGCCAAGCCGGGGGACATGGTTCATTTTGGCGGACTGATGGGATATGCTCCGGTAATGGATATCAGCCGGTTCAGCGCACAGGAATTTATCGACCGCGGAGGAAAGATTCCTGCACCAATCCGCTCACTCACGAACTGATATAAGATACAGGGAAGATAAGTCAAGGCTTATCTTGTATCCATACATATGATTGAAAATCTGTAACCTGGATTATTTGCCGGTTACAGATTTTTTTGTTCCATATCCGGCGATGGAAAGCGCTGAATTTGGGGAGTGGATGAGGAAACCAGGGCTCCTTCAATTCTGTTACACGACACCGCCTGCTCTGTCTGATAAGTATGACCATTGTTTTCGTGTGCTAAATCATGTAAAATTGGGGAGTATTTGTAATGAAACAGTAAAATGTGTAAAGCATGATAAAAACTTTTCGAAAGGAGTCACACAACACATGTTTAGCTTTATCACTGACCGGGGATGGAAAGCGGTGTGGACAGCTGTTACCCTGGCATCCTTTGCCGTTATGTTTGCTCTGAATTTTCTGTTTGGCTCACCGGGTGGTCTGGTCTGGTGGTCTATGATAAAGATTTTTATTCTGGCATTACAGTTTGGCGGGATTACGGCCTATCTGTTCAGGAAAAATCTGAAGAAGGCACTGGTGAGTTTCTGGATTACCGTGTTGTGTCTGGGACTGTTGTCTCTGATTGCTCCGGTTCTTGCTCCTTTTGCCAAGGTGGTAATGAATACAGAGGATACATCCTTTGAAATGGCGACTCCGCTATTCCTTCTGTTTACCGGGGTTACCGCTTCCTGGCTCATTCCAGGACCAAAAGGGCGTATGGCCGTCCGTATATTATGGGCTGTATTTGTTTTGCTGTACTGTCTGATTCAGTTTACCTATATCGGCTATTTTGGACTTACTCACGCACTGATTTCCGTCAATATGATGCTTGCCCTGGCACAGACGAATCTGCATGAAGCTCTGGAATACATCAGTGTTAATATTCCGCTGCTTAATCTTGTCCTGGCAGTAGCAGCGCTGTTTGCTCTTTCTTATGTTATTTTCCGCGTTTCCGGGTATTTCTTTGTTGGTCCCAGAGACGTATCTGGCCGCACGAAAAAAGGGGTTGTCCTTATTCTGATTTTTGAAGTGGCTGCCCTGATTTTCTGCTTTTCCCAAACCCGGATTGCACAGACAGTGGCACAGACACAGGACACTGTGAAAAGTTTTATTGAATATCAGCACATGGTCGAAGAGCGTCGGCATAATGTTATTAACAACAAGCATCTGTCCAACAAACTAAAACATGCACCAGATGGGGTATATGTACTTATTATCGGGGAAAGTGAGACTAGAGACCATATGGGTGTCTATGGCTATCCGAGAGATAATACTCCTTTTGAGACGGAAGCGGCTGAAAATAAGGACTATACTTTCTTTACTCATGCTTACTCCAGCTACACACAGACGGTACAGTCATTGACCTATGCCCTCACTCAGAAAAATCAGTATAACAAGATTCCTCTGGTAGACGCCTATTCCATTATCGATATGGCCAGAGCGGCCGGATTCCGTACCACATGGATTTCAAATCAGTCCCGCTTTGGCATCTGGGATACCCCTATTGGCGCCATCGGCTCGGCCTGTGATGATCAGCACTGGATGAATGATTATATTGGTACTGGCGTACAGACAAAGGATTATGACTCTATTCTGGTACCGCAGCTGCAGAAAGTGGATCCCAACAACCGCCGTCAGCTTATCGTCATTCATCTGATGGGAAGCCATGTAAGTTACTGGGACAGATACCCGCATGCTGGATTCTATAAGTACCCGCTGGACCAGTCGAAGACCCGGTCTAAGGATCAGATTATGATTGATGAATATGATAACAGTGTCCTGTACACGGATCATGTCCTCAGTGAAATCATGAATGTGGCTATTAACCATCTTCATGCGGATGAAGTTATGTATTTCTCCGATCATGGGGAACTGGTAACTCAGAATCCGGGACACAATGCAGATCAGTTTGAATTCCAGATGGTTCATATCCCGTTCTGGATTTATACTTCTCCTGAATATCAGAAGAAACATCCGGCTGAATTCGCAGCGATGAAACGGCGGAAGAACTGGCTGTTCACCAATGATATGGCATATGATACTCTGATGGGAAGCATGGGCCTCACCTCAGTTAAGTATGACCCGACCTGTGATTTCTTTAGCAGAAAATATGATAAGGATATTACCAACATGATGACTATGTACGGAAATATCTGGCTCCGGAAGGATGTAAAGGCACTGGGGACGAATTATAAGAACCAGTAAGAGATTATAAAAAGCGGTAAGGCAGTCTGGCTGTCTTACCGCTTTTCTGCTGGTATATAGTGAGGGGACGTGAGCTTATGAGGAGGGAATTACCGGTTGTGCAGGGCAGAAATATAAAAGCTCGAATATCCGACTTGTGACTTGATTATGCGATTATTTTGGCATATCATGATACATGACTGTGTATGAACGGAAGAGTTTCATGCACGCAGAGTAGTATAATATATAATCAGAAAAAGAAGAATTTTAGGAGGGTGTTATGAGGCTTCGCAGAAAACCATGGATTGATGAGGCGATTAAGGAATACAGTGATTTTCTGTACCTGGAATTACCAGTGGAAAATAAAGGAAAGTGGAAAGAACAGTTTGCAGAACCGGAACATCCGCTCTGTGTAGAACTGGGAACAGGTAAAGGCCGCTTTATCAGTCAGATGGCCGCAGCACATCCTGAATGGAACTTCGTTGGGTTTGAACGCCAGATCGGGGTTATTTATTACGCGGGGAAAAAGGTAGCTGAACTGGATCCTCCAGTTAATAATGTAAGACTTGTTCTTGGCGATATCAGCCATATTGAAGAACTGTTCACCCCAGGGGAAGTAGATCGTTTCTTTATCAATTTCTGCGATCCATGGCCAAAAGCAAGACATGAAAAACGCAGACTTACGCATCGCAATTATTTAAAACGTTATGCCGCACTTCTTGCTCCGGAAGGAGAAATCTGCTTTAAGACGGATAATCGTGATTTATTCGACTTCTCCGTAGAAGAATTTAAAGCGATGGGCTGGGAACTTTCTGATGTTAATTATGATTTGCATGCCAACCCGATAGAAGGCGATGTGATGACGGAATATGAAGAGAAGTTCAGCAGGAAGGGGAACAAGATATGCCGTCTCATAGCCAGACGCCCCGTGAAGACAGAATTGAACAGCAGCGAACAGGACTGAGGATTCTTTACCTCATTGTATTCGGGCTGATTACCGTAGGGGTATTTAATGTGTATTCTTCTACGGTATACCGCAATATAGAAGGCGGACTGAATCCTTACAGTTATGTATTTAAACAGCTGGTCTTTCTGATTCCGGGAATGCTTTTATTTTATGTGGTAAAAAAAATAAAACCGGAAACCCTGGCAAGATATTCCGGGGCCATATCCCTGTTTGCCTGTGCCCTGCTCGTGCTGGTATTTGCGGCAGGGAAGACAGTTAACGGGGCAACCCGATGGATTGGGATAGGACCTGTGTCCATTCAGCCGTCTGAAGTGGCGAAAATACCAGCCATTATGTGGGCTGCATGGTACCTTTCCCGGTTGATTGACGGAGGGAAACGGATAACCGTTTTTGGTGAAATAAAAAATATCCTCAGAAGAGGGAACGGATTTACTCTGAGTTCGCTGAAACGAATTGCCGCTTATTTTAAGCCCATGTGGATGCCGTTCTGTATGGCCTTCCTGGTCATCCTGCAGCCGGATATGGGGACGGCCGGAATGATTCTGATATTTCCTGCACTCATGTATGTTATTGCAGGGATGCCGGTTGTTGAAATTATTCTGGGACTTATCGGCGCCGTCAGTTTATTCCTTGTTCTTGCGCTGAGCTCCACTTATCGAAGGGCCCGTCTGGTCGTCCTGTGGGATCCTTTCTCCCGGGCCAGCGATCTGGGGTATCAGACAGTACAGAGCCTTATAGCGGTCGGGACCGGCGGCATATTCGGGCAGGGACCAGGGCAGGGATTTTCAAAATTCTTTTATCTGCCTGAATCTCATACAGACTTTGCGTTTGCCGTATGGTGTCAGGAATGCGGGCTTTTGGGTGCACTTCTGATTGTGGCCGCCTTTATGCTGTTTATTTACACAGGGCTCAGGCTGGCAGCCAGAGTCAACACCACGTACCGTATGCTTCTGGTGAGCGGGCTGACGCTGCTTATCGGAACACAGGAATGTATTAATATAGCCATGGTTATCGGATGTTTTCCGGTTACCGGTATTCCGCTTCCTTTTATAAGTTACGGTGGTACATCACTGGTCATCAATCTTACTGCGGTAGGCATGATTGCCGGAGCGGTGGAACACAGTATGAAGGAAGAAGAAATGCAGCAGCGCCGGGCTCTGGCAGAATATGGGCCATCTTCCGGCATGTGAAACTATTTCCTATAACATCCTGTACCGGCGATACCATCCGCAGAGAACCGATGATAACCGATTAAGCTATGGTTGATGGATAAATTCCGCCTGCATCAGCAGAGGCGGAATTTATTTTTATATATTACGATTACGATGATTGCACAGGGGAGATACCGGAAAATGAAAAAAATATATATCGGATATTCTGATTTTCTGGGGTTTCCGGTCCGGGAGATAGAATGGGCCGTCTCGCAGGCACGACGGGTCGGGGCAGACTGTGAGCTGGTTTCGGAACCCTGGGATGGATTGAGAAAGGAAGAATGGTTCTGGAATAAAAAGCCTTTTCTTCTTTTCTTTACCCCGTCTACGGAAATGGCGGGCCTGATGGCACTGCAAATGAAAAAGTCGGGAGCTCAGGGAATGGCGATAGCCTGGAATGAGGATATGGAAAAACTGAGTGATGATGGGTTTGCCCTGGCATCCATATGTGAGGGAGCCCGTCTTCAGACGCTGATTCTAAAGCCCTGCCTCTTTTCTCTTGAACATATCCCCGGCTGGCATGGTGATGACAAAACGAAAGAAACGGACTCATGGCAGAAAATGAGTCATCGCAACGGAAACCGAATCAGGAAACTGTTCTTTACAGCGTGTATTCTGTTTGTCAAGGAGGGAAATATCTCCTTCCTTGAAGCGACCGACTGTGCCAGAAAACTGATGCATCATTCGTCCGGGCAGGCGCCGGATGCATAATTGCAGAGAGGGTTATCTCTTCTGTTGTGATATAATTTAAAAAGTATATATCCGTTTGTTAATGAAGGTGGCAGGCATGGTTAAGATAAAGATATGTGGATTACTGAAACCTCAGGATGCCATTTATTTGAATGAGGCGAAGCCTGACTATGCAGGGCTGGTTTTTGATCAGGGGCGCCATTTTCTTACGGATGAAAAGGCGGCTGCCATCCGTGAAGTCCTGGATGATGGGATACCGGCGGTGGGAATATTTGTTAATGAACCGCAGGACCATATTGTATCTCTGGTAAACCACGGGGTTATACAGATTATTCAGCTTCATGGGCAGGAATCGGAAGACTATATTACTTCGTTACGGGAAAAGACAGGTTGCCCGGTTATCCGGGTAGTGTCTGTCCGCTCAACCGAGGATATCATTCAGGCCGAACGTACTTCGGCAGAATTTCTTCTTTTGGACAATGGACGGGGAGGCACAGGAAAGTCTTTTAATTGGAAGTACATTCCTGCATTAAAAAAGCCCTGGTTCCTGGCAGGAGGAATAGGGCTTGATAATCTGAAGGAGGCACTAGCCTTACATCCCTATGGAGTGGATATTTCTTCCGGTGCAGAGACTAATGGATATAAGGACAGAGAAAAAATCAGAAAACTTGTGGATAGTATCCGTCAGTATAATCGGGAAAACACATTATAAACCCAGCTGCCGAATCATAGTCAGGCTGAGTTTTAATGATTTTCTCAAAAGGAATAAACAGATGGCCTTTCTAGGATGAAGGACAATGTACCATCCATGCAGTTCGGGAAGATTGGCAAGAGTTATAAACTGCGACTGGATGGACGGTGTTTTTCTTTTTCTGGAAAGAAAATGTTTTATAATAAAAGGGAATATACAGGAGATAATAAGCAGTAACTTTCGCATGAGGCACCTCGTTTCTGATAATATATGCTGTTTTTTATCATTATAAAACCTGAAGCATGGTAAAACAATCGAAATTTGGAGGAAAACCCGCCGATGGCGGAGGAGCGCCATGAGAGCTGGTGCGTCATGGAACAGAGATCTTACTGGATAAAGGAGGATTGCATATGGGAGGAAAGGATTTAGCGCTTTTACTTCCCGCATGTTTTATAGGCTTATATCTGCTACTGGAAGCTGTGGACTGGGGACTTTGTCTGGCAGCGCCTGTTATCGGACGCGATGAGAAGGAATGGGGATATATCATTAATCTGATGCGTCCGGTGGTAGATGGCAATGAACTGTGGTTTATCATAGCCTCTTTTATGCTCTCAGTGATGGTAAAGGCACCGGCAGGGACTCCGGCATCATATTCCAACTGGATGGCTTTTACAGGAACGCTGATTGTCGGGGGCGCATGCCTCAGAATATTGGGCATCTGGTTTTTCCAACGGGTCAATAAAAGACTTACCGCGAATATGCTGTGCCTATATTCTATGGCCAGTCTGTTTGTCATAGGGGCTACGGGACCGCTGGTCATTACGACCAACAGTTCTATTTTTATAGGGGCCGCCATCCTGTCAGGTATATGGTCAGTCATTGGATCTTTTCAGCTGGGGGCCTTATATGGGGCGGTAAAGGCCAGAGGAAGTCTGCAGGAGCGGTTCAGGAGAGCCTGTCTGTATTCTTATCTGCTGTCAGCGGTTATCTATATGATTTTTATATTTCTGCTGTGGAAACCGGTTAATACATACTGGCACACCGGAGCTTATCTCTGGCTGAGCTGGGCCGCGTCATGTATGCTTTTTATAGGATCGTTTGCGGCTACCCGGAAAAGACTGACCGGATGGGGGCTGGGGCTCGCTTACGCGGCGTTCATCTTTGCGCTCAGTGTATTTCTGTCCCTCTGCATTACGGTTATTCCGCTGCAGTTTGACATAGATATGGGCGCATTAAAATGTGCCCTGCATCAGTGGCCGGCTACGATTATACTGGCTATGACAGTTATCTGGACATTTTCAGTTTTTATATATCGGTTAAGGCGTAAATCAGAATAAGGAAGGTAAGAAGACTATGGGCGAATTATTTAAGACAAATCACACCATTGATGAATGGCTGGATAAGGTGGGAGTGCAGATTGTCCTTGATGGAGAGCATATGACGGAAGAAGATAAGGAGACAGCACGCAAAAACGGAGATCTGGTGAAGATAAAGAATCAGAGGGATAAAGAGAAAAAATAACCGACCAGGCCTGTTTCTAATCCAGTAGAATGAAATTTGTTCTACTGGTTATTTTTTATTTGCCTGCGGAGAAAAGCGGTAAGAGACAGCGACGGGCTATGCTACAATGTGATTACAATATGTTAGGAGGATTACTCTCTATGGATCCATTCGTTCATCTTCATACACATACGGAATACAGTCTGTTTGATGGTATAAGCCGCATACCGGATTTAGTGGCTCATGTAAAGGCAATGGGGCAGACCGCCATAGCGATTACCGACCATGGCTCAATGTATGGCGCTGTGTATCTGTACAATGAATGCAAAAAGCAGGGAATCAAACCCATTATTGGCTGTGAAATATATATTACTCAGAACAGCCGTTTCCAGGTGCCGCCGGGAAGAGAAAAACTGTATCATCTGATTTTGCTGGCAGAAAATAATGAGGGATATCACAATCTGGTAAAAATCTGTTCCAGAGCATGGACAGAAGGATTTCATAATAAACCCAGGGCGGATCATGACCTGCTCCGGAAGTACCATAAGGGGCTGATTGCGTTGTCTGCCTGCGTGGGTGGAGAGCTTCCACAGGCCATTCTGTCCGGCGATATGGATAAGGCCCACGAAGTTATAAAGTTTTATATTGATACATTCGGCAGGGATAATTATTTTATTGAACTGCAGAATCACAGACTGCCTGAAGAAGCCAGAGTAAGGCCTGTACTGGCAGACCTGGCAAAAGAATATGGACTTGGACTGGTGGCGACCAATGACTTTCATTATGTGAGAAAAGAGGATGCGGCCAGCCAGGAAATCAAGCTGTGTATTTCTACAGGGAAAACACTGGATGATCCGGAACATTTTCATTTCGCCAATGATGAATTTTACTGTAAGAGCGGGGAGGAAATGAGAAGTATTCTTGGCGGCTATGAAGGAGCCATTGAGAATACTGCCAGAATTGCGGAACGGTGCAATGTTACGTTCACCTTCGGAGAACATAAATTGCCGGCCTTTGATGTTCCTGAGGGGGAAACAGCGAAGACCTATCTGCGCAAATTGTGTGAAAAGGCTATTCCTGAACGATATGGCCAAAAGACACCTGAAGTAATGAACCGGTTAAATTACGAACTGGGAATCATAGACAGAATGGGTTTCTCTGATTATTTCCTTATCGTTATGGATTTCATTCATTTTGCTAAAACGCATGGCATACCCATTGGTCCGGGCAGAGGCAGTGCGGCAGGAAGTATTGTTTCCTATCTTCTTCACATCACGGAACTGGATCCGCTGGAATTTGATCTTCTGTTTGAACGATTCCTGAATCCGGAACGTGTGTCCATGCCGGATATTGATACCGATCTGTGTTACCGGGGACGCGGCCGGGTTATTGATTACCTGGCGCATAAATACGGGGAAGATCATGTAGCGCAGATTATTACCTTTTCTACTCTGGCAGCCCGCGCGGTTATCCGGGATGTTGGACGGGTTATGAATCTGCCGCTGCGGGATGTGGATAAAATTGCCAAGATGATTCCGCAGGGACCCGGAGTTACTCTGGAAAAGACACTGGAATCATCCCCTGAGTTTAAATCGGCATATGAAACCAATCCCACGGTGCATACGCTGATTGATCACTGCCTGAAGCTGGAAGGCCTTTCCCGCCAGGCAGGAACGCACGCGGCCGGCGTAGTGATCTGCTCAGCCCCTGTTGATGATTTCGTCCCGATTCAGCTGACCCAGGAAAATTTCATACAGACACAGTATGAAAAAGATCAGGTGGAAAAACTGGGACTGCTGAAGATGGACCTCCTGGGGTTGCGAAATCTCACTGTCATTCAGGATACGGTGGACATGATTAAGGAAAACAGGAATATAGATCTGGATGTACGTAAGATTCCGTATAAGGATAAAGCAACCAGTGAAATGCTCTGCCAGGGGGATACCATTGGCGTATTCCAGTCAGAATCGTCCGGATACACCAACCTGCTGATGCAGCTGGCACCAGATGCCTTCCAGGATCTGATCCCTATGGTGGCACTGTATCGCCCGGGACCGCTTGGTAGCGGCATGGCTGAAGATTTTATAAAAAGAAAACATGGGAAGATTCCTGTAGAATATCCTCATCCTATGCTGGAGCCTGTACTGAAGGAAACCTATGGGGTTATCCTTTATCAGGAACAGGTTATGAGAATCGCGTCTGTTATGGGCGGGTTCAGTCTTGGACAGGCGGACCTTCTTCGCCGTGCCATGGGGCATAAAGAGTCGGATGTGCTGCTGGCACAACGGCAGGCATTCCTGGAAGGCGCGGAAAAGCAGGGAGTAAGCAGCGAAGTGGCCAACCATGTGTTTGACCTGATGGTTCATTTTGCAGGATATGGATTTAATAAGTCTCATTCCGTATGTTACGCATGGATAGCCTGGCAGACCGCCTATCTGAAAGCCCATTTCCGTCCGGAATTTATGGCAGCGATGATGACGTGCTATAACGGAGACCGGGGCAAGGTGAGCCGCTATATCGCTAACAGCAGAAAACATGGGGTTAAGCTGGTGGCGCCCAATGTTAATCGAAGCCGGGCAAGTTTTGCCGCCAGCGGAAATACCATACTGTTTGGACTTTCCGGTATTCAGCATCTGGGGGATGCTGCGGTAGAGTCGATTATCGAAGCGAGAGAAAAAGATGGGCCGTTCACCTCACTGTCCGATTTTCTTGAACGTGTGGATGGGCGTACAGTCAATGCCAGAGCCTGTGAAAGTCTGATTAAATGCGGTGCGCTGGATGACCTGGGAGCCAACCGGCCACAGATGCTGGAGGCACTTCCTCAGGCTATGAGCAATGCGGCTATGGTAAGGGAAGATCGACAGTCAGGGCAGATCAGCCTCTTTGGTCAGAGCGAACCAGTGCATGAAGTGGCTTATAAACCGCTGCCGGATGCTTCAGCCAGAGAGAAAATCGACTGGGAGCGACAGCTGCTGGGATTCTACGTATCCGGGCATCCGCTGGATCGATTCAAAAATGAAATGAAACAGTGCGTACCTCTGTCCGAACTGGAGGGGGAAGGACGGGTTACACTGGATGGAAAACTAATTACGGTAGGCGGAATCATCAACCATGTTAAAGGCATGGTGACAAAGAAAGGTGCGCCTATGGGCTATATCACACTGGAAGACTTTACCGGGGAAATCGAAGTGGTTGTTTTTCCGTCAGCTTGGGAAAAGTACAGGGAATTGCTGAGAAATGATGCGGCCATACTCCTTTCCGGACGTGTGCAGGCTAATGAACGAACAGTGCATATTCTGGCAGAACGGATTGCGCTGCTTGACGATGTGAAACAGAGGAAGGAAGATCAGATAGCCCAGAGGGGGCATATCCGGGCACTGCATCTGTACCTGGATGAATGGCATGAATCCGCTGAGGTAAGCCGTCAGCTGGCAGTTATTCTTAAACGTCATCATGGACAGATTCCGGTTTTCCTCCATATGGAGAGAACACGTAAAAAGATAACCATGAATGAGCAGTTTGCCAATGATGGATCCGTTGCGTCAGAAAATGCGCTTAAACTTCTGCTTGGCAATGGGGCTGTGGAATATGATAAGGAAAATGACTGAAGTTTTTCCCTGTATGTGAAATTGCACATACACATGGTGTGTAGTAAAATAATATGGATATTAACAGGACGAAGGGGTATCCTCCGTCTTGTTAGTTTTACAGTGTGTAAGGAGTAGTCGCATTGTTAGTAAAAAGAGCAGGATACAAAAGGAAATGGCTGCTTGGCATGGCAGGGACATTCATGACCCTGTCGCTGCTGTGTGCCGGATGCGGTTTTCAGGGACTGACGGGCACTGAAAAGGATACTGTCAGTTCACAGCAGGAGGAGTCAGGACTTCCTCCGGGAGAGGCTCAGGTTGTCAGGGATGACAGCGTGAAGTATTCCGTGCCGGAAGGGGTTTCCGTCCTTATGTATCACAAGGTAGGCGATGAAAAGCATAATGGGGCGGTAATATCTGCCAGGAACTTTGAAAGGCAGATGAAATATCTCAAAGATCATCAGTATCATCCCATAACCATGCAGGAACTGCATGACTTTGTAACCGAAGGGAAAGCGCTTCCTTCGAAACCGGTATGTATAACCTTTGATGATGGATATGAAGATAGTTATACTGTGGTATACCCGATTATGAAGAAGTATAGATTTCCATGGACACTGTTTCTGATAACCGGCATGGTAGATCAGCCAGGGCGAATGACCTGGGGACAGCTTAAGGAAATGGCGGACAGTCATACGGTGACCATAGCGAATCACACCGTATCCCATCCTCATCTCAGTCAGCTGAAGAGCCGGGGAGAGAAAGAAAAAGAAATTCTGAATGCAGAAAATACACTGGTAGAAAAGCTGGGAGTCCGGTCTCCCTGGATAGCTTATCCATATGGGGACTATGATAAGGAAGTTTTACAGATCTGTAAAAAGGCCGGGTTTGAACTGGGCATGTCTATGAGTGATGGGAGAGCGCATAATGGCAGTGATCCTTTCACCATCCGGAGAATCTGGATAGGAAATCCGGTAGATGATAAGCATTTTGAAGACCGGCTTATACACGACAATTTTGTAAAGCTTTAAATCCATTCACAAACCAGACAGGGAGAAAGCATGAAAAGGTTTTTAAAAAGTACTTTTGTGAAATTTATACTGCTTACTATGATATTTTTTGTAGTAACCTCTCCGTTTGTTGTGTTGTTCGGACCATTCGACAACACAAAGAGGGCAGTAGTTGGTGCGATTATGCGGTCTCGTCATCCGCAGTACATTACATGGTTGTTTAATCAGAACGAATTGAACAGTATCTTAGGGGTAGTCAATAATACGGAACAGCAAAAACTTTTTGATTTTACTATCCGTAAGGATTCCTCCCTTAAGATTCAGAAAATCGAATCCAACCGCTTTGTCGGGTATCTTCTGGAAATTCCGGATCCCAGCCGCATCCAGGTGGCTACCGCTCCGGATATTCAGGAACGTGGGGATACGACCAGTAATATAGCCAAAGCCAATGACGCGGTGGCAGCCATCAATGGCGGCGGCTTCTACGACCCGCAGGGAACCGGTACAGGACGTCTTCCTTACGGCTTTATCCTTCATAACGGTAAATATCTGCTCGGAGAAAATGTGGGTCCGAACGAAAAGGTGGATTTTATCGGCTTTACGGATAAGGGACAACTGATTGCAGGAAAATACTCCAAAAAGAAACTGGCTGAACTGGGAGCTAAGGAAGGGCTTACCTTTGGACCTCCGCTCATTATCAACGGGGAAAAGGTGATTAAGCATGGCGACGGCGGCTGGGGAATCAGTCCCCGTTCCGCTATCGGTCAGAGAAAAGATGGTACAGTGCTTTTCCTCGTTGTCGACGGACGACAGCCTGGTTACAGTATCGGAGCTACACTGGCGGATATGCAGAATATTATGTATAAGCAGGGCGCATATATTGCAGCAAATCTGGACGGAGGATCCAGTACCACTCTGTATTATAACGGTAAGGTAGTTAATAAGCCGGCAGACCTGCTGGGCGAACGTATGATTCCTACCTCATTTATCGTTAAGTAAGGAGGGCACAATTGAAAAAAGGATTACGTACGGTAGTAGGGTACTTTGTTCTTGGTATTGCCCTTCAGGCGGGGATTTATTACTATCTGGAAAATGATCTGTTCGCCCCATCAGCGGATTATGATATTGTTTCCAATACAGGCTCTTCATCGGGAACGCAGGGAAATGAAAGCGCATTTGCCGATGTCCAGGTTAAAGGCCGGGCATATTATTCCCATGATTATCAGTATATGGCCGATGTTTCTGCGGATTCTGTGACCATCTATCATGCAGGGGATCTGGATAATCCACAGGAAGTAGAACTTAAAGGACAGGGAGTATCTTTCTTTGAATGGCTCCCAGACAGAGATCTCGGCCTGATTGCTCTGTATCCGAAAGACTGGCATGGCGGTCGCTGGAATATTACGCTGGCTCGTTATAATCCGGAAGCGACCACGCATGAATCCGATGCTCCGATTAAAGACCTGCCCAAGGGCAGTAAGATTGTGGATGTGGCATTCTCCACAGCAACGAATGAAGTTTATCTGAAGGTGGAAGTCGGTGACGGACTGTATCGTATTTACAGAACGGATGCCAATTACGCGACACGGAGAATATTTACTCCGGCGACCTCCATTGGTAAGATTGCCGTATTCTTTGATGAGGATAAATTCTTCTATGATGATGCGGATAAAGGGATTATTTATCTCTTTAACAGTAAGAACAGCAGCTGGAGAATCATTTCACCACCTGGCCGCTATCGTCTCGTTGGTATTGGCCCAGATAAGGTTATTTATGCGGCCCGTGTCAACAATGATGGTGAAGCGGTTGGATATTATACCGGGAAACTGGGCGTAGGTTTCGAACAGGTTAAGCAACTGGACACACCGGTTAATTTCAATACCGTAACCATGCATCTTATTGAAGAGGCAGCAAAAAAACATGCGGCCGATAAGGCGGCAGGTAAGGATGATGGAACCAATCAGAAGGAAATTTCCTCTGAACAGGAATAAGGTATTTTGTGTTTCCTGAGAGAAAACATTTGACGGCAGAAAGAAAAAGCACAGCCTGGCTGTGCTTTTTGTATTGGTAAATTATATGATAGGTTGTCCGGATTGCTTTTCTATACCGATAGAGACATTACCTGTCTTTATTTTTTGCCAAAAGATTGTAGAACACCTCAACCTTGTGGGAAACCGGAGCAGATTTTCTTTTGACTACGACCAGACGGCTTTCCCAGGAGAGTTCATCCAGCTGACGGATGGTCAGCCCATGTCCCCAGCTGACAATGGAGCAGGGGACCAGAGCGACACCCATACCAACCTGAGCCAACTGCAGGCAAGTACGCGCATCATCGGCAATGCAGAATATGGATGGGGTGAGCATTTCCCGGTTAAATGTATTCAGAATGGTTTTGGACCATCTTCTGTACAGAATAAGAGGGTGATGAGTCAGATCCCGGACGGTCAGTGAACTTTCGGTATTAAAGAATTCAGAAGTCCCGGCAGCGACCATGTGGTCATGCTGAATCGGAGAGATATCCAGACCGTCACCGGAAAAAGGGGTTCTGAGGATAGCCACTTCAATTTTGCCTTTTTCCAGCATATCCAGAAGTTCAAAGGTATTTCCTTCGTAAACCTTAAAGGATACATCTGGAAATGTCTTATGAAATCTGGCAAGGTTTCTGTACAGTCCGGGCGATGCGGAAGAGGAAACCAGTCCCAGTCGTATACTTCCTCTGGCTCCGGAAGTGAGGGAGGTGATTTCATCTTTGGCTACCTGTTCCAGCTCCAGCATTTCCATGGCATAACGATACAGGGCAATGCCGGGTTCGGTCAGCTTTATCTGGCGGGCACCACGGATAAACAGGACGGCGTCCAGTTCTTTTTCCAGCAGATGCATCTGATGGGAAAGCGGAGGCTGAGAAATATGAAGTTTTCTGGCGGCGCCGGTAATGGTGCCTTCTTCCACAATGGTGACAAAATAGGACAGCTGACGTAAATCCATAAACGAGTCCTTTCACGAATCATATTTTATAAATATGGAATGCAAAGTAATAGATATTTTTACTATAGATTAACGGGTGGTATTATACAAGTATAGTTTTATGGATAACGGGAGGTTTTATGAATATACTCATCCAATTATTTCTTACATTTGCCAAAATCGGAGCTGTAACCTTTGGTGGGGGATATGCTATGCTTCCTATACTTCAGAGAGAGGTAGTGGACAGTAAGCATTGGGTCAGGGACGAAGAACTTATGGACTATTATGCTATTGGACAGTGTACTCCAGGTGTTATTGCAGTTAATGTGTCTACTTTCGTTGGTAACAAACTGGCAGGAATCTCTGGCGGAATAGCAGCTACCCTTGGAGTCATCACACCTTCTATCATCATTATTACGATAATTTCTTTTTTCCTGAACAGTTTTGAGCATAACGTGTATGTAATGCATGCATTTGTTGGTATCCGTGCCTGTGTAGTTGTGCTTATTCTTGATACGGTAATCCGCATGATCAGAAAATCGGTTAAGGATACAAGACAGGGACTCATTTTCACAGGTATACTGTTGGGAGCACTTTTTTCAGGGGTTTCACCGGCAGTCCTCGTATTGGTTGCAGCTGTTGCCGGTTACTTTTTTATGCCGGAATCACTGATAAAAAGGGAGGATAGGAAATGATCTGGATTTCTATGTTTTATGAGTTCTTTAAAACTGGCCTTCTGGCGGCAGGAGGGGGACTGGCAACCCTTCCGTTCCTTTATGCCATGGCCGCAAAAACCGGATGGTTTACTACTACGGATATAGCCAATATGGTGGCGGTATCTGAGTCCACTCCTGGCCCGCTTGGAGTAAATATGGCTACCTATGTAGGCTTTCAGACGCTGGGAATTCTCGGAGGCATATGGGCCACGCTTTCCCTGACCTGCCCAGCTATCATAGTAGTAACCTGCATTTCCAGGGCAATGAAACGGTTTGAACATTCAGTGACTGTTCAGAAGATTTTTTATGGACTCCGTCCTGCTTCTTCGGCGCTGATTTTAGCGGCAGGACTCGGGGTGATGAAAATTGCTTTTTTTACGGTGGCAGGAGGAGCTGCCGCTGGATGGTTTTCACATGTGAACTGGCCTGTCCTTGCCCTGGCTGTTGTTATCTGGGGGGCATACATAAAGTTCAGATGGCATCCCATCATTTATATTGCCCTTTCCGCAGTTGCAGGAATTGTTTTCAGCCTCTGATAGGGAGCCACAGGTATAAGAAATTTCTGCAGAAAATTCTGTTTATGAGAATCACTCTTTTGTATAATTCTATGAAAATCCGTGATATAATGTAGGAGCTGAATTGAATTTTTAGAAGAGGAGATGCGGCATGAACAACAAAACAGGTATTACAGCAGATGACCGGATCATTATTGCATTGGACGTAAATTCTTTTGATAAAATGAAGAATATTGTCGATATGCTTGGTGATTCGGTCTCTTTTTACAAAGTGGGAATGGAATTGTTCTACAGCGCAGGCAGTCAGGCTGTCACCTATCTGAAGGAAAAGGGGAAACATGTATTTCTTGATCTGAAACTTCATGATATCCCGAATACGGTGGAACACAGCAGCGCTGCCGTTGCCCGACTGGGCGCTGACCTGATTACTGTCCATGCTGCAGGGGGCCGCGAAATGATGGAAGCGGCAGTAAGAGGAGCCTCCGAGGCAGCAAAAGAATCGGGACGTCCGAGACCAAAGATCCTGGCGGTAACCGTACTTACCAGCTTTGATGATAAAGGCTGGGCAGAAACGGGCGGACAGCTTCCGATACTGAACCATGTTCTTCGCCTGGCGAAGCTGGCACATGAATCCGGTGTAGATGGCGTAGTGGCTTCTCCAAGAGAAGCGGCGGCCATCCGGGAAATCTGCGGAGAACCTTTTGAAATTGTGACTCCGGGCATCCGTCCATCATTTGCTCAGTCCAACGACCAGAAGCGTATTGCCACACCGTCCAGAGCACTTCAGGATGGGGCTTCCCGCCTGGTTATCGGCCGCCCGGTAACTAAGGCAGAAAATCCGCAGAAAGCAGTAAGTCTTATTCTTAAAGAAATCAGAGGAGAATGAAAATGAACGAAAAAGAAGTAGAAGCATTACTCAGAAAAACCAAGGCCATTCTGGAAGGACATTTTTTACTTACATCGGGATTACACAGCCCTCTGTATGTAGAAAAGTTTAATGTACTGCAGCATCCGGAATATACAGAACAGCTCTGCCGTGAATTTGCAGAACATTTTAAGGATAAGGGTATTCAGACCGTTATTGGACCGGCTACAGGCGGTATTATTCTGTCTCAGGTAACCGGGCGCCTTCTGGGTGTTCGTTCCATCTTTACAGAACGTGAAAACGGAAAGATGACCCTGCGCCGCGGTTTCCATATTGAACCAGGTGAAAAGGTTCTCATTGTTGAAGATATCGTTACTACTGGCGGTTCCATTAAGGAAGTCGTTGATGTGGTCAACAAGGCGCATGGCGATATTGTAGGCATTGGTCTGTTCGTCGACCGTTCCGGTGGTACAGCTGATTTCGGCGTACCGAAGGAAAAGGTATTCCCGTTGCTCCATCTTACGGTTCCTACTTACAAGCCGGAAGAATGTCCGCTTTGCAAGCAGGGAGTTCCGATTACAGAACGCGGAAGCCACCATTTGAAATAATCAGATTATACCGCAAAAAGGAGGGATAGCTTCCTCCTTTTTTTCTGCCATGACACGTGTGGAATCTGGTATACTTATCCCTCTATTGCAGGGATTTCACGATTATGCTATAGTACTATCATCAGGTGATAATTGTGACAATACATATTAAGGCGAACAGAGAACAGAGAAGAACAGAGATGCGTGAAACTCTCCGGCAGAATCCTATGCTTACGGATTCTGATCTGGCAGAGATGTTTAGTGTCTCAAAAGCCACAATTCGTCTGGACCGGCAGGCTCTGGGGATTCCACAGATGCGTGAACGAATGGAACATGCGGTACAGAATGAAATGTCTTCATCTGGAGTCCATCATGAGAATATCGAAATTCTCCAGATGACAAGCGACAGAAACGGGCTTGCGCTTCTGGAAATAACTGATGATATGCTTGATGAGTCCGGTTATGTGCCGGCAGAGCGGCTTTACGGAATAGCCATAGGACTGGCCCGTAAGCTGGTTGGAGGCAGGCTGGAAGCAACACAGGTTGGAAATATTAAATACAAGAAACCGGTTACAGCAGGCACAAAGCTTATCATAAAGATGAAAGTAGCGCGCATGAGGCAGGAAAAGAAATACATCTATATCGTTATGGATGATAAGGAAACTGAAGTATTTCGTGCTAAGTTTATCGCAAATATTGCATCGAAGGGACGGTAATAGGAATGAAAAAAGTGGCAGTCGACGCTATGGGCGGCGATTTTGCTCCGCTGGAAATTGTTATGGGGGCAATTTTGGCAGTGAGGGACTTTCATATTCCTGTGGTTCTGGTAGGGGATAGTGAAAGAATCAGAAAGATTCTGGCGGATAACGGAGAGGAATCTAATCCTCTCATAGAAGTACATCATGCATCTCAGGTTATTGAGATGGGTGAACATCCGGGCATGGCTTTCCGAAGAAAGAAAGATGCATCCGTTTCTGTAGGGGCACGGCTGGTTAAAAGCGGAGAATGCGGTTCCCTGGTCGCGCCAGGATCCACAGGGGCGGCTGTAACAGCAGGCCTTCTGGGAATCGGGCGCATTAAGGGCATTGAACGCCCGGCCATTGTTACTCCGATTCCTAATGAAAAGGGCGGTCACACCTTTTTGATTGATTCCGGGGCCAGTGCCAATGCCAAGGCAAAAAATCTGCTGCAGAATGCCCTTTTAGGCTATAACTATGCCAAACGCGTTCGGCATATTGCAGAGCCAAAGGTGGGCCTCCTGAACATAGGGGCAGAAAGCACTAAAGGCAGCACAGAGGCAACGGAAGCCTATGAACTCCTTTCTAAACAGACCTGGTTCCCCTTTGCGGGAAACTGCGAAGGGCGGGATATCCCTACAGGAAAGTTTGATGTAGTGGTTACCGACGGATTTACAGGAAATGTGGTTCTGAAGTTTGGAGAAGGACTGGGACGGCTGTTTGTCACCATGATAAAAGATGCGGCAAACCGAGGCGGAATCACCGCTAAGCTGGGCGCTCTTCTTTTAAAACCGGCACTGAAGAAGTATATGATGAAAAAGCTGGATTATGAGGAAGAAGGCGGTGCACCGCTGCTCGGAATTAATGGTACGCTGATTATCAGTCATGGTGCATCCCGCAGGAGAGCTATCCGCAATGCGGTACGATTGGCGTCTCAGGTGGCGGAAGAGCGCATTCCGGATATTGTCAGAGAAACATTGCAGGAAGAATTGAAAGATTAATACAAAGATTAATACAAAGATTAATACAGAGTCCAAGGAGGTTGCATTTTGAAAAAGGCATTTTTATTTCCAGGACAGGGTTCCCAGAAAGTGGGAATGGTACATGATTTATACACCAGATACGATGCGGTAAAGAAACTGATTGGGGAAGCGGATGAACGACTGGGCTTTTCCATCTCTAAACTTATGTTTGAAGGTCCGGATGATGAACTGATGAAGACAGAATTCACTCAGCCGGCCATCCTTACCGCCAGTGTCGCTGTCTGGACCGTACTTAAAGAACATGGAGTTACTCCGGACGTAGTGGCCGGCCACAGTCTGGGTGAATATTCTGCCCTGGTAGCGGCTGGGGTCATGTCTTTCAGCGACGCGGTACATACCGTTCATCTTCGCGGGAAATACATGCAGGAAGCCGTTCCTCTGGGAGAAGGCGGCATGGCGGCCATTATTGCGCTGAAGCCGGAAATTATTGAAGAAATCTGTGAAAAGATTTCTGCGGAAGGAAAACCGGTTCAGGCAGTAAATTACAACTGCCCGGGACAGGTGGTCATTGCCGGCGCAACGGAAGCAGTAAAGCAGGCCTGCGTGGAAATGAAAGAAGCTGGCGCTAAGATGGCCATTATGCTGAAGGTTTCTGCGCCGTTCCATTCTACTCTTATGGAACCGGCAGCGAAAAAACTGGAATCCGTTCTCTCGGATATCACCATTCATGACGCGCAGATTCCGGTTTACGCAAATTATACGGCTAAGCCGGAAATGAAAGCTGACGAAATCAGAAAGAACCTGATTATGCAGGCGGCTCATCCGGTACTGTGGGATGAATCTGTAAGGAATATGATTGCAGATGGGGTGGATCTGATGATTGAAGCTGGTCCGGGAACCGTTCTTTCCGGCTTCATGAAGCGTATTAGCCGTCGTACACGCACACTGCATGCGGAAGATGCAGAAACCATTGAAAATGTACTGACCAGTCTGGAGGCGGAATAATATGGAAAATACAGCAGTGAAAACAGCACTGGTTACCGGAGCATCCCGGGGCATTGGTGCGGCTATTGCCAAAAAACTGGCGGCCAGAGGATTTATGGTCATTATTAACTATGGGCACAGCAGCGCTGCTGCAGAAGAAGTGAAAAATCAGATTGAACAGGCTGGCGGACAGGCCGTCCTGATGCAAGGGGATGTATCCTCCGGGGACGACGTGGACAGAATGTTTAAAGATATTAAAAAGACCTGGGGCAGGCTGGATGTTCTGGTAAATAATGCTGGAATCAACAGAGATACCCTGCTCGTCCGTATGAAAGAAGATCAGTGGGATGCTGTGCTCTCCACAGATCTGAAGAGCGTTTTCTTTACTACTAAGGCAGCTGCTTCCCTGATGATGCGTCAGAGAAGTGGTTCCATCATAAACATCGCTTCCGTTGTTGGTATTACTGGTAATGCAGGACAGGCAAACTATGCAGCTGCCAAGGCTGGTGTTATCGGATTTACCAAATCCGCGGCGAAGGAACTGGCAGCAAGGGGAATCCGTGTGAATGCCATTGCTCCTGGATTTATCGAAACAGACATGACAGACGCCATTCCGGAAAAGATTCGTGAAGGCATGCTGGAAACCATTCCGCTCCGCAGGGGCGGGAAGGCAGAAGATGTAGCGAATGCAGTGGCATTCCTTGCTTCTGATGACGCGGGTTATATTACCGGCCAGGTTTTAAAAGTAGACGGCGGCATGGTAATGTAATATAATCTAAAATGTAAAATTGACATGAAAGGTGGTGAAACAGATGAGCACATTTGACAGAGTTAAAAAGATCGTTGTTGATCAGCTGGGCGTAAACGAAGCTGACGTACAGATTGACTCCACATTCATTGATGATCTGGGAGCTGACTCTCTGGACATTGTTGAACTGATTATGGCATTTGAAGAAGAATTCGAAATCGAAATTCCGGATGATGCAGCAGAAAAGATTAAGACAGTTCGTAATGCAGTTGAATACATCGATCAGCAGATTCAGTAATTGAATAGTTGATAAGGAAATGGTTAATCAATGACGGCCGGGGATAGTTTTTATCCCCGGTTGCCATATGATTGACAATTCTTCAAAAAAGCGGAATCTTGTTGTTCCGTTTTTTTGAGGCATTGTCATATGTCTTGGGTAAGTAATCCTGTGTGTACAGGCATAAATAAAAATAGCTTTTAGAAGCATAGTTAAACAGAGAGGTGCTTTTGATGAAAAGAAGAGTAGCGGTAACTGGACTTGGTGTGGTTTCTCCAGTGGGTATTGGTCTGAAGACATTCTGGAGCAACCTTGTTGCCGGAAAATCCGGAATTACTAACATTACAAGTTTTGATACCACTGATTTCCCGATTAAGATTGCCGGGGAAGTAAAGGATTTTAACGCTTCTGATTTCATTGCGGACAGAAAGGCTGTCCGTCATATGGACAGAGATTCCCAGTTCGCTCTGGCTGCAGCCATTATGGCAGCAGAAGACTCCGGACTGGATATCTCCAAAGAGGACGCCAGCCGTATCGGTACATTCATTGGTACCGGGATCGGCGGAATTATCACTACGGAAGCTACGGTAGAAAGAATTGAAAAGCGCGGACCAACCAAGGTCAATCCGTTTGCAGTTCCTATGATGATTGCCAATATGCCGTCTGCGCATATTTCCATTCATTTCGGACTGGAAGGTCCGGTTCTCACCGATGTTACCGCCTGCGCATCCGGCAATAACGCCATTGGCCAGGCTGCCCGCATGATTCAGTATGGGGATGCCGACATTATGTTTGCCGGTGGTACAGAAGCAGCAGTAAGCAAGGCTCCGATGGCTGGATTCGCGGCTATGAAGGCCCTTTCCAGCAGAGACTGTGCTCCGGAAGAAGCATCCTGCCCATTTGATGCCCGCCGTGACGGATTTGTAATGGGCGAAGGCAGCGGCATTCTGATTCTCGAAGAATATGAACATGCCGTAGCCAGAGGAGCTCACATTTACGCTGAACTGGCAGGATATGGTACCAATGGAGACGCTTACCACATTACCGCGCCAAGACCGGATGGTGTTACACAGGTAAGATGTATGCGCAATGCGCTGGCTGATGCAGGCATTGCGCCGGAAGAAGTCAGCTATGTCAATGCCCATGGTACATCAACCCATCTGAACGACCTGACAGAAACCGCTTCCATGAAGAAGCTGTTTGGAGATAAGGCATATGATATTCCGGTAAGCTCCACTAAGTCCATGACAGGACATCTGCTGGGCGCTGCCGGTGCTGTGGAAGCTGTTGTATGCGCGCTGGCTATTGAAAATGACCAGATTCCACCGACCATCAATTACAAAGAAAAGGATCCGGAATGCGATCTGGACTATGTAACCGATGGCGCGCGCAAGCTGCCTGTTAATGTAACTATGTCCAATGCCTTTGGTTTTGGTGGGCATAATGCAGTTCTGGTTATGAGAAAGCCGAGATAAATGAAGAGGAATATTGCCGAAGAACGTCAGGACCGGGTGAAAGAACTAACCCGCTTTGCAGAAGAAAACAAAATCCCTGTAAAGAACATGATTCTTTTAAATACGGCTCTGACGCATACATCCTATGTAAATGAACATAAGAACCAGGTACATCATGATAATGAACGTCTGGAGTTCTTAGGCGATGCAGTTCTTGATTTAGTGGTTGGAGAATATCTTTTTATGCGTTTTCCTTCCTGGCCGGAAGGGGACCTGACCCGGGCCAAGGCCAGCGTAGTATGTCTGCAGTCCTGTGCGGAATGTGCATCCAGGTTTCATATCGGCGAGCATATGCGTCTTGGTAAAGGAGAAGAAAAATCCGGCGGGCGTACCCGTGAAACCATCCTTGGCGATGCGTTTGAAGCCGTAATCGGCGCCATATACCTTGACAATGATTATGAAGTGGTTTCCCGGTTTATTCTTGGACATATGAAGAAGTTCCTTGATATTGTAGATGAGGGAACCTATGACCATGATTACAAATCGGATCTGCAGGAACTTGTGCAGAAGGACGGATGTTCCCATGTTGAATATAAGGTGGCCAGGAGTGAAGGCCCCGATCACGATAAAACCATCTGGATGGATGTATACATCAATGGTAAGTGTATGGGACATGGAACAGGAAAGAACAAAAAATCAGCTGCACAGAAGGCAGCTAAAGAAGCGATGGCCACATTACAGCATAAATAATTTATTAAAAAGATGGAGCAGTCATATGTCTCCATCTTTTTGATTAATGGACGGCGAAACAGATATAAGCACATAATCCTTGAGGTGTTGGATTCACCTGGACGCATTTCTGGATTAACCGATACACATAGATGAATGTTTCCTCGGGGATATATGCTGAATCATCCGGTTAACACATAAAACTATCAAATGTGATAAAATTAAGGGAATGGTTGTAAAGGAGATTAGATTTATAATGAACATCGCAGTAGCAGGCACAGGATATGTAGGCCTTTCTTTGGCCACATTATTAGCTCAGAACAATCATGTTATGGCGGTAGATATTATTCCGGAAAAGGTGGACCTGGTAAATCAGAGGAAATCACCGATTCAGGATGATTATATTGAAAAATATCTGGCGGAAAAGGATTTGGACCTTGTTGCGACACTGGATGCTGAATCTGCTTACAGACAGGCAGATTTTGTCATTATTGCTACACCGACCAATTATGATAGCACCAAAAATTTCTTTGACACCAGCTCTGTAGAAGCGGTTATCCGTCTGGTCATGAAATATAATCCAGATGCCATTATGGTGATTAAATCTACCATTCCTGTTGGATATACAAAAGCTATCCGGGAAAAGACCGGATCAGAAAACATAATATTCAGTCCTGAGTTTTTGAGAGAAAGTAAGGCACTGTATGATAACCTGTATCCAAGCCGTATCATCGTGGGAACGGATTTAAACGACAAGCGACTGGTAGATGCAGCACATACTTTTGCCGGCTTACTGCAGGAAGGCGCAATAAAGCAGGATATCCCGGTAAGATTTATGGACTTTACCGAAGCGGAAGCAGTTAAACTGTTTGCCAATACCTATCTGGCCATGCGTGTTTCCTACTTTAATGAACTGGACACCTACGCGGAAGTTAAAGGACTCAATACAAAGCATATTATTGAAGGGGTATGCCTGGATCCGAGAATCGGCATGTTCTACAATAATCCTTCCTTTGGATATGGCGGATACTGTCTGCCAAAGGATACAAAGCAGCTTCTGGCTAATTATGCCGATGTTCCTGAAAACCTGATTGAAGCCATTGTACAGTCCAACCGCACAAGAAAAGATTTTATAGCCGATCAGGTACTGTCTAAAGCCGGATATTATCATGACAACAGTGCTTATAAGGCTTCCATGGAACATGAAATTGTAGTCGGAGTTTATCGACTCACCATGAAATCCAACAGTGATAATTTCCGTCAGAGCAGTATTCAGGGAATTATGAAGAGAATCAAGGCGAAAGGCGCCTCTGTCATTATTTATGAACCGACTCTGGATGATGGAAGTACGTTCTTTGGAAGCTCGGTAGTAAATAATCTTCAGGAATTTAAGAGAAAATCGCAGGTCATTATTGCCAATCGGTATGATAAAGTTCTGGATGATGTAAAAGATAAGGTATATACAAGGGATATTTACGAAAGAGATTGAGAAGAAGAAGGTGAATTTCATTCACCTTCTTCTTAATTTTCCAGATGTTCATCCATCTTCTTTTATAATGTATATACTAATTATCTCCGGTTATGTTAAAATACAGAGAGAAATTATAAGCAGATGATGGCGTATTTCTTTCTATATGAAATACATAGTCAGATATACGAACAGGAGGTTTGTGAATGCTTACGATAAAAGGACAGAGTATATCCGGATTGATTGCCATTGCTCCATTGCATGTTTTCCATCCGTTTACACCTGATGTAACCAGAAAAGAAATTAAAGATACAGATACGGAAGTTTCCCGTTTTATAACGGCCCGTGATACAGCGTCAACCATTATGCAGAAACTGCATGATCAGGCATTATCCACCAGCGGCGCTGATAATGCCGCTATTTTTGAAAACTACAGACAACTTCTGGCGGCACCGGAATTCACAAATCAGACGACCGGTATTATCAGAAGCCAGAAAGTAAATTTCGAATATGCGGTAAAGCAGGTAGAGGAAAATTACAGACAGATTCTTGCCTCAGATAATGCGGCCTATGCAAGTTCCAGCATGGCTGATTTTTCCGTGGTAGTTAATGCGGTAATTGAGGCCCTGCAGTCCGGAGTGCAGAGAGACACCCTTACCGGGCCATGCATTCTGGCATCCCACGACCTTACACCGGAACAGACCATCCGTTTTGATAAGAGCAAACTGCTTGGTTTTGTAACGGTAGATGGCAATTCCCTGTCTCATACCGCCATTCTGGCCCGTTCCCTTGGCGTTCCGGCCATTCTGGCTACCGGTCATGAAATTGGCGATGAACTGAATGGACATCCGGCCATCATTGACGGATTCACCGGAACCGTATATGTTGATCCGACTCCTGAAATTATTCAGGAAATGAAGCAGAAACAGGCTGACCATAAGGCGCAGCGGGAACTGCTGGAAGAACTTCGCGGACTGCCGGCAGAAACGGAAGATGGCCGACGGGTTGAACTTTCCGCTAATATCAGCTCTGCAGGCGATCTGGCAGCCGTTATTAAGAATGATGCAGAAAGTATCGGACTGTTCCGCAGTGAATTCATATATATGGGACGGGATACTCTTCCCACAGAAGAGGAACAGTTTAAGATTTATAAGCTGGCAGCGGAAACTATGGCTGGCAAGCGAGTAATCATCCGTACCGTGGATATTGGTAACGATAAGCAGGCTTCCGCATTTGGTTTACCGAAAGAAGTCAATCCGGCTCTGGGTATGCGGGCTATCCGTGTAAGTCTGACCCGTCCGGATATATTCAAGACTCAGCTTCGCGCGATTCTCCGTGCCAGCGCATTTGGACGGATTGCCATTATGTTCCCGCTCATTACTTCCGTATGGGAAGTATGGAAAGCGAAGGAAATTCTTGAAAATGTAAAGACAGAACTGGACAAAAATCAGATTCCTTATGATCATCACCTGGAAGTCGGAATCATGGTAGAAACACCGGCGGCAGCTCTGATCAGCGATAAGCTGGCCAAGGAAGTCGATTTCTTCTCCATTGGTACCAACGACCTGTCCCAGTACACACTGGTAGTTGACAGAAATATTCAGGATTCCTCGCAGTTCTTCAATCCGCATCATCCGGCCGTTTTAAAACTTATCCGTATGACCATTGAAAATGCACATGCCAACCATATCTGGGTAGGCATCTGCGGTGAACTGGGTGCAGATTTGACTTTAACCAGAGAGTTCCTGGAAATGGGAGTGGATGAACTGTCTGTAGCACCATATGATATTCTTCCGCTGCGCAAGAAGGTACGTTCTCTCAATCTGTCTGAAAAATAAATAATGATGTATAACCATCAATAGCCATCAGGGGGCTGCGGACCGGTGAAATTTCATTTCCGGAGGCAGCTCCTTTTTGATGGTTCATCTTCGAAGGGATGGGGGACCTCTTTACATAATAATGACAAATTTCCTTATCCTGTATGAATATGGTAAAATATAAGAACAGGTTGTCATTGCAGCATAAATCATTTGTTTTGATTTCTGCAGGAATCTCCTATATACCGAGACGTTTTATGCTCAGATTTGACAGCCTTTTCTGATGTCTTTCCGGCAGAATGTATGATGAGAAAAACCTATGAACATGTTAAAAAAAGAGCGATTGACACAAATAATTATTTTTGTTGTTTCAATGCTTATTGTAGGATTTTTGCTGTGGTATATTAATTACCTCAATCCTCATTTTTATAAGACCATATGGCAGCTCAGTGCCAGAGGCGATATGATGGGACTTTCCGAATATATCGCGTCGTTTGGATACTTTTCGGCCATTATAACCATTGTCCTGCTGGCCATATGCAATATGACCGGTCTTCCCACTATCCCGTTTTTAACTGTAGCGGGTATTATTTTTGGTATAATTCCCGGGATTATCATTTCCTGGCTGGGAGAATTTATCGGCTGTATACTCAGTTTTGTGTTTACCCGCTTTTTCTTCCGCGCGCATGCAGAAAAACTGATTGAAAAGAATAATATGCTCACCCGGCTGGATTCATACAGTAATATGAAGTCCATGCTGATAGCCCGATCCATACCGTATTCACCAAACATTCTGATTACGGCTTTAGGCGCAGTGAGCAGTCTTTCCTTTAAGGCTCATTTCTGGGCGACATTTATAGGGAAATGGCCATCCGTCATCATAGAAGTCTTTCTTGGGCATGATCTGCTCAATCTGGCGGAACATGGTCTCCGTTTCATATTCCTTGTGGTTTTGTGTATCGCCGGATATTTCTATATGCGGTGGAGAAAAAACAGTAAAAACAAAAAATAGTGTGCTGTTTGGCTTACAGGCACAGAGAGGATTCAGTTCGAGGGCAGGTCCTGCCGGGCTGATCCTTTTTATTTTCAGCGTTTTTAAAATAAAATTTGCTTTTTTATTCCAGTCTTGCTATTATGAGCTATATACATAGCTAGGAAGGGAAGAAGCTATAGGAATCCTTACAGAGAGCAGCTGGCTGGTGTGAAGCTGCAGGAAGAATATAACGAGTCACCCCGGAGCAGGCATTAACAGTGCACGTATGGCGGTCGTTACCCGCTGGAGAGAGATTATGGTGTTTTATAATACCCATAATTATTTAGGTGGTACCGCGGAAGTCTTTTCGTCCTATAGGGATGGAAAGGCCTTTTTTATTTTGAGGAGTTGAAAAGCATGAGAATGACAGACGAACTTGGAAAGTATGAACCAGGTCAGATTGAACAGAAATGGTATGACTACTGGGAATCTCATGGGGTATTCCATGATGAACCGGATGATACAAAAGAAGCATACAGCATTGTGCTTCCACCTCCGAATGTAACCGGCCAGCTTCACATGGGCCATGCGCTGGACAACACATTACAGGATATTCTGATCCGCTATAAGAGAATGCAGGGATACAATGTACTCTGGCTGCCAGGTAAGGACCATGCAGGTATTGCCACCCAGGTTAAGGTAGAAAGACAGATTGCGGAAGAAGGTCTTACCAAGTATGACCTGGGCCGTGAAAAGTTCCTGGAACGCGTCTGGGCATGGAAGGAAAAATATGGCGACCGTATCGGTAAGCAGATAAGACGTCTGGGCTCTTCCTGCGACTGGAGCCGTGAACGTTTTACCATGGATGATGTCTGTGCCCGCGCGGTACGTGAAGTTTTCGTTTCCCTTTATGAAAAGGGACTGATTTATCAGGGAAACCGTATCACCAACTGGTGCCCGCGCTGTCAGACCGCACTGTCGGATATTGAAGTTGATCATAAGGATGAACAGGGTCATCTCTGGTATTTCAATTACCCGCTCGCTGATGGAAGCGGATATATCCAGGTAGCTACGACCCGTCCTGAAACTATCCCGGGGGATACTGCCATTGCGGTAAATCCGGACGATGAACGGTATGCATCTCTGGTAGGCAAGATGGCTGTACTTCCGGTTAACGGAAGAGAGATTCCTATTGTTGCTGATGACTATGTAGATCCAGCCTATGGTACCGGCTGCGTAAAGATTACCCCGGCTCATGACCCCAACGACTTTGAAGTAGGTCTCCGTCATAATCTGCCGGTAATCCTGATTATGAATACTGACGGCACCCTGAATAAGGAAGCTGGCAAGTATGAAGGCATGACCCGTGATGAAGCACGTAAGGCAATTATCAAGGATCTGGATGACAAGGGCCTTCTCGTTAAGGTGGAAGAACAGGTACATGCAGTAGGTCATTGTTCCCGTTGTAAGACGACCGTGGAACCAATGACTACCAAGCAGTGGTTCGTAAAGATGAAGCCGCTCGCTGGTCCTGCACTGGAAGCTGTTAAGTCCGGAAAGACAAAGTTCGTTCCTGAACGTTTTACCAACACCTATGTTCAGTGGCTGGAAAACATCCATGATTGGTGCATTTCCCGTCAGCTCTGGTGGGGGCACAGAATCCCTGTATGGTATTGCGATGATTGCGGTGCGGTTTCAGCATCCCGTACGGACCTGACCGAATGCCCGCACTGCCACAGCAAGCACATTCATCAGGATCCGGATGTTCTTGATACCTGGTTCTCTTCGGCACTCTGGCCGTTTTCCACCATGGGCTGGCCGGAACAGACTCCGGTACTTAAGAGATGGTATCCAACCAGTACTCTGGTAACCGGCTATGACATCATCTTCTTCTGGGTAGCCCGTATGATGTTCATGTCCATGGAATTTATGCATGAAGTGCCGTTCAGACACGTATTTATCCATGGTCTGGTTCGCGACTCTCAGGGCCGTAAGATGTCCAAGTCCCTTGGCAATGGCATTGATCCGCTGGAAGTTATTGATAAATATGGCGCCGATGCGCTGCGCTTCACTCTGGTAACCGGTAATACACCAGGCAATGATATGCGTTTCTACTATGAAAAGGTAGAAGGAAACCGTAACTTTGCCAATAAGCTGTGGAATGCCACTAAGTTTACCATTATGAATCTGGACGATTATGAGGAATCCTTCGTTCCGGACACGGCGGATCTTACTCTGGCAGACCGCTGGATTCTCGACCGCCTCAACCGTACCATTGAAGATGTAAGCCGGAACCTGGATAAGTTTGAACTGGGGGCAGCCGCTGATAACATTTATAACTTCGCCTGGAATTATTTCTGTGACTGGTATATTGAACTGGCTAAGAACCGTCTCTATGGGCCGCACAATAAGGACAGACAGGTTACACAGTATGTACTTGTTCATACACTGACACGCATGCTGGCACTTCTTCACCCGTTCATGCCGTTTATTACTGAACATCTGTGGCAGCATCTGCCGCACACCGGTGATAATCTGGCAAGATCTTCCTGGCCTGTTCAGGAAAAGGAATATGATTTTGCTGTGGAAGAAGAACAGATGGAACGCATTATGGATGCCATCAAGGCTATCCGCAATATGCGTGCAGGTTCTAATGTTGCACCTAACAGAATGTGCCATGTTCAGATTGCCTTTACCAGAGATGACCTGGTATCTGCAGTAACAGAACATAAGGAATACTTCGAAAAGCTGGCGCACGTGGAAGAAATCAAAGTACTTGATAAGAACTCCGCTAAGCCGGAAAATGCAGTAGCTTCTGTTGTGACCGGAATGGAAGTCTACATGGAACTTAAGGGCCTGGTAGATGTTGAAAAGGAAAGAGCAAGAGTTCTGAAGGCACAGGAAGCACTTAATAAGGATATTAAGCGTTCTTCCGGAAAGCTGAACAACCAGGGATTCCTGGCCAAGGCTCCAGCCGCTGTAGTGGAAAAAGAAAAGGCCAAGCTGGCTGAAATGGAAAAACAGATGAAATCATTAAATGAACGTCTGGGATTCCTTGCCAAACTTTAATAAACAGGCATAGCAAAAGCCGAAAAGCTGTGAAAAATGACTATTCATTTCTTTCACAGCTTTTTGATTGAAATACATGGCTATAGCTTTTCCTTTGTATGATTTATAATGAAGAGGTCATAGATGTATATAGGTCTGCGCATTCTCCTGCCGGTCTGGATGGATAAGCCAGGACAGGTATTCCCGGGAATTTCCGCGGATTATGGATACACAGATGTGCATTAATAAGCAGGGAGGAAAGTTAATGAATTACAGGGAATCGATTTCCTATCTGGAGAAAGCCGTATCTTTTGGTATTAAACCCGGTCTGGAACGAATCAGCGCCTTACTGAAGTATCTGGGGAACCCGGAAAAGAAATATAAGATAATTCATGTCACAGGGACCAATGGCAAAGGAAGTACAACCGCCATGATCACTGCGGCACTGGAAGCGGCACATATTAAGGCAGGGCGTTATGTATCTCCGCATCTGGTAGAGTATACAGAACGTATTTATGCTATGGGAAAGGATATCAGCAGAGAGGACTTTGCTTACGTTGCCACGGCGATAAGGCATGCAGCGGAATCCATTGTGGAAGAAGGATATGAAGCGCCTACGGAATTTGAGCTTCTCACGGCGATGGCCTTTCTTTATTTTGCTAAAGTCGGTGTAGAATATGCAGTGGTTGAAGTCGGGATGGGCGGACTTTATGATTCCACCAATGTCATTGTGCCTGTAGTATCGGTTATTACCAATGTGGCTATGGATCATATGCAGTACCTGGGGAATACGCTCACAGAGATTGCGCATAATAAGGCGGGAATCATAAAGGAGTCGGTTCCCTGTGTTACCGCTGCATCCGGAGAAGCATTAACTCAAATCCAGAAGGAAGCAAAAGAAAAACATGCCCCATTATATATTTATGGGCGGGATTTTGCTGAAATAGCCCGACATGCCGTACATGGAGGACAGATTGTTTCCTTCCGCATTGGGGAAAAGGAAACCGGGGATATACATATTTCCCTTGTGGGGCCTCATCAGGCCATCAATGCCGCAGGAGCTGTCATGGCTCTGAAAATCGTATCCGGTTCCGATCCGCGGGTAACCGGTGATGCTGTCCGCTATGGTCTGGCGCATACCCGTTGGCCCGGTCGCTTTGATATGCACCATGTGGGAAACATACCGTTTGTTATGGATGGAGCTCATAATTCAGCCGGAGCAGTTACATTAAAGGCTTCGCTGGAAGAACAGTTTCCTGATAAGCGCAGACTGGTGGTATTTACCTCCCTGAAAGATAAGGATACAGATAAGGTCATCCGGCTTATCATGCGGCCGCAGGATAAGGTATTTATTACGACAGCACCTACGCCACGCAGTCGTTCAGAAGATGATATTGCTGCGATGCTTCCCTGCCCATATAAAGAAGAACCGGATACGGACACAGCACTGAATGATGCAGTGGCAGAGGCAAAAGACGGAGATATGGTTCTCGTATGCGGATCTCTGTATATTCTCGGAGAAGTCATCACATGGCTGAATCGCCAGGAGGATAAATAAATCTGTCGGATAAGAGAACAGAATTTCGTCTTTTCATGGGGAATGTGTTCTCCTGTGATATAATGAGGACTGAACAAATGGGAGAACAGGAGAAACTTTATGCGAGCATTAGGGATAGATCCGGGAACGGGGCGTTGTGGATTCGGGATTGTTGATAAAGAGGGAAACCGGATTACAGCAGTTGATTATGGCATTATTGAAACGCCGAAGGAAATGGATCTGATTGAACGCATTCACATCGTGTATCAGGGGGTACGGGAACTGATTCAGATGTATAAGCCGCAGGTTATGGGAGTAGAGACTCTGTACTTTAACCGCAATATTACTACTGCAATTTCTGTTGCTGAAGCCAGAGGGGTTATTCTGCTTGCCGGATATCATGAAAAGATACCAGTGTATGAATGTACGCCACTGCAGGTAAAACAGCAGGTCGTAGGTTATGGAAGAGCTGAAAAGAGTCAGGTTATCAAAATGATTATGCAGATGATGCATATTACAAAGAAAATATCTCCGGATGATGCAGCAGATGCGTTGGCTATAGGCATTACATCCATTTACCGGACTGAGCATGAAGCAATCTATGGAGGAATCAGGGGATGATTGGATACATAAAAGGAAAAATAACGGCACTTTTTGATCGGATGTGCTTTATAGAAACCGCAGGGGTAGGATATCGCGTATTTATTACAGATATAGATCACGATGAACTGCAGACGGGGGAAGAATCCAGGCTTTATATACATATGGCAGTAAGAGAAGATGCTATTACTCTGTACGGATTCCTTTCCAGGGAAACCTATGAGGCTTTTCTGTCCCTGCTGACTGTATCTAAAATCGGACCCAAGGCGGCTATGTCCATTCTCTCGGTTATGACACCAGGGACACTGGCGATAGCGGTGCAGAACAGAAATATCAGTGCCCTCACTAAGATTCCGGGAATAGGTAAAAAGACGGCAGAACGAATGCTGGTGGAATTAAAGGATAAACTTAAAGGATTTGTTCCTGCCGGGGAGGTTACTGCAGATGTGGCTGAACCCGCTATAGCTTCAGGCATTGCGGAGGAAGCTATGAATGCGCTCCGGTCTCTTGGTTATATGCCGGAAGAGGTGGCAGCGGTTATTCACAGGGTGGCCCTTGAACATCCTGAATTTACTGATGCAGGTCCGATGATTGGGGCAGTTCTTCGTGAACTTGGGAAGGAGAGAGGTTAAATGCTGGATCATATAAAAAGTCTGAGAACGGAAGAATCCGGTAAGGGAGAGCCAGAAGAAGGACGCATTGTAGCCCGTGAAGATTCAGGGCACGATGGGTGGCAGCATTCCCTCAGACCGAAAGCTCTGTCAGATTATATAGGTCAGCATACACTGCGTCAGAATCTTTCTGTATATATTCAGGCAGCTAAGAAGCGAAAGGAAGCGCTGGACCATGTGCTCCTTTATGGACCACCTGGACTGGGGAAAACTACTATGGCAAACATCATTGCCAATGAACTGGGGGTTAATTTCCGGATTACCAGCGGTCCGGCCATTGAACGTCCGGGAGATCTGGCAGCCCTCCTTACTAATCTGGAAGAACATGATGTGCTTTTTATTGACGAAATTCACAGACTGAATCGTTCTGTAGAAGAAATCCTCTATCCGGCCATGGAGGATTTCGCTCTGGATATCGTCATGGGGAAAGGACCCGGGGCCAGATCGTATCGTCTCGATCTTCCACCGTTTACCCTGGTGGGGGCGACTACCAGGGCGGGAGCACTGGCAGCACCACTGCGGGATCGATTTGGTATCGTATTCCGTATGCAATTCTATACACCGGAAGAACTGACACTGATAATAAAAAGGGCCGCTTCCATCCTGAACATTGATATAGCCGATGAAGGGGCACGGGAAATTGCACGGCGTTCCCGGGGAACTCCGCGTATTGCCAACCGACTTCTTAAACGGGTCAGAGATTTTGCCCAGGTAATGGGAAGCGGTATAATAACCAATGAAATTGCAGCGCATGCGCTGGCTCAACTGCATGTGGATGGTATTGGGTTGGATGCCATTGATCGTGAAGTGCTCAAAACCATTATTTATAAATTTAACGGCGGACCGGTTGGTGTTGATACCATTGCGGCAGCTGTAAGTGAAGAGCGTGCAACGATTGAGGATGTTTATGAACCTTATCTTATGCAGATAGGATTTTTATCCCGCACTCCCAGAGGAAGAGTGGCTACCCGTGCCGCATATGATCATTTAGGAGTTCCATGGAATCAGAATTCTTCAGAGACAGGGGAGGGATAGGATTTATGGGGAAAAGTCTGATTTTTCTTGGGGTTATTCTCATTGCTGCAGGAATTCTTATTTCTATTGGTGGTAAAATACCATTTATGGGGAATCTGCCAGGGGATATCCATTTTAAGTCAGGTAATACAGAAATATATTTTCCATGGGTAACATGTCTTCTGATTTCCTTTCTGGGGACAATTATCCTCAATATATTTTTCAGACATTAATAAAGAGGCAAACATATGATGAAAAAGACCGCCTTAGTTATGGCAGTGTGTCTGGGACTGACAATCAGCTTTCCAGGGGCTGTCCGGGCTGCCAATGGGTCAACAATTAAAGTAGTAAGTATGGATGAGCTGGAAAAGGATTATCCGGAACTGGGTAATTCCGGCAAGCCAGACCTTAATGGCAGACAGACCATCAATTCGGGAAAAGTTAAGAAGGCAGACAAAAGTGCAGAAAAGAATAATAAGAAGAAAAAGGAAATAAAGAATAGGAAGAAGAAAGATAACAGTCAGAAAATCCGGAATGTGGATAAGGTTAATAACTTAGGTCCGGATATTTCTGTTGGACTGATTAATGGTAAGGTACTTGTACCGATTACCGGGCTGGTTGATTTTAAGGCGGTGGACCTGTCAGGAAATGAACTGGAAACCTATGATGCAGGTACAATCCTTACGGTGACCAGAGATGGGAGCAATATATATATAAATGAAAATGATTATTCCGGACCGATTATCCTTAAGGCACAGGATGATAAAGATTCCGGGGCTGCATTTATTGTAAAAGGCAATAAATACAGGGGCTCTATCAAGCTGCTTCCATCGCCTCAGAATGCGGGGGTGACCGTTGTCAATGTACTGCCAATGGAAGAATATCTGTATGGGGTAGTTCCTTCCGAATCTGTCCCAACATGGAAACCAAATGCACTGAGAGCGCAGGCGGTTGCGGCCAGAACCTATGCACTGAAACATAAGAATGGCTTTAAATCCAGAGGATATGATGTAACCGATACAACTGAATCGCAGGTTTATAATGGATATTCTGCAGAAACAAAAGCTACTAATGATGCGGTAGACAGTACGGCCGGTGAAATCATCACCTATAATGGGCAGCCTATTGATGCAGTTTTTTCTGCCAGTGCCGGGGGATACACTGAAAACAGTGAAAATGTATGGGGACAGGTAATTCCTTATCTGCGGGGCGTGAAGGAAGAAGATACTCCGGAAGTAAAGCAGGCGTGGACATCGAAAGTGTCGCTGGATACACTTCAGAAAAACCTGGGCATTGGAAACCTTCAGGAAATCCGTTTATCCCGGTTGACAAGAGGTCCTATGTTTACTGGAGACCGCGGGGTATCTGGCCGTGTTAAGAGAATAATCTTTGTTGGATCCAATGGACAGAAGACCATAACCGGAGATAATTTCCGACGTCTGTTTGGGTTAAAGAGTACTATGTTTGACTTTGACCTTGAAGGAAATACACTCATGATTTATGGGTATGGCTGGGGCCATGGACTGGGAATGTCCCAGTGGGGGGCCGAAGCTATGGCTGAAAAGCATGATAAGGATGACGATGATTATTATAAGGATATACTGAGCCACTATTATACAGACACAGAAATTACTAAAATATATTAATGGGAGCAGGAAGAATGAAACTAGAAGAATTCAATTATGATTTACCTAAAGAACTGATTGCACAGGAACCGGCAGAACCAAGAGATTCTTGCCGGCTGATGATGCTGGACAGGAAAACAGGAGAATATACCCATCATACATTCCGGGATATACTGGATGAAATACGTCCGGGGGATGTATTTGTATTCAATAACACCAAAGTTATTCCTGCCCGCCTGTATGGGCACAGAAAAGAAACGGGCGGCAAAGTGGAAATCCTGCTGCTTACACCGAAGGGAAATGACAACTGGGAAATTCTGGTTAATCCGGGGAAAAAGGCACTCCCAGGACAGGTTATAGAATTTAATGAACATCTGTCCTGTGAAATTCTGGATAAAACTGATTTTGGAGGCCGGGTGGCACATTTTACCTATGATCAGGACTTTGACAGCATTCTTGAGGAAATTGGTGAAATGCCGATACCACCTTATATTCATAAGAAACTGGAAGATAATGATGAATATCAGACTGTGTATGCCAAGTATAAAGGATCGGCAGCAGCTCCTACCGCGGGCCTTCATTTTACAAAAGAACTGATGGAGGAAATGAAGAACAGAGGTGCGGAAATCCGTTATGTTACTCTGCACGTAGGGCTTGGCACATTCCGTCCGGTATCGGAAGAGAATATTGAAGAACACGAAATGCACAAGGAATTCTATTCCGTTACGGAAGAAACTGCTGAAGCTGTAAACCGGGCAAAAGCTGAAGGCCGTCGGATTATTGCGGTAGGGACTACTTCTGTACGCACGCTGGAATCAGCAGGTCAGAGTGGGAAACTTCAGGCAGGCTCAGGATGGACACAGCTCTATATTTATCCAGGATATACCTGGCATATTGTTGATGCCATCTGCACTAATTTCCATCTCCCGGAATCAACGCTTATCATGATGATGTGTTCTTTCGCAGGGAAAGAACATGTACTCAATGCGTATAAAGAGGCAGTAAGACAGAAGTACAGATTCTTCTCCTTTGGTGATGCCATGTTTATCCGCTGAAAAACAGAACGGTAATGGAGACAGAATAAAGACTGATGGGAGGATGTGTAAGGCCTGAGGACTCATCACATCCTCTTTTATAATGGAGGATCTGGTATTCTGCGCAGGAAAGGCAGATATATCTGTTACACATGCGGCAGAATGATGATATGGTGATATGGCTGGTCATCGGGCACATATCCTGTTATGATTAGCGGAGAGGGTCTTTTGACCAATATTACTAAAGGATAAGGATATAAAAATGGTTATTAATTACGAACTGATTGCACAGGACCCGGCGACCGGAGCAAGAGCCGGCCTGCTGCATACACCACATGGAACATTTAAAACACCGATGTTTATGCCTGTAGGCACACAGGCCACGGTAAAGACTGTGACTCCGGATGAGTTGGAAGAGATGGGGGCCCAGATTATTCTTGGCAACACCTATCATCTGTTTTTGCGTCCGGGAACGGAGCTGATTGCAGAGGCAGGCGGCCTTCATGATTTTATGAACTGGCATAAAGGAATCCTTACAGACAGCGGCGGATTCCAGGTATTCAGCCTTGGAGATACACGTAAGATTAAGGAGGAAGGGGTATATTTCCGCTCGATTCTTGATGGATCAAAACAATTTCTGTCACCGGAAGTAGCTACCAGAGCGCAGGAAGAGCTTGGGAGTGATATTGCGATGGCATTTGATGAATGCATTCCTTATCCGGCTGAATACGATTATGCTAAAAAGTCCACGGAAAGAACCACCCGCTGGGCAGAAAGATGTCTGAAAGCCCATACACGCAAGGACAGAGGTATGTTTGGCATTATTCAGGGCGGGATGTATAAGGATCTGCGCAAGCAGAGCGCGGCGGAAATCACATCCCTTCCTTTCGATGGGTTCGCTATTGGCGGCCTGTCGGTGGGGGAACCGCATGATCTCATGTATGAGATTCTTGAACATACCACACAGTATATGCCTGTAAATAAGGCCAGATATCTTATGGGAGTAGGCACTCCTGACTGTCTGGTGGAAGGCGTTGCCCGCGGGGTGGATATGTTTGACTGCGTATTCCCTACCCGTGTAGCTCGAAATGGAATGGCGATGGTACATTCTGGAAGAATGAATATGAAGAATAAGCAGTATGAACGTGATTTTACACCGATTGAGGAAGGCTGTCAGTGCTATACTTGCCGTCATTTTACCCGTGCATACATTCGCCATCTGTATAAAGCAGAAGAGTTACTGGCCTTTCGTCTTATTACCATTCATAATCTTTTCTTCCTCCTGCAGTTTATGAGGGATATGAGACAGGCCATTATTGATGGAAATTTTGGGGATTTCAGGGAAAGTTTTATGGCAGGCTATAGTGCCAGGGCAAAATAAATGGAATTTCCGTACACAGAAGCTGTAAGAATCAATTTATGATTATATGCTAAATCTCTGAGGATAAATTAAAAAGCATGTGATATAATGGATGGTATGAATTTTCAGGAGGTGAATAATCCATGGGTGAAATTATGACAGCTATTAAGGGCTTCTGGCCTTTGCTTCTGCTGCTTGCTTTTTTCTACTTTGCTTTAGTAAGACCGCAGAAAAAACAGCAGAATAAGAGAAATGCATTCCTTAATGCTCTTCAGAAGGGAGACTATGTCATCACGGCAGGTGGTGTATATGGTCTGGTAAAGAAGATTACAGGCAATGTCGTTTCTGTACAGATAGCTCCAGGGACAATTATCCAGGTTGATAAGCGTGCACTTCAGGCACCGCCGGAAGATGAAGGAGACAAGAAGTCTTCGGAAAAGTCCCAGCCAGCTCACAAAGAAGAGAATAGTGCCAAAGAGGATACAGAAGAAGATGCAAAGGACTGATTCGGCAATGTCCGATATAAAGCAATGTCTTCGAAAGAAAGTGCTCGCCGAAAGGCGGGCTCTTTCTTTTGACAGGATTTCATCCATGAGTCTCACACTGACAGAGAATCTTCTGGCACTGCCTGAGGTTAACGATGCCAGTTGCATTATGGCTTTCCTGGCTATGCCCGGAGAGTCCAATCTGGACGAATTTATCCGGATAATGCTGAAAAGGGGGACAAGAATCTGTATTCCTGTGTGTCTTCCGAAGAGACAGATGGAGGCAGGGCGTATCATGGATATGGAACATTTTGAGAAGGGACCGTTAGGTTTGCGCAACATTCCGTCAGGATATGATGTGATTGAACCGGAACAGATTGATCTTGTACTTGTTCCGGCGGTAGCCTGTGACAGGCAGGGGCGTCGCCTGGGAATGGGAGCCGGCTACTATGACCGGTATCTGGTTCATGTGCCTTATGAAAAACGGATTGCGGCACTCTGGGATTTCCAGGTGCTGGATGAAGATATTCCCGGAGAACCCTTTGATCAGAATGTATCTGCCATTGTAACAGATAAAAGAATTATTAGAATCCGGAAACCAAATGGGGTGAAATTTTGAATAACAAACGACCAAATACGCTGAGACCGGCAAAACTTTTCCGATTCTGGGCAGTTATTGCTGTGATTTTCGGTGTGTTTATTTTTACATTAGTGCCATTGGCCAAAAGCATCCGGCAGGGTCTTGACCTTCAGGGCGGGACCCACATTGTGATGCAGGCAGAAGATACACCTGAAAACAAAGTTACTCCTGAAGCAGTAACTCAGGTTATTGCCATCATGCAGAAGCGTATCAATGAAATGGGACTTACTGAACCTATTATTCAGCGCGAAGGTGCTAATCGGATCATCATCGAATTGCCTGGGGAAAAAGACCCGAAGAAGGCTATTGAAACCATTGGCAAGACGGCGGTACTGCAGTTTAAGGATGAAGACGGTAATGTGGCACTTACCGGAGAAGATCTGAAGACGGCGCAGGAACAGATGGACAGTAACTCGCGGAACCCGGTAGTTGCCCTGCAGTTTACTGATGAAGGGGGTAAGAAGTTCGCAAAACTTACCGCCGACAACATTGGACGCAAGATTGGCATCTACCTGGATGGCAAGCTGCTTACTGATCCTGTGGTTAATGAAGAAATTGATGGGGGAAGTGCGGTTATTACCGGACAGAGCTCACTGGAAGAAGCAAAGAATCTGGCTATTCTGCTTCGCAGTGGTGCTCTCCCTGTCAAAGTATCCGTTATGGAAGTCCGTACCGTAGGTCCGTCTCTTGGCCAGGATTCCAAAGATAAGTCCGTTATGGCATTTACCATTGGGCTCTCTCTTACCGTGCTCTTCATGCTGGCTATGTACCGCATGGCAGGTTTTGTAGCAGATACCGCTCTTCTGGTATACGTGCTTATCCTGCTGGGGATACTGAGCGCATTGAAGGCAACTCTCACCTTACCAAGTATTGCGGGGGTCATACTATCCATAGGTATGGCCGTAGATGCCAATATTCTTATATTTGAACGATTTAAAGAAGAAATTGCAGCCGGTAAGGTACTGCGTCTGGCGGTGCAGGCCGGATTTAAGCGTGCTTTTACAACTATTTTTGATGCGAATATGACAGTTATCATTACCTCAGCCATTCTGTTCTTCCTCGGAAGTGGTACGGTCAAGGGCTTTGCTTTTACCCTGGGTCTGGGGGTTGCTGTAAGTATGTTTACTGCCATCACGGTAAGCCGCACATTGCTTATGCTCCTGATTGACGCATCCTGGATTCATGATCCATGGTGGTTCGGTGGAAAGAGGGGGTATGACCGTTGAAAAACTTTGATATTGTAGGACATCGTAAATGGTGGTTCTGTCTGTCCGGACTCCTCGTGCTGATTGCCCTCATCTGTATTATTGTGAAGGGATTCAATTTTGGCATTGATTTCACCGGTGGTACCATTCTGGATTTAAAATTTGCGCAGCCAGTAACCGTGGCTCAGGTCAGAACCGGTCTTGAACAGGACGGCCTGCAGAGCAGCGTCATTCAGCTCAGCGGGGATACTCATGAAGAATCGGGCAAGGAAGTTATTATCCGTACCCGCAGCCTGTCCTCTGAAGAAGCACAGACCATTACCAGCCATATCAGCGCTAAAGTCGGGAAGGCGGAAATCAACCGTGTAGAAACCGTTGGTGCGGTCATTGGGTCAGAAGTAACAAGGAATACCATCCTGAACGTAGGACTTTCCTTTACCATTCTGATTATCTATATGTCCATCCGTTTTGAACATCGCATTGCTTTTTCTGCGATTGCGGCCATTGTACATGATATTATCGTGGTACTTGGGGTATTTGCCCTTTTCCATCTGGAAATTGACGCTTCATTCCTTGCCGCCATTCTGACGGTACTTGGTTACTCCATGAATGAATCTGTCGTAATCTTTGACCGTATTCGTGAAAATATTCATACGCACAGACGTACAGACAGCTTCAAGGTTCTGGCCAACGATTCTATCCGCCAGACTTTCCGCAGAAGCTGCTATACACTGACTACGGTTCTTTTCTGCGTAGCCTCTCTGTACTTCTTTGGCGGGGAAACCACAAAGAACTTTGCTCTGGTTATGCTGGTAGGGTTTATCAGTGGTGCATACTCTTCTATATGCGTAGCTACTTCTCTGTGGGTTACCTGGCATGAACATTCCAGAAGCCGCAGAAATGAGACTCCTGATAAGGAATAACCGTTTCGGCCTGTGAATTTGTGAGGATCAGGCGAAATTTTTGCAGAAACAGATTAAAAGATGTCAGCTATAATCGGCTGACATCTTTTTGATTGGATAAAAAAGAATAGATTCCCCATCTCCTTTATGTCAGGTAAAACAGGAAATGTTTCATCATGATATACTGAAGGGCAAATAGTTATTTAGTTTGTCCGGAAGGAGGCAGAGTTATGAAATGTTACGCTGTTATTACCGCAGGGGAGACGGCTTTTTTTCGGGCCCGGGCCGATGCGCTGCTTTTTATCAGAGCGTGTAATGATAGTAACAGCCGTCTGGAAGTGCAGGAAACGACAGAACAGCAGCTGTCCGCTTTTGCTCTTTATGATTGTACGGAATGTATAAATCTTCCTGTGGCATGGCTGCCTTCCCGGGACATACAGGATTTCTGCCGGAATTTACTGTACTTGTGTACACACCGGGAATATTCCTGCACCGGGCTCAGAGATGCGGATATATTTAAAATAAGCACTGTGGATTTTCTTGATTATATGAAAATGGGAAATTCAGGTATTTCGCCCCTGGATATAGTTAAATCCTGGATACGACAGCAGGATGAAGTTGATTTAGAACAGGATATGGAGTCCGGATTTGAAAGATTTCTGGCCGAGACGCCGGTTCGTGTTTATTCCAAGGATGAAAGTGCATGGAAAGATATATTCTGTGGGATATGGAAACGGGAGATGGCGGCACGCCGGTATCCTCATAAAAAGGAACCTGTGTTTTCGGATGCGGAATGGCAGATGATTATCCGGCAGTGCAAAATCCCGGACCAGAGAACGACAGGTAAAAACATTCATGCCAGGATACGTAACCGGAGAATTATTATTGATGCCGACGGTTGTCCTGTCATAGGGCTTACAGAGAAGAATGCGAGGAAATATGGATTTGCATGCTATATTTTCTGTGATGATACCCGGGTTATTCATTCCCGGTACAGCCGGGTGATACAGGTTCCGGAAGGAAGGAATGCCGCCGATGAGGCTATTATCTCTTTCTGCCATAATGGAGATCTGGTCATTACTCAGGATTTCGAACTGGCTGAAAAAGTGATGCGTAAAGGCGCGGCGGCAGTTCATCAGAATGGATGGATATATAAGAAAGGTTTTTTTAATAAATCCGGTAAGACGGAAAGAAAATCATATATGATCCATTCGTTTCATAGACGTTGTGCAGAAGATGATATGAATTATGAAGAAATACTTACTGAACAGCTGGAAAGAGAAGCAGGGAAATAAAGCACTGATGGGTAATCAGACAGGAATATTGGACTGACAAGTGTGGAATGTTGTGTTTATTCAGACTGGAAATGATGGTATAAAACGCAGATAAGGAAAGACCTGAATTTTACATTAATCACGTATTGTAAATTCATAAGGTAAATCCTGATTATATCAGCTGAAATTCCGATAAAAAAGCAGAACCAGGATTGCTCTATTTCATGGAAAGGAAATAAACCTGTAAAGTGTAAATCCATGGGATGGTATATTGATGCATTTAGAGTGAACTATTATACATAGAAGGTATTAATAATGAGACGTGAAAATAAAGAAAAACAGGCAAAACTCTGTTGCATTTCATGGTGATAAATATTGTAATTTTTTTACTATTCTTGTTGATAATGCGGGACTGATATGTTAAACTTAACCTAAGTCCTAAAAAGGACGAAGTAGTTTTTTATCAGGAGGAAATACCATGAAGGGTACAGTTAAGTGGTTTAGCGCAGAAAAGGGTTATGGATTCATTGAAAAGGAAGATGGCGGCGACGTTTTCGTTCATTTCTCTGCAATCCAGGCTGACGGCTTCAAGACACTGAATGAAGGCCAGCAGGTTGAATTCGATGTTGTCTCCGGCGCTAGAGGAGATCAGGCTGCTAACGTTAGAGTCATTGCGTAATCACTTAAAGACTATAGATATATAGTTTCAAAAAGAATTAATCAATGAAAGTTTAGCCGTAAAAGGACTGTATCAGAAAATTTTGATGCAGTCCTTTTTCAGTTGCTAAGGCATGGGGTACGTCGTAGATAAAGATTCGACAGGGGATGGATAATTTATAAGGTACTTAAAAAAGTGATTCGTAAACGGGGAGCGAATTATCTCTGCCTTTGGCGAATCACCTGTATATAGTGGCCAGTCTTTCTTGTTACGTTTCTGATACATATTCCAACTTAACTATTTTCATGGTTTTAAATAACTTCCATTTTAGCTAAATGAGTAATCAAAATTGATTTGTTAACTATACGACATTTTGCAAACGCTCAGAGAATGTTGGTTTGTCAAACATATGTTACACCGTACTTGATGAAATCATGGAGTGTATCTTTTGGAGATTTCCATCCAAGTGGCCGCATTGGGAAGCAGTTATAATCTCTATAATTATATCTTTTGAGTTGTCTGCTGAAATCTTCAAAAGAGAAGAAACAATGCGTGGCATAAAAGCGTTCGTTATCCTTGCGATGACTGCGTTCTACTTTCCCATTGTGTCTTGGGGTAAAGGGACGAATCTTTTTGTGCTTGATGCCCAGTTCCTTTAATTTACGCTCAAAAAGAGTACAATCTTCGTCAAGACTTGCTTTAGTGAATCGTTTAGTGAATTCGGGGCCATTATCTGTCTGCACACATTCAATAGGCATCGGGAAAGCCTGAACGAGATGCACCAGAAATATCATGGAAGAGTAGGTGCTGTGCTCTTCAAAGGCTTCCACATAACGCCAGCGTGAGAATTCATCAATGGCAGTATATTGATAGAAGCGTTTTCCTTTGGCTTCACCAGTCAGACATGCGGACGGTACAAACTTTACGTCAATCTGGATGCGCTGCCCTGGATACAGCATTTGTTCATAGGGTTTGGGAACATATTTGGGGTTAGGCGGTTTCACCGGAGTCATCCCTATGCGTTTCAATGTACGGTAAAGTCCGGTAATTGAACGGCTATATCCACGCTGACGGAGCTTTACCCAGAAAACCACCAACCCGGCCTCTGGATTTCGACGCCTCATATTCTGAATGAGCTTTAATTCCGCAACTGTATGTGCTTTGGGATGGTGTTTTGGCCTGCGGGATTTATTACGTAAGGACTCCAGTGAACCATCATAACGTCGAAGCCAGCGATATACATATTGGCGATATGTATTGTATTTGATGGCGGTTTTAGTGACGCCATGCTTCAATGCATATTCGACCATAGATCTACGAAATTTCATAACTTGTGTTATACTGTTCATGCGAGATACTCCTTTGGTAAAAGTTTGTTTTGACGAATTAACTATATCACAAGGGTATCTCGCTTTTTATGTTTTCAATGTGTAACACATGTATTGTAATCCTACAACGACATTTTGCAAACGCTCAGAGAATATCTTTTACATTAGAAAGATTTGTTTTATAATGTAATTAAATAGTAAGATTTTTATAAAATATTAGAAATTTGTATTTGAAATATTAATAGAATTAATTATAATTATAGTAGAGGATGTAAGATACATCTTCGAAAGGAGGATTCATTATGGAAGTTACAGTTAGAGGCAAAAATCTCGAAGTTACCCCGGCTTTGCGCAGTTATGTAGAAAAACACACGGATAAAGTACAGAGATATTTTGATAAACCAGTAAGAATTAATGCTTTACTCCGTATTTCTAATAAGACTGAAACATGCGAAGTAACTGTCTTTGTTGATGGTGTAATTCTTCGTGGGGTTGAAAAATCCGACGATATGTACAAGTCTATTGATCTGGTATTCGACAAGATTGAACGCCAGATTCATAAATATAAGACACGTCTGGCTAAGAGATTTAAAGCAAAGAACGTGCTGAGTGAACAGTTCATCGCAGCTGAACCCAGCAAAGATGAAGCAGCCGGCGAATTTGATATTGTAAGAACAAAGCATTTTACATTATCTCCAATGTCCGCTGAAGAAGCTATTCTGCAGATGAATCTGCTTGGACACAGTTTCTTTATGTTCATCAATGCTGATACCGATGAACCGGCTCTGGTATATCGCAGAAATGATGGCAGATATGGCCTGATCGAAGCCGATAATTAATGAGCTGACTCAGTATCACATTAAACAGGTAAAAAAGATTAACCCTGAGGAATATGATGATTCCTCAGGGTTTTCTGCTGTTTCCGTTACAGAAATAAGTAAATCCGGAATGTAAATCCATATATCAGAATTAATGCACGGAAAGTGGGGGTTGCGGACAGATATCTGCTTTTTTGACTATAGCACCTCATTTTGATAAAATATACAAGATATAATTTCGGTTACTGTACCCTTTTGAAATCGAATCTTTGCTAATAAGGAGCTGGGTTAATGTTTAAATTTATCGAAAGATTGTTCAATGGTTCCAATGAACGTGAAATTAAAAAGATGAGGCGGGTAGTTGAGGAACAGATTAATCCGCTGGAAGCCTCCCTGAAAAATCTGAGTGATGCTTCATTGGCGCATAAGACGGTAGAATTTAAAAACCGTCTGGCTAATGGAGAAACACTGGATGATATCCTGCCGGAGGCTTTTGCTGTTGTAAGGGAAGCTTCCCGCCGTGTTCTCGGTATGCGTCAGTATGATGTACAGCTTATCGGGGGTATGGTTCTTCACAGTGGCAACATTGCCGAAATGTGTACTGGTGAAGGTAAGACGCTGGTCGCTGTAGCACCTGTTTATCTGAATGCGCTGGAAGGCAAGGGCGCTCATGTCATTACTGTCAATGATTACCTGGCAAAACGAGACAGCGAGTGGATGGGACAGGTTTATAAGTTCCTTGGACTCTCTGTAGGTCTGATTGTTCATGATCTGGATTTCAATCAGAGAAAGATTGCCTATAATTCTGATGTTACCTATGGTACCAATAACGAATTTGGTTTTGACTATCTCCGTGATAACATGGTTACCCGTCTGGATCAGATGGTACAGCGCCCGCTTCATTATTGCTTAATCGATGAAGTGGACAGCATTCTTATTGATGAAGCTCGTACACCATTGATTATTTCCGGCCCGGGGCAGAAGTCCACTGATATGTACTATACAGTGGCTAAACTGGTTCCAAAGCTTGAAAAAGACGTGGATTATACCATTGATGAGAAACAGAAGACTGTGGCTCCGACAGAGGCTGGTGTTGCCAAGATGGAAAAACTGCTTCATGTGGACAATCTATATGACACCAAAAATCTGGAGCTGAACCACATTTTCAACCAGGCACTTCGCGCAGAAACGATGATGAAGAGAGACCGTGACTATGTGGTCAAGGATGGCGAAGTCATCATTGTTGATGAATTTACCGGCCGTATGATGTATGGTCGACGCTACTCCGATGGGCTTCATCAGGCGATTGAAGCTAAGGAAGGATGCAAGGTGGAAAGAGAAAGCCAGACACTGGCAACCATTACTTTCCAGAATTATTTCCGTATGTATGACAAGCTGGCTGGTATGACAGGTACGGCTAAGACGGAAGAGCAGGAATTCATTAAGATTTATGGGCTTGAAGTTTTCCAGATTCCAACCAACAAACCGATTCGCCGCGTAGATTTGCCAGATGCAATTTATAAGACCAAACGTGGCAAGATCAGAGCCGTTGTACGTGAAGTAAAGAGACGTCATGCCACAGGACAGCCGATTCTTATTGGTACTACATCCATTGAACAGTCAGAAGAATTGAGCCATTACCTTAAGAAGGAAGGCATCGTTCATAATGTGCTCAATGCCAAGTATCATGAAAAGGAAGCTATGATTGTCGCACAGGCAGGCCAGAAGGGGCAGGTCACCATTGCTACCAACATGGCTGGCCGAGGAACCGATATTGTCCTTGGCGATGGTGTGGCAGAACTTGGCGGTCTGGCCATCATCGGTACAGAACGTCATGAAAGCCGCCGTATCGATAATCAGCTGAGAGGCCGTGCCGGCCGTCAGGGCGACCCGGGCAGCAGCCAGTTCTTCCTGTCTCTTGATGATGACCTGCTTCGCATTTTCGGCGGGGACAACATCAAGAAGTTCATGGAAAAGATGGGTCTTGACGAAGATGAGGAAATCAAGAGCAAGATGGTATCCAATGCCATTCGCAAGGCACAGCAGCGTGTAGAAAACCGTAACTTTGAAACCCGTAAGTACGTTCTGGAATACGATGATGTCATGAACCAGCAGCGTCAGGTTCTGTATGAACAGCGCCGCCGTATCCTGGAAGGGGAAGACATGAAGGATCAGATTATTCGTATGGTAGATGAACTGATTAATCATGCCATGAATACCTACGCGGACGAAAAGTTGTATCCGGAAGAATGGGATCTGGCAGGACTTATCAAATACTGTGAAAAGTATTTCCTGGTTCCAGGTGAGATCACGGTGGAACAGATTGAGGATATGAGCCGTGAAGAAATACAGAAGCTTCTCGTTAAGACAGCTCATGACACCTATGAATCCAGAGAAAAATCCATTGGCTCGGAACTGATGAGAGAGCTGGAAAAGGCGGTTATGCTCAAGGTTGTTGACGCTAAGTGGATGGAACATCTGGACAATATGGATATGCTTAAGGAAGGAATCAATCTCCGCTCCTATGGTCAGCGTAATCCGATTGTTGAATACAAGGTGGAAGCCTTTGATATGTTTGAAGAAATGGAACATATCATTATGGAAACCATTATTCTCTATATGTACCATATTCAGATCCGCGTAACAGAACCAGTACAGGCACCGGCTACAGAAGACCACCTGAAGGGTTCTACGGCTCATTATGTGGATGACAACACCAATGAATCCGTAGCGGAAAACAATATTGATCATTAAGTAAAAGAAAATAACTAAGAATGGATGTGATGACATGCTTGAAGATTTGAAGAAAACCTTATCCGATATGCTGGCGCATGAAAAAGAAATCAGGGATTCACTTTGACCTCCCCAGACTGAAAGAAAAGATTCGCAGTTATGATGTGGAAATGAGCGATCCTTCCTTCTGGGATAATCCGGACAAAGCCCGTGAGATTTCACAGAAAGCTACAGAAGCTAAAGATACCTATGATACGTATACCCGGTTATTTGCTCAGGCAGAAGGTATACAGGAACTTCTGGACATGGCTATTGAAGAAGACGATGAATCAATGGAACCGGAGATTAAGGCGGAAATTGACCGCATTGGCGGTATTCTGAGAGAAAAGGAAATAGAATTACTTCTCAGTGGAAGATATGATACCAACAATGCCATTGTTACATTCCATGCCGGAGCCGGTGGTACGGAAGCGCAGGACTGGACAGAAATGCTCATCCGCATGTATATCAAGTGGGCAGAATCCAAAGGATTTGAGATTGAAGAACTGAACATGCTCCCAGGGGATGAAGCAGGTATCAAGTCTGCTGAATATATGATTCGCGGACGCTTTGCCTATGGACTCCTGAAATCGGAAAAGGGGGTTCATCGTCTGGTCCGTATTTCTCCGTTTGATGCGGCCAAGAGAAGACATACTTCATTCTCCGCGGTAGATGTTATGCCGGAAATTACGGATGATGTGGAAGTCAATCTGAACATGGCCGATGTCCGTGTTGACTATTACCGTGCCAGCGGCGCCGGCGGTCAGCATATTAACAAGACCAGTTCAGCGGTACGTATGACCCATCTGCCAACGGGGATTGTCGCTCAGTGTCAAAGTCAGAGATCGCAGCACCAGAACAAAGAACAGTGTCTGCGTCTTCTCCGTGCTAAACTTTATGAACTCGAACTGGAAAAGAGAGAAAAGGAAAAGCAGGCCATTGATGGAGAACAGCAGGCGATTGAATGGGGGAGCCAGATCCGTTCCTATGTATTCCAGCCATATACTCTGGTGAAAGATAACCGGACCGGAGTGGAAACAGGAAATATTCAGGCAGTCATGGACGGAGGACTGGATCCGTTTATTGAAGGCTTCCTGAAACATAGTAAACTCCATAAATAAAGGAAGAAAAGAATGAAACTTTTTCAGACAACGATTGGCAGGATATTGGCTGTCGTAGTCCTGATCTGCCTTTTGCCGGCGATGTATATCAGCTGGCAGAGAAATCAGGTGGAAACCAGAGCCAGAACTGTGGAAATGGTATATGATTACGACAATATTCTGAGTCGTGCCGCAGTTGAAAGAACCACAGTCGATGATTTATTCGCGTTATATCGCAAAAGTGGGATAACTTCCCTCGCATTGTATGATGAAACGGCAACCAAGCTGGTATCCCGAGGGGATGCCAGAGTTATGAGTGGCAGTGCCATGCATAATGCCGCATTGGATAATCCCGAAATTCGCGATGACTGTGTATATATCCAGCCATCTGCCACCGATACAGATCATGTGATTTTCAATGAACTGAAAAATGCGGTAAGAGATAATTTCCGGCCTCAGGATATCCGTGAACTCACAGTCAATGGTACGGATACTATAGAGGTCAGAGCGGATTATCAGGCATTTATTGAAACTCCGCTTGGAATTTTCCCATCCCGTGTTAAGGCGGCGGCAAGCCATGGATTCTATGTAGTCCTCCGGCCGAAGAACAATCCGGAAGCAGGAAAAGTGGCAATAGATGATTTCCTGAAAGCGGTGGATGCCTCACCGAAGGTCAGCGCGGTCATATTTACAGGTAAGGATGTTCTTGGTTTTTCACACAACCGATACAATCCTTATCTTTCTGAGGAACTGAACAAACGTCATATTCCGGTTGTACTTATTGAAGCGCAGAACCAGCTTGGTTTTGAACCGCAGCAGGGAATTCTGGATATGGCCAGAGAAGACGGGTACCGGAATGTCCGGCTGTACGCCATGTCAAAGGATGAACTGATAAAACTGTCACCGGAAGAAGCATCTTCCCGTTTCTATATCAGTGATATTGAAAGAAATATCCGGATGAATCTGTTCCCATCCTATAAGGATGCCCAGGCGGGGATGACCTTGTCAGAAACGAACGCATCCTACATTAATGATGTTAAAGACCGTTTGATTCATCATGGTTTCCATATTGGCAAAGCTTCCATTATGGATCCCTATTATCCGCCACCCGTACTGAGAGCGGTAGTTATGCTTGGCGCGGCCGCTTTAGGTACTATGGCGCTGCTTCTGATTATTCCGTCCCTTACCCGTTTTGGGTTCTGGATTTTCGGAGCCGGCGTGATTCTGACACAGGGGCTGTATTGGGGAACCCATTCTCATTCGGTAATGGCGCTCCAGCTTCTGGCACTGGTCACGGAGATATGCACACCGGTTATTGTGGTGTCATTGTTTACGGATTATTGCCTCGCGAAAAAAGAAGAAGCCTATGTACATTATGGGCTGGTACGTATATTCGCGGAAGCAGTAGTGGTTCTCTGGGTCAGTGGCATGGCGGTACTTCTCTGTGCAAACTATGTATCCGCTCTCCTTGGAGATATTACATTCCTTTTGGAAGTACAGTACTTCCGCGGGGTTAAGCTTACCTTTGTTCTTCCTGTGCTTCTTATATCTCTTGTATACATTCAGAAGTTTAAGGTGCTGGGACATCGGATCACCGATGATCGTGATTTTGTCTCATTCGTTAAGGAATTCTGCAATATTCCGATTAAGATGGGTATCCTGATCCTTATGGGGATACTGGCGCTGACGGGTATTATTTTTGTAGGACGAAGCGGTAATAACGGGGCACCGGTTCCGGGATTTGAAGTGGCCCTTCGCCGGTATCTGGAAGCCGTTATGTATGCCAGACCGAGAGAAAAGGAATTCCTTTTTGGACATCCGGCAGTATTCATGGCTCTGGTTTCTTATTATAGGAAATGGCCTGAACTGCTTCATTTCCTCTTTATACTGGCATTCACTATTGGGCAGGGGTCTATGATTGAGACCTTTGCGCATATGCGCAGCCCATTCATACTGAGCCTTGTACGCGGACTGGATGGTCTGGCCGCAGGTACTGGTATTATGGTACTGGCACTTCTGGCAGTGGCGGTCCTTCTGAGAATCACCAAGTTTTTCGGGGGAAGATATGGCAAAGAATAAAATAGTACTTTCCGGCTATTATGGTTTCAGCAATGCCGGGGATGAGGCTATGCTTTATTCCATTTTGCGCTCACTGACCATGACCATAGATAACCCGGAAATCACCGTAATTTCCGGTCATCCTGAAGTTACAGAACAGCAGTTTAATGTCAAAGCGGTTTCGAGATTCGACGGCTGGGGCATTATCAAGGCTATATGGAAATCTGACATCCTTATCTCCGGAGGCGGAAGTCTGCTTCAGGATGTGACCAGCGCAAACAGTATTCTGTACTATATGCTTATAATCCTCATTGGGGTGCTGATGAGGAAAAAGGTTGTACTGTTTGCACAGGGCATTGGGCCGGTAAGATATCGTGTAACACGTATAACGCTGAAGCATGTGTTAAATCATGTGGACATCATTACGGTCCGGGATAAGGAGTCCAAAGGTTTCCTTACCCGGCTCGGGGTGAGAACACCGATTTATCATACGGCGGATGCGGTTATGCTTTTACCGTCTGTTTCCAAGGATACCGGCCGGAAGATTCTGAATGCCTATGGTGTACCAAAAGATAAAAAGCTTATAGGAATCAGTGTCAGAAACTGGGATGGCATCGAAAAATGGAAAGATGATTTTAACCGGTTTGTGAATAAGCTGTTGGAAGACGAAAATCTTGCGATAGTGTTCATTACCATGCAGAATCCGGACGACGCAGAAGCGGCCGGCCGTATCATTCAGCCGGATAACAGGAGAGTGTTCCTGGTAAGGAACGTCATCAATGTCAATGAACTTATGTCAGTTATCGGGAATATGGACGTGCTCGTAGGTATGAGACTGCATGCCCTTATCTTTGCTTCGATTATGCATGTTCCAACGGTTGGAATTTCTTACGATCCGAAGATTGATAACTTCCTTGATTCTATTCATGAGGAAGTCGCATGCCATATTTCTTCATTTGATGTTGAAAAGTTATATAATAAGACATGTGATTTATTAAAGGAACCTGCTGGCGAACATGACTGGAGTGCAGTAGAAGCTCTAAGAGACCGTTCACAGGAAACCATAAGGCTTCTCAAGAAGCTGGCTATTCATAGGGAGGATTAATATGGCACATTTAACAGAGGAAAGAGTTCTGGAATTGAAAGCTATTGCCAGAAAATTACGTGTGGATATTCTGGAAATGATAACTAAAGCTGCTTCCGGACACACCGGTGGTTCATTATCCATTGCTGATCTCATAACACTTCTTTATTTCGAAGAAATGCATATTGATCCGGCAAATCCAAAGATGGCTGACCGGGATCGTCTGGTGCTTTCCAAAGGACATGCAGCTCCGGCTATGTATGCCGCACTGGCTGAAAAGGGTTACTTTGATAAAGAAGAACTGAATCATCTTCGCCAGGCAGGACATATGCTTCAGGGGCATCCGGATATGAAGCATACTCCAGGTGTGGATATGACCACAGGCTCTCTTGGTCAGGGTATTTCCGCTGCGTGCGGAATGGCACTTGCCTCCAAAATGGATCATGCTTCCTGGAGAGTATATGCGATTTTAGGGGATGGCGAACTGGAAGAAGGCCAGGTATGGGAAGCAGCTATGTATGCTGCCCATTACAAGCTGGACCATCTGACCGCTTTTGTAGATAATAACGGCCTTCAGATTGATGGCCCGGTAAGTGAAGTTATGTCCCCGCTGCCCATTGGTGAAAAATTCAAGGCGTTCGGATGGCACGTAATTTCTGTAAACGGCCATGATATGTCTGCATTACATGATGCCATTGAAGAAGCGCATTCTGTAAGTGGACAACCAACGGTCATTGTGATGAAGACCGTTAAAGGCAAGGGCGTTAAGGAAACAGAAAATCAGGTGGGCTGGCATGGCAAGGCTCCAAGCCCGGAACAGTGTGTTCAGTTTGTTAAGGAAGTAGAGGAGGCAGAATAATGGCTAAGGCAACTCGTGAAGCATACGGTGAAACTTTGAAAGAACTGGGAGCACAGATTCCGGAAATTGTTGTGCTGGATGCCGACCTCTCGGCTTCCACTAAGACTGCTGTGTTTGCCAAAGCATTCCCAGACAGATTTTTCGATACTGGCATTGCAGAAGGTAATATGATGAGTGTGGCGGCAGGCCTTGCAGCTTCTGGTAAGATTCCATTTGCATCCACTTTTGCTGTATTTGGTGCTGGCCGTGCGTATGAACAGATTCGTAATTCCATATGCTATCCAAACCTTAACGTAAAGGTGGCAGTTACCCATGCTGGCCTTACGGTAGGGGAAGATGGAGCTACCCATCAGATGCTGGAAGATATTGCGCTGATGCGTGCCCTTCCTAATATGACTGTAGTTGTACCGGCAGATGCGGCAGAAACCGCGCAGGTAATCCGCTGGGCCGCTTCCTATCAGGGACCAGTATATATCCGAATGGGCCGCGCCAAGGTAGAAGATGTAATTTCTCCGGATGCGGAATTTGTACCAGGGAAGAGCACAACTCTTGCTGATGGCAGTGACGTAACCCTTATGGCCTGCGGTATCATGACACAGCAGGCCCTTCAGGCCGCTAAGATGCTTGCTGAAAAAGGAATTTCCGCAAGAGTCATTAATATGAGCTCCATTAAACCTATTGATGAAGCGGCTATCGTAAAGGCAGCAAAGGAAACAGGAGCCATCGTTACCTGCGAAGAACACACGGTTATGGGAGGCCTCGGCAGTGCTGTGGCTGAAGTGGTTGTAAGACATTGTCCGGTTCCGATGGCTATGGTAGGGACTGAAGACGTATTCGGACAGTCCGGAAAAGCCAGTGAAGTACTTAAGGTATATGGTCTTTCTCCGGAACACATTGCCCTTGAAGCTAAGAAACTTGTGGAGGCAAAATAAGCCATATGATTACTTTCAACAATGTGACAGTGCAGTATGATGCTTCTCATACCGCTCTTCGTGGGGTCAATATCCACATTGATAAGGGGGAATTCGTCTTTATCGTAGGGGTGAGCGGGGCAGGCAAGTCGACATTTGTTAAGATACTGACTCATGAACTGGTTCCTAAAGAAGGCTCGGTTATTGTCAATGGACAGGATATTACCCGTCTGTCCAACAGCAAGGTGCCTTATTACAGAAGAAAACTTGGCATCGTCTTTCAGGATTTCCGACTGCTTGAAGATAAGACCGTATATGAAAACGTAGCCTTTGTGCTTCGTGTAACCGGTGCGAAAAGCAGGGAAATACGTGAGAGAACAAGTCATGTACTGAACCTGGTAGGACTTCGCGGTAAGGAAAATGAAATGCCATCGAAACTTTCCGGCGGCGAACAGCAGAGAGTGGCTATCGCCAGGGCACTGGCCAATCAGCCGCTTCTCCTTATTGCGGACGAACCGACCGGTAACCTGGATCCTAATACCTCTCAGGAAATTATGGATTTGTTCAGTGCCATCAACCATATGGGGACTACCATTATCATGGTTACTCATAATCAGGATCTGGTTAATGCCATGCATAAGCGGGTTATTCTGATTGATGAAGGACACATAGTCAGTGATGTTGAGAAGGGGGGATACATTTCCCATGTTTAGTACAACCCGATATTTCTGGAGAGAAACATTCCGGTCTCTGTTCAGAAATAGCTTCATGTCTCTCGCATCCATTCTTACAGTTACCCTGTCCATGTTCATTCTCGGTATGTTTGTATGCGTGGTTACCAATATTGACCATATGGCCACCTATCTGGAAAGTCAGGTAGAAATGACGGTGTATCTGGATGATAACCTGTCTACATCTCAGGTTATGAATGTAGGCAGTCAGATTAAAAAAATGCCGGGACTTACTAAAATTACGTTTACCAACAAAGATCAGGCCATGGTTAAATTCAGAGAAGAACTGGGAGATCAGGCCAGCATCCTTAATGCAGTAAGCGGGAATCCATTGCCGGCATCTTATGCGTTGTCCTTTGACTCTCCTGAACAACTGAAGGCTTCCGCACAGTCGGTTGCTAAGATACAGGGGGTTGAATCCGTTCAGTATGGACAGGATATTATTGAACAGCTGTATAAGGCAGCTCAATTTGTCCGTATTGCCGGAGTAATTATCATTGTATTCCTGGCAGGAGCTGAATTGTTTATTATCTCCAACACCATTCGTCTGACTGTGTTTGCGCGCCGTAAGGAAATCCAGATTATGAAATATGTAGGCGCAACCAATGGATTCATCCGCTGGCCGTTTATCAATGAAGGTCTGGTTATCGGGCTGGTAGGCTCCGGTATTGCGTCCGGTCTGGTTTATTATGGATATCAGCTGGCACTGAAGAAAATCACAGAAGCCGGTCTGGTGTTTATCCCATTTATGAAGACCTATCCGTTTATGATGTATACCGTACTGGCACTTCTTGGATCCGGCGCATTCATAGGTATTCTGGGCAGTGCAATTTCACTTCGTAAGTATATGAAAGTGTGAGTCATGAAAGAACGTAAATATGCAGTTTTTTCTGCTGCGCTTGCGTCATTGCTTCTTCTGAATTCCATAAACCCAATCCTGGCCGATGATACCACAAAGGGGCTGCGTAATCAGCTAAAGGATATTCAGGGACAGCTTTCCAATGCGCATGCGAAAAAGACCAATGCAGAAGCCATCATCCGTGAGATCACGGTTAAACTTGCCACTATTCAGGCTCAGTTGGATGCGGCGAATGCGGAACTGGTCCGTATTCATGCACAGCAGGCTCAGGTGAACCAGCAGATGGTGGTTACAAAACAGGAACTGGCGGTAGCAACACAGCATCTGATGGAGCGTCAGCAGGTTCTGGATAAACGTGTACGTGCGATTTACATTCACGGTCAGCTGAATTATCTGCAGGTTATTATGGGATCCAAAGATTTCAGTGATTTTGCCAATCGTCTGGAGCTATTGAAACGTGTAGTCAGATCTGACTACAGTCTGCTCCAGGAAATACGACAGCAGCAAGCAGCTATCCAGCTTAAAAAAGATAAGCTGGAAGCACAGAGACGCCAGCTGGCATCTCTGGAAAGTGATGCATTGCACACGCAGCAGAAGATTGCGGAAAAGAAAGCAGAACAGCAGGAAGTTATGGATGAAGCCAAGGCACAGCGTGCCGCAGCTGAACAGATGGAAGCCGAACTTCAGGCATCCAGTAATGATATTATGCGCCAGATTCAGGCTCATGAAGCTAAAATTCGTGCACAGCAGGAGGCAGCAAGGCGTCAGGCAGAAGCCGCTGCCAGGGCAGCCCGGGCTGCTAAGGCGGCTGGAAGAAAGGCACCACCGGTTCCTGTATATAAACCAATGGTTATCGGTACAGGGAGGCTTAGTCGTCCTTGTGGCGGTCCGGTTACTTCACCGTTTGGTTATCGTATTCATCCGATTTTCCATACTAGGATTTATCATGCCGGAGTCGATTTTGGTGTACCATCTGGAACACCTATTCATGCAGCTGATAGCGGTGTAGTTATTTATGCAGGAAGCGGCATGCGTGGATATGGTAATGTGGTGATTATTGACCATGGCGGTGGCTTATCTACATTATATGCACATAACAGTAGTCTGGCAGTTCGTGCCGGACAGTCAGTAAGGAAGGGTCAGGTTATTGCCAGAGCAGGCAGTACCGGATATGCTACTGGTCCGCATTGTCATTTTGAAGTACGCCGTAATGGTGCACCTACTAACCCAATGGGGTATTTATAATGAAAAAGTTCACTGATTTTTCATGGAAAAAAGGCGGCTTATGGATAGTTTCCAGCCTTGTGGGAGCTATGGCCATAATCGGCCTTTTTCTCTTTACATTTTTTGACAGTCCGAAGGCTTTTTTACAGTTTCTGCATGATTATCAGATTATCAGAACCCGCTACTTCAGACCTGTAAGTGATGAAACTCTGTTTCAAGGGGCCGTTAAAGGGATGGCGTCATCTCTTGGGGACCCTTACTCCCTTTATCTCACTGGCGATGTCTATAAAAGCTTTATGGAGCAGACCACGTCGGCCTTCGGTGGTGTGGGAATCATCATTGGCGAGGACAAGCAGGGAGATTTTTATATCCTTGCAGTATTTAAAAAGGGCGCTGCCCATGATGCAGGAATTCAGCCGGGAGGGAAGCTGGTTGCCGTCGATGGAAAGAAGCTGCATGGTATGGAACCAATGTTGGCGGCTAACCTGGTTCGTGGTAAAGTGGGAACTGCAGTGACCCTGACGATAGAAGAAAACGGTAAGGTTAAGGACTATAAGATGCATCGGTCGGATGTGGTCCTTCCTACGGTGTCTGATCAGATGGTTTCCGGTGATATTGGGTACATTCATATATACACATTTGCCACATATACAGGGGAAGAGTTTAAGGAAGCTCTCCGCGATGTAAAGGCTAAAGGAGCCAGAAAACTCATTATTGATGTGCGTATGAATCCCGGAGGATTGATTACTTCGGTAGTCGATGTAGCGGATCAGATTCTTACCCGTGGCCCGGTGGTTAGTTACCAGGCCAAAAACGGGACGAAACAAACCTTTGACATTGACGGCATATCCAAACCTATGCCTATGGTCATCCTTATTGACAGAAACAGTGCCAGTGCTTCGGAAATTCTGGCCGGTGCTGTTCAGGATAAGAAGGAAGGCATTGTCATGGGAGAAAAGAGCTTTGGGAAAGGGACCATTCAGTCTGTGGAGGAATTATCTGATGGAACAGCACTGAAGATTTCCATAGCTCAGTATCTGACTGCCGGCGGACGGAAGATTGATAAGATCGGCATTAAACCGGACGTTGCCGTACAACAGACGGGAACACCTTTTGATATGAACAGTGATTCTGTGCTTCAGGAGGCTATCCGTAAACTTAAGTAAGCGTAATAGAAAACAGTAAAACGATATGGTGGTCTGTTTAGGACATACCATATCGTTTTTTTCGTGGAAAAGGGAAGTCTGCCAGAATAAGAGCAGACACTCCCTATCAGAACATAGAGATGTACTTCGGAGCCATAGATTCTGCAAATAAGTATATACATAAAAATAAACTTACGGTAGAGGTGCACCCGTAATGTGAATAAAACATGAATATCCGTTTATTTTTATGGTTGCCACAGTCTTTTACTTTTGGTACAATGTCAATGTACGTTTCGAAGAGAAACGGAGATACAGACAGGAAAAACAGTATTTTTGACGGAGGAAGGAGCTGTACAAGGCGTAATCTGAGTCAAAAAGACTGTGTTTTTTATTGGTCTTTATTACATTGAAAACCTTAAAAATGATGATGGGAGGACATATGGGAGAATTATCGGCCGTTGTCCTGGCAGCTGGACAGGGAACCAGAATGAAATCCAAATTGCCTAAAGTGCTTCATAAAGTATGTGGAGTGCCAATGGTTAATCAGGTAATCCGGATTATCAAGAACGCAGGCTGTACCCGGTGCATCGCGGTAACCGGATTCAAAGAAGAACTGGTACGTAAGTCACTGGGAGACTCTGTTTCTTTTGTTCACCAGACAGAACAGCTGGGAACTGGGCATGCGGTTATGCAGGCAATGCCATTACTGGAATCGGATGAAGACGGTTATGTTCTGGTTATCTGTGGAGATACACCACTTCTCAGGGCAGAGACAATACGCCATCTGATTGACGTTTGTATCCATAACAGCGCTTCGGCAACCGTATTGACAGCTCGACTGGATAACCCGTTTGGATATGGCAGAGTTATCCGTGATAAGGATGGGCACATGCAGCGCATTGTAGAGCAGAAGGATGGAACAGAAAGCGAACTGGCGGTTAATGAAATTAACACCGGGACCTACTGCTTCCATGTGGCTGACTTAGTGGATGCGCTTCATAAGATTGATAACCATAATGCTCAGCAGGAATATTATCTTACGGATGTATTTGGTATCATGATCCAGGAAAACAAGCAGGTTATCCCGGTCGTTGCGGAAGATGCAGATGAAACTATGGGGGTAAATTCCAGAAGACAGCTGGCAACTGCCAATAAGGTCCTTTATCTTCGCAAGGCAGAAGAACTGATGGACCAGGGAATCACCATTGTTTCTCCTGAAAATACATATATTGGACAGGATGTCATGGTCGGACATGATACGACCATCCTGCCGGGGACCATCCTTTCCGGGAATACCCGGGTAGGGGAAGATTGTGTCATCGGACCGGATACCCAGCTGGATAATGTAACCTGCGGGAATGGAAATACGCTGAATCGTGTGTATGCTCATGATTGCACGATTGGAAATAACAATACCATGGGACCGTTTGTACACCTTCGTCCGGATACAGATATCCATAATCACGTTAAGATCGGCAATTTTGTGGAAGTTAAGAATTCCGTAGTGGATGATGGAACCAAACTGCCGCATCTGATTTACTGCGGTGATGCGGATTTGGGCAAAAAGGTAAACTTCGGCTGTGGTACGGTAACGGTTAATTTCGATGGTAAGAATAAACATCGAACCGTGGTAGAAGACCATGCATTTATCGGATGCAATACCAATCTGGTGGCTCCGGTTCATGTAGGAAAGAATGCGTTTACTGCTGCCGGCTCCACTATTACTGAGGATGTACCGGATAACGCACTGGCCATTGCAAGACAGCGTCAGACAAATAAGATTAACTGGGTGACAAAAGACACCTATAAGGATTAAAATATATATAAGAGTTTATTATTTTTGTTCCCATAAAGGAGAATCGTCATGGACATGGAAGACACTTCAAAACTTAAGATTTTCACAGGTAACGCTCATCCTGCATTAGCACAGGAAATCTGCGATTACATCGGCGTTCCGCTGGGAAAGGCTGTTTGCGGCCGTTTTAACAATGGTGAAATTCAGGTAATGGTTAACGAAAGTGTCCGCGGTAAGGATGTATTTATTATTCAGCCAACCGGCGCGCCGGTTAATGATAACCTGATGGAACTGCTCATCATGGTTGATGCCATGAAGAGAGCATCCGCCCGTCATATCACCGTTATCGTTCCATATTATGGTTATGCCCGTCAGGATCGTAAGACCCGCGGCAGAGAACCAATCAGCGCCAAGCTGGTAGCAGACCTTATGAGTACTGCCGGTGTTACCCGTGTAGTAACCATGGATCTTCATGCAGGCCAGATTCAGGGCTTCTTCGATGTTCCTGTAGATCACCTCATGTCTACTTCTATTCTGGCTAAGTACATTAAGTCCATGAAGCTGGAAAACCTGACCATTGTTTCTCCGGATCTTGGCGGGGTAACCCGTGCCAGAGAACTGGCTGACCGTCTGGGCGCACCGATTGCCATTATTGAAAAGCGCCGTCCGGAACCAGGGGTAGCCAAGGTTATGAACATTATCGGTACGGTAAAGGACAGAAGCTGCGTCCTCGTTGATGATATTGTCGACACAGCCGGTTCCCTCTGCGAAGGCGCTAAGGCACTGGATAAGGCGGGTGCTATGGGTGTTTACGCAGCCGTTTGCCATCCGGTTCTGACCGACCCGGCAACTGAACGTGTAAAGAACTCCTGCCTCAAGCAGCTTATTGTAACCAATTCCCTTCCGATTGAAGATTACAAGAAACAGACCAAGCTTAAGGTTCTCTCTGTAGCACCGCTGCTCGGTGAAGCTATTATGCGTATTTTCCATGATGCTTCTGTAAGCTCTCTGTTTGATAAATAATGAAACTTATTGCAGGATTAGGAAATCCAGGAAAAGAATATGAACATACCCGTCATAATATGGGTTTTGACGTGGTAGATGAACTGGCTTCGCGTTGGCATGTTCTGAACTGGAAAGAGGCATTTAAGGCGGAAATAGCAACAGTGGTTGTCCATGGGGAAAAGGTCTGCCTTATGAAGCCACTGACCTATATGAATCTCAGCGGGGAAGCTGTTGGCGCTGCCGCCCGTTTTTACAAGATTGACGCAGAAGATATCTGGGTTATCTGTGATGATTTGGATCTTCCGGCAGGGCGGACAAGAATCAGGAAAAAAGGTTCAGCCGGTGGCCATAATGGGTTAAAATCCATCATTGCTCATCTGGGAACACAGAATTTTACCAGATTCCGTATCGGAGTGGGGCATCCTCAGGATGGCCATACCGTGGTGGACCATGTGCTTGGTAAACCTTATGGTGAGGATATCGCCCGTATTGCGGAAGCAAAGAAACATACCGCTGATTCGGTGGAAGGAGCTCTGGAAATGGGCGTGGATAAGGCGATGAGTGCTTTTAATCCACATAAGGAAAGCCGAAAATAGAAAAATTCCCTGTATCAATTTCAAACTGAACAGCTAATATGATTTGAGGATGTGGAAAGACAATGTCTGTGTTTTCACATCCTCTTTTTGTCTAAACCGTTAGGATTCGGAGATTATTCAAAGAAAGACAGACAGGAGGTATTATGCACGGATTACTTATTGTTTTTGAAGGGATTGATGGCAGCGGCAAAGCCACGCAGTCTGCGGAACTGGTAAAAAGGCTTAACGATGCAGGACGACAGGTCATGCATGTATCTTTTCCTGATTACGACAGCCCTTCCTCAGCACTGGTTAAGATGTATCTTCATGGGGATTTTGGGGAAAATCCTTCCGATGTTAATCCCTATGCGTCATCTTTGTTTTATGCATTAGACAGGTTTGCTTCTTATCGGACGAAGTGGAAGGATTTCTATCAGCAGGGAGGAATTGTCATTGCCGATAGGTATACCACCAGCAATATGGTGCATCAGATGACCAAGTTTGATGATGAGCAGGAACGTGCACAGTTTCTTGAGTGGCTGGAAAAAACAGAATATACAGAACTTGAACTTCCGAAACCAGATTGTGTCATCCTGCTGGATGTTCCGCTTACCGTTTCTGAAAAACTGGTGAAAGAACGGGCAGTTCGAGGCGGATCCATGGATATTCATGAGCAGCATATAGACTATCTCAGGCGTTGTCATGCAGCGTATCAGATACTTTGTCAGAAATATGGATGGAGACGGGTGGAGTGTACCCATGAGGGAGCCATCAGAAGTATTCATGATATTGCCAATGATGTATTCTGTGAAATCCAGGAATTGCTTGCTACTAAAAGGAAAGAGTTTAGTCGGGAGAATATAGAATGAAAAAAATAATATTAACAATTTTGTTGGCAATGGTACTAACAGGATCCTGTAATGCAAGAACTGAGATTGAAGTTCCAGCGGAAGAAGGGTTTGACCCATATTTTGGGTTTATAGTTGCTGATATGACAATGGAAGATGGAGTAGTTTCTGATACGGCAGCATATTCTATGCGAGTATTTAAAGATTTTGGGTTAGTTCCTGTTGCATATTGTAATTCGGGTGGCAGTACACTAGGGGATTACTACACGTTTTATGTTAATCCTTATCATGATTGCCTTATTATTGGGCGCCAAGGTACAGCAGTGCATGGAAGTGTATTTGGAGTAGCCGACTTGCAACCATTTGATTTGACAGGACAATTCATTTACTATACGGATAAGTGCCCACATCAAGATTTATATAGAAAAATTATTAAGGCGGGAAAAGAAGAATTTTTTAAATATCAGGAGATGATGAAACGGTTCCAGTAATTATGATTTTTATGCTATAGAGTATTGTTCATACAAATATATCAGTTGGTAAAAAGTCTGGAATTTCCAAGATAGGATAAAATAGATAAGGCAAAAGCACAGTACCGTTTCGCGTACTGTGCTTTTGTGATTCTTCTGTTGGAAAATAACAAATTACATTAGTAAAAAAGTCCAGGTATAACATATAGATATATTTAAATACATTGTAATACGTATCTCCTTACTATATAATAGAGCGCAAATGTATACTCTGGCTGTACAATATTAATCTAAAAGGAGATGCAATCTATGTCAAAAAATGCAAATACAAGTGCCCTTATTATCGGGTTTGCCATGTTTGCGGTGTTTTTCGGCGCTGGCAATCTGGTGTTTCCGCCTCTGATTGGGCTTATGTCAGGAAGTTCCTGGGGGATTGCCATCCTTGGTCTGGCTATTTCTGCGATTTTGTTCCCTATAGCTACCATTATCGCGGTGGATAACATGGGAGGAACTATCCAGTCGATCTGCGCACCTGTTGCTTCATGGTTTACCAGGGGATACATGGTTATGTGGATTATATTTATCCTCACATGCGGGGTGCCGCGTCAGGCAGGTGTAGGGATTGAAAGCGGACTGCTCAGTGTATTCCCGTCACTTCAGGGTAATGATATGCTCAGGATTGCTCTTTTGGCAGGATATTTCCTTGTTGTATTGATGCTTACCTTGCGCCCTTCCAGGATTGTGGATATTGTAGGGAAATATCTGACACCATTTCTGCTTGTTTGCCTGGCTGTTATGATTGCTCTGGCAGTTCTTCAGCCTCTGGGAACCCCGGTGGCTCCGCAGGTGGATAATATTTTCTCCTATTCCTTCCTACAGGGATATCAGACGGGAGATGTAGCCGTAGGCATTGCCATTGCTGGTATGTTTATTGCATCCATTAAGGCCAGAGGATATACAGACCCGGCATTACGACACAAAATGACATTGAAGGCGGCCATTGTTGCTTTTCTGGGGCTTCTCATCGTTTATGGTGGACTTCTCTATCTGGGAGCTACCGGTTCTGGTATGTTTGATGCGAAAATGGATCAGACCGCTCTTCTCAATAGCCTGGTTCATGCACTGACAGGGACAGCAGGAAATATGATTCTTGGTATTGGTATTTTTCTGGCATGCCTTACCACGACAATCGGCGTTGGCTCTACCATTGCCAATCTGACTGTGGATTTGTCCGGCGGAAAAATTCCTTTTAACTATATGATGGTGTTTGTATGCCTCTTTGGCATGGCAGAAGCATGTATTGGGGTTCAGGGAATTATTCGTTACACCTTCTGGATTTTTATCGCCATTTATCCTGTGTCCATTGCACTCATGATTCTCGGGGTTTTCTGCAGGTATGTGCCTAATCACGGGGCGTGGAAAGGGACAGTTGCCATGGCAACGATTATTGGGCTGTTTGAAGGGCTTATGCAGCTTAATGAAAGCGGTATTACGGCTCTTCCGTTGGATTCTCTTATTCAGGTATATAATTGTATTCCGTTTGCATCCTCTGGTTTTGCATGGGTGATTCCTTCAGTGATTGGATTCATTATCGGAGCGGTTATCGTTAGAATGCAAGGGGGTAATCCTTATCCGATGCTTTCTGAAGATAAATGAGATAATTTAAGGAGTTTAAAATTATGGCATTGGTAATTGACAAGATAGTAGAAGATTCGCTGAATTGTAAGCAGGAAAGGCCGGCATCTCTGGAATCTCTGGTCTTTTCCATTGACGGATACCAGGTGTATGGGACGGCCTTGATACCAGGTGGAGAAAAGGAACAGGTGTATCCTTGTGTCATACTCTGTCATGGATTTCCAGGATTTGCCTCCACTTTTGATATAGCACAGAACCTGCGTCGCACCGGACTGGTAGTCATCAGTTTTTCCTATCGCGGAAACTGGGGAAGTCAGGGGAATTATACTTTTTCCGGGGCCATCGATGATGCTGTTCGTGTAGCTGAGTGGGCTCACGATGAAAAGAATGCAGTACGATATCACATAGACAGAAATAATATCTTTTTTGTCGGGCACAGCATGGGGGGATTTGTTTCTATCAACGCCACCCGCCGTCTTCCCTGGGTAAGAGGTACAGCAGTTATGTCCCCTTATGATTTGCCGTACTGGCCACAGCATGGATTGGCAGCACCGATGCGGGAACTGATTAATTCCAGTCTGTATGTGCTGCATGTGGAATCACCGGAAGCACTCGATGAGGATGTGGAACACTGCTGCCGGCAAAAATATGGTATCTGGCAGGCGTTTGAAGATATAAAAGACCGCAACCTCTATTTTATCGGGGCCTCTGAAGATGATGTGGCTCCGGCAAAAACTATGATAGAGCCTTTGTGGACGCAGCTTGAGAACCATGAGTCGGCAGCGATTCAGAATTATGATACATTACCTACCGAACATGCGTATGACAATGTGCGGCTTACCACAAGCCGCATGATTGCGCAATGGATAGACAAGGTTCTTGAACACAAATGAGCTGGTATGGATTTGATGAACTCCTCTGGCAGGAATAGGTCCTCCTGTCAGGGGGCTTTTTCATTGCAGGTAAGAAGAGAAATATTTTCCGGAAAATTCACGATAGCATATGAATATGGCGCTGGCATGGCAGGCAGAAAAAGGAAGATTTTGTGGTAAAATCAGAATGCAGTATGGAAGTATTTTTATAAGAGCTTAAGAGAGGGATATATCACGCTATGATTATCAATACTGGGCAAAGAACAGATATCCCGGCATTTTATCCTGAATGGTTTGCCAATCGTCTTCGGGCAGGTTATGTATGTGTACGTAATCCATATAATCCTCAGCAGGTGAGTCGTTACCGTCTGGATCCCGGGGTAGTGGATGTTATCGGATTCTGTACTAAGAATCCCAAACCTTTCTTCCCATATCTGTCTCTTCTGGAACCTTATGGTCAGTACTGGTTTGTCACCATTACTCCGTATGGAAAGGATATAGAACCTTATGTTCCGCCTGCAGAGCAGGTTATGGAATCTTTTAAATTTCTGTCTTTACGAACAGGGATACATTCTATTGGCTGGAGATATGATCCGATTCTTTTAACGCAGGAATACACAAAAGAGTGGCATATCCACACTTTTGACAGCATGGCCGGGGTACTGGAGGGATATACTGAAACTGTGGTTATATCCTTTGTGGATCTATATCAGAAGGTTCGCAGAAATTTTCCTCAGTTGAAAGAAGTTTCCTGGGAAGACCGTGTGGACATGGGGAAAGCTATGGCAGAAATTGCCAGAAGGCATAACATGCGGATAAAAACCTGTGCAGAAGGAAAGCTTCTTGCGCCATATGGTGTGGATTGCACGGGGTGCCTTACTGTGGATGTATATGAGAAAGCCATTGAACAGCCACTGGAGGTTCCTGTTAGAAAACAAAGTCGTGCCTGGTGTTCATGCTATCTTTCTTGTGACATTGGTGCTTATGATACTTGTGGACATCTCTGCAGATACTGTTATGCCAATAATGATGTCCGGATGGTGCAAAGACATCGAATGGACCATGATAAACATTCTCCTTTTCTTATCGGGGGATACAGGGACGGAGACATCATCCATCAGGTGCCACAGCAATCGTGGATTCGGGGAGAGCAAAATTTATTTGAAATCTGAGTTTTAAATGAGTTTTTAGTCTGGTAATTTGAATCATTTTGCTCTATAATGGGGGAGAAATAAAAATGGTTAATTTCTCTTCAGGGCAAGGTGAAAATCCTTACCGGTGGTGATAGCCCACGAGCGCAAGCAGATTTGGTGCAATTCCAAAGCCGACAGTAATAAAACAGTATTGGTTTTTGAGTCTGGATGAAAGACAGAGAAGACATGTAAGATAGAGCCACGCCCTGAAAAGAAACAGGGGGTGGCTTTTTTGAGTGAAGAATTAGACAGGAAATATATGGCCCGTGCGTTACAGCTGGCCCTTCGCGGAGCTGGCCATACGAGACCCAATCCCATGGTAGGGGCTGTTCTGGTCAAGGATGGTCGTATTATCGGGGAAGGCTGGCACAAACAGTATGGTGGTCCTCACGCGGAAGTCAATGCATTTGCCAGCGCCACGGAAGATCCGGAAGGGGCAACATTGTATGTAAGTCTTGAACCCTGTTCGCATTACGGGAAGACACCTCCCTGCGCGGATCTGATTATCCGGAAGAAGGTGGCCCGTGTAGTGGCGGCGCTGGAGGATCCAAATCCTCTGGTGTCCGGACGCGGTTTCCGCAAACTGCGCGCCAATGGCATCCGGGTAACTGTCGGAGTACTGGCGGAAGAAGCCCGGCATATTAATGATGTTTTTCTTACTTATGTTACCAGGAAGCGCCCCTTTGTATTGTATAAGGCCGCTATGAGTCTGGATGGGAAGATTGCCTGCCATACCGGGGAATCCCAGTGGATCAGTTCCGAAAAATCCAGAGAGGAAGTGCAGCGGCTTCGTGGAATCTTATCGGGGATTATGGTGGGAGCCGGAACGGTGATTGCCGATGATCCGCGCCTTACCTGCCGTATGGAGGAATATGAGAATCCGGCTCGCATCATTGTGGATGGGAAGCTTCGCGTACCTGTGGAATCCAGAATCTTTCATGAACCGGGAAGGAATATTATCCTTACCACTTCAGAGGCCTATCCAGAAAAGAAGAAAGCTCTGGAAAATCTGGGAGTGGAAATGATAGAAGCGGACAGTGAAGAGCCTGGAAAGGTGGATCTGAAGTCAGCCATGCTGGCTTTGGGAATCAAGGGGATTGACGGCATATTGCTGGAAGGCGGACCGACTCTGGCCGCTTCGGCCCTGGAAGCGGGGATTATCGATGCCGTACGATTCTATATTGCACAGAAAATCATTGGAGGCAGGGAAGCCCCTTCTCCTTTTGCAGGAACCGGAGCCGCCCATATGAATGAGGTGGTGCCGTTAACTGACGCGGTGTATGGGACCAGCGGGGATGATCTGTGGATACAGGCCTATATACAGCGGGAAAAGAAAGAACCAGAGGCCGGAGAACAGAAGGTGGAGGAAGCTCAGACGGAGTCCCATGAGGAAACGAACGGGGGAAACAGCTGATGTTTACTGGAATTGTGGAAGAAATTGGAGTGCTCATCGGCCGAAAGGACAGAAGTAATAGCTGTACGCTCACTATTGGCTGTAAGAAAGTACTGGAAAATACAAAGATTGGGGACAGTATTGCAGTAAATGGAACCTGTCTTACTGTGACATCCATGAATGATCATTCCTTTGATGCGGATGTTACACCCGAAACCATGCGCAGAACTTCCTTTTCCATTGTCCGTGCCGGCTCTCCTGTCAATCTGGAAAGGGCACTTCGTGTAGGTGACCGGCTGGGAGGCCATATGGTTTCCGGGCATGTGGACTGTGTCGGAAAGATTATCTCTATGGAAAAAGAAGGCAATGCGGTAAACATCACATTTTCCGTACCTGACAGATACATGCGCTATATCCTGGAGAAGGGGTCGGTGGCTGTGGACGGAGTAAGTTTGACCGTAGCCAGACGGATGGAAAAATCCTTTTCCGTAGCCCTGATTCCGCATACCGGAGATATGACCATTCTCCTGAAGAAACATAGCGGAAATCCGGTAAATATAGAATGTGACTGTATTGGAAAATATGTTGAGCAGTTAATGGGCAGGAATGACCGGGAAAGCGGTTTGACCATGGAGAAATTAAGTGCCATAGGGATTACAGGAGGATATTATGGAAAATAAATATAATTCCATTGAAGAAATTATTGAAGAACTGAAAAAAGGCCGATGCGTCATTATGCAGGACGCAGAATCCCGTGAAAATGAAGGGGACTATATCTGCGCGGCGGAATTTGCCACACCGGAAAATCTGAATCGCATGGCGTCTGAGGCTAAGGGAGTTATCTGCATGCCTATGTCCGGAGAAGAAGCGGACCGTCTGTGCCTGGCACCTATGATCCGGTACAATACGGATAATCACCAGACCGCCTTTCTGGAATCCATTGATTTCGAAGATACAACTACCGGTGTTTCTGCTTTTGAACGTTCCATGACGGCAATGGCTGCAGTCCGTACGGATATTCGCCCGGATCAGTTCAGAAAACCAGGACATATGTTCCCTCTCCGGGCAAAGAAATGGGGAGTCCTTGAACGTCCTGGTCATACGGAAGCCACCGTGGATCTGTGCCGTCTGGCTGGACTTCATCCTATGGGACTCTGCTGTGAAATCATGAATGAAGATGGCTCCATGGCACGAAAGGATGATCTGTTCCGTCTGGCTAAGGAAAAGGGAATGAAGATTGGCAACATTCAGGATCTCATTACCTACAGGAAAAAACATGAAAAATTAATGGAAAGAGTAGCGGAAGCTCGCCTTCCTACCCGATATGGCGTATTTAAGATTATCGGATATATCAATAAGCTGAATGGGGAACATCATGTAGCCTTGGTTATGGGGGATGTTTCCGATGGACAACCGGTTCTCTGCCGGATTCACTCGGAATGTCTTACCGGGGATTGCTTTGGCTCCATTAAATGCGACTGCGGTCCTCAGCTGGATGCGGCTTTACGGAGAATTGCCCAAGAAGGCCGTGGAATACTCCTTTATCTGCGTCAGGAAGGCCGGGGTATCGGGTTAATCAACAAGATTAAGGCCTATGCACTGCAGGATCAGGGATATGATACCGTGGAAGCTAATTTAAAACTGGGATTTGCTCCTGACCTGCGTGATTATATGGTAGGGGCTCAGATGCTCTGGGATCTGGGAGTACAGGATATCCGCATTATGACCAATAATCCGCAGAAGATACATGATGTGTCTGATTATCATATTCACATTGTGGAACGGGTTCCCATTGAAATCGAACCTAATGTGGAAGATGAACATTATCTGGAAGTTAAGCAGGAAAAGATGGGGCACCTTCTTCATCTGCATAAAAAATAATCAGCCAGCATTGGCAATTCACTGAACAGTAATAAAAAAGGAGAATGAATATGAATATTATTTCCGGTCTTTATAATGAAAAAGATATCCGTGTAGGTATTGTGGCTTCCCGTTTTAATGAGATTATCGTATCAAAACTGATTGACGGAGCCGCGGATGGACTTTCCCGCCATGGCGTAAATCTCGACACCGTAGATCTGGCATGGGTTCCCGGCGCTTTTGAAATTCCGCTGGCTGCGCAGAAGATGGCGGAAAGCGGAAGATATGATGCGGTCATCTGTCTGGGAGCGGTTATCCGGGGTGAAACCGATCATTACGAACATGTAGCCTCTGAAGTGACCAAGGGGGTAGCTCAGGTTTCCCTTAAGGCGGATATTCCGGTACTTTACGGCATTCTTACCACAGATACAGTGGAACAGGCACTTAACCGCGCAGGGCTTAAGGCAGGTAATAAGGGATTTGAATGCGCAATGGACGCACTGGAACTGGCATCCTTGTATAAAAAGCTTTCCCGTTAATCAGGAAGCCGGATAAACGATCCGGCATGGTTATAAACATGAACGGGGAGAAACCGTATACTGTAAAAGACAGGCATACAGCGGCCATAAAAAGGCGGTGGACCGCAGATCCACTGCCTTTTTCATATGGCAGGAAATAAGAAAGAGATATATCCCGGATGATTCGCATGGTACTGTGAATTCTGATATAATAATTAGGTATTTTTAATTAAAGTGATTAATCCTGTAAATAGTGAGGTTGTATGAGTACACATGAACGAATAGGATATATTGATATTGCCAAAGCTATTGGTATTATTTCAGTCATTATCGGACATATGTGGTGGTATCAGCCTGAAATGAACCTGATGTACAGTTTCCATATGCCATTATTTTTCCTGATTGGCGGATTTTTCATTAAGAGACGCAAATCTTTTAAGGAAATTGTTCATCAGAAGGCCGTACGACTTCTGAGCCCTTATATATTCACCTGCGCAGCCATCATGTTGGTGACGGTGCTGATGGATTTATTTTTCGCGAAAGGCGGAAATATTGCCGGCGATGTATGGGGATGGTTCCTGGCTTCTCTGTATGGAAGCGGATCCCTTACCAGCCCGGTATTCAATATTCATCCTATCGGACCTATCTGGTTCCTTCTGGCTATGTTTCAGGCACTGGTCATTTATAATTTCGTGCTCGGTACCCGCTGGGCATGGCCTGTATGTATTGCCCTGTTTGCCATTGGTTATGCGGGGGCACAGTGGGCATGGATTCCCCTCAGCATCTGGGGCGCATTTACCGCCATTCTGTTTATCCATATCGGTCATGAGACGAAAGACATCATCCTGTCCCATATGAAGCTTCCTTACGCGATTGTGGCGCTGGGAATCTGGGCCGTCTGCTTTATGTACACCGGACTTAATTTTGAAATCGATGTACCGATGTCCATGGCACGCTGCTATTACAGCAATGTTCCGCTGAATATCCTGGGTGGGTTTGCAGGTACGTTCGTAATCCTTTATGTTTCTAAATGGATTGAGAAATGCGGAAAGATCGGAAGCTGGTTCAAGACTTATGGCAGAAACTCTCTGGTAGTACTCTGCTTCCATACGCTGGAACTGGAAGCCATTCCCTGGGATGATCTGCTGCCTCTGGTGGGACTGACTCCTATGACCATTGATGAAACCATCTGCAAGCTGGTCTGGTCAATCTTCTGGGTGGTTGTAGCCATCCATTATAAGCCGCTGCACCGGATTTTCGGAGTGGTCGACTGATAACAGGTATAAACATGTCTTTTCTGTAAATATACTGACAGGAAAGACATGTTTTATTTAATTGCAGCTAACTTTCAGGCAGATAAATCCATTCAGGCAAAGCCGGGACACCTGTTGTATAATAAGATGTATTACGTATAACTGGGCTCAGGTAAAACTGTATGTGCCGGAAACACTATCTTAAGTTTCCCGGTGTGATGTACAGATTGTTATGGGAGGCCGGATGACAGATAGATAAAGGAGTTGGAGTTATGACAGGAAAAGAAGAGAAGTTTTTTGAGGTTCTCAGGGAATATACCGGGTATTGTGAGAAGGCAGGAGCTCTGCTCGACTCCGTAGTGTCGGGAGAAACGGATCCGGAAGAAGGATATGAATCACTTCGCCTGTTAAAATGGCAGAGCCGGGATGTACAGGGGCGTCTGATTGAGCGGCTGTATAAGGCTTATCGTGAACCGGCCTATGCCAATGAAGCACGGAGTATGGTTGTCCGTATGGATGGGATTATTAACGGAGCCAAGGATATTGTAAATACGCTCATTGTATATCATAAAGAGGAAACCTGTCCTGAAGGCATTCACGTAATGACCAAGCTTATCCGATGCGCTGTATCGGAAATGGTGAAGATTATAGGATATACGGATGATGTGGAAGCCAATCTGATGAAGATGGATGCCAGATGTCAGCGTATTTATAATATGGAAGAACGTGGGGATAATACGTACAGAACAACCCTTCAGAATCTGTTCTACGGAGATCATGATCCCATGTATGCTATACGCTGGCGGGAAATTCTGGGCGACCTGGAAAAGGTTCTGGATTCCTGTGCCGGTATGATTCCAAGGTTTCAGCGGATTATGGTGAAAGACTGAGTAAATTTCGTGTTATGGAGTTTTCGCATGCGTATTCCAAAAGTTTTAGCAATTCATGATATCAGCTGTGCCGGCAGGGCTTCCCTCACCGTCATTCTGCCAGTGCTTGCTGCCTGTGGTATTGAGGCCATACCGCTGCCAACGGCGGTATTAAGCAATCATCTGGCCTTTTCTCATGTATCCTCTCTGGATTTCACGCCATATATGCAGTCCTTTATGGATGCGTGGGACAGGAACGGCATTTCATTCGACGGAATTTACAGTGGATATCTGGCCAGTCCGGAACAGGTATATGTGGTAAAAGAAGCGATTAAGCGCTATGGGGTCCGGATTCCGGTAATGATTGATCCGGCTATGGCTGATCATGGACGGTTCTATTCCGGCCAGAATACGGAAATGGTAGAACATATGAGGCATCTCATCCGCCGGGCCCATGTGATAAAGCCGAACTACACAGAAGCCTGTTTCCTGGCAGGGGTTTCCTGTGATAAGAATGTGATTCCGGATGAAGGACGGATAGATTATCTGCTGGATTATCTGGGACAAAGCACAGAACGGGTGATTATCACCTCCATTCCCCGGGGACATGATACCTACTGTAATATATCCCTGGATAAGCGGACAGGGGAAAAGGAAATCGTTTCTTTCCCTTATATTCCGTTTACGACCTATGGGACCGGAGATATTTTCAGTTCCATTGTGATGGCGGGAACTCTGAAGAATATACCTCTGGCACAGACGATGCGGATTGCTACCGCATTTCTGCAGAAAGCTATTGAGGCTACGGCAAAGGCAGGAACCAGTCCGCTGGAAGGAATACTTTTTGAAAATATGCTTCCGGAACTGACAGAAACTATGGAAAGGGCGGTTGCAGGCAATGAATAAGGAAAAAAGAAGATATACATTTAAAGATGGGAAAGAACTCATCCTTGGGGATAAGATGGTGGTCATGGGGATTCTGAATGTAACACCGGATTCCTTTTCCGATGGCGGGCACTGGGATACCGCCGGTACTGCGGCAAACCATACAAAGAGAATGTGCCGTGATGGGGCTGGAATTATCGATATGGGGGCGGAATCCACCCGCCCTGGTTCCACTCCTCTTACCGCGGATCAGGAATGGGAACGGCTTCAGACTTTTTTGCCGGTTGTGCTGAAGGAAAGTATGGTTCCTGTTTCTGTGGATACCTATCATTATGAAAATGCCGACCGGGTTATGACTGTCGGCGCCCATGTGATGAATGATATCTGGGGACTTCAGGGCGATGATGGCAGTATGGCCCGGGTAGCGGCAGAACACGCTTGTCCTGTCATTGTGATGCACAATGAAAAAAATCCGCATTATTACCAGGTGATCGAGGACATGAAACGATTCTTTGATACATCCATAACCATTGCGGATAAGGCGGGAATACGAAGAGAAAACATCATACTGGATCCGGGCATAGGATTTGCCAAAACCAGAGAAGAAGACCTGGAAGTTATCCGGCATCTCGATGAACTGACAGAGGCCTTCCCGTTTCCGTTTCTCCTGGCAGCGAGTAGAAAACGTATCGTAGGCACTCTGCTCAGTCTTGACCGGGCAGCGGACCGTGATGAAGGTACAGGGGCCTTATCCATCTGGGGGCTGGAAAAAGGATGCGCTATGGTGCGTGTTCATAATGTGCCAATGAATGTCCGGCTGGTACGCATGTGGGAAGCATTAAAGGGAAATGACTGAATATGGATAAGATTACCTTAAAGGGAATGGAATTCTATGCCAGACATGGAGCAATGAAGGAAGAACAGATACTGGGGCAGAAGTTTACTGTGGATATCACCATGTATCTCTCCCTGGATAAGGCCGGAGCGGATGATGACTTGGGAAAGACGGTTAATTACGCAAGGGTCTATTCTTTCTGTCGGAAGATTGTGGAAGGGGCGCCGGTCCGGCTGATTGAACGCCTGGCATGGATGATTAATGAAAAAATAATGAAGGAATATCCGGAAATCCCGTCCATTCGCACTACGGTACATAAGCCGGGGGCGCCGGTGGGAGGCATATTTCAGGATGTATCCGTAACATTGGAGAAAACAAGATAATGAGCAGATTTTATATTTCCATGGGTTCCAATATGGGAAATTCACTGGAAATTTTCAGAAAGGCATTCATCCGCATTTCAGAAATTCCGGGTCTTTCTATCGTAAAGGCATCGTCTATTTACAATACAAAACCCTGGGGGAAAACCGATCAGCCGGATTTCCTGAACGCAGTGCTTCTGATAACCTTTGATGGAGAAGGAGAGGCGCTTATGCGCGAACTCCTGGCTGTGGAACAGGAATTTGGCAGGAGGAGGATTATTCACTGGGGCCCCCGTACACTAGATCTGGATATTCTGTACGGAGAGAATACAACCTGCCATAGTGAACTGCTTACTTTGCCGCATCCCTGGTTCTGGGATCGGCTTTTTGTGCTGGTTCCGATGGCGGAAATCACACCGGATTTTGTGTATAAAGGGCAGCGGATTCAGGACCGTATTCATGAACTGGGGAATTCCAGCGCCGTAAGAAAGGAGGAGTTTACATGGAAGAACAGGTCATCAGAAATATAGCGGATGTTCAATCCGGGACGGGAAAAACGGCAGAACAAACACAGAAACCGGAAGATAAACTCCTTCCGGAGCATGTGATGGGACCTTTCCTTATCCGGGAAATCAGCAGAGACAATCCGCAGATGGAAGAAGGAGGCTTTTACCGCGATAAGAAGACTGTACAGCTGATAGGGGCCTCAGGAACACAGAAAGCCATGGCGGCTGCTATGGCCTGTGGAGAGCTGGATGGACCGGCAGTCATTGTGGCACCTTCGGCCAGAGATCTGCGATACTGGGAAATGGACCTTCACTTCTTTATGCCTGAGAGAAAGTGCATTGTGTTCCCGGTCATAGAAAAAGCGGATGCCTCAGTAAACTTTTCATCTACAGAGCGATTAAGAGACCGGATGCGTGCACTTTCTGCCATCAGCACCGGAGAACCGGTGGTCATCCTGGCAACTTCAGTGGAAGCGGCACAGAAGCTTCCGGAGCAGAAGACTCTCCTTTCTCAGTGCATAACGCTGACAAAAGAAGACTGTATAGAACGGGAAGACTTCCTGGCGCGGCTTACCGGCATGGGCTATGAACGGGTGGATCAGGTCGAAAGATGTGGACATTTCTCCGTTCGCGGGGATATTATCGATATTTTCCCGATAAATAAGGAACATCCGTTGCGCATAGAGTTCTTTGATGATGAAATCGATGGGATGCGCTGGTTTAATGAAGATACGCAGAGATCCATCCGTATGGCTGATAAGGCCATCATCTTCCCGATAAGCTATGAAGGGAAAGAGACAGCCATCCTCTCTGATTATCTGAAGGATGGACTGCTGATTCTGGATGAACCGCATCGGGGAGAAGAACAGCTGAAAAGCTATTTCCGTGAAGAAAAGGAGAATGCGTTACGGGCCGTTTCCTGGAAAGAATTGGTTGCATCGGGAAATAAAAAACGCGAACTCATATTCTCACTGATTAACCGGAGCCTTCCGGGGATATCCTGCCATCAGAGTGAGACATGGCCCGGACAGACGATGACTAACTATCAGCGTCAGATTCCCCTGTTTATCACGGAATTGCAGAACCTGCTCAGCCATGGATGGAAAGCCGCGGTAGTGATTCCTGACCGTACGGAATACATGGAAATTGAAGGGTCCCTGTCAGAGGCAGGGATTCCTGTATCGATGGAACTGGAAGCGGGAAAGGTCATACTGGCCAGAGACGCTATCTCCGGCGGTTTTGAACTTCCGAATCAGAAGATTGCCCTTATCGCCGCCGGAGATATTCTGGGACGGCAGAAAATCAGAAGATTCAGCCGTGCCGGAAATAAAGGAAGACAGATCCGTTATTTCTCTGATCTGAATGTGGGAGATTATGTAGTACAGGATACTCATGGTATCGGTCGTTACATCGGTCTTCGTACGATTGAGCTGGAAGGGGTTCACAGGGATTATGTGACCATACAGTATTCCGGAGGAGATAAGTTATATCTCCCTATGAATCAGATTTCCACACTGGAGAAATATATAGGCCCGGAAGGGACCACTCCGGTTCTGAGTAAGATGGGCGGGGCCCAGTGGGACAGGGTTAAATCCAAAGCCGGTAAATCCATCCGTGAACTGGCGGAGAGACTGCTTAAGGTTTATGCGGAAAGAGAGATTACTCCAGGAATTGCCTTTGATAAGGACAATGTTATGCAAAGGGAATTTGAAGATAGCTTCCCTTATATAGAGACGCCTGATCAGCTGTCAGCTATACAGAAGATAAAGGAGGCTATGGAAAAACCGCAGCCGATGGATATGCTCCTTTGCGGCGATGTGGGATTTGGCAAGACGGAAGTGGCCATGCGCGCCGTGTTTAAATGTGTAGTGAGTGGATACCAGGCTATGGTTCTGGTTCCGACCACCGTTCTGTCGCAGCAGCATTACAAGAACTTTGTTAAGCGGATGGAACCGTTTGGCGTACGGGTGGCAGTCCTCAACCGGTTTGTCTCTCCTAAAGAGAAGAAACTGATTCTGCAGAAACTGGCAGCGGGAGAGATTGATGTCATTATTGGAACGCATGCCATTCTGAACAAGAAGATTTACTGCCATAAGCTGGGACTTCTCGTTGTGGATGAAGAACAGCGCTTCGGCGTTGTACAGAAGGAAAAGTGGAAATCCTGGTCTGCTGGAATCGATGTGCTGGCCCTTTCGGCTACCCCGATTCCAAGAACACTCCACATGTCCCTTACCGGGGTGCGGGATATGGCCACACTTACGCAGGCACCGGCCAACCGCCATGCCATCCAGACCTATGTCACCGAATATGATGATAATCTGGTACGGGATGCCATTATCCGCGAAAAGGAACGCCATGGGCAGACATACTTCATTTACAACCGCATTGATACCATTGAAGCCATGCAGCATCACCTCCGACAGATTCTGCCGGAAGATGTCTCCATCGTTATAGCCCACGGCCGTATGGATGGACGGCAGCTGGAAGATATTATGGTGGATTTCTATGCCGGTAAATTTGATGTCCTTCTCTGTACGACGCTGATCGAAAATGGCATTGATCAGCCGAACGCCAATACCATGCTGGTATATGACGCCGACCGGCTGGGACTGTCTCAGATTTATCAGATGAGGGGACGTGTCGGACGAAGTGAAAAGATTGCCAGAGCATACTTTTTCTACCGGAAAGGGAAGATTCTCAGCGAGGTGGCGGAAAAACGTCTGGATGCTATACGGGAATTCACTGAACTGGGCAGCGGATTCAAAATTGCCATGCGAGACCTGGAAATCCGGGGCGCAGGTAACCTTCTCGGATCCGCACAGCATGGCAACATAGCCAATATTGGTTTCAGCACGTATTGCACCATGCTGGAAGATGCCATTAACACGCTTAAGGCAGAGCGGGAAAACAAGCCGAAGCCGAAGAAGCTTCCGGCGACGATTGTTGATTTCCGACAGGATGCCTATCTGGATCCGAAGTATATTCTCAAAGAAGAGGCAAAGATGGAAATCTATCGCCGTCTTTCTCTGGCCTCTACGGAAGAAGAAGTCTCAGATTTGCTTGATGAGGTTATCGACCGTTTCGGTAATCCGACTGCTCCGGTTATCAAACTGTTCAACTCAGCTAAGGTCAGGACAAAAGCCAGACATCTGGGAATCGGAAGTATACTGGATGAAGGTGGTCATTATCTCATTACCTGGGCTGATACGGATTTCATAAAAGGATGGAATCCCGCCAGACTTCCGGTACAGTATCTGGAAGCCATCCATATTCTCCCGGGGGCACCGTCGCGTATACAGATAGATAAGAGCAAGATCAGGAAAAATGTCCTCGTTTGGTTCAGTGAGCTGTTTACAGCGATTAAACAGGATATGGGGAAAAACATTAAGAATTCTTAAACAACGGACTGACGGGCCTGTGAAGTATCCCACAAGATATGCAAATTGTGTTATACTATTTCGTGTTGCCCCACAATGGGGGAAATGTTACCGATGAACTCTTTTTCCGGATGTTGAAAAGGATTACACCGGATTTTCATTAGATTCAAGAATAACTGCCGGTTCCGTGTGACAGATGGTTATGCCGGAATACAGGGCAGTATAGGATGGATTTGAAAAATGAAGAAAAACTCGTTTATACAAGGTGCGGTGATTCTTGCGGTATCAGGAATCATTGTAAAGCTTATCGGTGCAGTCAGCCGTATTTACCTGTCCCGCCTTCTGGGCGGTGAAGGGATAGGTCTCTATCAGATGGCTTACCCGATTTATCTGCTCTGTCTTTCTATTTCGACGGCAGGTTTACCGGTTGCCATCTCCATCATGGTTTCAGAACGCAATGCAATCCATGATTTTCTGGGAGGGCAGAGAATTCTGAAGATCGCCCTGTCCGTTCTGACCCTGACAGGATTGCTTTTTAGTGTGGGACTCTATTTCGGATCCAGTGTGCTGATTGATCATCACATTGTCCGTGATCCCAGAGCCTACTGGTCTCTTATTGCGCTGGCGCCGGCAGTATTCTGCGCCACCATTTCTGCGACCATGCGCGGATACTTCCAGGGACTTCAGAACATGACACCTACTGCGGTATCTGAAGTCATTGAACAGTTTGTCCGCGTAGTGACGATGATTGGCCTGGCCATCATCCTGTTACCGAAAGGGCTTGAATTTGGCGCGGCTGGTGCCACATTTGGCGCTGCGCCGGGGGCAGCTGCGGCTATTCTTACTCTGGGCTGGTTCTACTGGCATGACAGAAAACACAGAAAGATGTGGTACATGAGTCAGGACAAGTCCATTGTTCCTGACAGCACATGGAATATCATGAAACGCCTGTTTATCCTTGCGATTCCTGTATCCTGCGCTAATATCATGATTCCAATCGTTTCCAATATCGATCTGTTCATCGTACCGAAGAGACTGGAAGTGGCCGGTTTCAATGTAGAACAGGCAACGACCCTTTTTGGATACCTTACCGGTATGGCTACGGCACTGATTAACATGCCGACCATTGTTACGTCTTCCATGTCATCCAGTCTGGTGCCGGGAATTTCTGAAGCCAGCATCAAGAAAGACTTTGATACCATCAGAAGACGCGCCAGAACTGCACTTCGCCTAGCTTCTGTCTTTACACTGCCAGCGGCTATCGGACTTGGGGTCATCGCTACTCCGATTTCCACTATGCTCTATGCTACGCCGAACGCCGGACCGTGTATTGCCGTTATGAGTATTGGTATTTTTTTCCTCGGTATTCAGCAGGTTACCACAGGTATTCTGCAGGGGCTGGGAAAGACGGCTGTACCATTTATCAATCTGATAGTCAGTGGATGTGTCAAGGTTGCCTTTTCATGGAATCTTACCGCTATGCCGCAATTTGGTGTGCTGGGGGCAGCGTTTGCAACGGATACGGACTTTGCTGTAGCGGCTGCATTAAACCTTCTGTTCATGTACCGGTACATGCGGTTTAACATGGATTATGGTCACCTGCTGAAGGTAGCTATTGCCTCCGCGGTTATGGGGGTAGCGGTATATTTCAGCTTTGGGGCCATTATCGGGGCTATTCACAGTAATACGCTGTCGGCACTTCTTGCTATCTGTATAGGTGTTGTGGTTTATGCTCTGGGTATTCTGCTGACTAAGGCCATCAAGCCGGAAGATGTAAGAACTATGCCGAAAATCGGACCAAAACTGGCAGCCATTATTGAAAAGATTAGTTTCTGATTAAAAGAGCAATAATTTGTATTCATTGCAGATTATTGCTTTTTTTATACCTGCTCACTATTTGTATGTGTTCCAGGAGGAGGACGGGATATGACAGAAGCGGATATTCAGGGTTTAATACAGAATCATCTCATATCATTTAACAGAACCGTTATCTTTGCCGAGGGAAAGGCATCACTGGTCGAACCATTTCGCGAAGATACGGATCTAGTTGTATCGGGACTGGATTCAGGAACATGGTCCTTATGGAAAGAGAGATTGCAGAAAACATATGAAAATGACAGTGTGATACAGATTATGGATTCTCAGAGACATATGATGCCTGTCCGCCTGGAAGCAGCGGGTAAGGAGATATCTGTGCCTCGTCTGCTAGTTATCCGCCCGGATCAGATGAAAAACAAACCGTCCGGAAAATATTCCCTTGAACCACTGGAAGAGGTTATGAATACACTGCTGGGAGAAGGAGGATGTCCCTGGGACAAAGCGCAGACCCATAAATCACTTCGTACGTATTTCATTCAGGAAGTGTATGAAGTGATTGACGCGATTGATGAAGGAAATCCGGAACATCTGCAAGAAGAGCTTGGAGACTGTCTGTATCAGATCATTTTTCATTCTGCTCTGGCTGAAAGGGAAGGGCTGTTTACCTTGCAGGATGTTGTGCAGGGAGTAGTGCGGAAAATGAAGAGCCGGCACCATGGAATATTCAGGGGTAACGTGGGACAGGTATCTGATGGGGCTGCAAAAGATAAACTTTCCTGGGAAGATAGAAAAAATGAGGCAAAAAACAGAAAACATCTGCTGGATGGTGTACCAAAATGCTTGCCAAGCCTGCTTTTAGCGTGTATAATTCAGAAGAAAGTGAGTTCTACCGAAGTTCGAACCACCCGGAATGTCCATGAAATATCTGTGGATATCCAGCGGTCCCTTACATCCTGCTTTAAAAAAGTGGGGGACAAGTGCAAGGACGGATCGGACAATGAATTAGGCAGACTGCTTTTTGTTTTTGCCACCGCAGTCCTGGACGCTGGTAAGGATCCCGAATTGCTCCTGCACGAGTATTGCATGGAGTATATACGTATGTTTACTGCATGGGAAACAGAAATCCAAGCGAAATATAGCGGAGCAAAGCTAAGTGGCAGTCAGATTCGAAACTTGTGGGCAGTTCATTGTCGCAAGAAAAATGCCACAGAGTCGGAAGAAACACCAAACGGGTGTGAACCCCGTTTTATTTAAAGGAGGAATTTTTTACTATGAATAAGACAGAATTGATTGCAGCAGTTGCTGAAGAAGCTAAAATGACCAAAAAGGACGCTGAAAAGGCAGTAAAGGCAGTCCTCGACGTTATCAGCGAATCTCTCGAACAGGGAGACAAGGTTGCTCTCATTGGATTTGGCACATTTGAAGTTCGTCAGCGCGCAGCAAGAACAGGTCACAATCCGTCTAACCAGGAAACAATTCAGATTCCTGCTTCCAAGGCTCCAGCATTCCGTCCAAGCAAGCAGCTGAAGGAAAGAGTTAACCACTAATTCTTTACAGGACATTCCGGAAATCCGTTTGTGGCACATTTCCGGCCATGGCAGAAGATTTCCTCAAAATAGCTATCAAAAAGCTTCAACGCGGTCATTCCGTAATCCGGTGACTGTGTTGAAGCTTTTTTCAGGAGTAAATTCATTCAGGCTGAAAGATTTTCATGATAATAATGCCACCTGTACAAAATTTATTAGTAAACAAAATAAGGTGGACATGGACAAAACATACCTTATCTTGTATCATTATAAAAGATGAAAAGTGGTGTTTATATTGATTAAACAGGAAAAAATTAAGGATTTCCTTAAACAGAACAACGTAGATGCTGTTCTGGTGTGTAAAGACGAAAATTACCGTTACATCAGCGGATTTACCGGCTCTGACAGCTATCTTCTCCTTACAGAGGATGTTTCCTATCTGATTACAGACAGCCGGTATACTGAGCAGGCTAAGGCCGAAGCTCAGGGCATGCAGGTTGTTAATCATAAAGGCAAGCTGGCGGATGTGGTGAAGAAACTGGCCGATGCGCATCATGTCAGACGCCTTGGTGTAGAGAAGGGAATGACCTACGGCCTGTATCTCAGGCTCGATGATGCTATGCCGGATAAGGAATTTCTAGTTGTTACGCCAGACGTTCTGCGTCAGATAAAGACGGAAGAGGAACTTCGGAATATAGCCGAAGCCTGCCGTATATCCGACGAAGGATTTCGGAAGACACTTCCTTATATTAAAGCTGGAAAGACAGAAAACGAGTTAAGAAGGATTCTGGAATGCGCAATGTTGGAAGCCGGATCGGAAGGAAGGTCTTTTGAGACCATAGTGGCTTCCGGAGTCAGATCATCCATGCCCCATGGTATCGCGACAGATAAAGTGGTGCAGGAGGGAGAACTGATTACCTTTGATTTTGGCGCCATATACAGGGGCTACCATTCGGATATTACCCGAACCGTAGCTGTGGGTACCATTTCAGACCAGCTGCGTTATATCTATGACAGCGTGCTTGAGTGCAATCTGACTGTTGAACGCATGCTTCGTGCAGGCTTGAAGGCCTGTGATATGGATGCTAAAGCCAGAGAATATCTGAAATCATGTGATTTGGATCAGTATTTCACGCATTCCCTTGGACATAGCGTAGGACTTGAGATACATGAAACCCCTGTTTTGTCACCACGGGATGAGACAATCCTTGTTCCCGGAATGACAGAAACGGTAGAACCAGGGGTATATATTCCCAATGTAGGTGGAGTCCGTATTGAAGATACGGTTGCCATAAAGGAAAACGGTATTGATATTTTAACCGGATTTCCCAAGAACTTTATAAAAGTATGATTTAGGAGGATGAAGTATAATGATTTCCAGTAATGATTTTCGCCCAGGTGTAACAATTGAAATTGATGGCAATGTATGGCAGGTTATTGAATTCCAGCATGTAAAACCAGGTAAGGGTGCCGCTTTCGTAAGAAGCAAGCTCAGAAATCTTCAGACCGGCTCCGTAATTGAACGTACATTCAATGCAGGTGTTAAGTTCCCGGCAGCACAGGTTGAACGCAAGACCATGCAGTATCTGTATGAATCCGATGGCTCCTACTACTTCATGGATATTGAAACCTATGATCAGATTATGCTGACCAAGGAACAGCTGGGTGAAAAGCTGAACTTCCTGAAGGCTGAAATGGAAGTATCCGTGCTGTTCTTCAACGGTTCTGTAATCGGTGTAGAACTTCCGAACTCTGTTGAACTGGAAGTTGTTGAAACTGAACCTGGTATCCGTGGAAACACAGCTACCGGCGCATCTAAGCCAGCTAAGGTTGAAACCGGCTACATTGTAAGAGTACCGCTGTTTGTAAACGAAGGGGATGTCCTCCGTATCGATACTCGTTCCGGTGAATATCTCGAAAGAGCTAAGTAATAACCGGCTTTACTGATTTTTAATGGGGGTGAGACTGGTGGAAGTTACTGAAATAACCAATTCATCAGGCACGGTAAGGATAGCTGCGCATGTGATTGCTAAAATCGCGGGACGTATTGCTTTGTCCGTTCCAGGAGTGATTGGGATGGATTCTGATTTATCAGATACCATTTCCCAGGCCATTGGCGTGGAATGCACTAACGGGGTGCATGTATCTGTGAATGAAGCAGGGGCTTCCATCAATCTTTATATCCTTGTTAAACATGGAGTCAGAATTCCTGATCTGGCACTTACTGTGCAGCATAAGGTAAAGGAAGAAGTTCACAAAGAGACGAATGTACCTGTTGAAACCGTAAACATTTACGTACAGGGCATTATATTTGATAACGAAAAGGCAGGCGATAACGTTGGCCGATAAAATTGTCAAAAATAGTGATTTGGAACATGTGCAGGAAAAGCTTGTGAATGAAATTGAAACCATGCTGTTATCCGATCCATTGATTCATGCATTGACAGGGAAGGGAATTCAGCGTTTTGTTTCCGGAATTACCCATGCATTTGGTAAGAGTGTGCATCAGGGAGTATCCCTTCATACCGATGATAATGGAGTGGTAGCCGACATATCGGTTGTCCTTACTGACAACGCCGCTGTGTATGCGTCCGCCTGTGCACTGCAGGATAAAATAAAGAAACTGATTCGGATTCATCTGGGGGATGTCCCCTGTTTTGTCAATGTAATTGTGACCGGAATATCAGAATAGTAACGAGGTAAATGGTAGTAATGACACGAACCGATGCAAGAGCTTATGTATTAAAGTATCTGTATGCAAAGGAAATCAATCCGGAAGGGGCAGAAGCCTTTGCTTCCAGCCGCTATAAACCGGATGATGAAGAATCTTCTGCTTATGCAGAAGGAATCGTAAAGAGTGCAATTGCCAATCGTGAGGCAATTGATGCTTTGATTTCATCGCATCTGAAAAAGAACTGGTCCCTGGATCAGTTAAATAAAGTAGATAAGAATATTCTCCGTCTGGCTATTGCAGAATTTAAGTTCCCGGCGGCTGATGAGAAGCCGGACTGTGCAATAGTAATTAACGAAGCGGTCAAACTGGCTAAAACTTATGGCGGTGATCGTTCCTATCGTTTTATTAATGGCATTTTGGACAAAATCTTTAAAGAAAAATAATGGCTAGATTTATTGGTATCGATACAAGTTGCTACACAACGTCTGTGGCTGTTTATGACAGTCAGCAGGGGCTGGTAGCTGAAGAACGAACAGTTCTTAAGGTTAAGCAGGGCCATCGGGGTCTTTCTCAATCTGAAATGGTGTATCAGCATGTACGTAATCTTCCAGAATTATTTCATAAGATTGGAAATGAGATTCACTCCATCAGCGGGATAGGAGTGTCCGCATTTCCAAGAAGGCGGGCGGATTCCTATATGCCCGCCTTTCTTGTTGGAAAAGGCGCAGGGGAAATGCTTTCTCAGACCCTGCATGTTCCGCTTTACCTGTTCAGCCATCAGGAAAATCATGCGATGGCGGCCATGCGGAACCGGCCGGAAATCTGGAATATACCATTTTATATGATGCATCTCTCCGGTGGTACTCAGGATGTGCTGTCTGTGACCTGGGAAGCAGAAAATATGCATTTTAAAAATGTTATGACCTCTATGGATATAACAGCAGGGCAGCTGATTGACCGGGTGGGGGTAGCCCTTGGACTTCCTTTCCCGGCAGGAAAACATGTTGAAGTGCTGGCGAAGGGAGCCGATAATCCCTGTCAGTTCCCGGTAGCCCGGGTTAAGAATGCCTTCAGTTTCTCCGGTGTAGAGACCAGTGTGCAGAAATGTATCCGCGAAGGCAATCAATCTTCTGAAAATGTAGCGGCCGGAGTCCTTCAGGCTATAGGCAGGGCACTGAAAAAGGAGCTCCTTTCGTATCCTTTTGAATCAGGACGGACCATGATTGCGGTAGGCGGTGTTATGTCAAATACTTATCTCCGCCATATAGTAATAGAGATTGGCAGGAAGAAAGGGCTTACTGTGCTCTTCGCAGATCCGGTCTATAGTTCAGATAACGCATCAGGAAATGCTTTTGGAGCATTCATGAGGTACAGCCATGAAAAAGGTAACAGTCAGTGAGTGCAATGAATGGATATCCCATCTGTTTAATAAGGATTATACCCTTCACAACCTGGCTGTCTCCGGTACGGTAAGCAATCTGCGAATACACAGTTCAGGACGCGTTTATTTTTCTCTTATGGACAGTAAAGGACGGATTTTCTGCGTCATATCACCTGAAAGGCGTACATTTTTGACACGCAGGTTATATAATGGCTGTGAAGCCACCTGCTCAGGGACTTTTATTTACAGTGCCAGAAGAGGATATGCCTCTCTATATGTGGACAGGATTACCGGAATCCGTACAAGCGAAATGACTGAAAAGGCAAGGATTCTCTATGAACAGCTGGAAAAGAAGGGGTACTTTTCCCCATTACACAAAAAGTTATTACCTTCGTTTCCGGAACAAATCGGAATCATTGCTTCCTCCACCGGCGCAGTCTGGCATGATATCATAAAGACCGGCAGAATGCGAAATGATTCTATAAGATACACTGTACTGGGCTGTCGTGTACAGGGAGAAGAGGCATCACAGGATATGGCCAGCCGTATCCGGGAAGCGCAAACTATGTCCAGCCCTCCGGATATCCTGCTCCTTGCCCGCGGCGGTGGGGCGGAGGAAGACCTGCAGCCTTTCAATGATGTGGAACTGCTGGAAGCCATACATGAATCTTCTATTCCCGTAGTATCTGCGGTAGGACATGAAACAGATGTCACACTGGCTGATCTGACAGCGGATGTACGGGCTTCCACTCCGACGCAGGCGGCTGAATTATGCATACCGGAAAAACAGAGCGTGCAAGAGGAAATTGTCCGTCTTATGCATCGTATGGCGGATGCCGCTGCCGGTTCTCTGGAAAAAGCAGCCATTTCCCTTAATGCGGCGGAACAAAGGCTTACTTCTCCGGAGATACAGGTCCGTCTTACTGAACAGGGACGGTATGTTCAGCATCGGTATATGCAGTTATATGTATCGCTGCATAAGGCTATTGACGCAAGAAAGATTGCTATTTCAGAAAAACTTCTGCATGGTAATATAGCGTTGATTAATCATATGTCACACGAGGATAATCATGGGAAAAACAAGAACATTTGAAGAAGAACTGAAACAGCTGGAAGCCGAGGTTTCCCTTATGGAAGAAGGAAATCTCCCGCTGGATGAATTAATTGCGCACTTCCGTCAGGGAACGGAAGCGGCAAAGAACTGTTACCATCTGCTTCAGAAAGCAGAAAATGATATTACCATTCTGACCGAAGAAGTTTCCAGACTGGCTGATACGGGAAAGGAAGAAAAACAAAATGAATGTACAGAATGTATTGAAGGAAAAACAGAAAATAATTAACGAACATTTGTCCGCTCTTCTCGTTTCAGATTCCCCGAGCCATCATACGCTGTATCAGGCAATGAACTACAGTCTCCTTGCTGGAGGCAAGCGGATTCGTCCGACTCTGTTTCTCCTGGTTCTGGATATGCTGGGGGTCAACTCTTCCCTCTATCTGGATATTGCCTGCGCCATTGAATGTATACATACCTATTCGCTCATTCATGATGATCTTCCCTGTATGGATAATGATGATTATCGTCGCGGCCGTTTAACCAATCATAAGGTATTTAGACCGGCCATGGCGACTCTGGCTGGAGATGGCCTGTTAACGTACGCATTTGAACTTCTCACCTCCGGTTCACAAATCTCCCCGGTTAAGCAGAGCCGGCTGGTCTATATTCTCGCGAAAGCCGCGGGCCCAGCTGGTATGGTGGGAGGTCAGGCGCAGGACATAGAGTCTGAAAACAGAAAACAGACTGTGGAAGAGCTTAAATTCATGGATTCCTGTAAAACCGGATGTATGCTCACGTCCCCTGTGGATATGGCATCTGTCCTGGCAGATTGCGAAAAGATAGAATATGATGCTCTGCACAGCTTCAGCGTTCACCTGGGGTTGCTGTTCCAGATTACAGATGACCTGCTGGATGCCACTAGTTCACTGGAAACCATGGGCAAGAAGGCAGGGCAGGACGAAAAACTTGATAAATCCACATATGTCTCTGAGCTGGGCATTGATGGCGCAAGGCAGATGGCGGAAAAGGAAGCTTCCGCGGCCGTAGAAGCGCTTAATATATTTGGTGAAAAGGCATGGGCCTTGCAGGGACTGATTCCATATATATTAAACAGAAAGAAATAAAGGTACAGCAATGTTGGATATTTATTCATTTACAGCAAATACAGCAAAGAATACGGACGAAAAAAAGAAAGAACATACCAAGCCGAAGAAAAAGGAACGTCTTGACGTCTTATTGGTGGAAAGAGGTTTTTTTGACAGCAGGGAAAATGCCAAACGGCACATCATGGCAGGCATCGTTCTGGTAGATAATGTACCGGTTGATAAGGCAGGGACAAAAGTGCCGGTAAAAGCGGAAATCCGCTTAAAAGGGAAGGTCATGCCCTATGTTGGCCGTGGCGGTTTTAAGCTGGAAAAGGCCATTGATACATTTGGAATTGACCTGCATGATAAGGTTATGGCCGACTTCGGAGCATCTACCGGAGGATTCACTGATTGTGCGTTAAAACACGGAGCCAAAAAGGTATTTGCCATTGATGTAGGGTACAATCAGCTGGATTGGAGATTGAGAAATAATGCAAAAGTTGTTAATATGGAGAAGATGAACATCAAAGGCGTGACTCTGAATGTTCTCAAAGAAAAGGTGGATTTTATTGCCACAGATATCTCTTTCATTTCTGTATTAAAAATCATTCCGGCGGTTAAATCCGTATTAAAGGATGATGGAAGTCTGGTTATTCTCATAAAGCCTCAGTTTGAAGCCGGGAAAGAAAAAGTCGGCAAAGGAGGCATTGTCCGAGATCCCCTGGTTCATGAAGAGGTCATTAGCAAGGTAATACATGAATTTGCCAGGGAAGGTTTTTCCATTAAAGGATTAACCTATTCACCTATTAAAGGGGGACAGGGCAACATTGAGTTCCTTGCGTATATCCAGCGTGCAGTGGAAGGGGAAGAACAGGTTCCGTATACGGCTGAACAGATACATGATCTGGTCACATTGGCACATACCAACCTGAAGGGGTGAGTATATGATTTTTGCTGTTTTTCCAAATCTGGGAAAAAAAGAATTTTACACTTTATTTAAAAGATTAGAAGACATCTTTGCATCTATGCATATTACCTGCGTTTTCCCGGATTATTACCGGGAAAGTGCTGAAAAGCATGGACTTTTTCTGAAACCGGAACAGTATCGTTCACTGAATTGGATTGGAAACAATGCGTCATGTGTCATCTCTATCGGGGGTGATGGTACATACCTGTCACTGGCATGTACCATGGCAGAATATGAGGTCCTTCAGGTGGGAATACATATGGGGGATTTCGGATTTCTTAATCTTATCGCTCAGGATGAACTGGAACAGAGGATTCATGACCTGTATACCGGAAATTATCTGATTGAGGACAGAATCTTTCTGGAGGCCGAGCTTGTCCATACCGATGGGACCCGTCAGTCCCTTCCGCTGGCGTTAAATGATATTGTAGTGGGACATAATGAAATAGGTAAAATGGTCCGGCTCAACTTATCAATCAACGACCTGTTTATACAGACGTACGCAGCAGATGGAGTCATCGTATCGTCGGCAACCGGTTCGACCAGTTATTCACTATCCTGTGGAGGCCCGGTCCTTCCGGCGGATTCAAGGGAAATTCTGGTTGTTCCGGTATGTACCCATACTGGACTTCGGTCACCTCTTCTGATTCCGGAAGGGGGAAGTGTACAGATAACCATTCCGGAACGTGAGAAAAAGGTACACATCTCTCTGGATGGAACATATTCTTATTCCATGACACCGGAAGACAAACTGATAGTCAGAGGACGTAAGCAGAAAATCAGATTTATCCGTTTCAGGGATCAGGATTTTTACAGGATGTTAACCAGGAAATTTGCACAGTATGCAAAGAATGAGTAAGTAGTTTTTGGAGGGCAGCATGAAACGTTCTAGAATAATGAAAATTAAGGAAATCATTCAGAATCAGGTCATTGAAACCCAGGAAGAACTGGCGGAAGCCTTGCGAAAAGAAGGCATCAATGTAACGCAGGCTACTGTTTCAAGGGATATTAAGGAACTCCGGCTGGTCAAGATTCCTTATAAAGATGGCAAATATCGCTATGCTGCCAATGCGGAAAAAATCAAATCCATTCCAAGAAGTCATGCATCCATCATGTTTCAGGAATCGGTTACCCATATAGATCATACCGGAAATCTGGTTGTAATTCAGACTCTGCCGGGAGCGGCAAATTCCGTTGCTTCTCTGCTTGACCATGCGGAATTTAAAAATAAAATGGGAACCATTGCCGGAGATGATACCATACTCATTATTCTTCGTCATGCGTCCGATTACGATGATTTTGTAAAATTCCTGAATGAAAGCTTTTAATTTTAATATATAACAAGGTCATATTGCCAGGATATATCTGATTTTTCAGGAATCCATCGAAACAGCCACCTGGAAGTGAACGGCCAGGTGGCTGTTTTTCAGAGAAAAAGGCTGTTTATTCTGAAGGATGCCGTACTGTTTGTTTTATCATTTGGGGAGGGGAAATGCTCCAGAGTCTCAATATAGTTAATTTCGCAATAATTGATGATTCGGTCATCGATTTTACAAAGGGAGTTACTGTGTTTACCGGGGAAACCGGGGCAGGGAAATCCATTGTGTTTGACGCGCTGGCGGTCCTTTTAGGACGTCGTGCCTCCATCCATATGATTCGAAACGGTGCGGACAGCTTTCGCGTAGAAGGTATATTCAGCATGGATTCCCATATACGTTCCCTGGTGGAATCCATGGGAATTGATGCGGATGATGAGCAGCTGGTTATTTCCCGTAAAATGACACGGAAAGGAAGGGGCACCTGTACGATTAATGGGTCCTTCTGTACTTTAAAACAGATTCAGACGTTAGGAGAGCAGCTGGTTATTCTGCATGAACAGAATGATAACCTGGGATTGCTTTCTTCTGATTCGTGCCGGGAAATGATTGACAGTACGTCGGACCAGGGCCGCCAGCTCTGGGAGTCTTACCATCAGGCTTATGCTTCCTGGGCGGCTGTAAAAAAACAGCTGGAGGAATTCCAGGAGAAGAAACAGGAACATGAACGAAGACTGGATATTCTTCAGTGGGAAATTCAGCAGATTTCGGATGTGGCTGTTCATGCAGGGGAAGATGACGAAATAAGCCGTAATCTGGAACGACTGGAAAACCAGGAAAAGATTCATGAAAAGCTGGGAAAGACCGTTAATCTTCTTACAGAAGAAGGAGTCAATGATAGACTGGCTGAGGCGGTAGAACAATTAGAATCAGTTTCCGGGTATGATGAAAACCTGCAGCCGGTAATGGAGTCTATGCAGAATGCGTACTACACGCTGCAGGAGGCGGCTTCTAATCTGCAGTCTTATCAGGATTCACAGGAGTATTCGGAAGAAGAACTCAACAATCTGCAGTCCAGAGATGAGCTGCTGAATGATCTGAAACGAAAATACGGACCAACGCTGGATGACGTTCTTTCCTATCTGAAATCAGCGGAAACGGAATACGAAAAACTGCATACTGTAGTGTATGAAAATGATAAACTTCAGGAAAAGTTCAAACAGCAGACTCTTGAAGTCATGGAGGCTATGAACAGGCTTTACCAGCAGAGAGTAAAGGCTGGCAGAAAGTTCTGTGAGCGACTGATGGACGCCCTGCATATCATGGGAATGCCCGGAGCATCTCTGGAACTTCATCTGGTGCCTTCCGATGTTCCTGTCACTTCCGGTGCCAGAGAAATGGAATTCTACTTTTCAGCTAATGTGGGCGAAGAACTTCTTCCTCTTCGAAAAACCGCGTCTGGTGGGGAAATTTCAAGAATAGCCCTGGCTATTGAAGTGATTACAGCTCCGCTTTTCCGTTCCCGAACTCTGGTCTTTGATGAAATAGACACGGGAATCTCAGGACAGGCTGCGCTTCAGGTAGCCAGACAGATTAAGAAACTGGGAGAATCTGTGCAGGTCCTTTGTATTACTCATCTGCCACAGACAGCCAGCATAGGTACACAGTATTACCACATTCAGAAAGAGGTTCTTAATGGAAGAACGATTACCAGGGCCACCCGGAGAAATCATGAGGAACATCTGGCAGATGTGGCACATATCATTTCAGGGGACAGTACCTCCAAAGCGGCGCTGAATTCAGCAGCAGAATTAGAAAAACTGTTAAGCAACACCTGAACTGATGTTGTATAATAGAAAAAAGTGAATATAAAATACAAGGAGGAATATCATGATTAATGTTTTAGTCAATGGTGCAGGCGGTCGTATGGGCAGTGAAGTAGTTCGCGCGGTACATGCCGAAAAAGATATGACCGTTGTTGCTGCAGTAGATCCTGGACATGCAGGAGAAGATGTAGGCCAGGTTACCGGTCTTGGCAACCTGGGGATAACCATAGCTCCGAATCTGGAAACCGGACTGGCAAATGCCAAGGTAGATGTGGTCGTTGATTTCACCAACCCATCAGTTATTTTTGAAAATGCCAGAAAAGTCGTTTCCAAAGGTGTACATATGGTTATCGGCACCACAGGCCTTACGGCAGAACAGAGAGAGGAACTGTCCGAAATGGCGGCTAAGACAGGAAGTCATATCCTGATTGCTCCTAACTTCTGCATGGGGGCAGTTCTGCTTATGAAGGTTTCCGAAGAAATCGCAAGATATATGCCGGATGTAGAAATTATTGAACTGCATCACAATCATAAGTATGATGCTCCATCTGGAACCGCTAAACTGACAGCAGAAAAGATTGCCAGAGCCCGCCAGACGGCTCCTGCAGAAGATATGACCAGAGAAAGCCTTCCCGGTGTAAGAGGCGGAAAATACGAGGGCGTCACTATTCACAGTGTAAGACTGCCAGGCTATGTGGCACATCAGGAAGTGCTCTTTGGCGGATATGGTGAAACCCTTACTCTTCGTCATGATTCTTTGAACAGACAGTCCTTTATGCCTGGTGTCATCTTAGCTGTCCGTAAAGTATCTGACCATCCGGGACTTACCTATGGTCTGGAAAATTATTTAGAGTGAGGAAATATTATGACAACTTCCAGAAATCCGAATATCGCAATCCTCGGCGCAACCGGCGCTGTAGGACAGGAATTTATTCGTCTGATTGAAGAAAGAAATTTCCCGTTTCATCAGCTGAAGCTTCTGGCCTCTGCCCGTTCAGCAGGTAAGAAGCTCATGGTATGCGGGAAGGAATATACCGTAGAAGAAGCACGACCGGAATCTTTTGAAGGGATAGATACTGCTTTGTTTGCCGGCGGAAGCATAAGCAAGGTGCTGGCTCCTGAAGCAGTAAAACGCGGGGCCGTAGTCATCGATAATTCCAGCTCATTCCGTATGGATCCGCTGGTTCCTCTGGTAGTACCGGAAATCAATCCGGAAGACATAGCATGGCATCACGGGATTATAGCCAACCCAAACTGCTCCACTATCATCATGCTTATGGCTCTGAAGCCGATTTACGATATTTCCCGAATTAAGCGGATTATCGTTTCCACCTATCAGGCCGTATCCGGGGCGGGTAAGGATGGCATTGATGAACTGCTGAATGAATGTGAAGCCTATAGCCAGGGGAAGGAATATACCCCGAAGATTCTTCCCAGCGCATCTCTTCCGAAACACTATCCAATCGCATTTAATGTAATTCCTCAGATAGATGTGTTCCGCGATAATGACTATACAAAAGAAGAAATGAAGATGGTCAATGAAACCCATAAGATTTTCCACGATGATTCCATTGCCATTACGCCAACCGCTGTTCGTGTACCGGTATTAAGAAGTCACGCGGAATCCATTTACATCGAAACAGAAGAAGTTGTTTCGGTAGAGTCTGTTAAAAAGGCTGTGGACGCATTCCCGGGAACCTGTCTTGTAGATAATCCTGCGGAAATGGAATATCCGATGCCATTGGATACATCCAATAAGAATGATGTGGCCGTAGGCCGTATCCGCCGTGACCTTACTGTGGAAAATGGTATTAATCTCTGGGTATCCGGGGATCAGATACGCAAAGGGGCGGCACTGAATGCACTGCAGATAGCAGAATATATGATTTCTAATTCAATGTTCTGATTTATAAAAAGGAGATAGGATTATGAGCGTTTTAAAGAGAAGCCTTGGCCGTGTCATTACGGCAATGATTACTCCATTTAATGAAGATGGAACAGTAAATTATGATGGTGCTGTAGCTCTTGGCAGACATCTGGTAGAACATGGTTCAGAAGGTCTGCTCGTAGGCGCAACCACTGGTGAAGGCGCGACTATGACCAATGAGGAAAAGCTTCGCCTGTATCAGCTTATGGTACGCGAACTGGGACCTCAGGTGGCGATTATTGCCAACACTGGTGGTATTGATACGTTGGCAACCATTGAATTTACAAAGCAGGTTGCAGAAACAGGAGTAGATGCAGTACTTGTCATCTGTCCATTCTATGTAAAGCCTACTCAGGAAGGGCTGTATCGCCATTTCACAACTATTGCACATGCATTACCTGACGTACCGATTATGGTATACAACGTTCCGGGACGTACTCGTTCCGACATTAAGCCGGCTACACTTAAGAGAGTAGTCGATGAATGTCAAAATGTAATTGGTGTTAAGGACGCAACTGGCAATCTGGAACAGGTATCTGAAGAACGCAGAATCCTTCCGGCTGATTTCCTGATTTACAGCGGCGATGATTCCATTACCCTTCCGATTATGTCAGTAGGCGGTGATGGAGTAATCAGTGTGGCCAGCCATGTAGTAGGTGATGATATGCTGGCTATGATTGATGCTTATCAGCATGGCGATGTAAAGAAGGCACAGCAGCTTCATATTAAGATGTTCCCGATAATGACCGGACTGTTCTTTATCACCAGCCCGATTCCAGTTAAGACTGCAATGAACCTTCTTGGACTTCCGGGCGGAGCTTTCCGTCTGCCTATGGTAGATGCTAACGAAGAAGAAACCGCCTTTGTACGCAGTCTCCTGGTTAATTACGGACTCCTGGACGCATAAGGCTTACAAAGGATAGGTTCCTGTACATCCTTAGTAAGAAAAGACAAAAGGCAATACCCGCTGATATATCCAATAATGGATTATCAACGGGTATTGCCTTTTTATATGGGTCCCTGCATGAAGGTATATACAGGATGTCAGTGAAAATACCAGATTTTAATTGTAGTGGCGGTACAGACCAACGACCTTGCCGAGAATCTGAACATTCTTGGTGAGAATAGGTTCATAGGCATCATTTTCAGGCTGGAGACGTACATGATCCGCTTCCTTATAGAAACGTTTTACTGTGGCATCTTCTCCATCTACCAGTGCGACTACAATGTCGCCATTTATTGCGGTATTCTGCTGAGCCACAATGAGAAGATCCCCTTCGTGAATTCCCGCATTAATCATGCTGTCGCCTCTCACGGTGAGAATGAATGACACCTGATTGCCAATCAGTTCCGCCGGGAGGGGGAGAACTGTTTCTATACGTTCATCTGCCAGGACAGGTTCTCCTGCGCGTACCAATCCCACAATAGGGGTAGGTACGATTTTCTTTTTCCTCCAGGACATATCCTCCGTTACCTCAATGGCACGGGAACTGGATGGATCACGCTTTATTACTCCAAGCTCTTCCAGTCTGGCCAGGTAGCCATGTACCGTGGAGGTAGAACGAAGACCGACTTCGTTGCATATTTCACGAACGGTTGGAGGGAATCCATTTTCTCTGATTTTATTTTTAATGCAATCTAATATAGCCTGTTCTCTTGTTGTAAGTGAACGCTTGCTTACTGATTTATTGTTTGACACGTTAATCTTCCTTTCAGTGGACATTGAAGGGTATACCCTGTGAAAAAAGGCATTTTATCGACATTATTCCGTAGTTATTCTTATTTCATTATAAAAGATGGAATTTGAAAGTGCAAACAATCGTTCACGAAAAATATGTTCAGGAAAATTTGTTCGCCTTTTGCCTTGACCGAACAATCGTTCTTTGATACAATAAAGACGTCAAAAGAACGCTTGTTCTGAGAATTGTTGTTCGGTGCTCGAACGAAAAGAGGGAACATTATGGGACGCTTATATTCCAAAGTTAAAATGCTTTGTTTATTTACTATATTACTCGCTTTTGCCGGTTTTGCTGTGAATGCAGATGGTTTACTGAACACTGAGCGGTACCAGTCTGTTAATGTGCAGCCAGGAGATACCCTCTGGTCCATTGCATCCAGAAACGTATCGGAAGAAACGGATATTCGTGCTTATGTTTTTGAACTGCAGGAAATAAATCACATATCTAATCCTGGAACTATCACTCCGGGACAATCCATTCTGATCCCCCGGAAGTAAAGCAGATAGGGTAACCCCCTCTGAAGATATGGTCTGTTCATATCTTCAGAGGGGTTTTATTATCTGTCCTTTTTATTAAATATCATGGAAATTGGATTGTTAATGAACAGATTGGCTTCATTTATATAGTGGCGTACCATTTCCACAGAGCGGTGACGGGTTTGTTTCATAATAATTCGTTCTTCCACACCGTGTAAGGCCGCATAGGTGGCAAACCCATGACGAAGGCTATGCGCACCATAGAGGTCTTCTTGCAGACCAATACGCCGGGCATATTTCTTTACAATCAGATTAACTGTCTTGTCGCTCAATCTGTTCGTTGCAGGAACTCCGGATTTCAGTATTCTGCGGAAAAGTGGTCCTGTGGAAAGTCCGGCTTTGGAAATCCATTCTTTTACAGCCAGGACGGCACACATATGTTTGTCTTCCAGATAGGGGATACCCAGCTGCTGTCCCTGGCCCATCTGGTCAGTCTTAGATTGACGGATGGATACAATCATCCCCTGGGGGAAAAAGGAAAGATCTTCAACATCCAGGCCGACCAGTTCACTTCTGCGAAATGCACCCATAAACCCCATGAGAAGAATCGCCTTATCCCGGACTTCAGTTATATTTTTCAGGTCCATGGATTCCACCATTTTTTCCATATCTTCCCAATATATAGGGGTTTTGCCTTTTTGTGCAATACCCTTTTTGCGGCTTAACCCCACCAAGGCTTCCTTTACAATCCATTCCCGGCAGGGGTTTTTATAATCTGGTCCGGCTGCATTATAATTTTCAGAAATGGCACTTATTCTTCTGCGTATAGTGGATGCTTTAGCATAGTCAGCCAGATCATTAATATAGTTGACTACCGTCTCTGCCGAGGCTGGAAATGCGCTCTGTTTGTGATAGCGGCACCAATCACAGAAATCATTCCAGTCTGATTCGTAGGAATCAATGGTACTTTCCGCCTTAGAATCTGCCAGAGTCTCCAGACTCTTATCGGATAATCCGTCCAGATTTCTATGTTTGGTAAAATCTCGTATATAAAAATGGTTAGATTCGGACAATTGGAACCTCCCTGGTATATTAAGACTGTTTTTAAATCTACATGTAATTTTATACAAAACGTTTGTTCCAGTCAAATCAATCCGTAGGGACAGGGGATTTTTAAGAAAACTGATAAAGATGGATACATGCAAATATGCAAAAAGTTCTATTAAATATAATCCGATACGCAGAGTAAAACATGCATATTTTATTCGGATTTAATACATATCCATAAAACTGTTCATATTAATTGAATTGTGTCGATGTAATCAAAGAAGAAAGGAATAGTATAAGTTATGAGGAAACAGAATGTGTTCTGTACGTGGAAAAGAAGTAAGTGGTGACTTCGGATTTTGTTCGAATTTGAGATAGTGGAGGGAGAGAAGCTGGATATATTGAAATATCCGAGGAAATATCGACAGGAAAGAAAATATTATAGGTGATCTATAATACAAGGCCAATACACTGTCGAAAGTTGTCAGAATGCATTTCGCACTGGACTTCAGAAAGCGTGTTGGCTTTTATGTACAATGATTAAAACCGCCCGACCAAATTATGTCAACCTGAAATCGAGCGGTTCAAGAGGAAACTCTCCATTTATATATGCTGAATTGCAATAAATAGTGCAATACTTCTCACAATTTAGAAATCCCCCTGGTAAATATATATATAAAATCATTTACCATATGAAAATAAATGGCGTTAAAAGAGATTGTTTTCTTACAGGTAATCTGTATTTGAGAGTTTTGTATTGCTTTTGAGGGATTACCACTGAATCCCGTTTCCATAGTACTCACTTGGGGAATTGCTAGTCTGTATATTCAAAATTACTGGCATATTAACCTGACCCTGAATCCAGTCATGGAGGCGCTTGGCATCATACGGTTTTAGTGGGGATGAGACAGTAACTTCAGCAAGAAAACAACTATAATCAAAGGATTCATCTTTTGCATCGTTGTTATGATTAAGAGAAAGCAGTGTACCACAACGAATAGATTGTATTTGGGGAAACAGTGCAGGAGCCTGGCGGTTGAGAGTCTGTGTAACCTCCTGGTCTGCAGTTGTCCGTTCGTAAGCAGGATAGTATTTGCTGGCTAGCAGTTTATAAGAAGCTTCTTTGTCCCCTGCGTTTTGTTTTTCGATACGTGCGTTGATTAATTGTTGAACGTCTTCTGTATTTAGATTTTTGTTTCCCTGAATTATGGATAGAGTAACGCCCTCTAAGCGTGGATAGTGAATTATATCATTTTTTAATTGCTCAATTTGTTCGTCTGTTAAGACAGCTCCGACAAGATCAATGGTTAGTGTATCATTTTTCAGAGAATATGACACAACGCTGGTTTTTTCGAAATTCATATCTGTCTGGATAAAGGATTTAACCTGGACTTCCCGGAGTGTATCTTTTACAGTCTGCTGTGCAAGATAGATACTTGGCACAGTAATTAAGAGACCAAGAGTTGCGAGGATGAGACGTTGTTTGCGGAAATGAGCTTCTGCCGTATTGCCATGAGGTGGAACATTCAGCAATTTGAAAACAAGAAATGAGGATAAAGCTATAAAGAACGCATTGATAAAGAATAGGTATAAAGCCCCCAGAAAAAAAGCATGATGGCCAGAAGCCAAGCCGTACCCTGCTGTGCAGAGAGGCGGCATCAATGCTGTAGCAATGGCTACACCGGGAATAACATTGCTTTTTTCCTTTCGCGTGTTTCCGACAGCACCTGCAATTCCGCCACATAGTGCGACAACCACATCCCAGATGGTTGGAGTGGTTCTGGCCAACATCTCATCAGTGGGGGACGTTAAAGGGGTGATAAGGAAATATGTATAGGCAGATAATATAGCTAAACCAATTTGGAAGGATAACTTAAATAATGATTTGCGTATAAAAGGAGCGTCGTATGTTGCCATGCCATATCCAGTTGCTACGATGCCCCCCATTAAAGGGGAAATAAGCATGGCACCGATTATAACAGCTACACTATTTAAGTTAAGCCCTATACATGCAATCATAATGGCCATGACCAAAATTATCAGGTTAGTACCTTCTATAGAGGCGTCGGATATAATACGCTGGTTAATGACTTCTATCGATGCAGCATCACCTTTTAAGTCAAATAAATTATTCCATGGTATCATTTTTCCTCCTTGCCCAGAATTGATTGTATTCCGAATTTATATATTATAATCAATAAAATAACAAATAAATCAATCGTTTTTATCAGGATGTTCGGGTAATCCTAAAACTTGATAATTTTCACAAATAAAGGAGTTTATTAAAGGGGCGAATTTAAAGCTTACCGTTTTTTATTTAGGGGACCGGTAATCCTATCTATAAAGATAGGATGATAAAATATACTTTTTTATTATAGCATATTGAAGTAGATATCCTACTGTGAATTATTATGGTTTTACGGAAATGTAGTATATGGATTGAAAAGTAGTTGTTTGGGTAAGTTTCTTTGCCAGATACCTGATATCAGAAGACTTCATATTCGGGAGCCCTTAGCGAAAATGTTCGGTAAGGAAGCGGCACTGAAAATCATTGAAAACAGTGTCGCCAGAAAGACCATGGTAGAAGCCGGGAAAAAGGCGTTTATGAAGGAAGCTGTCAAGGAATCGGCGAAGGTTATCACTTACGGGGCAGCGGAACAGGTGGCACAGGAAGGCCTGGAAGATTTAGTGACCAGTGCTGATGAAACCATCACAGGAAGAAATCCGCATACCTTCAAGGACGCCATGCGAAGCGCAGCCAGTGCCATGATAGATGCCGTACCGGCAGCCATAGGGATGATGGGCGTATCCGGCGTTATCGGCGGGGTAGGTACATATCATGGGCTGTCACACCATCAGGAGTTTATCCAGGCTAAAATGGCTAAGTATGGTAAGGAAAGTGCCCTGCAGGAAGTGGAACGTGAATCCGAAGCAAACATGGTAGACCGCCTGCTGGAAGCACGCAACAAATCTAAATTGAATAAGGAAGCACCGGCGCAGTATGCCCAGGTGGTAGGCAACCAGATGAAGGCGCAGGACATGGGAACGCTTTATGTGGATGCAGCTACCGCGGTAGAAACCCCGGAAGGGTTCCTGATATGTAAGGACGTACCGATTGCACGAACCGGTACACACCAGTATCGGGGCTTTGAGTTTGGCGGGGATGACCCCATGGAGTTATATGATGTGCACCGACCTGAAGAGGAGGTGGACAAGAAAAGAGACCGCCTCAGATGCCACCGGAAAAACCACCGCAGATGCCTAAGAGAGCTATGGATTCTTCATTTAAAGAAGAACATCCCAGAGCCAGTAATGGAGAATTTACAAAAGGAAATGCTGAAAAGCCCACAGAAAATAGGTATAATGAAAAGAAAAGAAGATATCGGGATTTGAGTCATGAACCAATGATTACAAAGATAAATCCATCTTGGGTTAATAAGTTTCCTGAACAGGTATTTAAGAACCTTGCTAAAGCAAAAAAAAATTATGAAAAGCATAAAAAATTATTGGAAGCTGGGATTCACAGTTATGAGGAATATCTTCAGGCAACTAAAATGACTATAGAGTCTGCTGTAGGTGGAGAAATTAGAGGACATGCCAATTCACAAAAACAAATCATCCGATATAACACAAAGATAAATTTGTTCGTAAAAGGTAACCCAGATAGAGGAGTTTTTACTTCGTTTGTACCGGATGGGGAACCCGGGAAACATTATTCAGAAGTATTGGAGGAGGATTTAAAGAATGGAGGAAGCAGATAGAAGTCATATTTGCCCAGTGTGCAGAAAACATAAATTTAAATGGTTTAATGCTTCTGAAGAATGCTCAGTATGTGGTTGGATTGATGATGCGGTTCAAGAAAAATATCCGGACTGGGGTGGTTGCCAGAATGACATGTCCCTCAACGAAGCCCGCAAGGCATACAAAGAAGGACGCCCTATTGAATAGCCATGGAGCAATATCTACAGCTTTCCATTCTCTTATTCCCGGGATATGTAGCTAAAGAGATAGTTATGTCTGGTAATTAAAGAACGATTTAAAATATGGCGGGAGGTGTAAATGATGACCGGGCAGGAAAGATATGATTTAGTGAATTCTAAACATAAATGTCCAGTTTGCGGGGAATATATTTTTGATGGCTGTTATTTTGACATATGCCCGGTGTGTGGATGGGAAGAAAACATGGTTCAGTTCATGGAGCCAGACTTTGCAGGAGGGCCAAACAACATCTCATTAAATCAAGCACGCACTGAATGGCAGAACGAGAGAAAAGGATATCCTTGGACAAAGGAGCACGAAGGGAATACCTTAAATCACAAAACCGTTATCAATCAATAAAGCAATAACGCCGCATATTTATAGCACTTGAGAACAGCTCAGGTGCTTTTATTATGGGCAAAAGGAGCGATGCTTGGAACAGATATCACATGACGACAGGCTGATTTTACAGCTCATAGAGCGCCTTACGAGGGTGAAAACCAAGCTGGATACTATGCTAGTAACGTTGGAAAAATCGAATGAACGATTTATGGCGATTGATGAAAGCTTTATGGATCTAATCGACCGTATAACCCAGGTTGAATCTGAAGCCAGCAGACCTGACGAGGTAGTCAAAGGAAAAGATGATGATAATGACGAAACAGGGAGTTGATGTAAGCAAATGGATGAGAGTAAATGAGAATTTAAAATGATATTGTGGGAATGACGGGAATGTGGAATCTCGTGATTGACCTTCTTAAACGTTTTGACAGGCACCGTACAAACCCTTCGCCATACGCATTTTATACACAGGACCTGATGAGGGTCCTTTTTCGTTAGAACGGAGACTATATGAACTGGAGAGTAAGGGCATTATGGAAGCTGGCCCGGGCGTTTACCATGGACAAGGCGCCACCTCTAAAGGAAGGATATGAGTGGAGAAGTACCAAAACCGGGAAACATTTTATAGTTAACAAGAAAACCGGAGAGATTGTAGGCAGGCACCCCGAAAAGAGCAGAAAACCTGTAAAAAGCGACTCTGGTAAACACTTTACTCAAAAAAGTTAGATGCTAACATGGAATTGGCAGTAAATACATTGATTGGGGTAAAGTGTAAAAAAGAATTTTTCACACCAAAAATTACTGTTAATCGCGTATCTGATCACGCCAATTTTAGAATGTTAGATAGATGTATAAAGCCTGTCGATGTCAAAAAAGCACTGGAAAATGCGGATTTAGTCATGTATGGGAATACAATCAATTCGTATGTGTATCAACACGAAAGAATTAGAATAGTTATGCATACAGATGGAACCATTGGAACATGTATAAGGATTAGGAAGAGGAAACTAAAATGAGTAATAAAGGCATAGACCTTTTTCTTAAAAAAGAATTTGGTAAGACTGTAGAAGATTTAATGCATATGACAGATAGTGAATATGACAGATTTACCAACATGGTTCTTTGTGTTGAAGCAGAAGAAAATATAAAATGCGAAGGGAAACCATTATCTCGGAGAGGAAAACTTGCCGGAGAATTGTTGGACTTGATGTACACAGATTGATTTAGTATTTTAAGCACTCATGGCGAGTGCTTTTTTTATGCCGGAAAGGATTGAACTGCCAAATGTGGAACAGCAAAGAATACAAAAAGCAGGAAGCACGTCCGGAGATAGACATGCTGCCTGCTGATTTCAGGGAACTGGGAGAAGCAGCACAAACGCTTTACCAGTTACTATGGTACAGACCATGACCACCAAGTCAATTCAGGATGCTATAAAGCAGGGGAAGAGTTAAAAAATATCCCTTGATATATTTAACGGATATACTGTCGGAGGCGTTATACCCCCACAGGATATTCTTAAATGCATAGCAGAATTAACTGTCATTGTAAAACTTAAAAAGGATACAGGTTCTAAATTATACAAGCTGGCGCTTTCCAAGGTAAGAAATCGTCTTAAACGAGTAAACAAGCTGGGCATGAAAGCAGCATACAAACAAACTGGTGAAAGCTATTGATTCGCTGGATGATGCTAAAATCAACAAGGCAATACACGTTGCTGCTTATGAAAAAACACGATACTTTGTTGAACGAATAGCCAGAACTGAGACTTCCCGGGCATGGAATGCCGGAGTGTTTCGAAGATGGGCCGAGGATACCGACTGTGTTGCTTTCCAACTGTGTTGCTTTCCAATGGAAATTATCTACAGCTCATCCTGTGACGGATATATGTGACCTGTATGCTTATGCGGAGTTATGTGGAATGGGCCCGGGGATATTCCCAAAGAATAAGGTGCCGGTATTGCCCGCTCATCCGAACTGCATGTGCAGGCTTAGGCCTGTTATGACCGGTTCAGATTTACTTCAGACAGAACATGCAGAGGATAGGGTAAATAAAGGCGGAACGGATTATCTGAAAAAGGCCAGCGCAGAAACCCGGAAGAAACTTCTTGGAGTCAACGGTGCGGTATCCTTTGAGGAAAGGAAGGTTGCAGACTGGAGAGTAATAGCTCGCGGCTTTACTGGCGAGTGCATGACTACGAGATTTAAAGTTAGACATAAAATACAATCTGTTTATGGATTGTATATGAATTTAGCGACTCCCGGGGAAGGAGATATATTATATGACGTAAACTATAGGCCAAATAAGCATCATGACGAAATCAAAGCGGCTGGAATACTAAATTCTGTTTTAGGTGGCGATATTACGTTATTGGAAGAGGTTAATACCCCAGGAACTAAAAGGCCTGATTATGTGTGGCGTGGTAAGATGTGGGAGCTAAAAACTGTATCCAGTGAAAAAGCCGCTGATCGTGCTATGCGAAAGGGAGTCAAGCAAATTGCAAAAAATCTTGGTAGCATTATATTAAATTTTGGTACAAATGTTTTTAGTACCAAACGATGCAAGAACGTCATTATTGACAGACTCAAACGAAGTGAAATTAAAACAACTATCGATATAATTATTTTAAAGCAGGATAAGATATTTAATATATTTAGGTATAAAAAGGCAAAAAAAGATGATTGAATCGTTGGCCCTCCACCAAAACGGGCAGAGGAGCGATTCAATCATCTTCTTATATCTACTATAGCATGAAATTAATGGATTTCAAAGCTTTATGACATGTTATTCGGCAGTATTTTATTAAATAAGAATTGTCTTTTGTATCAGGCAGGAACTGATACAGACTGCAGACGTTAAAGAACGGTTCTTTTCTATTGGCTTAAGGATGAATATGCTAAGGTGGATGCTTATGGACTGGGGCCCGGAATATTCCCGAAGGATAAGGCTCCAGAACTTTCGGCACACTCACACTGCTTATGCCATTATGAAAAGGTGTATGCAAGTGAGCTAGATTCATATGTACTCAACGACAGGCTGGAAAAAGAAGAACAGCGATATGGTAGGAATAAAGAAACTGCTATAAACCATGCGTATATAAACTCCGGGGAATACAGGATAAAATTTGATAAAATAACCGATAATCCAGATGTAAACAAAACGTTATATTATGCGGCTAAACAAGCTTTGATTCACAGGAGTGGTACTCGTTACGAGGACATGTTCTGGGGAGATAAAACTACCGGCAAGGTGGTAGGCAAGATATTGGATTCAACTATAGAAGAAAATTGTATACAATAAAGGAATCAATAAGTTGGTAAAGGATCAAATGGAAAATTTGATAACATTACATACACACCCCGGAAGCATGCCGATAAGTATCGCATTAAACACGTGCAGAAGGTACAACTACGTATTGGGGGTTATAGCGTGCCATAACGGCAAAGTGTATATTTATAAGTCTCAGCAGGACGTGCCGCAAAGGCTGTATTCCTTGTATATTGCTAATTACTTAGGGGATGGATATAATGAAGAAAAAGCACAAATCAGGGTACTGGCTAAATTGTCGCGGTCTTATAAGATATATATTAAGGAAGTGATTTAAGTGGAGAAACAGCGAAATACAGAAAAAAAGAAAAAGCTGACTCGATGTTGTGAAGATGATAATCTTGATTGGGAAAGTATCAATAAATATTTGAAGATGAGCAGAGAGGAACGCGATAAAGCTATTGAAGCGGAAATAAAACGCTGGAATTCGCTCACGGAAAAAGAAAAAGAAAGAGAATGTTATAATGCGTAAAGCACTCACAAACGTGGGTGCTTTTGTATTGGAGGAACCGATGAAAATAGAATGTACGGTAGAAGAATTAAAACAACTGAAAAAAAGAACCTCCATCAACGGAGGCTCTTTTCGTCAGCAACTATTCTGAACGATAAATCATTGGATATTATCAGAAGAGTGCTGCTCAACACAGATTTTATGGAGAACATGAAATAAGAATTTTGACTGATGCGCTTCATTGTTTCGGTAATTTACAAACATAATCCATATACGGCACTGATAACTGCAGAAGTGTTTGAAAGTGACATTTTATTTAATAGAACTCCTGCTACGCTGTATGAAATATTTGATCGCAAAATTAAAACCGCTCGACCAGATTATGCCAACCTGAAATCGAGCGGTTTAGGTGAAAAATCACCTAGATAAATACAGCAAAATCCGGCGATAATTTTGCCGTCCATTTTGCCGTCCTAATACGTTAAAAACTACAAAAAACGCTACGAATCGTTACTGCATTTTATTTAGGAAAAATGTGGTATAATACTCGATAGAATCAGGCATTCTAGGATATTGTGAGAAACGTTAATAGGGCGAAATATGTTTACTTCCGATAACATTAAAACATATTCAGTAAGCAGATAAAATCTGGATAAAACGGAAAATGCCGAAGCAAATGCCGAAAAACGTGATTTTTATTCGGCATCAAAAAAGCATCTGGATAAGGGGATAACCTTTATCCGGATGCTTTTTTAATTGTCTTATAATGCCTGGTCCATTAAATCGGCCAGCTGTTTTTTTCTCTTATCCAAAATATGTGAATAGTAAGATGCAGTCGTAGTTAAGCTGGAGTGTCCAAGCGTTTTGCTTACAAGCTCCAATGATGCCCCTGTTTCAAGCAAGGTAGTAGCAAAAGTATGGCGCAAAGTGTGGAATGAACCATGCCCAAGCGTTGACTTGCACCACATGTTAAAATACCTGAAGTCATTGGCAAGAAGCATCTGCCCTGATTGGACCGTACAAACCAAATTATTTTGAACGTAGAATTTTCCAAACTTCATTCTGTTTTTCATCTGCTCAAGTTTGATAGTCTCCAGAATATGGTAAAGCTTAATGCCAAAGGAAACGGTACGGCATGATGATTTGCTCTTTGGCAGCGGTTGTATAGCATCACCGACAACCGTCTTATTAACATTAAGAACATGATTATGCATGTCTACATCTGACCATTCCAGGGCGCAACACTCACCAAGCCGTAATCCGGTATAGTAAGAAAGTATAATGGCAGTATAAATTTTAGAATCTTTGAAATGTGAAAAGATTTGAGATATCTCATCTGCAGTAAAAGGAATTACTTCCTTAGGGGCTGTAAGGAATTTAGGCAGATGAACGTTTGACGCAGGGGAAGAGGGAATAAGGCTACAGTAATCCACTGCATATGCAAGAGATTTCTTGAGTACGCTAAGAATTGTGTTTAATGACGACTTGCAACACCCGGCATCCTTTTTTGCATTCAGAAATTTCTGGATTACGCGAGGAGTCAGCTTATTTAGCTTTTTATTTCCCAATGCAGGAACTATGTGATTAGTGATAGCGGATCTATACTGCTTGATAGTATTGGCTTATACGCATTGCCTGTTAAGGCTTCTTTATCCCATAAGGCAAGAAAATCAGATAATGTGATGACAGATGGAACCATCTGCTGGCTATCGGCAGCGGATTGTGCCTGGCGCCAGAGCTTCTTAGTCTCAGCATATGATTCAGAACCTACACGTTCTGATTTTTTCCAGTTTCCCATGTCATCGGTATAACAAATAGTGTAATACCATTTCTTACTGAGATTACCATTTCTAAGTTTACGGCGGCGTATGTATGCCATAAAAATACTACTCCTTTCATGTTATAATGAAAGTGCGGGCATAAGGGGTTATGCTTGCACTTTTATAAAGATATCAGCCTATTCACTTGCTTGGTGGGAGGCTGATATTTTTTATTTATCACTCAATAAATTAATATCTTTTAATTTCACCAGATATTCATGATGCAATCCTGTCACATCTCTCACAAACTTTTCTACATCCGGAGAAACATCATTTGAGAGTGCACTTAGTGATTGGTCTATCCCATCATAGTTTAATCCATAGACATGAGATTTCCCGAAGAAAAATATCATTCCGATTAATGCAGCAAGAATATCATCTTGACCATGTTCATATGAACCATTGCCTGAGATTTTACGAATATTTAAAATTTTATGAATAGATAGTTGAGGAATCACAGAAACTCTGGTTGCCCTCTGGTCAATTTTATGAATGTAAAGTCTGTTATTGTGGGCACATTTATTTCGGATATCTGTAAGATAATACAGAATAGAAGAGAGGATAGTAGGAGTCAAACGAGGATTTATAGATTTGGCTATTCGTTTCTTTAAATCATCTTCTAATAAGTCATAAAAGTTAGCCATCTTCCCAAATGATAGGATAGTATTTAATGACCAGAGTGGTATTTGATTGTAACGCTTTGAAAAATGGCTTATAGAGGGATGCGGTTTATAGACTGAGAAATATTCAATCGACTTGGTTATTTTATGAATCAGAGTATTAATCTTTTCAGTCTTTTGGGGATTTTTAGTGAAGCAAGCTGGGGTCAGATAGGTCCAGTGATTGGTCCCATACTTCAATGAAAAGAAATTGGAAATAGCAGATTTCATGTAAGTTTCAATAATTGTAATACAGGACAAAATATTTCTTCGTAAAGCAGCGTCAAATATATATAACTCTGCCAGATTATTTAATGTAGTCCCATCTTTATAAAAATCTTCTCCTTTTTTTTGAGTTAGTACGGGATCTATAAATGGATCTTTATAACCGTTTACTAAATTATAGTAGCCATATTGGAATAAAATAATATGCGAATGTTCATCCAATTTTACGTTTCGCCTGGCTAAAATTTGAAGTTGTTCATCAATGGTTGTAGCTTTTAAACTCATAAAAATCTCCATAAGCAAGAAAAAAACCTTGACACATAAATGCATCAAGGTTTTTTTCGGCCCGCTTTGTGCAATACGCCACGGTTCAATCTGTATGTAGATTATCATTTTTAAACCTTGATGTCAAATCAAAATAAAGTTAAATGTTATTTAATGCCATCTAATGTTATCTAATGTTATCTGATGATGTACTCATGATTTTTCCAAGATCGAGTATGGGGATAAAGAGGCACATGATGTTGTCAAACACGGTGGGCATTGTAGATTCAGACTACTACAATAACCCGGATAACGAAGGAAATATTGTGATTGCTTTATATAACTACGGAGACAGGATTCAGCATATATCAATCGGTGACAAAGTTGCACAGGGTGTTTTTCTGAAGTTTGGAATTACTGACAATGATGCATCCGCTGCCAAAGGGGAACGACATGGTGGTATAGGGAGCACCGGTGATTAATATGCTTTGGCCCAATAGATATAGAGAACAGGACAAAATAAAAGAACTAAAGTATTGGATTGACTGCTATCGTTACAAGCAACTTCATGTAAAAGATTTCGAGGTCACGCCAGAAGCAGTCATAATGCTGTACATGCGTCATTGCTATGACGAGCAGGTGAAAGGAGAGAACAACGATGGGAAATGAGGATTTCTGCTGGTTCGTAGATACTGGTACATTGGATAACGGGTATATCAGCCGGGAGACGGCCAGAGAAGCAGGAGAAATGGAAGCCCGGTTCCTTGGGGTTGACCATTTTTATACAGCGACTTGTACTCCATACCACTTTTATACAGCGACTTGTACTCCATACCACGTGGACGTGACCGGACTAGCCGAAGGCATAATCAATAACGCTATAATCGATGCAAACTGGGAGTGCTATGACGACTCTGCTGTCGACTGGATGAATGATGTACCGCGCCAAGACATAAACGACCTAGACGACCTGCTCCAGAAAGCTTTTGATAAATGGCTAGACGACCATCCGCAATACAAGCTCGGCCTATACATGGCATCTCTCTTTGAATGTCCAATGCTTTGGGTATGAAGAGAAAGATGCTTTTTTAATTCATTATCATCAATGTACAATTCATTTCCTCCATAAAAACTTCTAACAACTAATTATATCATGAGGAAGTAAAGCAAAAAATTAGTCATTCTAATGGATTATTTTTCATTTTTTTAGGGTAAAAATCATAGGTTCTTCCGTGATTTTATGACCCTTTGCGGCACTCGCGACCCCAAAAACGGTTTAGATATTAAGATTTTTCGATACTTGCTTGCATTTTGAGGAGGTGGTTTTTTGAAGGTTAATAAGAATATAAATAAATTAACGACCACTCATTCAGAAATGGCAAGGGCACTTAAAATTTCAAGGCAAAGAATTGGACAATTGGTGCAGGAAGGGGTTTTACCTGTAGATAAGACTAATTCCATTCTTCTAGTAGATGGAATTAAGAGCTATTGCCGGATGAAACTGGATGGAGACGAAGAAGGCCAGGTGGATTTCGACAAGGAACGTGCAAGACACGAAAAAGCCAAAAGAGAAATTGCAGAACTTAAACTGGCACAAATGCAGCATAAGGCATATTCTGCAAAGACTGTTGAGTATGTTCTTACAGAAATGTTATCTAATCTCAGAACACAGTTATTAGGTCTCCCTTCCAAAATGGCTCCCATTATGGAGGGGAAAAGCAAGGATGATATTTATAAACTGTTAACTCATGAAATAGAAGATAAACTAATGGAACTGTCCGAATATTCACCTGATATCTTTGATGAAGATGTAGAAGAGGAGGAAGAAGATGAAGACAGCTAAAGAATTGTGGGAATATATCTCTCATAATGGGTTGAGACCACTTCCAAAAACATCAGTAAGTGAATGGGCGGATACTTATCGGATGCTGTCCAACACTTCTGCAGAACCGGGCAGGTGGAAAACCTCCAGAGCCCCATACCAGAAAGATATTATGGATGCTTTTACTCAGCCTGGTATTCATAGGGTTGTGGTTAAATCGTGCAGTCAGATAGGGAAAAGTGACATTATGAACAATGTCATAGGAAGATTTGCGCATCTGGACCCGTGTGCCATTATGATGCTGCAGCCAACAATTGATATGGCACAGGATTTTTCCAAAACACGTATTGCTCCGATGATTCGGGACACCAAAGTATTAAGGGATATTTTCTTTGATGTGAAATCAAGGGATGCCAACAATACGATATTGAACAAAGTTTTCCCAGGGGGAAGATTAATCATGTGCGGGGCCAACAGTCCGGCGGGACTGGCATCCAGACCAATACGAATTCTTCTCTGTGATGAAGTAGACAGATTCCCGGATTCAGCCGGATCGGAAGGGGACCCGGTTGATTTGGCAGCCAAACGAATGACCACCTTCTGGAACCGGGTTATGGGACTATTCTCTACACCTACCAACGAAGGTGCAAGCCGCATTGATGAAGAATATGCAGCAGGAACACAGGAGGAATGGCAGCATCAGTGTCCGAACTGCAAAGAATACCATAAACTTATGTATGTGGATATGGATGTAAAGGCTAAACACGCTAAAGGACATCGAGGAAAGAAAACGTATGTTGTAAAGAGCGTTAAATGGAGATGCCCTGATTGTGGATTTGAATTTACAGAACGGCAGATGAAAAATGCATCACAGAAATATGTAATGCATAATCCGGATGCACTTTCCAATGGGTGCCGGTCATTCAGCCTGAATGCATTTTCTTCTCCATGGATTACATGGAAAGAGATTATGCGGGAATGGCTGGAAGCTAAAGGAGACCCGGAGCGTGAAAAGGTAGTGAAGAATACTCGCTTCGGAGAATCTTATCGACAGGCCGGAGCTTTTGAAGATGAAAACATTTTCCTTCGCAGACGTGAAAAATACGGTGCAGAACTTCCAGAAGGTGTACTTCTCCTGACGGCAGCGGTTGATACGCAGGATAACCGTCTGGAATATGAAGTATGCGGATGGGGAGAGAATGAGGAGTGCTGGGGGATAAAGAAGGGCATTGTACTTGGAGCTCCAAACAGAAAAACAACGTGGAGAGAATTAGACCAGGTATTGGACCATGTATATCACTTTAAGGATGGCAGCGGACTTAAAATTCTCAGAACATTTATAGATTCAGGGGGTCATTTCACTTCCGATGTTTATAAATACTGTGAAGCCAATTTTGTCAAACAAAGATTTGCCATTAAAGGGATAGGTGGTCCGGGATATCCACTGAATTACAAGATAGGTAAAGCGGCAGGAACCATTGCCCCATTGGTCATCCTTGGGGTAGATGATGGTAAGCAGCAGATTATGAACAGATTGGCAATTAAGACCATGGGGCCGATGTATTTCCATTTTCCAAAGGATGAGGAACCGCCCTTAGATAGACGTGGTTATGATGATCTGTATTTTAAAGGGCTTATATCAGAACACAAAAAGATTGTTAAACGACATGGTGCATTTCATGAAATCTGGGTAACTACTGCCGGGGTAAGAAATGAACCGGTGGACCTGCGTAATTATAATCTGGCATGTATGAAAAGTCTGAATGTAGATTGGGAGAAATTAAAAAACATGGGAAACGCCGCCACAAATGCGTCAAAGAAACATAAGCCTCAAAAGGTCCATAAGGTAAAAGCACATCAAAGACAATTCAGTACAACCAACATATGGTAAACAGATAAGCAGCGTAGGCTGCTTTTTATTTTGGAGGGAAGATGGCAAAACGGATTAATGATGAACGGCTGGCCATGTATCTGGAAGCGGAAAGGGCCGTACTAATGGGACAGTCTTACACGATAGGGAACAGAACCCTTACCAGGGCAAATCTGGCATCTATCAGGGATGCCATTGACAGTCTGATTGCCGGCGGTGCAACCATAGAAGGATATGAATCAGTATCTGCCGGTTCAACCAGGCGGGTTGTTTTGAGAGATTGAGGTGGACTATGGCGAAAAGAAAGCGCAATAGAAAAGTAAGAGGAATCCGGGATGCACCAACAAGAAACAGCGGTTATTCGGAAGGCGGGGCATCTACACAGAAAGACAGTCTGAAAGCCTGGCATCCTCTCCGGTTATCGGCCAAAAGCGATATTGATGCAAATCTTAACATTCTGAGAAATCGAAGCGCAGATCAGGCAATTAATACTCCGATTGGTTCAGCAGCTATTGTTACCAGTGTAATGAGGACTATAGGCGTGGGATTGAGATTGTTCCCACGACTTCCTCATAAGTTTCTTGGAATTTCAGCAGCGGAAGCCAGAGATTGGGCAAGAAAGACTGCAAGAGAATTTAACCTTTGGGCAGATTCCACAGATTGTGACTTGTATCGTAGAAATACATTTTACGATTTGCAAAATATTGCCTATGCGACTTATCTCACAGACGGAGACAGTTTCGCTCTGTTCAGAAGAAAGGTGCCAACTTTCAATTCACCTTATTCACTCCGGATTCAGCTTATAGAAGCCAATAGAGTAAGTAACCCTATCAGCACACCATTAACAACGAATGTTTCATCCTACGGGATTGAACAGCTGGCCCCTAATGGAAATCACATCATTAATGGGGTGGAAATAGATAAAACTGGTGCTGTTACTGCATTTTGGGTGGCGAATAAGGTGCCAGGGGATTTGGTCAACATTGGGGGAATGGCTACTTGGACACGCATTGAGGCATTCGGGAATAGGACTGGGATGCCAAATGTACTGCAGATCTGTCATGACACAAGAGCAGAACAGTACAGAGGAGTACCTTATCTAGCTCCGGTTATAGAACATCTGAAGCAGATTTCAAGATATTGTTCAGCAGAACTTACATCGGCAATAATCCGAAGTTTCCTTTCTGTATTTTTCGTGAATACAGCGGTAAATAATGACATAGGAAATATTCTGCCATCAGCCTACGGAGAAGAGGATGTGCAGGAACCCGTAGTTGATCCGATGGAATACCATCTGGGACCGGGGACACTTAACTCGCTTCCAAAAGGGGTTGATGTGAAAACAGTAGACAGCGCAAACAGCCAGACAGCCTATGACAGTTACATGACACATCTGGAAAAAGGGATTGCCGCATCGCTTAACATCCCCTATGAAGTATTGTTTAAGAATTTTAATTCTTCATATTCCGCATCGAGAGCAGCACTCCTTCAGGCTCAGGATGAATTTAAGACCAGAAGGCATTGGTTTGCCAAGGATTTCTGTCAGCCAATATACGAGGCATGGATAACAGAAGCCATAGCACTGGGAAGAATTGAGGCACCGGGATTTTTTGAGGACCCGGTGAAGAGAAAAGCATGGCTTTCAGCAGACTGGTTCGGACCAACCATGAGTATTCTGGATCCAATAAAGGATGCTAACGGCAGTGCCCTGAGAGTCACTTATGGTTTATCCACCAGAGAAAGGGAGGCAGCGGAAATGACAGGATCTAATCTGGAAGAAAATCTGGAACAACTTGCTTATGAAGAGTCCCTTATCAAAAACATGGGATTAAATTTGGGAAATCCGGAAGTACTTGCCGGTAAAGAGGAAGGAGGTGATGAGCGATGAATAAATTCTGGAAAATCAGAAATTCTGTGGATGATGAACGGGCTGAAATCATAATTTACGGTCCCATTGGTGAAATGGGATGGGATGAAACTCAGGTGACAGCTGCTGATTTTGCAAATGATCTCAAAGCATTGGGGAATAAGGATGTAACAATTCGAATCAATTCCCCAGGTGGAGATGTATTTCAGGCACATGCCATTTTTAATTTGATTCGGGCTTATCCGGGTGAAGTACATTGTCACATCGATGGAATATGTGCCAGTGCTGCCACGATTATTGCATGTGCAGCTAAAAGTGTAATTATGCCTGAAAATGCTCTTTTCATGATTCACAATCCTCAGCTTTATGCAGGTTGGATGGATTTCAATGACATTGATAAAGCAAAGGATGAACTCTCTGCATTAACAGATACCATTGTTAGTGTTTATCAGGGGAAGACATCAGGGAAATGCAGTGAAGATGAGATTAGGGAAATGATGAACAATGAAACATGGATGTCTGCAGAGGAAGCCATGAAACTGGGGTTTGTGGATAAGGTGGATAATTTTGCAGTAAGTGCAAGCCTTAATAACCGGAATCAGTTGGTTATTAACAATTTGGCAATGCCAATGATTCGTATGCATCAGGATGAGATTATATCAAAGATTAATGGGAAGGAGCCTGACACAATGGAAACACAGGATAAAAATCTGATTTCTAAAATACGAGATATTCTCGGAATTAAGAAGGAAACGCCAAAAGAAAATCACGATGCTGTCGTAGTTAAGGCAGAACAGGAAAGAATCAAAGCTATTAATGCTCTTCGTGGAGACAATGAATATGTAAATGCGATTCTGGATGTGGCAGCGGAACATGGGGCATCTTCTGAGGAAATAAAGCCGTATATAGATGCGGTATCGAAAGTGGAACCCAAGAATAAGACATTAGAAGAAATTAGAGCTTTGGTTATGGATAATCTGGAATCTGGAACAGAACAGGTTAAACCGAAACCAGCATCTGACAAAAAGGTTAAAGACAATGGCGTAAATGAAGTGGTAGACATAGTTAACAAGAAAAGAGGATAACGAATATGGCATTGTATGAAAGCTATGACATGAAGGAAGATACACTTCTTGGCGGTAATGCGGTAGTTCCGCTTACTAAAAATGTAACAATTGCGGCTGGAACCGAAATGAAGAGAGGAACTCTTGTAACAGTAACCGATGGAGTAGCTTCGGCTACTAAAAAGGGAGAAAAGGCATCTTATATTCTGGCAAATGAAACATCTAAGGATGATACGGTGGCTACCGTATATTCTCGGGGACTCTTTAACAGAGAAGCCGTTATTGTGGCTGATGGCGATACCGTAGAAGCACATGAGGAAGAACTTAGAGTTGTCAGCATTCTTTTTACATCCATTAAGGGATAAGGAGGTACCATATGATTTCTCTTAACGATACTGTTGCACTTATGCAGGCCGTGGAACGTTTTAAAACTCCGGCCTCCATGCTTCTTGATACTTTTTTCCCGGTTATCCCGGAAGTGGCTCCAACATCCACAATCCAGATTGATTACAGAAAGGGAACACGTCGCCTGGCTCCGATGATTGTAAGAGGTGCTGCTGGTATGAACGTAGCCAGAGATTCTTATCAGAGCTCCTTCTACAAGGCTCCGCTTATGGGACCGGCACGAATTCTTGACCCGGAAATTCTGAGACAGAGAAGTCTTGGGGAAGGAATTATTTCCACAAAGACTCCAGAACAGAGAGCCACAGAACAGCAGGCACGAGATCTGGCAGAACTTCAGGCAATGATTATTAATCGAAAGAATAAGATGGCAGCGGATATTCTGACTACCGGGAAGTGTGTAGTTAAGGGTTATGCCGATGATGGAATGAAACAGGTGGTAGATACCATCGACTACAACTGGGACCAGAAGCTTACTCCTTCCGTTACCTGGGATAAGTCCGGCGCAACAATTTATGATGATATTCACGCTATGAGTGAAAAGATTCAGGAAAATGCCGGAATGGTTCCGACTGTCATGGTTGTAGGTAAGAATGTAGCAAGATACATGATGGATAATGATCAGATTATGAAGTGGCTGGCTATTCCCAATGCTCAGAATCTTACTATGTTCAACTTCCAGCCTAAGATTATCTCTCCACAGGTTGCATTTGTAGGTAAGATTCCAGCACTTAATCTGGAAGTTTATACCTACGCAGAAACTTATCTTGATGACGATGGCACAGTTAAGCCATTTATCGGTGAAGATGATGCGGTAATTGCTATTCCAGGAAGAGGCCGTCAGCTCCATGCTGCGGTTACTCTGTTAAATGAAGCAGGTGACGGCTACAACAGCTATCTGGCTCCATATGTACCTTATTACACAGCAAATGGAGATTCTCAGGAACTGAAGCTCACCATGTATTCCAGATGTATTGTCGCTCCGGAATTTGCAGATGATTTTGCATGCATTAAGACAAAGGGGGAATAACTATGAAAATTCTTGTTACCGATGGATATGTAACAATTAAGGGGAAGCTCTATAAGCACGGGGATATGGTGGTTGCCACTAAGGAAGAATGTACCAGTCTGATAAAAAGTGGAGTAGCCAGAGAATATGCCACAACAAGACCCGTGGATATTGAAGAACCGGAAACCGAAGGGATGAGCCTCCCTGAACCGGATATTAAGGGAGCCAAAGTCAAATGATTTCATTTAAGGAACAGGTTGAAAAAGATAACTTTGACGTGTTTCTGAATGGAGAAGAATTTGCAGAAATCCACAATTTAAATGGAAATAAGTGCCAGTGCATTCTGGAATCGGATTCCATGGTAAAGGGATTATCTACAGGGAATACGTCTTATCCTATGCTTTATGGTTCGGATCTTATTGTTCATGTTCTGGAAAAAGATTTGAACGAGGTCCCGGTATATGGACAAACATTTATAGTGGATAAACACCTTTACCTTGTGGAATCAGTAAAGAATGATATGGGAATGATTACGATAGATCTGGTGGCAAATGACCGATGATTACCATTGAATTAGATAAGAAAAGTAAAAGAATAGCAAGCGATCTTAGACTTTTCTCCACAAAAAAAGTTAATCGAGCTTCTCGTGCAGCGATTAATCGTACTTTGACACGTGCGAGAAAAATCCTTTCGGTTGATGCCAGAGTTAGATATGTGGCAAAGGCGGGACCAATTAAGGCTTCTTTGGAATTAAAGCGTGCTGACGAAGGAAATTTATCCGGAAGCGTAATCTCCACAGGCAGACAGCTCTCTCTTAGTGCATTTCAGACAACAGCATACAAACGTGGACCTGTAGGCGTAAGAATCATAAGGCAGGGGAAAGGTGCGAAGATGCAGCGTGTTCCCGGAATGATAAAGAAAGATTGGCCCAGTGGATACAGCGGAGTAATGATGAGAACATCAAAAAATAAGTATCCATTAAAGACGCCTGGTGGCCCATCCGTACCGCAGATGGTTGGGAAAGAGGAAGTTCTTGAAATGGCAGTTCCGGAAATTACTGAATACATGAATGAAAGATTTCTGCACGAAATTAAGTATCGATTTAGCGGTCAGAAATAGTTCAGGGGAGGGATGCAATGACTACGGTTGAACTGATGGATAATCTGGCTGATTATATTCGTCAAATTGTTTCAGATTTTGACGTTAAGTACAAGACAGATTTTCATGGGATAAATGTTTATCCTGGATGGCCGCCAATAAGAAACAATGCGGCGGAAAAAGAATCATTTATTTATGTCATTGTCACGAAATGGGAAGACCATCCAGACCAGAATCCCTTCTCAGAGGCCACTGTCGAAATAGGTTTTTCAATGTATGACAATGGAATGCAGGATGGCTGGAGAACTCTGTATAACATGATGGAACATGTTCGTCAGGGGCTTCTAAGGAAGCGAACTATTAACGGAAGAAATACTTTGAATGGACCAATTAACGGAACTATTGCGAATAATCAGCCGTTCCCGCAATGGCAGGGTACAATCAACGCCACGTATTCTGTAGGGCAGCCGGGATGGGAGGGAATTAATTTTGATACCGACTTCTGAAAAATTAATTTATGTAGGACCTAATCTCAGCGATCACAGCGTAAAAAGATATCAGATATTCGAAAATGGGATTCCTGATTATCTTATCGAGAAGTCAAAAACATATTCTTTTTTTAAGCGGCTTTTTGTGCCGGTTTCTTCTCTTGTATCTGCAGAAAAAGAGATAAGACAGCCGGGGACACCGCTTTATAAATATTTTCATGAAATGGAGGCTAAGTAATGGCTTATAAACATGGTGTATATATGTCGGAAATTCCGACATCCATTTTGCCAACAGTAGAAACAGAAGCAGGGCTTCCTGTTATTTATGGTACGGCACCAGTGCATCTGGCAAGTGACAGAGCAAAGGCAAACCGCCCGGTTCTCTGTTACAGTTATGCCGAAGCAGTGGCCGCTTTTGGCTATAGTAACGATTGGAAGAATTACACTCTGTGTGAAGCAATTTACAGTGAATTTGCATTGTTTAATGTTTCTCCTGTAGTACTGGTCAACGTACTTGACCCGGAAACACATAAAAAGGTGGTTTCGAATACAGCAGTTCCAGTAACTAATGGAGTAGCCAAAGTAACAGATCCAGCCCTTATTGAAACATTGGTAGTATCTTCCGGAGATAAGACATTAACAGCAGGTGAAGATTATGAAGCTGCTTACGATGACAAGGAAGTATTGAACATTACTGCACTTTCCGGTGGAGAAATGGAATCATTGGATACTATTTCCGTATCGTACACAGCATTAGACCCTTCTAAAGTAAAGGCCGATGATATTATTGGCGGAATTTCTACAGATGGAACATCCAAAGGCCTTGAAACACTTGACCAGGTATTCTCATTGTTCAGAATGGTACCTGGTCTTGTGTTGGCTCCTGGCTGGTCTCAGCATCCTGAAGTAGCAGCGGTTATGGCATCTAAGGCTGGAAATATTAACAGTCATTTTAAGGCACTGGCACTGATCGATGTACCAACGGACACAGTAATGAAATATACAGATGTACCAGCATGGAAGAATGATAATAATTACACCAATGAAAATGAGGTAGCATTCTGGCCATGTGTAAAACTGGGAGAAAAGGTTTATCATCTGTCTACCCAGATGGCAGGAGTTTGCGGGCAGGTAGATGCAGCACATGATGATATCCCATACAAGAGCCCTTCCAATGAATCACTTCAGGCCGATGGTTTATGCCTGACGGATGGAACAGAAATCATTCTGTCTAATGACCAGGCTAATTATCTTAATGGTCAGGGAATTGTGACCGGGCTCAATTTTATCGGAGGCTGGAAGCTCTGGGGAAATAGAACGGCATGTTATCCAGGTAATACAGATCCTAAAGATGCATTCATTTCTATTCGGAGAATGTTCAACTGGCACTGGCAGACCTTTATTCAGACCTACTGGTCCAGAGTGGATGCGCCAATTAACAAACGCCTTATTCAGACTATTGTGGATTCGGAAAACATCAGACTTAACGGACTGGTTGCGCAGGGGGCAATTCTTGGGGGCAGAGTAACATTTGAATCCAGTGAAAACCCGACAACAAGTCTTATTGACGGGAAGATTAAATTCCATACTTACTTCACTCCACCGACACCGGCCAGAGAAATTGAAGATGAACTGGAATATGATCCGGACTATTTCTCCACATTGTTTGAAAATGCATAAGGAGGCTAAGTAAATGAATGTACCGGAAAAGCTTATCAATTTTAGAGTTTACGAAAATGGGAATGACCTTATAGGCATTGCCGATGTGACATTGCCAAAGGTTGATTATATGACCGAAACGGTAAAGGGTGCTGGAATTGCAGGTGAAATAGATAGCCCGGTTAAGGGACACTATGCTTCTATGGAAGTAGAACTGAATTGGAGAACTATCGATAAACCGATTATTTTCCTGGCATCTCCAGAGGGGAAACATCTGGACCTTCGTGGAGCTATGCAACTTTATGATTCTGGGTCCAGTAAGTATAAGGTCCTCCCTGTCAAGATTGTGCTTAGAGCCATTCCAAAATCCAATGACCTCGGAAAACTTGATGTAGGGGCCACAACGGATACTAAAACCACACTTGAGGTTAACTACATCAAGATGGACATTGATGGGAAAACACAGCTTGAAATTGATAAATATAATTTCATTGCAAAGGTTGGGGAAACAGATTACCTGGCTGATGTAAGAGATGCACTGGGTTTGAATTGATACAGAATAAAAGGCAAGCAAAAAAGGGTAATAACCCCTTTTCCCTTTGCCCATTGTTAAGGAGCAAACATGGATATTGAAATTAAATTAGAAAAGCCAATGAAAATTAAAGGTAAAGAGACAAAGGTCATTCATCTGGATTTAGAAAAACTGACAGGTAACGACTTAGTTCAGGCGGAAAGAGAAGCCAGAGCTATGGGAGTGGCCGAAGGGTCCGTATTGGCATCCATGAAATATCAGGCGATTATCTGTGCTAAGGCTATTGGATGCACGGTTGATGATCTGCTGGGAATTAATGCAGCCGATTTTAAGAACATTGTACGGCAGGCAGCCGCTTTTTTACTGGGATAATAGGAAGTGAGAAAAACACAAAGGTAATAAAAAAACTGGCAATAAAGATGGCAATGGCCACATTTACACCAGTTAATTTTTACTTATCACTTTCTATTTCTGAAATGTTAGATTATGCAGAGATTATTGGCGATATGACTCAATAAATCCAGTTATTTTTCTGGTAATCGGTTTCATCCAATGGATGGTAAGCAGTATAAAGGCAAGTCCGCATCCCCAGAAAAGTATGTATGTAAGGATATCCTGAGTGAAGCCAAAAGCATAAAAAACAATAGCTATGACTGAGCCAAAAAGGGCACCAACTACACCAATGCAAAGGAGAAATGCAGAGTACAGTATCATTAATGCGAAATACGTAGGATTAAAGAATAACTTAATACTATTTTTCATGATTCATCACCCATAATCATTATAGCAAAGGAGGGAGGTTATGGCTGGGAAAACATTTGAATTTGGTTTTAAAATCAATGCCGCTCTAGGCAGCGGGTTCGGTTCAAGTTTTGCTTTTGCAGAAGATAAGTTTAAATCGCTGCAGAAAAGAATAGAAAACTTTTCCGATTTCACTAAAAATCAAGGGGGAAAACTGAGCAGGGCCGTGTTAAGCTCTGCAATGCTGGCAATTGGTCCCCAGATGATGAATCTTGGGAAAAGCATAGCCGGAGAATTTGTAGAACTTTCCCAGGATGCTGTCCGGTTTGAATCTTCTATGGCAGATGTTAAAAAGGTTGTAAATTTTGACACGCCTGAACAATTCAAAGAAATGGGAAATGACATTTTGAATATGTCAAAAAACATTCCTATGGCAGCGGATGACCTGGCCAAGATTGTGGCAGCCGGGGGACAAGCCGGAATTGCACGTACAGATTTAACAGCATTTGCTGAATCGGCAGCCAAAATGGGCGTTGCCTTTGATATCACAGCAGATCAGGCCGGTGACATGATGGCAAAATGGCGTACTGCATTCAAAATGAATCAGGATCAGGTAGTTGCCTTAGCGGATAAGATTAACTATCTCGGTAATACCACTGCCGCCAGTGCACCCAAGATAGCCGATGTTGTGACCAGAGTGGGTCCACTTGGGGAAGTCGGAGGATTAGCATCTGGAGAAATTGCGGCATTAGGTGCATCCATGATAGGTGCAGGTGTTCAATCAGAAGTGGCAGCCACCGGGTTAAGAAATATGATTCTGGCTTTGACATCCGGTTCAGGAGCGACAAAATCACAGGCTGCAGCATTTGAAAAGCTGGGATTTAATGCAGAAGATATGGCGCAAATGATGCAAACCGATGCCAAGGGCGCTATCCTTCAGGTTCTTGAAGCTATTCAGCGTATGGATAAGGCAGATCAGGCAACGGTTCTTTCACAGTTGTTTGGTAAAGAGTCTATAGGTTCTATTGCTCCACTGTTGTCTAATCTGGATGGCGTTAAGGATAATTTCGACAAAGTTGCAAATTCTGCTTCTTATGCAGGAAGTATTCAGGGAGAATTTGATGCAAAATCAAAAACTACTGCAAACTCCATGCAACTGATGAAGAATCGTTTAGATGCGGCCAAAATCGCTATAGGGCAGGGACTGATTCCAGTAATGACTCCTATGCTTGAAATGTTAGGCAATGCGACCGGATATATTGCAAGCTTTGCACAGAGTCATGAGGGCTTAACAAAGGCCATTGGGTTTACTGTGGCGGCACTTGGTATATTTGTCTGGACTGTAGGTGCATTTAGCACAATCGCAGGAGCCGTTGGTACAGTTATGACCTTTGTAACATGGATAAAGAAAGCCGGAATTGCAACCAAAATCTGGACTGGTGTACAGTGGCTGCTTAATGCAGCAATGGATGCCAATCCAATAGGGGCTGTTATTTTAGGGGTTGCGGCATTAATCGCTATTGGTTATGTGTTATATAGCAATTGGGGAAAAATCAGCACATTTGCATCGTCTATGTGGAACGGAGCGGTTACGGCTATCAACGGATTTGTTACTAAAGTCAAATTCAAATTCGGAGAAATTTATACCTGGGTTATGAACAAATGGAAAGCATTATCGAATACATTGTCACACCCAATTAACGCAGTAATAAATTATTTCTCAAAAGATAAGGGGGCACCTAATGTATCCCAAAATGCCGAAGGCGGGATTTACGGCAAGGGGGCATTTCTGACAACCTTTGCAGAAGACTCCGGAGAATCAGCCATCCCGCATGAACCAACAAGAAGAAACATTTCGCTGCTTGCAAGGACTAATGACATTATGGGTAACCCTTTAGGGGGAAGCGTTATCCAGGCTTCATTTGCACCTCATATTGTTGTGAATGGCGGAGGTACATCAACGGAAGATATTTCTGCTCTGATGGATGCTAAAATGAAAGACTTTGAAGACATGCTTAACCGTGTGGCTAATCAGAAGAGGAGAACCAGCTTTGCGTAAATACAGAACAATTCAGGGAGATATGTGGGATAGCATAGCAAAGAAAGTATATGGAGATGAATCTTATATGAATAATCTGTTAGAGGCTAATCCAGAACTTACTGATGTGGTGATCTTTTCGGCCGGTGTTGAAGTGTTGATTCCAGATATATCTATTAAGAAAACCGTTATAGCTCCTCCATGGAAGAGGTGAGGAAATGAGTTTCTTAGATTCTATTCTTCTCCCTCAAAAGGTAGAAACTGGACTTGCCAGGAGAATAATCCCTCACATTGCATACAACGGGAAAGATATCTCAGAGGACCTGTCTAATTACTTAATTGGCATTGATTATACAGATGAGTTATCAGGGGCAGCGGATGATTTGCAACTGACACTGGAAGACAGGGACAACCTGTGGCTTTCAGACTGGTTTCCTGAAAAAGGAGCCAGTTTGGATGCCGTACTTGAAACACGATATTGGAACGGGTCTACTGATATGCCACAAACGGTTTCGCTTGGAACATTTGAAATTGATGAATTAGAATGTTCTGCTATGCCAACAACAGTTAGAATCAAGTCAGTTTCGGTTCCAGATAATACCACTCTCAGGGGAACTGAACGGTCCAGATCGTGGGAGAAGGTTACAATCAAAAAGGTAGCGGAAGATATTGCTACAGAAGCTGGACTTGAGCTCTTCTGGGACACGGCAGAAGAACCTGAAACACAAGACCGTATCGAACAAACAGAACAGTCAGATTTGGAATTTCTACAGAAGCTTTGTGATGACAATTCATTGGCACTCAAAATCAGTGAAAAGCAGATTGTAATTTTCGATGAAATCAAATATGAAGAAGCCGATGCCGTATTAAACATTGTTAAATCTACTGAATTAATGGCTGCTGAAAAAGAATCAAATTTACTTCCTTCTTATGCCCCGTCCTCCTGGAATTTCACATCATCCATCCGTGATGTATATAAAGCATGCCAGGTGAACTACCAGAATGAGGATTCCAAAGAAAAACTGACTTATACCTTTACGGCCCCAGGGAAAACGATTGGAAAAACTCTGGTTATAAATCAACAGGTAAAGAGTCAGGCAGAAGCAGAAAAACTGGCAAAGAATGAGCTACGAAAAAAGAATGTTGAAGAAATAAAGGGTTCATTTAAGATGCGTGGACAACTGACAATCTCAGCTGGACTTACTATAAACATTGTCGGATTTGGAGTGTTTGACGGAAAGTATCTGATTACCAGAGTTAGTCATTCCATAGGAAGATCAGGTTACACATGTTCTATAGAAGTACGCAGATGCCTGGAAGGATACTGAAATGGAAAATACAGTAAAAAACATAATTAGAATCGGGCTTGTATCATCCGTCAATATAAAGCAGATGACGGCCAGAGTTATTTTTCCTGATAAGGACAACATGGTAAGTGGTGAACTTAAGCTGCTGAATCGTGGGAGCAAACGTCACAAGGATTACTTTATCCCTGAAATAAAAGAACAGGTCCTTTGCATTTTTCCACAAAATTCAGGAGGAAAGGGAAGTAACTCAGGATTCATTGTGGGTTCTTTTTTCTCAGAAGAAGATGCTCCGGTAAAGACAGGAACAAATATTCGAAGAATTGATTTTGGTGATGGTTCATACATTGAATGGAATAACGGGACCATAACTATTCATGCTTCCGGAGATTTAATTCTTCAGGGAAATAATGTGAGAATTAATTGAGGTGAGATTATGCCGGCACAGACAAGAGTCGGTGATAACAATACAGGGCATGATAGCTGTCCACCTGTTTCCCTGGCCGAAGGATCTCCTGATGTTCTGATAAATGGAATACCGGCAGGAAGGGTAGGAGATTCTTATAATCCTCATGGGTGTGATACACATCCCACTCATTCGGGAAATATTTCGTCAGGGTCTGCATCTGTATTCATTAACGGCAAGAAAGCGGGACGGATAGGAGATGCAGTAAGCTGTGGGGGAAGTGTAGCGGTAGGATCCAGTAACGTTTTCACAGGAGGCTGATATGGCAACAATAGGAACAATGGGAGATGTCACATTCTCCGTCAGCAGGAGGCGGGTAAGAACATTTCAGGATTTTTCCAGAAGTGGAAAGGTATCTCTTGCTTCCCATGATGTGATTGGACAGAAATCAGATATAGAATTTACTGGATTGGAACCTGAAGAAGTTAACCTTGATATTCAGCTTCGTGCCGATAATGGAGTAAATCCAGCTACAGAACTTCGAAAACTTCGGGAGATGAGAGATAAAGGAAAGGTATTTCCAGTAATTATTGGAGGACGTCCACTTTCAGATAACAGCTGGATGATTGAATCTCTATCAGAAGATGTTAAGTTCTGGACAAGGGGCGGGAGAGTACAGTCAGCTAATGTTTCAGTAAAACTAAAGGAATACAAAACCGATTCAACAGTAACGAAAACCTCTCCAATGGATATCTCTTCACAAATTGAAGAAATAAAAGATTCTGTGCAAGATAAAATAGCAACGGCAGAAGATAAAATTCAGGACATGACGGGAGGCTTATTTTAAATGGATTATCTGGTGGACTTATCACAAAAGGGAATAAATTTTGCTCCTTCTAGTGAAATAGAAGAAATTATGCAGAATGTACGAACAATTGTGCGAACACATGTGTTTTCGGTTCCTCTTGACAGGGATTTTGGCGTTGATGGAGATATTGTTGATTCTCCAGTAACGCCAGAAAATCTGGCAGAAGTGCAGAACAGTATATTTTCAGCTATCCATACCTATGAACCAAGGGTAGAAGTAACAGAAATCTCGTGTAACCCAGATGCCAGTGATCCATCCATTATAAGACCAATTATTAAAGTGAGGATAAAGGAGGCGAGCATATGAAACTGTCTGATTTACCGGATATTGATTTTGTGTCGGCGAAGAAAGCGATAATCGAAAGTCAGGTCATTGAAATGTATGAAAGAATAACCGGACGGGAACTTGCAAGAGGAGACCCCGTCCGGCTTTTCATTCTAACCATAGTCAATACCATTATCCTTCTTATGAATAAAATCAACTATACCGGAAAACAGAATTTACTTTCTTATGCAACTGGAAATAATCTGGACAATGTGGCAGCCATGATGGGAGCGACAAGATTACAGGCTTCAGCTGCTAAGGTAACAGAACAGTTTACGTTATCCGCTGAAATAGCAACGGGTACAGTGATTCCGAGAGGCACAAGGGTATCGTCAGGAGATATCAATTATTTTGCCCTGGATATAGTAAAGAGCATCTACCTGCAAGCCGAAATACAGGAAAACTGGAAGTATAACGACGGAAAACCATATCACTTTAGAATAGTCCTCCATGGTCAATCAATGGACATAGAATCCAGAACAAAACTTTTACACTTAATCAGGCAGGTTAAAAATGTACGCTCATGGTTGGACGGCTTATATTATCTTACAGAAATTGAGACCAGAAAATATATTAAAGGGTATTGCCGGGAGAGCTTTGCTACAAATATTCCAGCAAACACATCTATAGATATTAATGTACAGGAATCCGGAATTTATACCGGTGGTTACGTTATGCCGGAAAGCATAATAACAAATATTAAAGTGGGGGGTAAAAAATAAATGGCATATCCGGGAACAATTATTACGGCAGCGGGCCGAAACGCTATAGCGGAGTCTATTACAAACAGTAAAAGCTTGATTTTCACACAGGTTGGATTCGGGAACGGCGATTACGATGGAGATATTGCAAAACTTACGGCTCTTGTGTCTGAAAAAAAGAGAGTAGATGTAGGCACCATTACTGATGATGGAAATGGACAGTTTACGATTACTGCCACATTAACAAACGATGGACTGAAAGCTGATGGAGATGGTAGACCGGATGCTGCAGCAAGTAAGAAGGAGGATATAGATGATTAAGGGAATTGATGTATCCCACAACAATGGTAAGGTGGACTGGACTGTGGTTAAACGTGCCGGAATTCAGTTTGCGATGATTCGTATTGGATACGGGAAATCCACAATAGATCGTGAATTTTACCGGAATGTAAATTGTGCGTTGGCACATGGTCTTAAAATAGGCATTTACCATTATTCCTATGCACTTAATGTTGAGGATGCCAGGAAAGAGGCACACTTCATTATCGACACCCTGTTTAAATCTGGATTAACTCCTGGGAAGCTTATAGGAGTCTACTGTGATATGGAGGATGCAGATGGCTACAAAGCGAAACACGGGATGCCATCTAAACAGGTTATCACGAATATATGTTCTATAATTATTAATGCCTTATGGAAATCCGGTTATACGGCGGGTATATATGCGAATAATGATTGGCTGGACCACCGCATTGATTTACGGCAGTTAGGTGGATGCGCCTTATGGCTTGCTCAGCCAGGTGCATCTAAGCCGAAAAGGAAATGTAACATCTGGCAGTATAGTTTTACATCCAAAATTGATGGCAAGACTTTTGACGCAGATTTCTTAATGTGAACGGTAAAAAAGCGTCAATAATAGCGCATTTTTCACGTTGTTCATGAGTAATTTATCAAGAAAATCATTACAACGCGTTAAAATGGCCTTTAAACGCAAATTCTCAATTACAGACTTATTTTATCAATATAGCTGTGTAAAATTCATGATTTTTTCATAGTTAAGGAGTTTAATGTGCAAATTTTACACTTTTTGCACAGGAAGGAGCTACCAGTGTGGGGAAAATCAAAAATTGGGTTGCTGACCATTTTGTTTTGTGTATGTCTGCCTGTGTCTTTGTCTGCTGCATCATTGGCGGATGGTTGCTCTATACAGCAAGCAGGGCTGAAAACGACTATCACAGTGCAACTGGATCAGTGGAACATATTGAAGAAGGAATTGATAGCGCAGGAAAACGACTTGAATCAGCTCAAACTGAAGTTAAAGATGCTCAGGTCTACATCCAGCGAGCAGATACAACTGCTAAACGACTTACAGAACGAACTAAGCAAAACCAAAGAAGACTTACAGAATGCGAACAGCTCACTGACAGAATGCAAGAACGAGCTGGAAACATCCAGGCAATCATTAGAGATATTGAAAGTACAAATCAGAAAACTGGAAAAAAAGCAAACGGTAACTAGACGTCAAAGGGATGTATATGCAACACTGTTCGCGTTGTTAGTGAGTGCGGCCATCGCCAGGCGGTAACCCAGCACTTTAACAAGAGCTATCAGCTGATAAAGTTGGTTGCTGTTTTTATGGCCATCTCTGTATCAGTTGGAGTCTTGTTATCGAGAAATAACAGATTATTTGATGCCGAAATTTGTGCCGAAAAAGTACGTAAACACCACCTGAAAATGAGATTAAATGACATACTATTTTATTTCACTAAAATGCGGTATAATATCAGTAAATATCGAGCTACATTAGACGTCTCTAATGTATTTAATAGGGCGAAATATGTTTACTTCCGATAACATTAAATTATCGGAAGTAATTTTTATATGGTTTTCAGCCCTTAGCTCTACTCTATACCCTGCTTTAATCGAATTTATCGGATTTTGTTTCATTTGCAGTTTCTGTTTGTCCTTTCTGTTGCCTGAAATGATTAGTCTTTCGGATTTGAAGACTATTCTGACGCTGAGTTCAACATCGTATGGTTGTGCTGTGTACTGATCTGTTGGTCAGTGACAGAAATTCATACATTATAAACATGTGTCTGACTATCATAAGTTTGACTGATGCCTTCCTTGGACTTTTCCTTTGGGCTTTTCCTGAGGCCAGTTTCCTGTTTTTAATTATTACTAATATTGGATACCTGGTATTTTACTTCCTCTGTTTAAGTCAGCTTATTTTGAACTTTTCTATTTATCAGAACATATCAGATTCCGCATGCATTATCATCTCTGAGCAGAAAGTTTTCAGGATTGTATCTGCTTACTGCTTTTTATCTTTATAGGCAATAAGATGATGATCAGGTAGTATGTTCAGTGTCATAATCCGGAAAATTGAATTACTTCTTCTTGTTTTTCTATTATAATCCCCTGGAGACCTCTGAGTCATCAATCCTAAATGATAAAGTGCAATTTTAAATGAGAATTTGCGTTTAAAGGCACTTTTAACGCGTGAAAATAAATTCCATGACAAATTACTCATGAAATATATTGAAAATGCGTCTTTGGCCGGTGGATTTTGGCTGTTTTGTGCAGTTTTGTAAAAATTGGGATGGTTACCGGTAACTTCCAGAGATTGAAGTTCTGAATTTCAGAAAAATATACCTTGTCTCCCTGGATTCTATATATCTTCTTGCTCTTTTAACATCAGGTTTCGTTTTTTCCGGTGATGTTTGTATAATCCTTCGTCAAGCAATCTATAGAAGATATTTACTGATTGTGACAGATTTACAAAGTTAAAACCTGTTTGAACCTGATTAAAACAGGTTGAAATTGTTTGGATCAATTAGAAGCTGACTGAAACTGGTGCAAACTGTTTTTGCCTGTGTGAGATTGAATTTCTTTAACGGGTTGTGGCCAAATATGGCGGTAACAGGTGGATGGGCCTTCTGCCGGTGATTAAGAGCGCCTATCTGTTTCGTTTTACCTTTATCCACTTCTGAGAAAAAATGCGGACAGATTTTAACAGATGCAATATCACACTGGTTTGCGTTGTTATAAACTGCCTGAACCTGACGAAAATGTTTGTAACAGGTAAAAATTGATTCAACCTGTTTTAACCTGACAGAAGCGGTTTGAAACAGCTTTTACTAGTTTGAAACGGAACGCCATGACAATCTTTGTATTCTGGATTTGGTGCAATATAAAAGCCTGTCCTCTTTATGAGGACAGGCTTTTAACGTTAGTTTGTGTTATCCCGGGGGGTTCAGAATCTTAAATCAGAAGGAGAAACGGAATCCGGCATTCCACTGCCATGGTGTGGTTACGTCGCCACCTGTGGTCTTTTCAAGATCAGCGTAGAAATGGGTGTCATGTCCCAGGTTCAGGTTGGTGCCTACACCGAATTCCCACCAACCGCCGCCAAGATCTTCGGAGAATGGAGTGGAAATATCACCATAGTTCATATGCATCTTTGCATCTCCGTCAAAGTCATAGAGGTAAGAAGCTCGAACGTAAACATTGCCGCGTTCAATATCCTTACCAAGGGATACGCCAAGACGTCCTACGAAGCTGTCCATGCTGTCCTGATGAGCACGTACACCTCTGTCAGTGGTAAAGTCAGCAGATGTGATATATCCATAGGTCAGTTCTGCCTGTGGTTCAATCCAGAATCCATTATCCTGATGGAAACGCTTACCATATTCAGCGCTAATGCTGTAGCCATTGGTGCTGTAATCCCCATCCCCTGCACCGGTAACCGTATCAAAATCATTCTTCATGTGTGCATAACGAGCAATCAGGTCGATGAAGCTTCCATCATCACGGAGCTGGCTTCCATATACAGCGAAACCTGTGTGCTTGTTGGTGCCGCTTCCTTTGGTAAAGCTGCTTTCACCGTCAGTATAAGTGAATGCACCGCCGACAATCCAGTTATCGGAAACGCGGGTATCGTAACCTAACTGATAGTAGTTGTACTGGTTCTTGATATTGCGAGCGTCATACTTAGCTTCGCCGCGAACCATACGGGCCCATACGCCTTCCTTGCCCTTGCTGTCACGGATTTCGCCGAGACGCTTGTTCATATCGTTGTTTTCCTGACGCCAGGTCATCATGGAAATAGCCGCCATACTGCTGATGCCCTGGTTGGATGTATTAATGGACTGCTTACCGGAAACAGTACCATCAGCATTTACAGTACCATTATAGGCACCGGCAATAACACCTTCATCGGTTGTGACATTGGTAGCAATAGATTTGTTTGTATCATCGCTGGTTGTTACTACATTAGCAAGCTTGGATGCCACAGTGGAATCCTTAGCTATCTGATCTGCCATCGCGCCTGTGCCTTTTACCGTCAGCTTCTTTACGTCAGTGGCTGCTGCAGAATCGACTACCAGTTTGCTGTCCAGATTAGCTGTGGATACTACACCGCCATCACTGGAGAGTTTGTTGACTACGTCTATAGTATGTGTATCGCCATTGAGGTTTACGGTACCGCCATTGCTGAGATTCAGATTGTTTACAAAACTGTCTGCAGTGGTATTCCATGTCGCATTATTGGACAAAGAAAGAGTCATCTTATCAACGGTTGCTTTTTCAGAAGGTGCATTTCCTGTCTTTATGATATTACCGTTTAACACAGAATCAGCGTCGGTAAGATTGATATTTACATTGGAGTCAATGCCGGTTCCGGAGGTTGGAGCATTATAGTTGAATGAAATATCACCATTCAGCTTGACTGTACCCTTGCCCTCCTTATTGATGTTGACTTCAGAGTTACCACGTGTACTGATTACGGTTGGAGCATTAACAGTCAGATTTCCTGAAATATTAACGGTGGAACCAGAATAGCTGATAATACCAATGGCCTGGTTTTCTCCACCCTCAATAGTAGTTTTATCTGTGCTTACATCGATAACCGTATTATCCGCATTGATATTGATGATAGATGGATTAGCTCGTGTTATGTCGTTACTCTGAGCCCAAACACCATAAGCATATTTTGACCCGTGAGCTGTAATATTTACCTCTTTCCCCGTAATATTTACTTTAGCCCCATCTAAAAGTGCAGTAATTCCGGTTGGAGTTCCTCCTTCCGCCGTAATATTTATGTTCTGTGTAGATTCATCCCCCAGAGTGACCTGACCTCCGGTCTTAACCAGGATATTGTCCCAAGCGCCAGTTCCTTCTTTCGTACCAGATAAACTGATGTTGGTATTATCTTTGCCAGTTGCCTTTAAAATGCCGTTGTTAAAAACCCGTACAACATAAGTTGGATTAGTAATAGATACATTACTCAGATTAGCACTTTCCTCAGTTCCATTTACGGAGACAGGCGTTGCTGCATATACTTCTCCTGCCGCTCCCCCAATAATGTCAATAGAATAGCTGCAGTTAACATCTGTTTACTGGAATTTCTCATAAAAAATCCTCCTTAGATTAAATTGATATATATCAACAGAGGATATCGAATGTTCCCCTGTCAGGTATATAATCTTTTTATTGCTTTGCTGAATGCTTTGCATATCTAAAAGATACCATAAAAGTAACATATATACAACAGAAATACAAAATTACTCAAAAACATGTATAACATTTAAATGAATAATGTAAATATAGAACTCTATATTATAGAGAAAAGAAACAGTTTTTAGATATCGCAATAGAATTTATGTTCTTACTAAAAAATCTTAAAAGAACGTATGTTTGAAAAAGAAAAACAGAGAGCGATAATAAATTCACTCTCTGTTTTTCCTGTTTATATGTATTGTATGTTAAAACAATATGGATTAAATTTATTTTGTAACCATCTGGAGAAATTGCTTATGTATACGTGTATCTTCCCCTATCTCCGGGTGAAAGGATAAAATCATTTGCTTTTTGTACCTGGCAGCGACTATGTGGTTGTTTACTTCTGCCAGAACTTCTACTCCGGGGGAAATGGACTCAATATAAGGAGCCCGTATAAAATTCATGGTCACTTCGCCAATTCCTTTGAAGGAAGCTCTGGTTATGAAGCTTCCCAGCTGACGGCCGTAGGCATTTCGGCGTACAGTGGCAGGAAATGTCTGTAGCCATTGCTTGTTATCATTGCTCAACTTTTTTGCTAGAAGTACCATTCCCGCACAGGTCCCCATAACTGGCAGTCCTTCCATTATCCATTGTCTTATGGTCGCAAACATTTCCAAATCTTTTAAAAGTTTTCCCTGTGTGGTGCTTTCCCCTCCGGGCAGGATTAATGCATCAGGTTTATTCAGTAAATCGGCTTTCTGCCGGAGTTCTACAGTGCTTACGCCCAGTTTCCGGAGCATCTGTTCATGTTCGATAAAGGCACCTTGAAGAGCCAGTACTCCAACTATCATATTAACGGCCTCTTTCTGCCATGAGCAAATCTATTTCATCTTTATTGATACCTACCATGGCCTCGCCAAGATTTTCAGAAATGGAAGCGAGTAAATGGGCGTCTTTGTAATTGGTTACGGCTTTAACAATAGCTGCGGCGCGCTTAGCCGGATTTCCGGATTTAAAAATCCCAGAGCCAACAAATACCCCTTCAGCCCCCAGCTGCATCATGAGAGAAGCATCCGCCGGAGTGGCAATGCCTCCGGCTGCAAAATTCACGACCGGGAGTTTCCTGTGTTCATGCACATAGGCAACCAGGGAATACGGTACACTGAGTTTTTTCGCAATTTCGAATAATTCGTCATCCCGGGCAGCTGCCACTTTGGCAATCTGAGACTGGATGAGGCGCATATGACTTACAGCCTGTACTACATCCCCTGTGCCTGGTTCCCCTTTAGTTCTGATCATGGAAGCTCCTTCAGCAATGCGGCGTAAAGCCTCGCCCAGATCTCTGGCACCGCACACAAATGGTACTTTAAACTGGTGCTTATCAATATGATATACATCATCAGCCGGAGACAGGACTTCACTTTCATCGATATAATCAATTTCAATGGCTTCCAGAATCTGGGCTTCCGCAAAATGGCCAATACGGCACTTCGCCATAACCGGAATAGAAACCGCTTCCTGAATTCCTTTAATCATGGCCGGATCACTCATACGGGACACGCCGCCAGCCGCACGGATATCCGCTGGAATACGTTCCAGAGCCATGACGGCACAGGCACCTGCCGCTTCCGCAATCTTTGCCTGTTCCGGAGTAGTAACATCCATAATAACACCGCCCTTAAGCATCTGTGCCAGCTGGCAGTTTAATTCATACCGTTCGTTCTGTGATCTTGTTGTGTTGCTCATAACATACCTCTCCTGTTAATAAATAGAATCTAAATGAATCTAAATAGATTCTACATCAAGACTGAATATATTAAAATAATCAGAAATAATAAATATAGTATAACCAGATTGATTTGATTATTGGTGAAATATGTGGTGTTTACACTTTTTAACAGCGAATGAATTATTTTGTAAGTACATTAAACTCGTATTTGCATATATCCAGAAGAGTGAGCTGTATTCCATTTAAAGAAAGTTCTGTTTCTATTATCTGTCGTTTATATGTCGGTTGCTTTTCCTGTTTCCAGACTTTAAAAGGTTTATTTTCCGGGAAAAACAGATACAGTGTACATAGAACACATGTTCTTGTAGGGAGGAAACCGCGCAAAAGAACATACGTTCTATCGCTTCCCAAAAGAAAACCATTTCTGCAATAAACAGAAATGGTTGTGTGTTATTCCAAACCGCCATAGAGTTCTTTGACTACCCGGTTGACTTCAAAATCCAGGCGTTCGGTATCAATAGTGAGCAGCTCTTTATTTATCATAACCGGTTTACCATTGATGATTACGGTATCCACATCTCTGGAGTTAGCCGCATAAACGGTAATGGACACATCATTAAAATCAGGTTTCCAGTTAAATCCCGAGAGGTCAATCAGGATAATATCCGCCAGCCAGCCTTCACGAAGTTCTCCCAGGTCATCGTAGCCAAGGCATTTAGCCCCTTCCCTGGTAGCCATGTCCAGTGCTTCACCGGCTTCAATGGCTTTCGGATTATAGGAAACCGCCTTATGAATCAATGCGGCGAGGCGCATTTCCGCAAACATATCCAGTTTGTTGTTGCTGGAGGCTCCATCAGTACCAAGGCCGACTGTGATTCCGGCTTTGCACATGGCAAGAACAGGAGCTATTCCGGAAGCCAGCTTGAGGTTGCTTCCCGGATTATGAGCTACGCGAACGCCTTTTTCAGCCATAATCGCAATATCCTTGTCATTTACATGAACACAGTGAGCTGCCAGTACTGGGACATCAAACAGACCTACATGATCCATCAGGGCAATAGGTGTCATTCCGTATTCTTTCTCACAGTTTTCTACTTCCGTTCTGGTTTCTGCCAGGTGGATATGAATCGGAATATGGTGGGTAATGGCAGCATCCCTTACCTGTTTTAAGTAATCCGGTGGGCAAGTATAAGGTGCATGAGGTCCCAGCATGACGCGGATACGTCCGTCACAGGCGCCGTCCCATTGTTCAAATAAATCTATATTTTCCTGTAACGCTGACTGGGCATTGGGAGAAACTCCGGCAAGACCTCGGGCAATATTCCCACGGATTCCAGCCTGAGCCGCTGCCTCCGCACATGAATTCATAAACATGTACATATCGCAGAAGGATGTTGTACCGCCCCGAATCATCTCCGCAAAGGCCAGTGTACTTCCCCAATAAACGATATCATCATTGAGCCGGTTTTCCGCTGGCCAGATCTTATTCTGGAGCCAGTCCATAAGTTCCATGTCATCAGCATAACTTCTGAAAAGAGTCATGGCTACATGGGTATGAGTATTTACCAGTCCTGGAAGTGCCAGTTTCCCCTTCCCCTCAATGATCTGGTCATACTGAGATACATCGGGATGTTCTGGGAATGCACTGATTCGGTTTCCTGTAATCTCAATGTTTTTCGCTTTAACCGCTTTCCCATCTTTACCGGGAATATACACATTTTTAATCAGTAATTTCATAAAGGAATCTCCTTTTTACTTATTTTAATCCCAGATAGGCTTTCTGCTCCTCCGTCAGGGAATCGATGGAATAGCCCATAGAGGAAAGTTTAATCTGCGCAACCTTAACATCCAGTTCATGAGGCAGGACATAGAGGCCTGGCTTAAGTTCCTTTTCGTGGCGGCAGATATAATCCGCTGCCAGCGCCTGCATAGCAAAAGACAGATCCATAATTTCTGCCGGATGTCCATCGCCTGCTGCCAGATTGACGAGGCGGCCTTCTGCCATAAGATAAATGGTCCGGCCATCAGGAAGAACGTAACCTTCAATATTTTTTCTGGCTTCAAAGTGGGAAACGGATATTTCTTTGAGGTCTTCCTTATTGACTTCTACGTCAAAGTGACCGGCATTAGCACAGATGGCCCCATCCTTCATAGCCAGGAAGGCATCCTTGTTAATGACATGAATATCTCCGGTTACAGTGACAAAATAATCTCCATATGGAGCGGCTTCCACCATGGGCTTTACATCAAAACCGTCAAATACGGCTTCGATGGCTTTGATAGGGTCTACTTCTGTTACGATAACATGTGCGCCCAGACCCTTTGCGCGCATAGCTACCCCTTTTCCGCACCAGCCATAACCGGCAACTACAACCGTCTTACCGGTAACTGTGAGGTTAGTACTCCGGATTATGCCATCCCATACAGACTGTCCTGTGCCATATCGGTTATCAAACAGGAATTTACACTGGGAATTATTTACCGCAAGCATAGGGAAAAGGAGTTTATTTTCATTGGCCAGCTGACGCAGGCGGTATACACCGGTAGTGGTTTCTTCTGAACCGCCAATCAGATTTTCCAGGGCATCCTTCCTTGTAGTATGGAGAAGATGTACCAGGTCCCCGCCGTCATCAATGATGAGATGCGGCTTATGATCCAGTGCCATATTGAGATAGTCCATATACTCCTTATCCGTACATCCGTGGGTCGCATATACGGTGATTCCCTGACTGACCAGGGCCGCCGCGATGGGATCCTGGGTAGACAGAGGGTTGCTCCCGGTGGCAATGACGTTAGCCCCGGCTTTTTTCAGGGTAATCGCAAGATAAGCGGTCTTAGCTTCCAGATGTATGGACATAACGATGGTTTTGCCTTTAAAGGTATCCGGATTAAAACAGGTTTTGCTTAACGTATTCAATGCAGGCATGAATTTCTCTACCCAGCGGATACGCTGCATGCCTTCATCGGCAAGATGAATATCACGAATAACAGAAGGTTTAACCATGGGATATGCTCCTTTCATAATTAGCAACCGAATCCTTATCGGGATGAGAAATAACTCCTCGTTCGGTAATGATTCCGGAAATCAGAGTGTGCGGTGTTATATCAAAGGCCGGATTAAAAACCGGCATATCTGCCGGGGCAATCTGTGTGTTTCCCACATATCGGATCTCATCAGGTTTTCGTTCCTCGATGACAATATGATCTCCGGAAGGTATAGAAAAATCAAAAGTGGAAAATGGTGCTGCTACATACAGCGGTATATGGTGATAGGCTGCAAGGATGGCCAGTCCGTAAGTGCCTATTTTGTTAGCTGTATCTCCGTTTGCTGCAATCCGGTCAGCTCCTACAATAATGGCATCTATTTTCTTCGTTCTCATAACCAGAGCCGCCATATCATCGCAGATTAGAATAGAGGGAATCCCTTCCTTCCGGAGCTCTGATGCGGTAAGTCTGGCTCCCTGAAGGACCGGACGTGTTTCATCGGCATATACAGCAGAGAGCTGGCCTCTCCTGAACAATTCACGTATTACTCCTAAAGCAGTACCTGTCCCGGCAGTAGCCAGTGTGCCGGTATTGCAATGGGTAAGGATGGTCAGATTCTTTTTCCCGGAAAATAAATCTGCACCATGTACGGCCATGGAATGACAGAGCTGCTTATCCTCTTCTTCCATCGCCATGGCACGGCGGGTCAGGGTTTCACAGCGTTTATCGTCCTCTGCGGAATCAAATGTCTTTTCCATCTCCCGGACAGCCCAGGACAGATTGACTGCCGTGGGTCTGGCCTGCTCCAGTACCTCACCTGCCGCGTAGAAGGCATGGCGGAGGGATTCTCCGGATAGTCCGCGGGCAGTAAACGCAAGCACCGCCAGAACCATGGCATACGCAGCGGTAATACCTATGGCCGGGGCCCCCCGTACAGCCAGAGTCCGGATGGCTTGGGCTGCTTCCTTATAGTCTGTGCATGCCAGATATTCCTGTTTCTGTGGAAGTTTTCTCTGGTCCAGCAGATACAGTACATTATTCTTCCATTCCAGAGACTTAAGCCTACCGGTCATAAATGGAATCCTCCGAAGGCCTGTCCCGCGTGGTGGCAGGAACAATCCGTATCCGGATCATAGGTGGTTGCCAGACGGGTAATGATTTTACGGAAAGACGACTGATTTTCTTTCATGCAGGCAACAACTTCAGCGTGAGTAAGCGGCTGATTGGTCATACCGGTGGAGAAATTGGTAACCATGGAAATGGTGCAGTAACAGATTTCCGCTTCTCTGGCCAGCTGACATTCCGGAACGTTGGTCATGCCCACCACATCGGCGCCCCACATGCGATAAGCTTTGATTTCAGCGGCAGTTTCAAAACGCGGGCCTTCTGTACAGATATAGGTTCCGTGCGGATGGAGAAGTATATTTTCCGCACGGGCGGCCTGCTGTACGGCCTGACGGAGTGTTTCGCAGTATGGGTGGGACATGTCATAGTGGGCCACCCCATACCGGTCTCCATCAAAAAACGTGCCAATCCGGTTCTTAGTCATATCAATAAACTGGTCTACCAGTACCAGTTCGCCCGGCTTGTACGACGGATTCATTGAGCCTACGGCTGTAGTGGAGACTACAGCGGCTACATCGAGCATCTTCAGGGCATAAATGTTAGCCCGGTAATTAATCTTATGCGGTGGAATGGTATGTTTCACCCCATGACGGGCAAGAAATATGATTTCCTTTGCGCCAAATTTTCCGGATTCTATACGGGCATCTCCATAGGGAGTATGGATGATTTCCTCATGAAGATCAGTAAGTATCTCCGGATCATATACCCCGGTACCTCCTATAAACGCGAGTTTGCTCATTGTACATTACTTCCCTTCTCTTCTTCAAACCACATAGCTATGAGTTCTCTTGGGATAGAGTAATGGCTGCCGCAATATTCACAGGTAGCTTCCACTTTGTCATCTTTCAGAATTTCTGCCCGGTCGTGTGCGTTTAATGACAGCAGCGCTGATTTGATACGGTCTGCGGAACAGGTGCAGCGGAAGGATACCTCCATCTTTCCCAGAAGGCTGAATTTGCCCTTCTTCAGCAGATTTTCCACCGATTCCGCGGCATGGCTTTCCCCTGCGAAATGGTAGTTTACGGAGAAATATTCTTTGAATTTATCCTTATTTCCCTGAGGCATCAGCTGAGCCATGAAGGCAAATACGCGCTGTATTCTGCCCTGTTCATCCCGGATGACGGCCGTCTGAATATGAGATAGCGTCTGATCGGATTCCTTCATATAATCGGTGAGGCAGGAGGAAACATCATGTCCCTTAAGTTCCACAGAGCTTGTATAAGGCATACGGAGAAGGGAATATCTGGTTACATAGAGCATGCCGTGTTCATTAAGAATACTTTCATCGGCACCTGCGGCTTCCGGATGGTCCATATAGCCGCGCAGATATTTCCCTTCATAGGCATCGGTATGAATGTTTCCTATCGGTCCATGGGTTTCCCAGCGGAGAGATACCCCTTCATGATTCTTGAAATCGGTAGCCAGAATGGCTGTACCGGCCATAATTTCTCCCAGCATGGCCGCAGCCTGATCAGACATATTATGTCTTTTCGCGGCTTCCAGTGCCGCATCCGTAATGTCTGCCAGTGTCAGACGGATACCATCCAGATTCAAATAATGACAGATTGTGTTTTTTTCAATCATAATGACTCCTTTATAAAAGCAAAGCCTGTAACAATAATTATCCGGTGTGATAAGAAAAAGCCGTGAAAAAGCATGCACGTCTTTTCACAGCCTTTATGAGAATCAGCGCAGAGCGGCAATGGCAGCCTTCCGGTCTTCCTTTCCAAAAACTGCGGAACCGGCTACCAGGATATCCGCGCCGGCTTCTGCCAGCTTACCGGCATTCTCAGCCTTTACACCGCCATCGATTTCAATCTGACAATTCAGATGACGTTCGGAAATCATGGAACGAAGAGAACGGACCTTATCCATGGTGTAAGAAATAAATTTCTGACCGCCGAATCCAGGATTGACGGACATAAGAAGAACATAATCCACAATCTCAAGCAGGTAGTCCACCGTTGAGAGTGAAGTGGCTGGATTAAGAACGATGCCGGCCTTCATGCCAGCGTCTTTAATCATATGTACTATACGGTCAGCGTGCGGTGCGGCTTCTACATGGAAGGACACCATATTGACACCGGCATCCGCCAGCGGCTTAACATAATTTTCCGGATGATACACCATAAGGTGGGCATCAAAGGTCAGGTTGGTATGCGGACGCAGGGCCTTTATAATCGGAGCCCCAAATGTCAGATTAGGGACGAAATGGCCATCCATGATATCCAGATGGACCAGATCGGCACCGCCACGTTCAATATCCTTCAGTTCTTCTGCCAGATTGGCAAAATCAGCAGATAATAAGGATGGTGCAATTTTTACCATGTTGAATCCTCCTGATAAACTTGTCTGGGTAGCCCAGGTAATATACGTTTTGTCTTCTATTATTATACAGCATCCGTATTCATTTTATTGTGAATTTCTCTTATCCGGTTTCTATGGATGGGAATCCGTGGGAATCATGGTCATTTTCTGCCGCAATTAATGTACATTGTGGTTGCGCCTGGGGACGATTTCCTCATCAGAAAAAGCAGGACCGGTTTTCCCGGTGCCTGCTTTCCTTATCAATAGCGGATAATGCGGTTTTTTATTTCATTCAAAATGGAGACATAGGATGCGTATCTGGACTGTGCGATACATCCCTCGTCCACGGCCCTGGAAACGGCGCATCCAGGTTCTTTCAGATGCCTGCAGTTGTTAAAGCGGCACTGGCCCAGATATGGACGGAAATCCCGGAACAGATAGTCCAGTCCGTCTTCCACCTGGCTGTCCAGATCCAGAGAGGTATACCCCGGTGTATCCATCACATACAGGGAATCCATCAGCCGTACCAGCTCAGAATGGCGAGTTGTATTACGTCCGCGGCCGGTATGCTGACTCACGGCCTGGTGGGCAAACTGTTCTCTGCCCAGAATATGATTGAGCAATGTGGATTTCCCTACCCCGGAAGGACCGGAAAATGAGATAACCGGACCGGATAATGCTTCCTTCAGCTGAGAGATTCCCTTCTCCTGAATGGCCGAAACCGCTATACATGGGTATCCTGCCTTTTCATAAAGGGTCTGCAGCTTTTCCGCGTATTCCGGATTGAGGTCTGCCTTATTGATGCAGAGAAGAATACCGGGAATGCGGGAATATTCCGCCAGCACCAGCATCTTGTCAATCATGAACAGGCTGGGATCCGGATTTTCAGCGGCCACCGTAAGCACCAGCTGATTGATATTGGCAATAGGTGGACGATGGAGTTCATTGATGCGCGGATATACGGAGACAATGCTGGGAGCGGAATCCTTTGTCTGTTCGTATTCCACCCAGTCTCCTACCAGAATGGAACCTTTCCTTTTCGTACGGCCGCGGGAACGGGCCAGTGCTGTAGCGCCTTCCGGTCCCGCAATCGTAAAATATCCATTCTGATTCTTGATAATAAGACTTTTCATATCACAGCTCTCTATCCTGAATAACCGACCCGTCGACTACCACCTGAACACGGACAGTACCCGTTCCGGAAACATCCTTAACAATGTTGCTTCCCGGTGCCGCCGTCTGGCTGTATACTTCCCGGCGACCATTGCTATCCGTTACGAATATTTCCACTTTCTTGCTGTCCCCGCTTCCCGGGAGGGTAATATTCACGGTACCACTCTTGGTTACCGGCTGAGCCGGCTTGTTATTGCTGCTGATGACCAGGTTGACCACACCGGTGGCATTAGCCCCGGCATTAGGACTCTGGCTGACTACGATGGAGGTTACGTCAGAAGGACTGGTTCCATCGTTGGAAGTTACCTGTCCCACAGACAGATCGCTGGCGCGAAGCGCGTTCTTAGCGTCTGCCAGGGTCATCCCGACTACGTTTGGTACCTTGGATTGCCGTACATTGATGACGACGTTAATCTGTGTACCGCTGTCTACCTGGGACGCAGAGGCCGGGGTCTGGGAAATGATAACATCAGCCGGCATGTTCGGGTTGCTGCCGTTTCTGACAGTACCCAGTACCAGGTTGAGCTTACTCAGTCTTTCCCTTGCCTGATCCAGGGTAAGGCCCTTGAGATCCGGAGCCAGAATAACGGTTCCGCCCTTGCTGACGGTGAGATGAATAATACGCTGTTCCTTAACTTCAGTTCCTGCGGTAGGTGTCTGGGCGATAACTTCCCCAACCGGCACCTCATTACTTGCCACTTCATCCACAGAGACCTTCAGATTTTCATCTTCCAGCATCTGCTGGGCTACTTCCACAGGCTTTCCTTCTACATCCGGAACGGTAACCACCTTGTTGCTCCAGAAGTTGCCAAAGCTGAAAAAGGCCCAGGCAAAAGCAGCGGCAAAGATAACCAGCAGACCGCCCCAGATATATTTCTGTGGCAGATTGGATATGAAACTGGAAACCTTCCCTTCGGAATCACAGCGCTCGATACGCCGTGTCTTCTGTGAGATTGGACGGGTCATAGTGGCAAATTCCCGCTCTGCCGGTTTGAACGGAGACGCGGTGAAACCCTGAGCAATCTTAAGTTCGGAAACAAAATCCTGTACAGTATCATACCGACGGTTCGGATCCCGCTGCAATGCAGTAAGGAGGCATTCTTCCAGCATAGGAGAAATGGCCGGATTGTACCGGGTAGGTCTCGGCACGTCATCCTGCATATGCTTGAGCGCAATGCTGACAGCCGTATCGCCATCAAATGGCAGATGATGAGTCAGCATTTCATACAGGACGATACCCAGAGAGTAAATATCAGTCTTGGCGGTAAGCTTATCCCCTGCCGCCTGTTCAGGTGAGAGATAGTGTACTGAGCCAAGGATGGATTCCCTGGTCATAATGGTGGAAGAATTGACTGCTCTGGCGATACCAAAGTCAGTGACCTTTACCTTATGATTGGCAGTAAGCAAAATGTTCTGCGGTTTAATATCACAATGAATGATTCCGTGGGAATGAGCTTCCGCCAGCGCATTACCGATATCTATGGCGATACGGACAGCGGTATCGATAGGGATATGCGGATGCGTATTGATGTACTGTTTCAGTGTCTGCCCTTCCACATATTCCATGACGATGTAGTGATACCCTTCACTGCATCCCACATCATAAATCCCAACAATGTTAGGATGGCTCAATTTACCCGCAGACTGCGCTTCCCGCCGAAAACGGGCAATAAATTCGTTATCTTCAGCAAAATTACTGTGCAGGATTTTTACTGCCACTTTCCGGTCAAGCAGAAGGTCTTTGGCCAGATATACATCCGCCATGCCCCCTGTGCCAATTTTCCTGACCAGCTGATAACGGTCATCGAGTACTTTATTAATCATGATTGTCATTTACTCCATTTTGCAATGATTCATTATACGCTATGATTACGGACACATTATCTTCCGCTCCTGCCGCATATGTCTTTTCCATAAGGTCATCCACACAGGCGCATACATCCAACGTATCAGTCATGTGTGCCTGGAGGGAGGCCTTTATTTCTTCATCGGTAAGCATATTGGTCAGGCCATCCGAACAAAGGAGCATGACGGCTCCGTTGTTAAATGGTAAGTGTCCTGTATCTACTTTTAATTCACTGGTAATACCCACCGCCCGGGTAATTTCATTGCGGCGCGGATGGGTTCGCATTTCTTCCCGCGTGATTTCTCCCTGCTTCACCAGCTGCATCACAAAAGAATGGTCTTCTGTAAGCTGGCGGAATGTACCATTTTCCAGCAGGTACAGCCGGCTGTCCCCCACATGGGCCCAGTACAGGCAGTTATCATGAACTACCGCTGTCAGCAGAGTCGTTCCCATGGAAGAAAGGTCCGGAGATTCCGCTTTCTTTGCCAGAATGGCCTGATTGGCCTCCTGAAAGCTTTCCGACAGTGTTTCTTCGGTTATGGATGACAGGGATTCCTGTTCTAATGAATTGCGCACAGAAGAAACGGCCAGCCGGCTGGCTGTTTCACCGCCGGCATAACCGCCCATGCCATCCGCCAGGATGAAACAAGGCTGTTCTCCCACGTAGATGCAATCTTCATTATTCTTCCGGACTAAGCCGGTATTGGTCTTTCCACACTTGGTAATCATAATAAATCCTGTGAAATCAAACGAAAAGAAACTGCAATTATCTACTATTTTACCATTGAATGTTTATTTTGACGAATTCTTCACATCCTGGATAAAACGACGCTTCAGCTGCCCGCAGGCGGCCTGAATCTCATCCCCCATCTGTCTTCTTACCGTAGCATTGCGTCCATAGGACGTAAGTACCCGCTGAAAGCGGAAAATCTGATTGGTCGACGGTGGGAACAGCTTGATGTGTTCTGTGCCGTTGATAGGTATCAGATTGATGTGGCAGTTGAGGTCTCCCAGCAGACGATGCAGTTCTTCCGCGTTTTCCAGACTGGAGTTGACATCTTTGATGAGAATGTATTCAAAGGTCACCCGGCGTCCTGTTTTCTTAAAATAATACCGAGCCGCCTTTATGACATCCTCTATCGGGAAGGCGCGGCTGGAAGGAAGGATACGGTTGCGTATTTCATCATTCGGCGCATGAAGGGAAATTGCCAGCGTTACTGGAAGCCCTTCATCAGCCAAACGGTAGATACGGGGAACGATGCCGCAGGTGGACAGAGTCATATTGCGATAGCTGATATTTAGCAGCTCCGGATCATGACAGAGCCTCATAAAGCGAAGAACTTCCTCATAATTCTGCAGTGGTTCTCCTGAGCCCATAAGGACCAGGGAATGAATCGGCGCGTCAAAAACTTCACGGAAAGCAAACATCTGGGCCAGCATTTCACCGGCGGTAAGATTTCTTTCCAGCCCCTTCTGCGTAGAGGCACAGAAGACGCAGCCCATGGCGCATCCGACCTGTGTGGAAACACAGATGGAATTTCCGTACACATGGTGCATGCATACCGTTTCAATGAAACTGCCGTCATCCAGACGGAGCAGAAGCTTTGTCGTATCCTTATCGTCAGACTTCTGTTCTTTCACTATTTCCGGCTTATCAATAACCGCATTGGCGGAAAGCCATTCTCTGAGGTTGGCCGGAAGCTGTTTCATTTCACTGAAATCAAAGACAAACCGTTTATAGAGATAATCCCTGAGCTGTTTAGCCCGGAATTTCTGAAAACCGCCCCGAACGAGTATATCTTCCAGTTCCGGCAGTGTTTTCGCCCATATATTAATCATCGTTGTTTCTCCTCACAAGACGAGCTACAAAGAATCCGTCTGTATGGAATTCATCCGGCCAGATGGTAATCATCCCTTCTACCAGATGGCGTCCTGCAAAATCAAAGGTATCCCTGCGGAAATCCTTATGCTTTTCCAGGAACCAGGCTATCATGTCTTCATTCTCTTCCCGGTTCAGCGTACAGGTGCTGTACACCAGAACACCACCCGGTTTGACATAAACGGATGCGGCATCCAGTAGTTTCTGCTGAAGCGGAGGAAATTCCTTAAGATTGTCTTCCGTACGTCTCCAGCGGATTTCCGGCTTGTGGCCAAGTACGCCCAGCCCGGAACAGGGAGCATCCAGAAGGACCTTGTCATACTGCCCTTTTCTGGATTCATCAATCACAGTGGAATCATGCTGTTCCGCGTGAATACAGCGTATTCCCAGCGTGCGGGCATTGTGGTCAATCAGATTGACCTTATGTTCATATAGATCCCAGGCATCAATGGACGCCCAGTTTCCTGTAAGCTGAGCAATATTAATGGACTTGCTTCCTGGAGCCGCGCACATATCCAGTACCTTGTCTCCTCTGGATGGATTCATTACTACCGCAGGAATCATGGATGCGGCACTCTGCACGTAAGCTTCCCCATTCTTAAGGAACGGGGACCGGAAAAAGGCATCGCCATTGCCTACCCGGATGCCATTGCCGTCCGGAATGAACGGAATGAGCTCAGGTTCCGCGTGATGGAACTTCAGCTTTTCAAAAAGCTTGGAAGCCGGAAGCTTAATAGGATTGGCATGAATATCCAGCGCCGGCGCCTTATTGAATTCTTCGAGGACCGCTTCGGTGCGTGCCTTTCCAATCTGAGCACTCATGCGGCGGATAAGCCATTCCGGTTCATTGAGAGTAAGGGACAGATACTGAAGTTCATGTCCTTTTCTCTGTGGGAGGTGAAGCTGAATTTTCTTACGCAGATAACTGCGGAGAATAGCATTGATGAACTTTACATTTCCAAGATGGGTTACCTTCTTGGCGATTTCCACGGTTTCATTCACCGCTGCCGACTCCGGAATCCTGTCCAGGAACACCAGCTGATACAGACCGATGGCCAGAAGAATCCGTACTTTGGGATCCATCTTGCGCACCGGACGGGTGGATAACCGGCCCATAATCCATGTGAGATGGTTATACCGGCGGCAGACGCCATATACCAGTTCAGTCAGAAGTCCCTTTTCCGGTTTGGAAAGCGGTTCATATTTTTTCCCAGAATATTTCTTCATGACCTTCTGCAGAGTCAGATTTGCATACGCTTCTTTAACAAACACATCATAAAGCACATCGTAGGCAAGGCGTCGGGCCGACGGTGGTGCAATCGGTTTAGTATTCCAGTTTATCATTTATCTTTACCTGATGACCATTAATAAAATCAGAAACAAGCATTCTCTTGTGGTTTTCCGGTTGTACTTCCGTAAGGGTCAGAATGCCGCGACCGGTCTGTACCCCCATGGCTCCGCCAGAAACAGAAACAATGGTTCCCGGTTCACTGGAAGTATCCGCTGCCTCAGAGACACAGGCTCTGTGAATCTTCAGACGTTTGCCACGGAAAAATGTAAATGTTCCCGGGTTAGGATACATACCGCGGATCAGAGCGTCCAGCGTTACGGCATCCTTTGTCCAGTCGATGCGTCCCATAGGCTTGGTAATCTTTTCCGCGTAGGTAGCTTTGGAAGCGTCCTGCGGAACGGCGCCGGCCATATATTCCGGAAGATTATCCAGTACCTGAAGGAGCAGATCCGCCCCATCGAGGCTCAGGGCATCAAAAAGTTCACCGGCTGTCATATGCGGACCTATCGGCATCTTTTTCTGAACCAGCATATCTCCGGTATCCATACCGGCATCCAGCTTCATAATGGTCGTACCGGTTTCCTTCTTCCCATCAATGATAGCCCGCTGAATCGGAGCGGCTCCCCGATATTCCGGAAGGAGGGACCCGTGTACGTTAATGGCCCCGTATGCAGGAATGTCCAGAAGCGCTTTCGGAAGGATACGTCCATAGGCGATGACTACCAGAAGATCCGGCTTCATCTCACGGATTCTTTCTATCTCTTCCTCAGTCTTAAGTGTTTCCGGCTGATATACAGGGATATTCTTTTCCATAGCCAGAGACTTTACCGGCGGAGGGGTAATCTTCTTCCCCCGGCCATTGATACGGTCAGGTTGTGTGTATACAGCAATCGGAGTATATCCGTTATCACAGAGTTTTTTCAGGGACGGTACCGCAAAATCGGGAGTCCCCATAAATATGATGCGCAGTGAATGTTCGCTCATTCTTCCAGTCTCCTTAATGCGGTAGCCTTTTCAATAAACAGAATTCCGTTCAGATGGTCGGTTTCATGCTGAATGCAGCGTGCCAGAAGGCCGGTAGCCACCTTCTGTTTTTTCTTGCCGCGCACGTCCTGATACTTGATGCGTACAGTGGTATACCGTTCTACCAAACCAACATATCCTGGAACGGACAGGCATCCTTCCGTGTCCACATTGGTTTCATCCCCTACCGGTTCCCATACCGGGTTTACATAGGCTTCAAAACCACTTTCGCCATCATCGGCTACAAACACACGTATATTGAGGTCAATCTGCGGAGCGGCCAGGCCGACACCGTTGGCTTCATACAGCGTCTTCTTCATATCACTGATGATAAATTTCAGTTTCTTGTCAAATGCAGTAACCGGAAGAGCCTTTCTCTTGAGGTCCGGGTTTCCGGCAGTAATAATTTTGCTCATTGTAAAATCTCCTTTTTATATGTCAATGTCTTTATAACGGATCTACATCTATAATTATACCATTTTCCTGAAGTATAAAGGACTGGCGTATTTTCTGCTTAAGAGGCGCCAGATCCTCCCCTTTGATAAGGATGGAAATGTAATAGGTATCCCTTTTCTTTTTAATCGCTTCCTCATACGGCGGCGTAATCTGGAGGGAATCTGCCTGCCTCGTTTCCCGCCTAAGCCATGCGTATACACGGGCGGCCTTTTCGCTCACGGCCCGGTATTCCTTTCCAAAGCAGGAAATCTTAAGCAGTTTCATAAACGGCGGATATTCCAGAAGCTTACGGAACTGAATTTCCTGAGTATAGAAGGCTTCATAATCCTGCCTGGCAGCGGTCTGTATGACAAAATTCTCCGGAGTATAGGTCTGCAGTATTACATGCCCCTGTTCCCGGTCTCTTCCGGAACGGCCGGCACACTGGGTAATCAGCGTGAAAGCATGTTCCGAAGCCAGATAGGTAGGAAGGTTCAGAATCGTATCAATACCTACAACACCTACCGCTTGTACACCTGGAATGTCATGCCCTTTGGCCACCATCTGTGTGCCTACCAGAATATTGTATTTTCCGTTTCGGAAATCATCCAGAATATCCCTGGCGCTGTTCTTATTCCTGGTGCTGTCCAGGTCAAGTCTGGCAATGCATGCCTGGGGAACCAGAGTGCACAGATTTTCTACCAGCTTCTGCGTTCCGCTTCCACTGTACAGGATTTTCTGTGAATGACATTTCGGACATTCCTGAGGAAGCGGATAACTGGATTCACAGTAGTGGCACTGAAGGCGCTGCCGGTCCTTGTGATATACAAGGGACACTTCACAGTGCGGACACTTAAACACATATCCGCAGTGAGTGCACATGAGTGTAGTGGCATAGCCGCGACGGTTCAGGAAGACGATGGCCTTTTTTCCCCTGTTCACTGTCTTTTTCAGAAGATGGAGCAGTGCGTCACAGAAAAGCGGCGACTGTACCAGAGCCTGTGGCTGTTTCATATCTACGATGCTTACTTCAGGCAGCGGAGTTTCAAAGACCCGCTTATTCATCGTAATAAGGGAAATACGATTCGTTTTTGCCGCGTAATAGGTATTCACTGAGGGAGTGGCTGCGCCCAGTACGATGGGACACTGATAGGTCACCGCCATAACCTTGGCCAGATCACATCCATTATATCTGGGTGTCTCATCCTGTTTATAGGAGGAATCATATTCCTCATCCACTACGATGAGCCGAAGGTTTTTGAAAGGCATAAACAGCGCAGAACGGGATCCGATGATGACATGACTCTCTCCCCGCTCTACCCTCATGCGGTTGTTATATCGTTCCCCTTTGCTGAGCTGGCTATGAATAAATACCACATCATCTCCAAAATGATGAGCGAAATAAGAAACCATCTGCACCGTGAGCGCGATTTCCGGGACAAGGATGAGAGCCATACCCCCCATGGCCAGTGCCTGATCGGCGGCTCTCACATAGACTTCCGTCTTTCCGCTCCCTGTCACTCCTTTAAGGAGGATGCCCTGGAACTTCTTTTCCTTTTCCGCCTGAATAATCTGTTCACATGCCTTTTTCTGCTCTTCCGTCAGTTCCTTATGTGCCAACTGTCCGCTGTCCCCAATGAGGGAATAGGTATCCTTCTTCTTATAGAAAAAACGAGCGTGTCCGCCCTGGACAAGAGAACGCATGACTTCCATGGAAAACCCCTGTTTCTTTCCTTCCTTTACCGGTACCGAACCATGTTCAGTAAGAAAGGCATACAGGAGAACCTGTTTCTTTTTCCGGGCCGTTTCTTCTTCCGGAATGGGAAGCGTTGGCGCTATCCATCGTTCCAGCGGTTCTCTATGGGAGGCCTTTACTGATTCCCGGCGGGCGATATACCCATTGGACAGAGCTTTAGCAAACTCACTGTCCGTAAACAGGAGGAGACAGTCTTCCTCTGTAAGCATTTCCACCGATTCATCAATCAGTCCCCGGAGGGGATGGTCCTTGGGAATCTTATCCCAGCACAGGGAATAGTAGACCTTTGTCTTTATCCCTTTCTTGTCAATAAGGAACAGGCGCAGGGCATCTATCAGTGTGCAGAGATAGTAAGAAGATATCCACCATGCAGTCTTCAGCATTTCCGGAGTAAAATAGCGGAATGTATCTACAGCTCCCTGTATATCCTTAACGGAATAGGTTAGCCTGGAGATGTCTTCCTCCCGTGTGGAAAGAATGATTGCCTCTTCTGTCCGTCCACTGAAAGGAACTATGCATCGCCATCCTTCGCAGAGAAAAGAGAGCTTTTCCGGAATACGGTAGGAAAAGGTCCGGTTCAGATGCTTGGATGGCCGGTTGATAATGACTTCTGCCAGGATATCCATGGGTATGCCTCCTTTCCCTGTTCCTGTCTTACCATATAAAAATAGGAGCTGTGAAAAAATGAGAACTCATTTCATCAAAGCCCCTATAAGGATTTGAATAATCGTGTCAGACAGAAAAATCTGAGTCAGTTCCTGTATGGCACAGAAGGTGTTTTCACACCCTTTATTTTATCATATCCGGAAACCTTCTGATTATAAACCGGCTTCTTTACGGAGAATGGCGGCCTTATCGGTGGATTCCCATGGGAATTCCACATCCTGACGGCCAAAGTGGCCATAGGCGGCAGTCTTGCGGTAAATTGGACGTGCCAGATTCAGCATGGAGATGATGCCGTCCGGACGAAGGTCAAAGTGCTTGCGTATAAGCTTAGTGATTTCTTCATCAGAAATACGGCCGGTGCCAAAAGTATCAACAAAGATAGATACCGGTTCTGCTACGCCGATAGCATAGGCCAGCTGAATTTCACAGCGGTCAGCAATGCCGGCAGCTACCAGGTTCTTGGCTACATAACGGGCTGCATAGGCTGCGGAACGGTCAACCTTTGTGGGATCCTTACCGGAGAAAGCTCCGCCGCCATGACGGGCCATACCACCGTAGGTATCGACGATAATCTTGCGTCCGGTAAGCCCCGCATCCCCCTGCGGACCTCCGATGACAAAGCGGCCTGTCGGGTTGATGTGATAAATGGTCTGGTCATCCAGCAGTTCTGCCGGAATTACCTGATTAACCACCTTTTCCTTCATGTCCTTTTCAATCTGTTCATGGGAAATATCCGGGTTATGCTGTGTGGAAATAACGATGGTATCCACACGAACCGGCTTTCCATTTTTATATTCCACGGTAACCTGGGTTTTTCCATCCGGGCGAAGGTAAGGTACTTCTCCATTCTTTCTCACCTGAGCCAGACGATAGGACAGACGATGCGCCAGGGTAATCGGCAGCGGCATATATGCGCCTTTGAAATAAGGTTCGGATTCATTGGAAGCATAGCCAAACATCATACCCTGATCGCCAGCGCCGGTGGTTCCCAGCTTATCCTTGTTCCCATTCTTAGCTTCCTTGGACTTATCTACCCCCATGGCAATATCAGTGGACTGACGGCCCAGGGAAATAAGAATCCCGCAGTGATCGCCGTCGAACCCATAATCGGCATTGGTATATCCGATATCATTAATGGTCTTACGGATTAATGCGCCATAATCTACATGAGCGGTTGTACGGATTTCACCGAATACATGTACCTGACCGGTAGTTACGATAGTTTCGCAGGCTACACGGCCATGTGGGTCCTGGGCAAGAATGGCATCCAGAATGGTATCAGAAATCTGATCTGCAATTTTATCCGGATGACCTTCTGTCACGGATTCAGATGTGAAAAGAAATTTATCTGCCATATATTCCTCCTATGGTCTTACTGGCAATTATATGTATATTGCAGTGCTTACTCATACGAAAAACCCCCTCAAAATCAATTGAGGGGGTGAAAAGTCATTCCCTCATCTGCCAGCAAAAGCTGATGGAATTAGCACCTTGTCCAAAACGGATGGTTGCTGCAGCGTCCTTGGGCCAATCCCTCAGCTGCTCTTGATGAGACCACTGTCTTTCATATACTATACGAAATTACTGAAGAATGCAAGAGGAAAATAAAAAAGGAAACGCCAGGGCGGAAAAGCCAACTCATCGGGTTCCCTTTTCAGAAAATAATAAAGAATACAAAAGGCGGCCTCCGTAAAAATGGAAGTCGCCTTTATGCTTTTATATGAAGGCTGTTCGCAAAATCCATTTCCGGAAATCTTCCGGTGACAGATTTTGCCGTCTGGACGCAGATTCCATCTGCCCCTCCAGTCTTTTACCTTATTTCATGATACTGGCAATCTTTTCAATAATAAGTGTGCCAATATCCTCTTTAGCCATTCGTGGATAGCTGGAAACATGGCCATCCGGAGTGAGAAGAGAAACCTGATTTTCATCCACATGGAAACCGGATTCCGGAGAGGAGACATCATTGGCTACCAGCAAATCCAGATTCTTTCTGACCAGTTTTTCCCTGCCATGAGCTATTACATCATTGGTTTCTGCGGCAAAGCCAACCAGTACCTGATTCTGCTTTCTTTCTCCCAGCCCCAGAAGGATATCCGGATTCAGGGTAAGTTTGAGGTCCGGAGAAGTCATGGTTTCCTTCTTAATCTTCTGATCAGCCACAGCGGCCGGACGGTAATCCGCAACGGCTGCCGCCATAACCACCACATCACTGGTGTCATACTGCTTATCCACCGCCTGTTTCATTTCCACGGCGGAAGATACGTATTCCATATCGGCCCCTTCCGGATGAGGAAGCAACGGATTTGTGCTGATAAGGTGAACCATGGCTCCTTCCCTTAAAGCGGCACGGGCAATGGCATATCCCATCTTTCCGCTGGAATAATTGCCAATGTAGCGCACCGGATCAATAGCTTCCCGTGTGCCGCCTGCAGTAATAAGGACTTTTTTACCTTTCAGTAGTCCACGACCATTCAGAATCTGGTCCATGGCTGAAAAAATCTTGCTTTCTTCAGGGAAACGTCCTTTGCCGCTGGCATTGCATGCCAGGTGGCCGCTGTCCGGATCCACAAAATGATATCCAAAGTTGTGAAGTTTTCTCATGTTATCCTGCACAATCGGATTATCAAACATGTGTGTGTTCATAGCGGGAACGAAAAGGATTGGCGAATGAGCAGAAATCAGTGATGTGCTGAGCATATCATCCCCAATTCCTGACGCTACTTTACCGATAATGTTGGCTGTAGCCGGAGCCACAACAAAAATGTCCGCCCAAGCGGCAAGCGCAATGTGACGGACATCAAAGTTTGTGACCTTGCCAAACATATTCACAGCTACCGGATTACCAGACAATTCAGCAAACAGGCGGGATGCTACCAATTCAGTTGCATGTTCCGTCATAATGACACGGATTTCTGCACCCATCTGACGAAGGTGGCTTACCAGTCCGCATGCCTTATAGGCAGCAATGCTGCCTGTTACTCCCAGTACAATATGTTTGCCTTTAAAGTTCATAAGGCCTCCGCTTTAACGGTTGCGAATACGACTTGCATCCGCATAGGTAATCTTGCCATCATCAATTTCCTGCAGAGCAATACTTACGGTCTTTTTGCCTTCTGCACCTTCAACCAGTGGTGCAGCACCATCATTCAATTCACGGGCACGCATAGCGGCCAGGGTAACCAGAGTATACTTATTATCGACTTTCTTTACCAGGCTGTCGATAGACGGATAACTCATCATTTGGAACCAACCTCCTTGTTAATATACTGATTAAATATAACTTCTACCTGTCCTTCATTGCGGGACAATTTACAGGATTCTGCTTCCAGAATGGAGCAGACCTTGTGTACAGCATCTTCCAGCACATCATTGACAATGATGTAATCGTATTTATGCGCCATAGCCAGCTCATCGGTAATCTTTGCCAGACGCTTCTGAATTACTTCCTCGCTGTCTGTCCCACGGCCATGAATACGGGCGGAAAGAACATCCAGAGACGGAGGTACTACATAAACAAATACCCCTTGTGGATATCTCTGCTTGACCTGCATAGCTCCCTGGATATCAATTTCCAGAAGTACGGATTCTCCGTTTTCAATTTTATCGAGAGCATACTTCTTAGGTGTACCGTAATAATGATCATACACCCGGGCATATTCAAGGAACGCATCTTCCTTAATCAGTTTCTCAAATTCTTCATTCGTACGGAAGAAATAACTTGTCCCTTCTACTTCCCCTTTACGTGGAGCTCGTGTAGTCATGGAAATGGAATAATTCAGTTTTGGGAAAACCTTGCGGATAGCCGCACAGATTGTTCCCTTACCAGCCCCAGATGGGCCGGATACTACCAGAAGTATTCCCTTGTCTTTTTTAGTTGTGTTCATTATTCTTCGTCAAGCTCCTCAGATTCAGCACTTACAATATCCTTAGTCAACAGGCGATGAGAAATAGTTTCAGGCTGTACAGCAGACAGAATGATCTGCCCGGTATCCATAATAAGTACTGCACGCGTCTTGCGGCCATACGTGGCATCAATGAGCTGCCCGCGGTCACGGGATTCCTGTACAATACGTTTTACCGGAGCGGATTCAGGACTGATAATTGCCATGATACGATTGGCAGCTGCCATATTGCCAAAGCCGATGTTAATCAGTGAAAAAGCCATATGTCATACCTCTATTCCAAATTCTGAATCTGTTCTCGCATCTTTTCGAGTTCAGTTTTAATCATTATAACACAATTGACTATGTCAAGATTATCTGCCTTGGAGGCGGTGGTATTGACTTCCCGGTTGATTTCCTGAAGCAGGAAGTTAAGTTTCTTACCTTCCGGGCCATCAGAACGCAGAATCTTACGGAACTGATCCAGATGACTTCCCAGACGGACAACCTCTTCTGTAAAATCGGTCTTTTCCGCGTAGGCGGCGATTTCCGTAAGGATACGGCCTTCATCTACTGCGATGTGCAGACCGCCAAGCAGTTCAATCAGGCGGGCCTTAAACCGGTTTTCATAGGCATATACCGCTTCATTGGCATGGTCCATAAGGAACTGACGCTTATTCTCAATCCAGTCCAGGCGCTTAAGCAAATCTTCGGTGAGATTTTTACCTTCCCGTACACGCATGGCAATGAGCTGCTGAATGGCTTCCGAAGCCGCTTCTCTGGCCAGGTCAATCATTTCCTCTTTCGGAATCTGCTGTTCTTCCACAGAAAGCCATGGTTCTGGGAGGGTCAGGAGATCCTGCACGGTCACCTTGCTCTTTTTGATGCCTTTAACATGCTTCAGTTCCTGAAGCGCCTTCACATAGGCAGACAGGAGTTCCTTATCCACATGTACCTGACGGCCGCTGCCTCCCTGAGCGGGGATGAAAGATATCTTTACCGTTACCTTGCCCCGTTCCAGTGAATCCTTTACCATCTGATAAACCGTCTGAGATACCGCTGCCGGTATTTTGGAATCATGTAAGGATATTTCAAGGAAACGGCTGTTTACGGTACGGATGTTGACTTCCAACGTCCCCAGCGCATGAGAAGCACTTCCGCTTCCATATCCGGTCATACTCTGCATGAGATTACCTCCCCTTCAGATTAATTCCGGGGTAAAATCCCCTTCAAAGGCCATCGCTGCCGGACCGGTCATAAATACATGACTGTCTCCGCCTTTCCAGGAAATATGCAGTGTGCCTCCATCCACGTCAATGTAGGCTTCGTCTTTGGCCAGTCCATTGAGAATGGCCGCAACTGCCGTAGCGCAGCATCCGGTGCCGCAGGCCATGGTAATTCCTGTTCCCCGTTCCCATACACGCATACGGAAACGATTGTTTCCCAGAGGATGGACGAACTCTACATTGGTCTTCCTTGGGAAATGCATATCTTTTTCTATAGCGGATCCTTCCTTCTTCAGGAATTCATCATCCGGCACATTATCCGTAAAGATGACACAGTGCGGATTGCCCATGGAAACACAGGTGACCTTATAGTGACTGCCTGTGGAAGAAACCAGTTCTTCTGAAACCACGGGATTTCCTGAAAATCCGGTAGTAGGAACCACAGCGGCTTCCAGATGAGGTGCCCCCATATCCACGCGCACTCTGTGGTCATCCAGGATTTCCGGATAGAGGATTCCAGCCCCTGTTTCTACAGAGAACCGGCGGGTACTTACCAGGCCCAGTTCATAGGCCCATCTGGCAAAGCATCGGATTCCATTACCGCACATTTCAGCTTCGGAACCATCCGCGTTAAAAATACGCATACGGAGATCCGCCTTCTGGGAGGGCAAAACAAAAATAATGCCATCCGCACCGATGCCGAAATGTCTGTCACAAATGCGTTCACACTTGTCGAGTACAGGTTTCAGGTCATCCATATGCATGGCATTAATAAATACGAAGTCATTGCCGCATCCATTCCACTTAGTAAAATGCATTGAAATCTCCCTTTCTGATGTCGTTTTCCTATCTGAAAACGGCACACAGTTATCAAAAATATATTAATACATTTTAGCATTACCATGGGTAAATGTAAAATGATATACTAAGAAACGGCGAGCATACAGACGAAATAATGTCTGTTGTCTATTTAAAACCACTAATCAGGTAAAAACTCTCTGCTTTTTGCCTGACTAACCTATATACAGTGTAACAGGATAGTGTTAACCGGAAGAAAGGACATACTATGCAACTTGACAGCTTAATGATATGCCATCTGGTAAACGAATTGAATCAGCAGCTGATTGGCGCACAGATTCGTGAAATCCATCAGACCGATGACCGTATGTTTGAAATAGAATTATTCCGTGCGGATGCGAAGCCCATGCATCTTCTTCTCTGCGCGTATACCCCTACATATCTCTGCGTATTGAGCCATAAGAGAAAAAATACGAATTTTATTCCTTCCCAGACATTCTGTATGTCCATGCGGAAACATCTGGAAGGAAGCCGTATTGCCTCTGTGACCCAGATAAACATGGACCGCATTGTCCGTATTGAGTTTAATCGCATTGAAGATGGAAGTGCCATTGTTTCCCGGTATCTTTACTGTGAACTCCTTCCGTCGGCTCCCAATATCATCCTTACCCAGGATGGAACCATTCTGGACGCATGTATCCACAGCCGGAAAGAAGACCGGACCGTTCTCCCTCAGGTGGAATATACCCTGCCTAAGAATTCCGGGCGCATGAATTTTATGGAATTTTCAGAAGCAGAACTCCGGAATGTACTGGACTATCCGTCTACAGAAGATGATGACACCGCGCCATCCATCCTTTTCCGTCTGTTTAATGGTCTCAACCGTCAGGTAGTGGAAAAGATCTGTACCGTGGCAAATATCGGTTATGATGATCTGTATTCCACCTTAACTGGCGAAGGAAAAGATAAACTGGCACATGCCCTGTACAACGTGGCTCAGGAAATCGCGGATACCACCGGTCTCTATCTTTATACCGATGCCAGCGGCCGGGTATCCCGGTCGGCGATTCCCCTTTCAGATTCCCTTCCATACACCCATGTGTCAGTCAATGACTGGATTTATCAGGAAGTATCCAGCTCAGGCGGGGTTATTGCCGCTGCGGTAAAGGATCTGGAAAAACAGATTCATTCCGCATGGAAGAAGGAACTCCGGAAAGAGCGGAAAATCCGGGAAGAAATGAATGAAACCGCTAAAATGGAAGAATATAAACTGTGGGGTAATCTCCTTGCCATTAACGCATGGCAGAAAGTTCCCCACGAGAAATCCATAACCGTATCTAACCTATTTGTCGACCCGCCGGTAGATATAACTATTCCACTGAATCCGGAAATGAACCTTTCCTCCAACAGCCAGCTCTACTTCAAAAAGTACAATAAGCTGAAAAAGCGCAAGGAAATTGGCGCGGAGAAGATTAAAGAATGCCAGCAGATGCAGGAATATCTGAACAACCTGGCCTTCTTTGCCGCTGATGTAAAAGACAGAAAGTCACTGGATGCGCTGAAAGAAGAACTGAAGGCCGCCGGTATCCACAAACAGGAAACCCGCAGACCAGGCCATAAGAAGAACCGCCGGAATCCGGAACTAGCCACAGTAACCGTGGATGGATTCACCATCTATATCGGGCGCAATAACGTTCAGAACGAGTATCTTACCCTCCATAAGGCTGACAAGCAGGATGTATGGTTCCACGCCCAGAAAATTCCTGGCTCCCATGTAGTCATTCACAGACAGGACGCACGGGAAGAAATTCCTGAAAATGTACTCCTCCACGCCGCCCGACTCGCCGCTAAACACAGTCAGGGCCGGGATTCAGGAAAAGTCAGCGTAGACTACACTCTCATCAAATATGTAAAGAAAATCCCACAGGGACCTCCAGGACTGGTTAATTACTCCCACCAGAAAACCCTCGTAGTAACACCGGAACCGTAGTGATATAGCGTTAATACGCACATTCGAACTATTAACCAGAGAGTCCCTGTTCGTGTTAAATGTGCAGGCTTAACAGGTCCGTATTTGCCCTCATTCCCTTGAAATCTTCTCACCGAAGTTTTCGAGGGAATGAGGGCAATATCTTGTCGTCATTTGATTCAACTCCTTATCAAAGATATCCAGGTCTTTATGCAAGCCCATAGGGATTGCGCCGTCTCGAGCCGAAGGCCTGCGGACCGAGCGAAGTGCTTATCCGCTCATCTATGTATCCCCATCCTTCTATCGCATTTCCCCTTTCCCCTGTGTTAAAATAGGCTAGGTGCTGATTCATGCACCAGATATTTTTTATAAAGGAGTCTTTACTATGCATAAGCACGAAACACCTCATGCACACAACTGTGCATGCCATGCATGTCATGGAACACACGGCCAGAATCATCAGAGCCGGAATGGAAGCTCCTCCTCAGGAGAAAGCCCATCCTCAGATGATGATGGCCCCTCGCAACCTCAATTAACAACTATTCATGATCACAGCCATGATTCGGATCTGAAAGCACTGAAAGAATATACCGATGATGTGATGAAAGACGAAAATGCGCGTAAGGAAGATGAACGCATCGCTTTCGGTCATTACCATGAACAGAAAATACGGCATCCGCTGAAAGGACACAGAGCCGACTGTCACTGCACACAGTGTGAAGAATTGATAAAGCTCTGCGACCAGTGTGGACGTTCTTTGTCAGAATGCACCTGTAATTTTCTGGGTAAGACATATCACGAAAGTATCTATTCTCTCGCTCATCTGGACTGCCTCATTTGTGCAGCCCGCCTGGAAAGTGCCCTCCGCCGTCTCCCGGCTGTGTTTTTTGCATCCCTGAGTTTCCGGACCAAGATGCTGTATGTCATCTCCAGGGAAGATATGTCTCATGTCCTTCCGTCCCTGAAAAAGACAGCCGCTCGAATCGATCCGAAAATTCAGATTATGCCGTTTACATCTCCGGAAAAGGCAGTCACTAAAACCTACGATATGCCGACTCTGGACTGTCCGAACTGCACCCTTAAGCTGGAAAAGATTATAAACCAGCAGGAAGGTGTCATTTCCGCGGAAATCTCCTATGTGAGCAAAAAGCTGAGACTGACCGCACTGAATCCGGATGCCCTTCTCCCTTCCCTCATGGAAGCCTGCAATGCCATTGAACCGGGAACCCGTATAGTGGACGCGTCAGAAGCGCAGGAAGAAAAACCATCCGCTGAATCAAAAGACAGAACCCTTCCAGCAGGACTGGCCTGCTACATTCTGGGGCTCATCCTGTATTATCTGCCCCAGGTACCCCGCCTTTGGGGAATTGTTCTGCTTCTGGCAAGCTACCTTCTTCTCGGCTGGCCGGTATTTAAAAATCTGATTCGAAATATCCGGCATGGTGAATGGTTTGACGAAAATGTGCTCATGACCATCGCTACCGCAGGTGCTCTGGGAGTAGGTGAATATCCGGAAGCGTCCGGTGTACTGTTCTTCTTCCGTATAGGCGAAGTGTTGGAAGACAGAGCATCCGAAAAGAGCCGCCGTCAGATTACGAAAGCTGTGGATATGCGGCCTGATACGGTCATCCTTCTAAGGGATGGCACGAAAACTACTGTGGACCCATCCTCCATCCATATAGGCGACACACTGATGATTCGCCCGGGCGACCGTATCCCTCTGGATGGCATCGTCCTCAGCGGTAATTCCCATGTGGACACCTCTCCTATCACCGGAGAGTCCGATCCCAGAGAGATACATCCGGGAATCAGCCTTGTCTCCGGATGCGTCAACCTGGAAGGAACACTGACTATGCAGGTAACCAAGGAACTTTCGGAATCCATGGTAACCCGTATTCTGGACGCAGTAGAAAACGCAGCGGCCACCAAGCCGGAATTAGACCGGTTCATCACCCGATTTTCCCGTATCTATGTACCGGTTGTCGTAGGCATTGCCTTAGTTACCGCAATCCTTCCACCCCTGTGGATGGGTGGCTGGAAGCACTGGATTTATACAGCTATGACCTTCCTGGTTATCTCCTGCCCGTGCGCCCTGGTTATTTCTGTGCCCCTTTCCTTCTTTGCAGGCATTGGTGCCGCTTCTAAAAAGGGAATCCTGTTTAAGAGCGGACAGGTTATAGAAAAGATGGCCACAATCCGGAATGTACTTCTGGACAAAACAGGAACTCTGACTAAAGGCCGTTTCTCCGTTGTCCGCATTGAACGGGAACCGGGTATAGAAGGAATGGAACTTTTGTCCCTGGCAGCGGGTCTGGAAGCCTATTCCACTCACCCTATAGCCCATTCCATTGTCAATGCCGCCCGGGCCAGAGACTGTCAGGCCAAGCCATTTACTGATGTTCAGGAAATATCCGGTCATGGGCTGGAAGGAAACTCCGGAAATGATCATGTATGTGTAGGAAACAGGAAATGGATGCTTGCCAGAGGAATTCCTGTAAATACCGCGGATACCTGGGAAGGCACATCCATCTATGTGGCTGTCAATAATCATCTGGCCGGAAAAATCTGCATAGCCGATACACCAAAAGATGACGCAGCCGATGCGGTACGCCAGTTGCATGACATGGGACTGTATGTAGTCATGCTCACAGGCGATACAGAAAAATCCGCACGGATGATAGCTGACAAACTGCATATAGACGAAGTACACGCCAGTCTTCTTCCGGAAGACAAGCTGAAGGAAATGCAGAACACCCGCATAGAAAGGGGCCCTGTTCTCTTTACCGGGGATGGGATTAACGACGCGCCGGTACTGGCCGGAGCCGATGTAGGCGCCGCTATGGGCAGCGGTTCCGATGCCGCTATCACCGTAGCGGATACCGTGTACATGACCTCTCAGGTTTCTTCCATTCCGGAATCCATCCGACTGGCAAAGAAAACCGTGAGAACTGCCCAATTTAACACCCTGTTTGCACTGACAGTTAAAGCCTTGGTCATGCTGCTCGGATTTGCCGGTTACGCCAACATGTGGCTCGCCGTATTCGCCGATACAGGAGTCACCCTACTCTGCATCCTCTTCTCCATGACACTGCTCAGAGATTCTCAGAAACAGTAAAATTCTGAAATATCCTCGTTTATGGCATATAAAGGATAGTTGCGGGAATTAAGAAAGACTAAAAGCTGTGCAATCTTTTTGCTTCGCACCGCGATTCAATTCCAATAAAAAAACGTCAGGAATACCCATTTATTCCTGACGTTTTTTATTGGGGGTTATAGGGCAAGGAATACAGGACAAAAGTGTTGTTTCCTATATTCCAACATACGAAGATGAGATGATGCACAAAGCTCATCAAACATATAGATACTTTCCCTTACTTAAACATAGAGCAGTCTACTTTCCCCCATCTGCCAACAAAGACCGGGCTGTCAATAGTATTGAAATCAAAGATTTCATAATTCTATGGACTTACAGCCAATGACGACAAGCTATTGTCGTCATTCCACCCTTTCTCTCCAGAACGGGAAACTTGCTACATGCTTTCTGTTCATGCGACTTTTGTTTTTTTGCCCCTTTTTAAGAAGGCTTTCAGCTTTACTCCTGCAATCCTCACAGGGTTGCACTGTCCCAAGAATCTGATAAGATTCTTGCTGTCTCAAAGCCTACAGGGCTTTGCCGACTCGAATCCACAGGATTTACATCGACAGCGAACCTGTAGTTCGTGGCTTTGTCCATTCTCTCCAGAAAGGAGCTTCGTGGAGTATTCCTTCCTATTATTTATATTTTCCATTCTTAATGTATAATTCGGGAACAGGAATACCGTCGTGTAATTTACCTTTCCGTTCGACAGCCATCTTATGAACAAATATAGGCAAGCCTATCCAACTGCTCCTTTCTTGAAAGAAAGGGTGGACCGCCAGCCAAAAGCTGGCGGGGGATAGTTGATTCCTCTTTGTGAAGCTGGAGGAATGACGAGTATATGATATGCCTTTCCTCCTCGTCACCCGCATACTCAATTCTAAGATCAGTCTTGTTCCCACTGCAATTCCCAACAACATCAAAAAACGACAGGAAAAATTCCTGCCGTTTTTTTTCTGAAGAAAACTTTTCTGGTTTTCATGTCTGAAAGCCTGCATATCTCAAGCTTTAAAGCCGACCGGCCCACCGATTATAGCAAATCCTTACGGGTTTTCTATATAAAGGAACTGTGGGCCATCATTTGCAGATGAGCGAAGTGATTCTGCTTTTCTCCTGTCTCAAACCTGTCTTTTTACACCAGTCTTGTTCCGTCTTCTTCCAGTTTGACTCTACCCATCTTGTAGAGGTGTCCCAGTGCGCGTTTGAATGAGCCTTTGCTCATATCCAGTGCGTATTTGATGTCGCCGGGACTGCTCTTATCGGAAAATGGCATAAAACCATTATGTTTTTCCATAAAATCGAGCAGCTTTTCCATATCTGCATCCATTGCCTTTTCCTTAGTAGGACGCAGGGAAATGTTCAGACGGCCATCTTCACGTACGAAGGTGACGCGACCGGTTACTTCCTGTCCGGCTTCCAGATTTCTCGGCATATCATCCTTATAGAGGAAAGCAATCCACTTCTCGCGGGTAATGATAAACGCGCCAGATCGGGTAATGTTGTAAACCGTACCTTCAATCTTGCCACCCACCTTGATTCCATGAGCGGGTTTTGCAATTTTTATCATATCTTCTGCCACGCCACGCATGGTAACAGCCAGACGACCTGTCTTATCCGTATAGAGCTTAATCCAGATTTTCTGTCCAGGATGAACACGGCCTATGGTTTCAGAAATAGGAAGAAAAATTCCTCGTTCAGTTCCCACGTCCACAAATGCACCAAACTTAGTAGTAAGCAGGACATCAGTATAGGCAATTTCCCCGTCCTTAACCTTTGGCAATCGCATACTGGCAGTAAGACGGTGATGCGGGTCATGGTACAGGAATACCTTTACCCGATCCCCAACTTTTACCGGTTCCGTCTGCTGTGCATTATGAAGCAGAATATCATCATTGGAATCACCGGTACCTGCGGAAAGGAATGCACCAAAGTCAGCCACACGGACCACTGGAAGTGTGGCAATAGAATTTTCCTTCAGTGTCATCTCTTTTTTCTGAACAAAATTGCGGTTCCGTTCGGAGTATTCTCGCTGTTTTTCTTCATCGTAAACAGGGTGGAATCTCTGGGTACGGCTCTTTGAAAAATCTTTTTTTACTGTTTTCTGTGTAATATCTTTTTCCATCAATTATCTTTTCACCTTAAGCATGCCTTCAAAGCCATCGGCTTCATCATCTTCTTCATGATATTCTTCTGCCGGTGCTTCACTCCAGAGGCTGTCCAGTTCGTAATGACGTCTTTCATCATCTGTGAAGATATGAACGATAACGTCACCAAAATCCAGAAGGATCCAGTCCCCTTCACGATAGCCTTCCTTGCGGAGGCAGTGAACCTTCTTTTCTGCCATCTTGTCTTCCACCGCATCAGCAGCTGCCTGGCTCTGCTTCTTGTTTCGTGTAGAAGCCAGAATGAAATAATCGGCAATAGATGTCAGATCTCTCACATTAAGAACCTTGATAAGGACACCTTTCTTATCCGCAATAGCATGACAGATTTCTTTAATTTCCTGATTCATTGATTAAAATCTCCTTTATTTAACTCATAGTAGAAGCAATGGTCTTCTGCATTTCAATCGGGTTTACTACCCATACCTTAGTATTTTTATCTTTGTTTTCCATCTCTCCTGGGAGAATGGCAAACTGAATATTTTCAGCCGGGAAACCAGTAATATCATAAGCCAGAGATGCGGCTTCCTTATAGGTAACATCGGAATAATAAGGAGCCCAGTAATGACGCACCATTTCCCAGTTAGTAACCGCATAGTGCTGCTGCATCTGAAGCAGACAGGTCTTCATAAAACGCTGCTGTCTCTGAATTCTGGCAATTTCATCCTGTTCAGGATCCATGTAGCGTACATAAGCCATCGCACCATTAGCATCCAGAGTCTGATAACCCGCGTACAGATGGAAATCTGCTGTTCCATCTCCCTTATTATGCATCATTTCCTGTTCCACATACAGATTTATATTTCCGAAATGGTTCATAGCCTCATTAAATGTTTTTTCATTGAAAATGATGAAATGGTTAATACGGATATGCATCAGATTTTCAATACAGCTTTTGGCTTCAATGACTCCGCCCTTGCGATAAGCTTCCCCCACCGTAATCTGATTCTTTGCATCAATGCCAAGTCCGGATGATGTACTGGCAGGCACAGAAATCAGATTCAGATGTTTCGTCTTGCGGTCAACAGAGCAGACAATTACCGTCTCTGCAGACGGCACCGGGTCATTATTTATCCCCACCAGGAGATAATAATCAGGTGCTGAAGCCGTCTCTGCTGTTCCCGTATCAGATTTCATTGACACATAGCGGTATATGGATGCGGCGGCATAAACCAGGGCTCCACACAAAGCGATAATGACCAGAATAAATGCCAGCAGCTTTCCCAGACGAATGTGATATTTTCTTCTACGCATTTACTGCCCCTCTTCCATTTTTTTCAGCAGATCATTCCGCCCTTCCATGGTTAGCGGATAAATGAAGGCATTGGTATCCAAAAGATGCGAGATGGTAGATGCATAAGCTGCCAGTACCGCCTTATCCAGTGAAATTTCTGAAAGCCGGCGAAGCTTGTCCACGCCGGGAAAATCTCTGGATGGTTCAATATAATCTGCCAGAAAAACAATCTTTTCCAGAAGCTGCATATCCGGATGTCCTGTGGTGTGATAATAAACAGCAGACAGAATTTCCTCATCCGTTATATTGAACAGTTTTCTCGCCAGAACGGATCCGGCCGGTCCATGGAGCAGCGCCTTACTGTTATATAGTGCCAGATCCATGGGGATACGGCCTTCATCTGCCAGCTGTTGCATTTTCTCCAGAGGGAGATTTTTTGCACAATCATGCACGAGGCCGGCAAGTTCTGCCTTGTCAGGATCGGCATACCCATAGTTTTCAGCCAGATGGCGGGAAACAGAAGCAACTCCCAGCGAATGGACATATCTCTTATCTTTTAACAATTCCTTCAAACGTTTTTTTATTTCCTTCTTATCCATGGTTACCTTCTGTATAAATGATGTTCTTTAATAAACTGAATAACGGAATCCGGCATAAGATAGCGCGTGGAAACTCCCCGTGCAAGCCAATCCCTGAGAATGGTTGACGAAATGGCCAATTCAGGCGTTTTCAGTGTAAGAATCTTCTCCTTTCCCAGTTCACCGAAAAAGGCAATGGTTTTTGCAAGCTTTTCTTTCTTTTCCGGGCGGCTGGCGCTAATAAAGTAGCAGGCATGGAGAAGTTCCTTATTGTATTTCCATTCCGGCAGATCAGCTACTGCATCTGTACCGGCAATAAAATAAAAATCGGTGTTCACATCACAGCGTTCCCGCAGTTCCCTTATGGTATCCACCGTATAGGAAATGCCTTCCCTCTCAATCTCAATGGGAGAAATTGAAAAGTGGTCATTTCCTGCAATAGCCAGCCTGACCATTTCATATCGAAGGTGCTTATCTATATTATGCATATCCTTCTGCGGGGTATCGGCAGTGGGAATGAAGATAACCTTCTCCAGGCCAAACTCCTGCCATGCGGCTTCCGCTATTACCAGATGTCCAATATGTATGGGATTAAATGAACCACCGAAAATTCCTATTTTATGTGACATAAATAAATTGCTACATCCAAGAATAAAACACAAATAATAATGAAAACAAGTACTTCCAGACAATGACGCACTTCAAAACGGCCTTTTGTCGTCTTAGTCAGATAATACCATATCCACCTGAGCTTATACGCCAGGGAAAAATCCTTTTGTTTATTGATCATCCACGTACCTGTCCATCGCCGAATATCTTATATTTGCATGTGACCAGTGCTTCCAGTCCCATAGGGCCTCGTACATGGAGTTTTTGTGTACTGATGCCGATTTCAGCACCAAAGCCAAATTCAAAACCATCAGTAAACCGAGTGGACGCATTCACATAGACACAGGCTGCATCAATAGCATTTACAAAAAGGCGTGCATTTTTCTTGTTTTCAGTGACGATACATTCCGAATGATGAGTAGAATAACGGGAAATATGATTTATGGCTTCTTCCAGAGAATCCACTACCCTGACGGAAAGTATCAGATCACCATATTCTGTACTCCAGTCTGCCTCCACTGCAGGAATGGCATGAGGCCACAGAGAACATATTCTTTCATCACCCCGGATTTCCACTCCGCAGGCTTCCAGTTCAGGAAATACCTTCTTCACTGCAGCATCAGCTGCATCCTTATGGATAAGAAGGGTTTCCATGGCATTGCATACGGATGGACGCTGAACCTTGGCATTGACTATGATTCTGACTGCCTTGTCCAAATCCGCTTCTTTATCCACATAGGTGTGGCATACCCCGCTTCCGGTTTCAATCACAGGAACAGAGCTGTTGCTTACCACCGTCTGAATCAGGCGATGGCCGCCTCTGGGGATAACCAGGTCAATAATGCCACGAAGATGAAGCAGTTCGTTTACCAGCTCATGGGATGGATCCAGAATGCTGAATACGGCCTGCTTTGGTACATTACAGGATACCAGAGCCTTCTGAATAACCTGTGTCAGTGCCGCATTGGTAAAATGAGCCTCTTTGCCACCACGGAGTATGCAGGCATTACCACTCTTGAGACAAAGCACTGCCGCATCCACTGTCACATTGGGCCGGGATTCATAAATCATGGCGATCGTACCAAAAGGTACGGATGTCTTTACGATTTCCAGGCCGTTAGGCAGTGTACGGTCACTGATAGTCCTGCCCGATGGATCCGGGAGAGTCATAACCTGTCTTACCCCTTCCGCAATGGAGACAATCCTCTTCTCAGTCAGATTAAGTCGTTCCTTCATGGATGATGACAGATGAAATACCGATTCCGCGCGTTCCATATCCTTTGCGTTTTCCGCAAGGATGAAATCCGACTCTTTCAGAAGAGCATCATGAACAGCACCGAGTACTTCCTTCTTCTTTGATTCCGAAAGACTGCCTAACACCCGGGAAGCTTTTTTAACTTCCAGACATGCTGCTTTAAGTTCACTGCTGTTCATATCATGTTCCTCCTTAGCGGATTACAAGTAAATAATTCCGATGTACTACCGTGTCATATGTCTTTTCATACCCAAGACGTTCGCTTAAGTCGTCCGTCTGGCATCCGCGGATGCTGTTCACATCTTCTGCATCATAATGGGTAATGCCACGGGCTATTTCCTGATCTCCATAACAGATGGATACCGGATCTCCCACATGGAAGTTTCCTTCTGCCCGCAAAATACCGACCGGAAGGAGACTGGAGCCATTATTCACAATGGCATCCCGGCATCCTTTATCCACATAGATTCTACCTTTAATAGCAGAGCCAATAATAATCTGCCGCTTCTTCATCTGTGGATGCACATTATCGGCCTGGAACAGGGTACCAATGGCTTTACCATCCATAATAGAAAAGAGAACATCGTGAATACTGCTGTTGGCAATTACCATATCTATCCCCGAGCGGGTACAGATTTCCGCAGCTTTCATCTTAGTCTGCATGCCACCCGTACCACGGGCAGTTCCTGCTCCGCCAGCCATATCCATATATTTTCTGGAGAATTCGCCTACATAGGAAATAAACTGGGCGTCAGGATTGGCAGAGGGATTATCTGTATATAACCCGTTGACATCGGAAAGAATAATCAGCAGATCTGCCTCACAGATACTTGCGACTACAGCCGACAGGGTATCATTATCTCCTACCTTAATTTCATCGGCAGTCACCGCATCATTTTCATTAACAATCGGGATAGCGCCCAATGCAAGAAGCGCATCCAGACAGCCACGGGCATAGAGATATCGTTTAGGATTCAGCGCATCCCCTTTTGTAAGGAGAAGCTGAGAAACAATCCCGCCATATTCGTGAAAGAACTTTTCATACAGATGCATGAGCGTTCCCTGTCCAACAGCTGCACAGGCCTGCTTTTCCGGAAGATTCTTCGGTTTGGTTGTATAGCCAAGACTCGGCATACCCATGGCAATGGCACCAGAAGATACGAGAACCATTTCATACCCGCGGTTCTGCAAATCCATCAACTGGCGGGCCATGCTGTCAAAAAAGCGAAGGTTTGGTTTTCCGTTCGGATAGGTAAGAGAACTGGTCCCAATCTTAACCACCACCCTCTTTTTAGCAGGTATGGCCTGTCTGGCTTTCAGTTCATCTTGGGAGTTCATAATGGGACTTATCATCTTTCTGACGGAACAGTACACAGTTGCGTCCGATAACCTGTACCAGTTCACAGCCGAGATTATCGGCCAGAAGTTCTGCCACATGACGGATATCTTCCGCAGAATTCTGATTAATCTTTACCTTAATCAGTTCATTAGCTGTGATATTTTTTTCTGCACTGTCAATAACGGAAAAAGTAAGACCATCCTTGCCAATCTGAACGGTTGCCGGCAGATGACTTGCCAGCGCTTTAAGATACTGTTTCTGTTTTCCTGTAAGCATACTATTCTTCATCCTCCTGTGGAGTATCTTCTCCATGTTTTCTTGCTGTATAAGTGAATTCCACACCGTACAGATTTACGGTATCGCCTTCTTTAATGCCTTCTTTCTTCAGAAGCTTTTCCAGATCCATGTATTTCCATGCCTTTTCAAAACGGCGGAGAGATACATAATCATCAAAATTGGTCATATTGACAAGCTTCTGTACGCGTTTACCTGTCAGATAATAAACGCCATCTTCCACCTTAACCTTGAAATCATCAGGCTTCACATCATAAATGATGGAAGTATCCGGAGTTTCCAGTTCTACCTTCGGTGTAGCTTCAATGATCTGCCATGCTCTTTCCATAAGCGGCTTCAATCCACGGCCGTCCAGAGTGCAGATAGGGAAAAATTCATACCCTTCCGCTTCAATCTCTTCTCTCAGCTTGTCAAGTTTTGACATATCCGTAATGAGATCAATCTTATTGGCTGCTACAATCTGCTTCTTGGCTGTCAGTTTATCGCTGTACTTAGCCAGCTCCTGGTTAATGACATGGAAATCATCTATCGGATCTCTGCCTTCACTGCCTGCCGCATCCAGCACGTGAATCAGTACACGGGTACGCTCAATATGGCGCAGGAATTCATCCCCCAGACCTACCCCTTCACTGGCCCCTTCAATAAGACCTGGAATATCCGCCATAACAAAGCTTCTGGATTCATCCAGGTTAACCATGCCAAGAATCGGATTCAATGTAGTGAAATGATAAGCAGCCACCTGAGGCTTTGCTCCGGATACTTTGCGGATAAGGCTTGACTTACCAACGCTTGGGTATCCAAGAAGACCTACATCAGCCAGCACCTTCAGTTCCAGACGCATTTCTCTGCGTTCTCCAGGTTCCCCTTTTTCTGCATAAGTTGGTGCTCTTACGGCAGGCGTTGCGAAATGGGAATTGCCTCTGCCTCCCCGGCCGCCTTTTGCCAGTACAACCCGCTGGCCATAATGAGTCATGTCGGCAATCAGTTTGCCTGTGTCAATATCATAAATCAGTGTACCCAGCGGAACCGGGACCAGTACATCGTCAGCTGCTTTGCCAAAACAATCTTTGGCACCCCCGTTTTCCCCTTTTTTAGCGGCCCATTTGCGGTGGCGTCTGAATGCTTGCAGTGTGTTGATTTCCTGATCAGCTACAGCAATTACAGAACCACCTTCACCGCCATCACCACCAGCCGGGCCTCCGCGGGGAACATACTTTTCCCGGCGAAATGCTACCGCTCCATCGCCACCGGCTCCGGATTCAACGATTATTCTCGCTCTATCAATAAACATAATATACCTCTCAGTCAAAAACGCATAAAGTCTTATCCTATATTATACAAGATACAGGCCCAGATGGAAATGCAGGAATTTTAAATGAAGAGGTAAGAGTGTTGGTTTGTCAAACATATGTTACACCGTACTTGATGAAATCATGGAGTGT